>Ga0196963_10002237_pt1 | contig 11906 bp, 13 predicted proteins | sample S1_5metaG_FD_148600 | JGI IMG/M metagenome (GOLD analysis project Ga0196963, IMG submission 148600) | Soil microbial communities from Anza Borrego desert, Southern California, United States - S1_5 | ecosystem: Environmental > Terrestrial > Soil > Desert | place: USA: California | collected... | reverse complement strand
ACCCGCGAAATAGCGCTCCCCCGGCCGGTCCATGACCGCCGAGATCACCCGCAGGATGCGATCCGGGTCGGCCAGCCGCGAGGCCAGCATGCCGAAGAACAGCGGCCCGTCGTCGGGCGAGACCGCGACGCTGTCACGGTAGGCAAGCCGGGCGGCGGCGCGCCGCTCCTGGTCCATCCTGGCCAACCAGTCGCCCAGATGCGGCAGGCAGCGGCGCACGACCGGAGCCAGCTCCAGGGCCGCCGCCAGGCGCGACGCGTGCGCGTCGGGAATGTTCTCCAGGCCGTCGGGCCGCGGCTCGGCCCGCAGGTCCGCCGCCGCCAGGGCGCAGACCGCGTCATGGACCGCCGGGTCGATCTCGTCGGGATCGTAGGCGCCGGCGGCCCGGGCCGCGACCTCCACGGACTCCGGGTGCGCCGCCCTCAGATGGCTCCACAGGCGGCCGAGAAGCCCCTGCGGCAACTCGGCCAGCGGCCCGTGAAACAGGCCGATGATCGGGGCCAGAACGATGTCGCGGACGGCGCGGTCACGGCTCTCCCGCTCGACCAGGGCCCAGACCATGCCCAGGGGACCGTCGCGGACCGTCTCCTCGCCGAGCGCCAGTTCGAGCTTGCGCAGCACGCTGTCCGGCGCGCCGTCGATCAGCATCCTGAGCAGTCCAGCCTTGGCCGGGGAGAGCCCGTCCATCACGCCCGCCTGATAGCCGCCCGGTTGGCGGCTTCAACAGAATGGGCGCGATCTGGTTAATGAAGGCCGAAACCAAGGTTTCAGGTCTCCGCCCGCGGCAATCTGACCGCCACCTTCAGCCCGCCCAGATCGGAGTCGTCGAGGCCGACGTCGCCGCCGTAGGCCCGGGCCAGTTCGTCGACGATCGCCAGCCCCAGCCCCGAGCCCGGCGCGCTCTCGTCCAGCCGGGCGCCGCGCTTGAGCACCTCGCCCCGCCGCTCGGCCGGCAGCCCCGGGCCGTCGTCCTCGACAGTGACGCACAGCCAGTCGGCCTCCAGCGGCTCAGCGGTGATCCGAACCCGCCGCTTGCACCATATGCCGGCGTTTTCCAGGATGTTGCCGACGACCTCCTGCAGGTCCTGCCGTTCCCCGCGGAAGCAGAGGTCGTCCGGGGCCCGCCAGTCGATGGTCACGCCCTTCTCCTTGAAGATCCGCTCCATGGTGATGCTGAGCTCGTCGAGCACCTGGGCGACGTCGGTGCGCTCGCCGATGGTCTGGGCCCGCGCCGCGGCCCGCGCCCGGCGCAGTTGGTGCTCGACATGGGCCCGCATCGCCTCGGCCTGCCGCTCGACCACATCGGCCAGCTCGCCCGGCTGCTGGCGCGCCTCGGTCAGCATCACGGCCAGGGGCGTCTTCAGGGCGTGGGCGAGGTTGCCGACATGGGTGCGCTGGCGCTCGACGACGTCCTGGTTGTGCGCGACCAGGGCGTTCAGCTCCCCGGCCAGGGGCGCCAGCTCGGCCGGATACTCCCCGACCAGCCGCTCGGCCTTGCCCCGCCGTACAAGGGCCACTTCGCGCCGCAGGCCGAACAGCGGCGCCAGGCCGACCCGCACCTGCAGGTAGACGGCCAGGATCAGCCCGCCGCCGAGCGCCACCAAGGCGCCGACGATGACCAGCGCGAACTGCCGCGCTGCCTGGTCGATCGACTCCCGGTTTTCGGCGGCCATGAACAGCACCGGCGCCGTGCGTCCCGGCACGGTCGCCAGCTGGGCCCCTGCATGCAGCCGCTTGCCGAGCGAATCGGTGGTGTCGAAGAAGACCGAGACCCCGGGGGTGCGCCGGGCGCGGGCGACCACCTCGGGCGGGGTGTTGAGTCCGCTGTCCCACAGCGACCGCGACTTGATCAAGGGCGCCACCGCGCCCTCGGCGTCCACGCCCGCGATCTGCCAGTAGAAGCCGCTGAACGGCCGGTAGGCCCGGGCATCGGTCATCGGCGGGGCATAGACCTGACCGTCGTCGACCGTCGTCTCGGCCTGCAGGCTGAGGATGGACTCCTCCAGCCCAGCCTCGAACCGCTGCACGGCGGCCTGGCGGAACAGGTGGTTGAGGCCGAACCCGGCCAGCACCAGCATGATGATGCTCCAGACCCCCGCCAGCAGCACCAGGCGCAGGACCAGGGACGAGCGGCGCAGCCTCTGGAAGGGCAGGCGCAGGCGGGACGTCACCCTTCGCTCTCACCCTCGAGCGGCATGATGCGGTAGCCGAGGCCGCGGACGGTCTCAATGCGGTCGGGGCCGATCTTCTTGCGCACCCGGCCGATGAACACCTCGATGGTGTTGGAGTCGCGATCGAAGTCCTGGTCGTAGAGGTGCTCGACCAGTTCGGTGCGGCTGATCACCCGGCCCTGGTGCAGCATCATGTAGTGCAGCAGCCGGTACTCCAGCGAGGTCAGCCGCAGCGGTTCGCCGTTGACCGACGCCCGCGCCGCGCGGGGGTCGAGCCGCAGGCCCCCGCAGGACAGGTTGGGCGACGCATGGCCGGCCGAGCGCCGGACCAGGGCGCGCAGCCGCGCCAGCAGCTCCTCGGTGTGGAACGGCTTGGTCAGGTAGTCGTCGGCCCCGGCGTCGAACCCGGCGACCTTCTGGCTCCAGTTGTCGCGAGCGGTGAGGATCAGCACCGGGGTGGCGACATTCTCCCGCCGCCAGCGCTCAAGCACCGACACCCCGTCCATCTTGGGCAGGCCGAGGTCGAGGACGACCGCGTCATAGGGCTCGGTCTCACCCAGGAAATGGCCTTCCTCGCCATCGGCCGCGTGATCCACCGCATAGCCGGCGTCGCCGAGCGCCAGCTTCAGCTGGCGCGACAGGTCGGGGTCGTCTTCGACGAGCAGAATGCGCATGGCAATTCCCTAGAACTGGCCGGTGGCCGCGTCGACCATGAAATCCTCGAACCGGCCGCCGGGGAACTTGAGCCGCATCCAGTAGTATTTGCGCCCGCCCTGGAGGCGCGGGTTGGCGTTGATGTACTCGCCGCCGGTGCGGCTCTCGACCATGCGGATCAGTTGCGGCAGCGGGATTTCGCGCTCCTGGCGCTCGGGACGCTCATAGCCGCCGCGGTCGTCGCCGCCCCGATCGCGGTCGGCCTTGCGCTGCTGCTGCTCGCTCTTGTCCTGCTTTCCCTTGTTCCCACGGCCCTGCGCGTCCGCCGCCGCGGGCATCGCGGCGGTGACCAGGGCGGCGGCAAAGAGGGCGACGACGCGTTTCATGCCCCTCCTCTAGGCTGGGCGGCCTGAATGCCGGCTGAATGAGCCGGTTATGCGCACGCAACGATACTCTGTCACCGTCCCGCGCGCGGGACGCGATTCCTAACGCTTCTTTGCAGCGTACGGCCGCTTGGCTTTCCATTCCTGGGCGAACTGTTCGAGTTCCGGGCCCGACACGTCCGGCAGGGTGACGATCAGCCGGGCCACGAGGTCGCCGCGCTTGCCCTTGGCGTCGATGAACCCGCGCCCCTTGAGCCGCAGCTGCTGGCCGCTGTTCGACCCCTTGGGCACCGTCAGCGAGACGTTGCCGTCCGGCGTCGGGGCCTCGACCTTGCCGCCCAGCACCGCGTCCGGAACGGTGATCGGCACGTCCATGATCAGGGTGTCGCCTTCCCGGCGATAGATGGGATGGGGCCGGATGTTCAGCTCGATCAGCGCATCGCCCGCCCCGCCCCGGCCCGGCGCGCCCTGGCCCTTGAGCCGCAGCACCTGGCCGTCCTGCGCCCCCTTGGGGATGGTCAGGTCCAGGGTGCGGCCGTCGGAAAAGGCGATCCGCTTCTTGGCGCCGCGGATGGCGTCCTCCAGGTCGATGTCCAGCCGGGTGCGCAGGTCCTGGCCCTTGGTCGAAAAGCCGCCGAAGCCGCGCGGCCCGCCCGGACCCCGGCCGCCGAACACGTCGCCGAAGATGTCGTTGAGGTCGACCTCCGGGCCGGCCCCCGGCCCGCCGCGCGGCGACCAGCCGCCGCCCGGCTGGCCGCCGAACCCGCCGCGGCCCGCGAACTGCTGCTCGCGCCCTTCGGCGTCGATCTCGCCGCGGTCGAACTTCTTGCGCTTTTCCGGATCGCCCAGGATGTCGAAGGCGCCGGAGACGCGCTTGAACTTCTCCTCGGCCGCCTTGTCGCCGGGGTTGGCGTCGGGGTGATGCTGTTTGGCCAGCTTGCGAAACGCCTTGCGGATGTCCTCCGCCCCCGCACTGCGGGAAACGCCCAGCTCCAGATAGGGGTCGCGCGCCAAGGAATCCTCGTTCGGTAAGACAACAGGGCCTCTACCTAAGCCAACGCGCCGCCCGCGCAAGGGGGCCCTGTGACATTTTTGCCACGACAGACCGCCGCGCCGCGCGAGGAGGGCCTGTTGCTCCGGCCTTCCTCGCGCCATATGCCTTCCTGGATGGAACACCTCGCCAACGACCTCGGAGACTTCATCACCCGCCACCAGGCCTGGGCCGGGCCGGTGCTCGGGCTGATCACCTTTGGCGAGTCCATGGTCTTCATCGGCGCCTTCTTCCCGGCCACGGCGCTGATGCTCATCGCTGGCGGCCTGGCCGCCACCGGGATCCTGGATCCCTGGTCGGTGCTGCTGTGGTGCATCGCGGGCGCCATCGGCGGGGATGCGGTCTCCTACTGGCTGGGACGCAAGGTCGGGCCCCGCGCCTGGCGGTATCCGGCCATGCGCAAGCGGCGCAAGATCGTCGCCCGCGCCCGGCTGTTCTTCCGGCGGTACGGCACGGCGTCGATCTTCCTGTGCCGGTTCATGGGGCCGGTCCGGGCCTTCGTGCCGCTGATCGCCGGGATGACCGCCATGCCCCAGCTGCGCTTCCAGCTGGCCAACGCCGGCTCGGCGCTCGTCTGGGTGCCGGTGATGCTGGCGCCGGGCTACCTGGCCGGCAAGGGGTTGCAGACCCCCAATGCGGGCACCCTGAGCCTTCTGGCCCTTGCGATCGGGGTGCTGGTGGTATTCGCCATCTTCGGAAAGCGGCTGCTGCGTTCGGTGGGTCGCTAGCCAGGAACATCGTCTAGGCTCGAGGTTTCCTTCCCAAGGGCGGAAGGCGGACAGGATGCGCAAGACCAAGGGCGGCGCCGGCGGCGAGCATGGCGGCAACCGGGCCGGCGGCCAGGACAAGAAGCCCTTGGGCTCCAGCCCCCGCAAGCGTCAGCAGGCCGCTGGCGCCGACCCGATGCGGGCTGTGGCCGCGCCGCCGGGCTAGGGTTGCAGGGCCAGCCAGGCGCGGATATCGCGGGCGATCTCGCCGGCGAACGGCGCGTCGTAGTTGCCGAGGATCGACCAGCACCAGCCGGTCTCCCAGATCAGGCCGTTGTCTCCGTCTATGCCCGAGTGCGGCCCGCCCCCGCTGTGGCCGACGACGGTTCGGCCGCCGGTCGGAATCACCTGGAAGCCCATGCCGTACTGGCTGAGGCCGCCCTCGTTCTGCTTCACCATCGGCGCAAGCACGGCGGGATCGAGCAACCGCCCAGCCCGCAGGGCTGTCAGATAGGCCGTCATGTCCCGCACGGTCGAATAGCCGCCGCCGCAACTGTTGCCGCGAGGACCCGCCCCAAGGTGAGGCTGGCGCTCACCCAGGCCCAGAGGATCGTCCTCGGCGTAGCGATAGCCCGTCGCCCGGCCTTCCAGCGGCTTGGCATAGGGAAAATGGCCGCTGCGGCTCATGCCGGCCCGGGCGTAGATGTTGCGGTTCACCCGCTCGTACCAGCTCTCGCCCGACACCGCCTCGATGACCGCCCCCAGGACGACATAGCCCTCATTGCTGTAGGCGGCGCGGGTTCCGGGCGCGAAGGCCAGGGGCCCAGCCGCGAACACCGGCAGGATGTCGGCCATGCGCGTCCAGTCGCCCAGGGCCGCCCAGCCGGGCCGGTCGAACAGGCCGCCCAGGCCGGAGGCATGGGTCAGGAGGTGGCCGATGTTGATCGCCCGCGCTGCTTCGGCGTTCGGGTAGCCGGCCAGCACCTCGATCAGCGGCGTCTCCAGAGACAGCTTTCCGGCCGCCACCAGCCGCAGGGTCTCGATGGCGGTAAAGCTCTTGTCCGCCGAACCGAGGTTGAAGCGGGTGTCGGCAGCACACCGCGCGCCGCTGGGGCGGTCGGCGATCCCGAAGGCGCCTTCGTAGACGACCGCGCCGTCAGGGGCGAGCACACGGGCCGCGCCGCTGAACTCGTCGCGGGCGTGGGCGAAACGCAGCCGCGCCTCGATGGCGGCCGACAGCTCGCTGCGCGAAGCCGGCCCGGCGACCCCGGGCCCATCGTAGGGCGCCGGGGACGGAAAGGCCCCGAAGTCGAACAGCCTGGACGGATCGTCCCGGTCCAGCCGGAGCCGCATCCACCGTTCCACGCCAGGAGCGCGGGCCTTCAGCCGCAGGCGCGGAACGCCGTTGACCAGCCGATGGCCGAGATAGTCGAGCCCACCCGACTGGACCGCCAGTCGCCCCATCACCCGCTCGAAGTCCTCGATCGGCCAACGCCGGCGGCCCGCCTCGCTCATCCGGCGCTCCCAGAAGCTCCGGCGAAGCGCCGGCGTCGCGGAGGGCTCGGCCAGAGCGAGCAGCTCCGCGGCCAGGAGGTCGACGCCGGACAGCGGCTGGGCCAGAGCCGGGAGGGCGAACAGGGAGAAGCCGGCCGCCAGAAGGGCGCGCCGCGAAAAGTTGGACATTGGGTCTTCCGGATCTTGTTGGTCTTGGCGCGCAGGGAAGCCGCGCCGACCGGAAAGCTTCAACTTAACGAACTGTAAGGCGCGTGAAGCTTTCGTAATCCGACAAGCCAGGGCGCGGAGTGAGCCCGACCCGCCGTTTGACCTTGATTTCGCCCTCGGGCTCTGGCCAGCCTCGCGGCCCGTGATCTCCCGCCGCAGCCTCCTCACCAATCTCGCCGTGCTCGGCCTGGCCGGCGGCGGGCTGTGGTGGGCCAAGGACCACGTCTTCCTGCCCGCGCCCCGGCCGCGGTTCGCCGATCCGGCCGGCGGCCGCTGGCTGCCGATGACCGGCCCGGGCGGGGGACTGGCCGTCATTCCCGTGGGGCTGGGCGGGCGGCTGGTCCACGCCCTGGTCGACAGCGGCGCGCAGTACAGCGCCATCGACGCCGGGTTCGCCGGGCGGCTGGGCCTGAAGGCCGCGCCGGGGCCGCCGATCATCGCCGTCGGGGTCGGGGGGACCAGCCATGTCGCCTCCCGCATCCCGCTGGAACTCGAGGCCGGAGGCGCGGTCTTCCCCAGGCTGATGGCCGCGGCCCTCGACCTGTCGGTGCTGTCCCAGGCCATGGAGATGGAGACGCCGCTGATCCTCGGCTTCGACGTCCTGGCCAGCCTGGTCGCCGACATCGACTTCCCGCGCCGCCGCCTGCGCTTCCTGCCGGCGGCGCCGGCTATCGCCCTGCGCCCGGCCCCCGTCCGCCGCCAGGGCCGGGCCCTGCTGGCCCAGGTCGCGGTCGAGGGCGCGGCCATCGAGGTGCTGGTCGACACCGGTTCGGCCGGTCACCTCAGCCTGTCCGAGGCCGGGGCCCGGTCGCTGGGCCTGCTGGACCGCCCGTCCCGGCCGGCCCGCAACCTGGTGCTCGGCGGCGTCGCCTCCAGCCAGGTGATCGAGGTTTCCCACCTGGCCTTCGCCGGCCAGAGCTTCGAGGACGTCCCGGTCCACCTGATCCAGCTGCCCAACGCCCCGGGTTTTCCCAAGGGCCTGCTCGGCGCCGAGACCCTGCGCCGGCGGCGGGTGGTGATCGAGGCCGGCGCCGGGAAGCTCGGCCTGGCGGAGCCCTGATCGCGGTTCGGAAAAAACCGCTTGCATCCGCCTTACTGTTATAGCTATGTATAACACCAATCCAGCGTATAGCCGGGTCGGCTGGCGCGAATCGTTCGGGGTGGCCATGTCGGTGCAGTCGAGGATCGGAGTTCGGGGCGGACAGCCGCGCTGCGTTCCGGCGCCTCACGCGCCGCGCGCCGCCGAGGAGATCGGGTCCGAGACCCACGGGAACCAGCCATGGTCCAGGAGTGGAACGACAGCCAGCCGATCTACCGGCAGATCCGCGACCGGGTGGTGGCGATGATCCTCGACGGCGTGCTCAAGGACGGCGATCCCCTGCCCTCGGTCCGCAGCGTGGCGACCGAGTCGCGGGTCAACCCGCTGACCGTGCTCAAGGCCTACCAGCAGCTCGACGAGGAGCAGCTGGTCGAAAAGCGCCGCGGCCGCGGCATGCTGGTCGCCCAGGGCGCCCGCACCCTGCTGCTCAAGGGCGAGCGCGAGAAGTTCCTGACCGAGCAGTGGCCGGAGATCCACGCCACCATTCTGCGCCTGGGCCTGGGCGAACAGCTGCTCGGCGCCCGCGCCGACGAGGAGGCGTGAGCATGTCCGTCATCCGCGCCAAGTCCCTCCGCAAGGCCTACCGCGCCACCGTCGCCCTGGAGGGCGTCGACCTGACCGTCGGCGAGGGCCGCATCGTCGGCCTGCTCGGCCCCAACGGCGCGGGCAAGACCACCGCCCTGCAGGCCATCCTCGGCCTCGTCGCGCACGAGGGCGAGCTGCGGGTCCTCGGCCGCGATCCCTGGACCGAGCGGGAGGCCCTGATGCAGGACGTCTGCTTCATCGCAGACGTCGCCGTCCTGCCCCGCTGGATGCGGGTCACCCAGGCGCTCGACTACATGGCCGGCATCCACCCCCGCTTTGACCGGTCCAAGGCGGAGGGCTTCCTGGCCAAGACCAGCATCAAGCCCGCCTCCAAGGTGCGCGAGCTTTCCAAGGGGATGGTCACCCAGCTGCACCTGGCCCTGATCATGGCCGTCGACGCCAGGCTTCTGGTGCTCGACGAGCCGACGCTCGGCCTCGACCTGCTCTACCGCAAGGCCTTCTACGACAGCCTGATCAACGACTACGTCGACCATGAGCGGACCATTCTGATTTCCACGCATGACGTCCACGAGATCCAGCACATCCTCACCGACGTCGCCATCCTCGACCACGGCCGCCTGCTGCTGGCCGCGACCATGGAGGAACTGGAAGCCCGCTTCGCCGAGGTCGTCGTCGCCCCGGACAAGCTGGACGCCGCCCGGGCGCTGGCCCCGATCCACGAACGCCACAGCCTCGGCCGCGCCAGCCTGATCTTCGACGGCCGCGACCGCGCCCAGCTTGCCAGACTCGGGGAGGTCCGCTCGCCCGCCCTCGACGACCTGTTCATCGCCCTGCTCGGCCGAACCATCGGCCAGGAGGCGGCGGCATGAGCGAGCCGATCCAGGCGCCCCCCGCCCCCTTTCCCTGGACCCGCACCTTTGCCTGGCTGGTCCGGCGCGAGCTGTGGGAGCACCGCTTCCTCTACATCACCCCGCTGGCGGTCGCCGCCTTCGCGGTCGTCGCCCACCTTCTCTCGGCCCTGACCATCGCCGACGCCGAGCGCGCCGCCGCCCTGGCGGACCCGAAGAAGGCGCATGAGTTCATGTCGCTGTACGCGGCGGCGACCTTGGCGATCATCGCCAGCGGCTGGATCGCGGCCATTCTCTACAGCCTCGACGCCCTGCAGGGCGAGCGCCGCGACCGCAGCATCCTGTTCTGGAAGTCCCTGCCGGTCTCCGACGCCATGACGGTGCTGTCCAAGGCCTTCGTCGCGATCGCCCTGATCCCCGCCGTCGTCTTCGGGGCCATCGTGGCCGCCACCACCGCCATGGTCATCCTGCAGTCGGCCGTCTGGCAGCTGGACGGCTTCGACCCCCGCCAGCTGTGGTCCCGGTTGGAGCTGCCCTACCTGTGGCTGACCCTGCTCTACGGCCTGCCGTTCATGACCCTGTGGAACGCGCCCCTGGTCGGCTGGATGATGCTGGTCTCGGCCTGGGCCAGGCGCGTCGCCTTTCTCTGGGCCCTGGCTCCGATCGCCGCCTTCCTCGCCATCGAGACAATGACCACCCGGGGCAAGCAGGCTGGCCCGCTGGCCTGGCGGCTCGGCGGCGGCGTCCGCGAGCCCTACACGATCGGCGGCGGCGGCAAGGACTGGATCGACACGGTCGCCGACCTCGATCCGCTGCGCATCTATCTCCATCCGGGCCTCTGGCTGGGCCTCGCCGCCGCCGCCCTGCTGCTCTGGGCCGCGGTCCGCCTGCGCCGATCCCGCGCACCCCTCTAGGACCCCGAAAAATGAACACCCTCGCCATTCCACGCCCGAAGTCCGTCCAGAATCCGGCCCGGCTGGCCGACCAGGGACTCGTCGCCGCCGGCGGGTTCTGGCTGCTGGTCACCCTGCTCGGCCAATGGGCCTTCTTCAGCTACATCGCCGCCTTCTACGGCCCGGCCATGGCCACCGGCCAGTACGAGGCCTGGGACGCGCTCAGCGCCCTGGGCGCCAAGGCCTACGTTCCCGGGGACGACGCCGGCAACCGCACCTTTGGCTTCCACGCCCTGGCGGCGGGGATCATCGCCCTGGGCGGCGCCCTGCAGCTGGTCCCGCAGGTTCGCAAGCGTTGGCCGACCTTCCACCGCTGGAACGGCCGCCTGTTCCTGGTCACGGTGATCGGCCTCAGCCTGTCGGGCTTCTACCTGGTCTGGGTGCGCGGCCCGGCGCCGGACCGCTTCAGCGAGTTCTCCACCACCTTCAACGGCGTCCTGATCCTCAGCTTCGCCGCCCTCGCCTGGCGCACGGCCGTGGCGCGAAAGATCGTCCAGCACCGCCGGTGGGCCATCCGCCTCTACCTGGTCTCCAACGGCCAATGGTTCCTGCGCATCGGCCTGTTCTCCTACTTCGTGGTCAGCATGGGCCTGGGCCGCAAGCCGAGCTTCGGCGACCCCTTCCTCAGCGTCTGGGTCTGGGGCTGCTACCTCGTCCCGATCGCCATCGCCGAGGTCTACTTCCAGGCCCGTGATCGCGGCGGGGCGACCGCCCGCTGGGCCGCCGCCGGACTGATCGGCCTGCTGACCCTGCTGATGGCCGTCGGCATCGTGGTCTTCGGGGTGTTCAGCATGGGCATCTTATCCGGCAAGGCGCCCTCGATGGGCTGAGCCCCAGGTCAACTCACTGAAATTCCTGCCGTTTTCAACTCCCGCGAACCGGAGGACGCCATGGCCTTGTCCGAAACCGCCCAGACCCTCGCCTTCGTCGCCCCCACCCTCGCCTCGGTTTCCCTGGCCGTGCACATCGCCGGCGGCTCGCTCGGCATCGTCTCCGGCTACACCGCCGTGGCGGTCCGCAAGGGCGCGGCCGTCCACCGGATCGCCGGCACGGTGTTCGTCGCCGCCATGCTGACCATGGCGGGCTTCGCCACCGGCATCGCCCTTTCCAAGGGCCAGAGCGTCAACACCTTCGCCGGACTCTCCACCCTCTACCTGGTCGTCACCGCCTGGCTGACCGTCAAGCGGCCGCAAGCCGCCGTCGGCCGGCTGGAGCCGGTTCTCGCCGTCGCGGCCGCGGTCATCGCGGCCCTGGCCCTGGCGGAAGGCGCCAGGGGCGGCAATGACTCCGTCGGCGTCCCCCGCCTGGCCGCCGCCATCTTCGGCGTGGTCGTCGCCCTCGGCCTGGCCTGCGACCTCAAGGTCCTGCGCCAGAGGGGCGTCGCCGGGCCGGGCCGCATCTCCCGCCACCTCTGGCGGATGTGCACGGCGATGTTCGTCGCCACCGGCTCCTTCTTCTTCGGCCAGGCAGACGTCATCCCGGCCGGCCTGCGCGGCCCGCACCTCGCCGTGCTCGGCCTGGCGCCGCTGGTCCTCCTCCTCTTCTGGCTGATCCGCGTCCGCATCGGCCGTCCCAGGCTCCCCGCCCAGGCCCAGGCCTGACCCTTTCAACCCCCCAACCGACCCAACCAGACCCAAAGGAAGGAAACATCCCATGCGCAAGACCCTGACCCTGCTCCTCGCCGCCGCCGCCCTGGCCGTGGCCCAGCCCGCCGCCGCCGACACCGTCTCCGACTGGTGGGAGTTCGCGACCAAGATCTCCAACGCCTCTCA
>Ga0196963_10002236_pt1 | contig 11906 bp, 11 predicted proteins | sample S1_5metaG_FD_148600 | JGI IMG/M metagenome (GOLD analysis project Ga0196963, IMG submission 148600) | Soil microbial communities from Anza Borrego desert, Southern California, United States - S1_5 | ecosystem: Environmental > Terrestrial > Soil > Desert | place: USA: California | collected... | reverse complement strand
GGAGAAGCTCAAGGCGAGTCAGGCCCGCAAGTAGATCACGATCCGCAAACGGGAATTGGGGCGCTCCGCACTGCCGGGTGGGCTGGTTACGGTGGGCGGTCGCACGCGCGCGGCCTTCGCCGCGCGCCCCGGCCGGACGGATCCGGTCGCGGTCGTTCATCCTCTCCCATTTCTGAGGTCCTCATGGGTCTACTCGATCAAGCGATGTCCGCGTTCGGCGGCGGGCAAGGCGGCGGCGGCGGCGGTCAGTCCGGCATGATCGGCGCGCTGATGAAGCTGGTGAACAGCCCCGGCGTGGGCGGGATCGGCGGATTGCTCGCCAAGCTCCAAGGCAGCGGGCTCGGGCAGCACCTTCAGTCGTGGATCGGCACGGGCGCCAATCAACCCGTCTCCGGCCAGCAACTCACGCAGGCGCTGGGGCAGGAAAACGTCGACCAGTTCGCGCGCGACGCGGGCATCCCGCCGCAGGAAGCGCCCGATCAGTTGGCCGGGCTGTTGCCGAACGTCGTCGACAAACTCACGCCCGGCGGGCAGATCCCGACCGAGTTGCTCGGCGGCGGCGGCGGCTTGGGCGACATACTCAAGAAATTCGGCGTGCAGTAGCACCGGGGGCGCCCGGCATGCTCATCCCGGCCGACCGGCGCATAGGCGCGAATGAACGCCATTCTCGGCCGGTCTGAACATGGCACCCAACACGCCGGTAGGGCGAGTCATTTCGCGGGCACCGCCGCCGGTGCGCCCCCTGCGGGAGCGGGCGCTGGCGCGGGCGCGGCCGGCGGGCCACCGGGCCCACGCGTGCGCGGGCCCTCGGCGCCGAGCTTGGCGAGTTCTTCAACCTGCTCCTTCTTGACCAGGCCGCGCACGCGCGCCGCCGCGGCCTCGTACTCCTTCCGCCACCGCATCGACAGCTCCTGCGCCGCGACGAGCATCTCCTGCTCGACCTTCCGCCGGGCGTCGTCGCCCTTGGCCCCGGCCCACGCGGCGTACGCCGACTGCCACTGGGCCAGCTCCGCCCCGGCCGGCCGTTGCTCGCGGACCGCCCCCGTCGCCTCGGCGAGCAGCTTGGCCAGGTTCACGTCCACCTTGGCCTGGCGGGCATCGTCCTCGGACTCGAGCACGCGCTCCACGCCGCGGAGCAGGAGCCCCGGCTCGGTCTTGCCGGCGTCCGGGTGGTACTCGACGTCGCGGGGTGCGGTCGGGTCCGCGGGCTGGGGCGGGCCGAAGCCCCGGCGGCGGCGCGGCTCGCCGAACTCGACGCGGACGAAAGTCGAAATCACGTGGAGCGACCGCTCGTCGGGCGTGTCGATCCGGCCGTCGACGCGGATCTCACGAATGACGGCGGGCGCGGCGGCCTCACCGCCAGAAGTCGGGGCGGGCGCCCCCGGCTTGCCGAACTTGCGCCGCTCGTACTCCTCGCGCGTCTCCTTCTTCATCTCACCGGCGTCGGCGGTTCCGGCGCTCGCCGTGTCACCCGTTGATGACGAGGTCGGCGGCGCGGCCGGCGCCTCGCGGAGCGTCACACGCACGGCGTACCCCGGCTTGAAGCGCTTCGCGCTCGCCTGCACCGCCGCGACCGCCAACCCGACCTGCGGCGGCGCGCCCGCGGGGGCCGCGCCCGGCAGCGCGTACGTGACCGGCTTGCCATCGACCTCGATCACGACCTGCTGCACGGGCTTGCTGTCCGCGCCCTTCCCGGCCGCCAGTTTCACGAACGTCCCGGCGACCGGCTCGGTCGGCCGCCACGCGTCGATCAGCGTGCCCCCGGTCCTCGCCGGGCCCGGGCCGAACTCGACGTTCACGAGCTCGCCCGGCTTGAGGGACTCGGCGATCGCGAGCAGCGCCGCATCGGGCCGGGCGGCGCCCGCGCCGGGCGCGGTGCGGTTGGGGATCACCAGTTCTCTAACCTGCCCGAACTTCGACACGCGGAGGGTGACGGCGGGCTGGCCGGCGACCGTCGCCTTGCCGATGCCGTCGACGGTGTACGTGCGCGGGTCGGCCAGGGCTTTGTCGCCCTCGGCCGTGGCGATCGTGTCGACGGTGTCGGCGTCGCCGCCGGGCTTGGAGGCGGTGAGCGTGATCGCGATCAAATCGCCGCGCGAGAGCGAGCCGAGGCGGCGCTTCATCGCGTCGGAGACGTTCAGCCGGACGGCCTTGCCGCCCTCGAGCGACGCGACGACGACCCAGGAGGGCCCGCCTCCGCCGCCCCCGCCGGGCCGTCGGAAGCCGGGGAAGCCGTCCTCGCTGGTCGAGACGAGTCGGACGACGTGCGGGGCCGGCGTCGCCGCGGGCCGACTCGGCTCGGCGGCCCGCGCCGGCGCGCCGGGCAGTGCGGCGCACGGCACGAACGCCGCCGCCATCAGGATTCGGATGAGAGGCATCAGGGGTTCTCCGTCCACCCAACGCCGGTCGTCGCTTGATATTGCCCCCACGGCGCGGGTGGATCGCTCCCGGCGCAGTCGCCGAAGGCCTCGCCGTCGTGGACCGGCTTTCGATCGGGCATTACGCGCTGACGGGTCGGTGCCCTCGCGCTACGATGCCCCTTCGATTACCGGAGGTACCGACCCATGCCCACCGTCATCCGCCGCGACAACATCGACTTCCGTGACCAGACCGTCTACATGGCCGGTCACGCCTACGTGAACTGCACGTTCGACCACTGCACGATCGTCGTCCGCGAGGCGACCGGCGTACTCGAAAACTGCAAGTTCACCAACTGCGTCTGGCACCTCGACGCGTTCTTCACCGACCGGGACCGGCTGACGCACCTGGTCAACAGCCTGATCCCCTTGATGGCCGAATCCCTCCCGAACGCGTCGGGCGCGGCAACGGCCGTGTTGCGCAAGTCCTAGGTGTCGGGAGGGCGAGGCTCCGTCCGAGGCGCGGGCCACACACGAGCATCTCGGAAACGGCTCGGGCGGAGCCTCGCCCTCCCCCTTGCGCCCCGTGCGCCGATTCCGACTTCCGATTGACATTTCCGCCCCCACCCTTGACCATGACGGGCGCTCCAAACGGACGCCCTTTATGTCCCAATACTACCTCGCCGACGGCAACGACCGCCGCGGGCCGTTCACGGCCGACCAACTCCCCGCCCAGGGCATCACCGCCGAGACCCTCGTCTGGCGCGAGGGCCTGCCCGACTGGCTCCGCGCCGACGCAGTCCCCGAGCTCCGCCCGTACCTCCCCGCCCCGCACAACCCGCAGACGGGCTATGGCTACGCCCAGCAGCCGGGCGCGCAGCAGTACGGTGCCGGTGGCTACCCGCAGCAGGGCGGTTACCCCGGCCAGCAAGGGTACGGCCAACCGGCCTACGCGCAGGGGGGCTATTACCAGCCCGGCCCCAGCCAGGGCATGCCGATCGCCGCGATGGTCCTGGGCATCCTCGGCATCCTGTTCTGCTGGATCCCGATCCTCGGCGTCATCCTGGGCGTGCTCGGCCTGATCTTCGGCATCGCCGGCATGAAGAACCCGCTCGGCAAGGGCATGGCGATGGCCGGCGTCATCTGCGGCGCGATCGGCACGGTGGGCAGCCTGGCGATCACCATCTACGTGTTCGCAAATTACGACCGGCTGTAAGCCGACGGCGCCCCACGTGCCTCGCCGAAGTGAGCACGTCGGCGACTCCCGGTCTCCTTGTCTCCCCCTCTCCTTGTCCCCTTGTCTCCCTCCGCGCCCGCCGCGCGCCCCCGATGGACACCCGCCAGCGCTACCTCGCCCCCGTCCGCAGCGTCGTCGTCAAGCTCGGCACGCAACTGCTGACCGATAAGGAGCGCCGGCTCGACGACGCGTTCCTCGGGTCCGTCGCCCGCCAGGTGGTCGCGCTGCGCGAGCGGAAAGTCGCGGTCACGATCGTCTCATCCGGCGCGATCGGCGCCGGCCTGCGCGAGCTCGGACTCGCCACCCGCCCGAAGGACCTGGCGACGCTCCAGGCCGTCGCCGCGGTCGGGCAGCGGCGCCTGATGGACGCCTGGGCCGCCGCGTTCGAGCCGCACGGGATGAAGGTCGCCCAGATCCTGCTCACGCGCGAGGACATGGACCGCCGGGCCCGCTTCCTCAACCTCCGTAACACGATCCACACGCTCCACGAGATGGGGGCCGTCCCCGTCATCAACGAGAACGACACGATCTCGACCGACGAGCTGGTGAAGATCAGCTTCGGCGACAACGACATCCTCGCGGCGCTGGTCACGCACGTGCTGCGGGCGAATTTGCTCGTGCTGATGTCGGTCGTCGACGGCCTGCTGGACGGGGGCGGGAATCCGGTGCGCCTGGTCGAGTCGATCGAGCAGGCCCAGTCGCTCGTGCGCAAGGAAAAGAGCGCGCTGGGCAAGGGCGGGATGGATTCCAAGCTCAGCGCCGCCCGCATGGTGACCGACGCCGGCGAGACGATGATGGTGCTCGACGGCCGGATGCCCAACGTGCTCACGCGCGCCGTGGCGGATCACGAAGAGCTCGGGACGCTGTTCGTGCCGTCGCCGCGCAAACGCAGTAGCCGGGACCGGTGGATCGGGAGCGCCCGGCCGGTGGCGGCGGTCGTGGTGGACGACGGGGCCGTGCGGGCGCTCATCGACAAAGGCCGCTCGCTCCTGCCCGCCGGCGTCAAGGCCGTCCGCGGACGGTTCGAGAAGGGGGATTTGATCGCGGTGGAGGCGGAGGACGGGCGGGAGGTGGCGCGCGGGCTCTCGAACTACGCGTCGGCGGTCGCGGAGCAGTTGGTGGGCAAGAAGACGCCGGAGGTGCGGGCCCTTTTGGGGGAGGCCGCGTATGACGAGGTCATTCACCGGAATAACCTGGTCATCACCGGGCGCGGCGAGTTGCCTTCCGCTTAAAGACAGCTGCAACGCAACGCGTTGCTGACGCGTGGAAGGCGATGTGGATAGGAACCGGACCAGGAACGCGTCAGCAGGTCGTTGACCTGCAGCTATCTGCGATCACTCCCCGATCGCCCGCTTCGCCTCGACCGGCGCCCCCGCCGCGACGACGCCGAACTCGAGCACCGTCACGTCCGAGTCGACGCGGATGTTGCCGACGGTCGTCGACGTCTGGGCCCGCACGCGCTCGCCGGGCAGGGCGTCGCAGTACCACTCCTGGGCCGCGGTCGACAGGGGTTTGTCGTTGCTCGTCCCGCGGGCCTGCGTCTGCTCGACCAGGCACGCGACCGGCTTGCCGTTGACCTGGGTCATGGCCGAGAGCGACATGATCCGCCGCGTCCCCCGCGTGCTGACCTTGGGCCCCTCGACCGTGAACTCCACCTGCACCGCGTCGGCGGGCAGCGGGATCTCCCGCCCGGCGACGGCCAGGCTGCGGGCCGGCAGCTTAATCGCCCCCGACTGTTCCCGGTAAAGCGTCAGCTCGACGATGCGCCCGTCGGCGTCGTTACGCACTTCGTACCGCGTCACCGCGCAGGAGTATCGACGGCGACCGACCACGACCGCCTGATCCTCTAGGGTGGCCGTCGGCGTCCAGCCGAGCTCGTCGAACGCCCGCGCGTCTGCCGGGGCCAACGGCTGCGCCGGCCCGGCCGGCTCGAATTCGCTCCCGGACCACCGCGCCTCTTCGAGCGTCCGCTGCCCGGTCGACGGGTCGGCGGCGATGCTCACCTTCCGCTTCACGTTTGATGGGATGCCGGTAGACGACTGAACGACCGCCTTCGAGACGATCCACGACCCCGCCCCGAGGTGGCGATAACCCTCTTTGACCTTGGCGGGCTGGGTCGCGGCGCGAGCGACCGCCGGGGCCGGTTCGCCGGCATTCGCGACGCCGCACGCCAACGCGAGCGCCCCCGCCATCGCACCCCCCACCAGGAATCGCCGAACCACGTGTGTCATGACCCGCCTACTACTGCTCAAGCGCAACGCCCGTTGACAGCTGACACTTGTGACGAATCGGACATTTATTCGGGGATTCCCCTAGCCTTCGGTGGGTTCAACAGGTAAATTGGGAAAGGCATTGGGTGCACAACTTAATGGTAAGAGAGGGCGGCATGCAGTTGTTTCGAGGCCAGATCGTCCGCGGGGGCCGCGTCGTCGCGGCCCGCGTCGCGGGCGTGATCAACCCCGAGGGGGGTTCGGACACCGGCTACGACCACCTGCCCGCCGAAACCCGCGGCCGCGCCTGGGCCGGCGCGTTCTGCCTGCCGCCCGATGCGACGGTGGAGTTCGACTCGGCGTCGCAGTGCGTGCTGGTGCTTGAGGACGGCCGCCGGGTCGACGTGCTCATCCGCGAGGCCGACGGAAACCTGGTGCTGTTCACGGGGTTGGGGGAGTTCCCCCGTGCCCTCTCGTCGGCGCGCCCGAGTTCCATCGAGGCCCGCTAGCCGCCCGCCTTCCGACGCCCGCCGCGAGGTCGCTTAACGTCGTCGCGGCAGACCTCCAACTTCGTTCCTAAATCCGTCTAGTCGCGCCCGCGCCGCAACCCGATCAGCGACACGTAACAGAGCAGTACGAGCCCCGCAAACACCGCCACGTGAGCGATCGCGCTGATGCGAGAGAAGGGGTCGGCGAGGGCGTCGGCGAACGTGTCGAAAATCCGCCCCGGCCGCGTCACCACGTGCCAACTGTTCCACCGCAGCACCCGCCCCACGTAAATCCCCACGCCGGTCAGCCCGGACGCGACAACCACGAACGACCACCCGACCAGCCGGCCACGGGATTGCGCCACCTGCTCCTGCATCATCTTCATCGACACCAACCCGAGCAGCAAGCCCGTCCACGCGAACGCGAAGATCAGCGTCAGGTCGTACAAAATCGGAAACGGCCGCTGGCGGAGCAAGTGGAGGAAATCCGTCACGATGTACGGCGCGTTGGGCAGGAAGAGGAGCCACATCAATCCGACCACGCGCCACGGCCCGCGCGCGTCCGGCGCCGCCCGCCGCAACGACACGGCCCACAGCGCCAGCAAGTAGGGCAGCCACGCGAGAAACAGGTTCCACGCGAGAAAGCCGTAATGCCGCGTCCCCGAGACCGCGTACCGTCCGGCGAGCATCGCGGCGCAGAACGCCGTGCAGACGGCGACCGGGTAAAACGCGTGGTCGAGGAGGAAGCGGTGGGTCTGAACGCGCGGAGAGAGGGTCGAGTGGGCCATAAGCTTTATGATGCAAAGTTTATATCGACATCGGGCTCGCTGCAACTGAAAAATCGAGCCGTTCCGCATTCGCACCGCAAAGCAGACCGCCGATCTAGCGGCGGCGCGCCATGCCGCGCACCGCGGGGCGCACGAAGACCAAGGGGGGGCGTCGAACGGCCGTGCCGGTACGGCGATCGGCACGGCCGCGCGACGTTCGGACGACGCGCGACGCGGGACGTTGTCACGGCGCACCGCCGAGCGGTAGTATCGCGCGCGCTGACGCGTCCACGAAGAAGAAGGGAATTGACCCGATGACCGCCGACACCGCAGTCCCGCGCCGCCATGGCTTCCTTGTATTGTCGCTATTCGCGCTGGCCCTGCTGGCGTCGCCCGCGCGCGCCGCGGACGCCCCGCCCGGGTTCGTCGCGCACTTCCCGAAGGCGTACGCGAACGTGATCGCCTTTCCGGACCCGCTCCCGCACTTGCGGGCCCTGCTGACGGACCCGGGACTGCGCAAGGTGCTGACGGAGGGGAAGTTCGCCAAGGCGCTGGCGGCGGACCCGGGGCCCGGACCGAAGACGCTCGACCCCGCGGTCGGGTGGGACTTCGTCTCGAAGAACCGCACGTGGGTCCCGCGCGAGATCGCGGTCGGCGTGCCGGCGAGCGCGCTGGCGGACACCGACGCGATCGCCCGCACGGCGCTGCTGGCCGGCCTGCTCCAGGGCGCCCGGGCGGCGGGCGACGAGGGGAAGAAGGACGTCCCCAAGCTCCAGGACCTGGTGCTGGCCGAGCTGAAGCGGCTGCGCGTGCCCGGCGTGCGCATCTTCGCCCGCATGCGCGCGGCCGACGACGCACAGGGGCTGATGTTCCTCCTGCAGGAGCAGCTCAAGCAGGCGCAGGCCGGGCAGGCGATCCCGCCGGGCATCGTGCTCAAGGCCCAAGAGGACTCGATCAGCGTTCGGGCAAAGCTGGGCGATTTCCTGGAGCCCGGATTCCTCGCCGGACTGCTCGACGCGTTCGGGTTCATCGCCGGCGAAGACGACCCCAAGGCCAAGGCGATGTCGGACATCGTCGCCGGCCTGTCGGTCGAGCTGACGCTCGCTCGCGCCGACGACGCACTAGTGCTGACGCTCGGCCCGTCCCCGGCCGGCGACGGCGCGGCGGCGCGGACGCCGGCCGACCTCGGCCCGGTGTTCGACTTCTCGCCGGCGACGATCCTCTGGGCCGGGTGGGACGTCGGCCCGCTCCGCGACGCGGCCGCGGGTTGGACGAAGCTGTGGGACCAGTACGCGGGCACGCCGACCGGCAAGGCGACCGAGGAGATCGATGAGGAGGGCTTGATCGGGACGCTGCAGGTGGTCGTGCGCGAGCTCGAGCGCCTGGCCCCGCGCGGGAGCATGCGGGCGTGGACGGAGCCGGGCAAGGGCATTCGCCTCGAGACGCGGGAGACCGGCGGGCCGGCGCTGCCGGCGCTGGCCGGGTCGCCCGTCGCCCAATTCGTGCCGGCGGACGCCGAGGCGTTCGACCTCGACGCGTCGGCGTCGCTCGGCGAGCTGCTGACCGGCATCCTCGTGCAGTTCGAGGACCAGGTCGCCAAGCAGACGCTCAAGGCCGAGCTGCGCGGAAAGGAGGACGACGCGCTGACCAAGGTCGAGGACGCCTACTACGAGCATTTCCACGAGTTCCGCAAGCTGATGATCGAGGAGATGGACGCCCCGTTCGAGGTCCCGGTCGGGTGGCTGATCGGGACGCGCGGGCGGGTCTCGAAGTTTCACCTGAAGGTCGCCGTGGCCGGCGAGAAGCCGATGGACGTGAAGGCGGCGGACCTCCCGATGATGGAGTTCGCCGCGGTCGGCCGGCCGGCCAAGGGGAAGGACGCGGCCGCCGCGCTCGAGAAGGCGTACGCCGCGTTCGTCACCGGCGTGTACAAGGCGGCCGGGGCGGAGGCGCCGAGGGACGTGAAGGCCGTCGAGCGGCGCGACCTGGGATTGGGCGTGCCGACGTTCGTTTTGTCCGGGAAGTGGGTGGCGGACCTCGGGGCCAAGAACAACGTCACGCTCGTGGCCGAGGGCGATTTGCTCCCGCACTACTTCGTCGCCCACGAGTGTGTCGTGTTCAGCACGTCCCCGGCGCTGAGCAGGCGGATGATCGCCGCCGCCGCCGGCAAGGCCCCCGCGCACGCGCTCCCGCAGGCCGGGGCGGGCGCCAAGCTGGTCGCGTACGGGCGGTTCCCCGGGCGGGTGATCGGCCAGTACGCGCGGCACCTGGGGGCGTGGATGACGCCCCTGATGGGGGCCGCCGGCGACGGCGCCGGCCGGGCGAGCTTCGCGGACATCACCGACGGGATCGCGGAGGTCGCGGAGTTGCTGGAAATGATCGAATGGGAGTCGGTGCAGCAGGGGGATCGGACGGTGACGCGCGGGGCGGTGACGTTCGGTGCGGGGAAGTGAGATGACGGGGACTACGCCTTCCCGACCTTGAACGACTTCGTCCACGTCTGCGTGGTCCAAGCCGCCGTCGCCCATTTGTCCGGCGTCGCGTACTCGCGCACCGTCATCCGCCCGGCGAGCAGGTCGAGGTGGAAGTAGAAGAACGTGTGTTTCGGGCCCTTGAAGTGGCCCGAATCCTTGACGTTGAAGACGTCGAGGCCGTTGTCGCCGGCCTTGGTCGATGTGCCGTCCCACTTGAACACCGCCCGCGCGTGCGTGTGGCCGTAGAGGACGGCGATCACGTTGTACGGTTTGAGCGCGTCGTAGAACGCGTGGACGTCGACCGGGTCCCACTCCTTGTTGTCGTACGGGCCCTCCGGGTTGTCGGGGAGTTGGCCGTACCGCGCGACGTCGACGTGGTGGGTGACGATCACCGGCCGGCCCGAGTCGCCGACGCGCTGCTTGAGGTCGTCGACGAGGAAGTCGAGCGATCCGAGCGGGTTGTACCGGCGCTTGCGCATCGTCTTGGGCGACGTGCCGACGACGATGCCGAGGTTGACGAAGTGCACCGGGCCCCAGTCCCACGCGTAGTGCAGGCCGTTGGGCGACGTGGCGGCCAGCCCCGGGCGGGTCTTGTTGCGGCGCTTAATCTCTTCGATCGCCAGCCCAGCGCCCGACGGCGAATCGTGGTTGCCGTGGACCTCGTAGACGGGGAACTTGAGGCGCCCGTCGGCCCCGGTATGGCCGAACTCGGCGTTGAAAAACGCGAGCTCGGTCTTCTGCATGGCGACGAACGGCGCACCGGCCTTGTCGCCCGAGTCGATGATGTCCCCGCCGTGGATGACGCCGCGCGGGACGACGACGGTCCCGCCGCCGGCGCCGGCGGGAATCTCGGAGCCGGGCAGGCGGTTGAGCACGTCGACGAGACGGGCGGTGACCAGCGCGGAGGCGGGGTCCATTTTCGCCGGGTCGTCCTTGACGGCCAATGCGTGAGTATCGCTGATGAAGAAGAAGGACAGCTCGTTGGGATTCGCGGGCGGCGTCGCGGCGCACGTGGTCAGGGCGGGCAGACCGGCGGCGGCGAGCGAGCCGGCGACGAACGTGCGGCGGGAGAGGCGTGTGGTCATGGGCGGGGTCACTCCGGTGGGGATTTCACAGAGGACTATCGCGGGAGGGAGTGGAGCGTTGTGGGAGAGGCGACGGCGCGGCTCCTGCCTCGCGCCTCTGGTGGCATTACCCGTGGTCTGTGCTATCCGCGCGAAACGCGCTCGCCTGCAGGCGGCGCTGCGCTTACCCTCTGGGTCGCGGCTAAACGTGTCACAAGCGGGAACTAATCCAAGAACACCACGATCGCCGGGCCGATATTTGGCAGCGCGGCGATCGCGGGTGCGGACAGAACGATCATCGCGATCCGGCGAAATCTCCGCGCGGCGAAAGACCGCCACGCGAGGTAGGCGGTCAGCGCGTACGCGGCGACCGTGACCGTCAGGAGGTTCAACACTAACGCCGGACCGCCGATCAGCTCGAGCAGCCCCCGGGGCAGGCGCGCGATCCGGGCGGCAAGGTCGGGATGTTCGACGACGAAGTCGGCGTTCCCGAGCGCCCGGCTGTGATAGCTCGACCCGCCACCGTACGGGGGGACGTTCGACTCCCGGATGTTCAGCGCCATCATCGCGAGCAGGAACGACCACTGCGACACGACCAGCGCCGCGGCGGTCACGTCCAGCGCGAGCCAGAGGCCGGCGAGCGAACGCCGGCGGCCCACACCATTCCCGCGCGACGCGTAATCGAGTGTCGACATCACGTCGCCTTCGGGGGCCTTACTGCTCCACCGGCGGACACGCGCACACCAGATTCCGGTCGCCGTACGGGTTATCCACCCGCCCGACCGCCGGCCAGAACTTGTGTTCCTTGACCCACTTCGCCGGGAACGCCGCCTGCTCGCGACCGTACTTGTGCGGCCAGGCGTCCGCCGTCACCGCCGCCGCCGTGTGCGGGGCGCCCTTGAGCGGGTTGTCGGCCCGGTCGGACTTGCCTTCCTCGACCGCGCGGATCTCCTCGCGGATCGAGATCATCGCGTCGCAGAAGCGGTCGAGTTCGGCTTTGGATTCGGACTCGGTGGGCTCGACCATCAGCGTGCCGGGGACGGGCCAGCTCATCGTCGGGGCGTGGAAGCCGTAGTCCATCAGGCGCTTGGCGATGTCCTCGACTTTCACGCCGGCCGTGCGCTCGAACTCGCGACAGTCGAGGATGCACTCGTGGGCGCACAAACCGTTCTTCCCACGGTAGAGCACCGGGTAGTGCTGCTCGAGGCGCTTGGCGACGTAGTTGGCGTTGAGGATCGCGATCTGCGTCGCCTGCTTGAGGCCGGGTGCGCCCATCAGCGCGATGTAGACCCACGGGATCGGCAGGATC
>Ga0196963_10002233_pt1 | contig 11909 bp, 11 predicted proteins | sample S1_5metaG_FD_148600 | JGI IMG/M metagenome (GOLD analysis project Ga0196963, IMG submission 148600) | Soil microbial communities from Anza Borrego desert, Southern California, United States - S1_5 | ecosystem: Environmental > Terrestrial > Soil > Desert | place: USA: California | collected... | reverse complement strand
GATCAAACTCCTTTTTGAAGGGGAATCCCAGAATTGATAGAGGATGGGAACCAAAGGAAATTGAAAGGAAAACCGTGCCTCTTGCCACCAAGAGGTGAGAAACTCAGGGCATTCCGCTTTGGCAAGAAGGACGGAAAACGTTTATTATGGCGTCGCCGCGGGATACTGTTCATCTTCAGGAGTGGTACCACTCCTGAATAAGTCTTGCACATACGATCAAAGCCACTCCGTGATCGATCAATATGATCGCCATCAAAACTACAAAATGGAGCAAAAAAGTAAGGGGATTTATGCTTCGTCGCCCAAAAGGTGGCACCGATGCAATTGCATCGGACGTGCCAAATGCGGCGATCGGTGTCGACGATCATTCTATTCCCTCGATAGGATGCACAGCACAGGTCAGGTACCGGCAGCGCAGACCAGTGACTAAAATTGATGATAATTCTTGTCCTATAAGAGGATGCACCAATCCGGTGTTTCGTGTTACTTCTGCCAGGGGGAGGTGGAATTCCCGGATGAAAGGAGGGAGAAGCAAATCTGCAACAGGGATGATTGCGAATACAAGAGCAGGAGTTTCCACATGGGCGACAACTTCGTGACGGATTTCGCCAGGAACAGGCCCAAAATGGCCGCCTTCCTGATCGATTGCAGCATGGACGCACTCCTGAGCCATAAATACCAAGAGTTGTTTTCGCCCGTGCCACATTCGCATTGGAATGCCGATGGCGAAGCATTGGAACTCCTCCGTAACGAACTGTCGGCGGACAGGAAGTCGCGAGTAAACGCGAATTCGATCAAGGGACACGGAACGGACGGGGAACTGCTTGACGATGTGGGTCCGATCGTCTACGGCTACTTGCGTTTCGTCTTCACCACCAACAAGATGATGCTGTCGGAACCGACCGATTTCAAATTGAGCGACGCACTGGAGGGGAAATGCACCATTTTCCAGGTCGACCACAACGACGAAGCCGAGAGGGACTTCGCCAACTTGGCATCGCAAAAGGCCCAGGGGAGGACCTGTTTCCTCTATCACGGCAGCGGATCCTCCAATTGGTACTCCATCCTTATGAACGGATTGAAGGTCTTCAGCAACACTGGAAGGATGACCAACGGAGCAGCATACGGCAGGGGTGTCTACACCAGTGACACATGCTGCCTGTCCCTCGCCTATTCCTTGCAGCAGTCCTCCAGAAAGGACAACATCATCGGTGTTTTCGAGACGATAGGGACCAAGGAACTCTACAGGAAGGCGCCCAACATATACGTCATACCGGATGCCGGATTGCTGCGCATGAAATACCTCATCGCAATAAGGGCCCCCCACGACCTGAACTCCATTCTCGGGGATTTGGACAATCTTTTCAACGGCGACATATTCAAAAGGCGACGGGCCAACCTGGACAAACACGCCGCCATGAGGACCCGGAGGCTGACATTCGAAATCGAGAAGGTGAAGGCCATCGATCCGAAAAAGAACGGATTGAGGTTCGAGATAAACGAGGATTCCAAGTTCGACCGCTGGACGGCCTTTATCGGTGACATCGATCCCAAGACGCGACTCTTCACGGACATGGAAAGGGCCGGTTTGAAGGAGATCAAACTCGAGATCCTGTTCGGACCGTCGTATCCCTTCGACCCACCGTTTGTCAGGATCGTGCGACCCAGGTTCCAGTACAGGACGGGCCACATCACACTGGGCGGTTCCATCTGCATGGAACTGTTGACCAAACAGGGTTGGTCACCGACGTACTCCATCGAGACCCTCTTCGTCCACATCAAGGCCCTCATAGTGGAAGGCGGCGGACAATTGGATCCCAACAAGCGGGACGACTATTCCCTCCGCGAGGCACAAATCGCTTTCTCCAGGACGTTGGACAGCCACGGATGGAAGTGACGGATATCGCTATCGGGGTGTAACGCAGTACCTCCTGCCCCTCCTGAGTGCACTGTCCCTGGTCCGGATCCCGACGACCCGACAGCAACCGGGAGCTTGGAATGCGTAGAACCTGCAAGAACAGTTGTTGACCGTACATTGCCTTCCCCGGTTCGAGGAGGCGAACCTCGCCTGGCAGAAACGATCCGCTGCCCTCACGACGGATCTGACGTTTCTCGGACAACACGGCATGAAATATAACCATTACAAAACGACAAATTCCGCAATAACGAAAAATCAGCAAGAGCACACGCCAACCGCGCGTTTTATCCATTAATTTGGAAATAAAAATCTGGATTGGTTATATAGGTGCATGTCACAAATGTTGAGGATGGACCTGACCAGGTACTGCTACAACCGGAAATCGGTACCATCCATAGCCACCGTGATAACCTTCAAATGCGGTTTGGAATGCGTCAATTCGTTCTACATCAACCTGTTGCCCCCTTCGCAAAGACACGGCATCAGTTTGAAGAAGAAATGCAAACCTTTCAGGAGGTCGAATTGCGTCATCTGTAAGTGAATGCATCAATTGAGACAATTGAAAAACCGCCTGATTGCGGGCGACACCTCGTCGTACCAATCGCCCAATTGTTTTCCGATGCAGTCCCCGCATCTCTTGATGGGATTCCAGATCCCCTCCAGCAGCAATTCCCTGAAGATCCTACAGCAACATTCGCGGCCCGGCCCGTCGTGTCCCAACCTTTCGGTCCCGCGCTCGGGCCTGCGCAAGTAAGGAATGTCGATGGCATGATGGTCGCGCACCGGGGAATTCATGGGCGATACCCGGAGCGGTGAAAAAATCGGTGAAACCGGGATGACCGCCATCAGGTCGGGAATCGGGGACGTCGCTTTTTCGAGATACATTGGTTGAAAAAAGCAAACAGTCGGTTTGTTCCAGGCCCGATCCCGTTCAGGACTCAAGGAACGCGCCCTCTTCCTCAATCCGCACCCGGAAGGATAGGAACTCAAGTTCCTCAGATGCACTCGGGCCCCACCAGAATGGGCTTGGGCCCCGCCTGAATGGGCTTGGGCCCCGCCTGAATGGGCTTGGGCCCCGCCTGGATGGGCTTGGGCCCCGCCTGGATCGGCTCGGGCCCCGCCTGGATCGGCTCGGGCCCCGCCTGGATGGGCTTGGGCCCCATCGGGATGGGCTCGGGCCCCTCCTGGATGGGCTCGGGTCCCATCGGGATGGACTCTGGTCCCATCAGGATGGGCTCGGGTCCCATCGGGATGGACTCGGGTCCCATCGGGATGGGCTTGGGCCCCATCCGGATGGGCTCTGACCTTGTCAGGATGGACTTGGGTCCCGTCTTTATTGGCTTGGACCCCATCGGGAGAGCGGATTTTGTCAGGGTAGACTTGGGTCCCGCCTGGATGGGCTTGGGCCCCGCCTGGATGGGCTTGGGCTACGCCCGGATGGGCTTGGGCCCCGCCCGGATGGGCTTGCACGTCTTGGGTCCTCCTTCCCAGATTGCACAACGCCTCGGCACTGGAACCACCACCTTCACCAGACACGGATTCAGAGCTGTCTTTGCGAGGTTTGGCCACAAACATGTCCGATTCGATCGAAATCACCTCATAATTATCACTGATTGCATTATGCAGGTGGTTGACGTCTATCTCATCCTCCTTTGCTTGACTTGTCCAAAAATTCAACATCCTATACTATATTATATACTGATCAAGGCATATTATGGTGGGACGTTTCGACATCCGACATTCCTAAAATAGAAATCTTGTCACTCTTCGGGTACATGATCCAGTCGGATCCATCAAACCCTGCGCAGGCACAGGCACAGGCACTTGTAACGGCAGTCGGAGGAATCTACTATTTCAACGGCGATTATTCAAAACCGACAGAGATCAAAACGCATGGTGATAACAGGGTGACCGTGAGGTCTTCATATTGGGGAGAGGACACGGGGGTCATTTTCCCTGACACCCTGACGGTGAAATGGGGGAGACTGGGAGAAGGGAAGTTGCATCCCACCGGTCATTGGAACAGGTTCGACATGAGCGGTATCCAGGACAGGGATTTGTGTGAGAAATTCGTGGACACCCGGGGCTTGGCGATAAACAACAAAAGGGGGAACACCTGGAAGAGAGATTCGTTGATGTAATGTCGGATCCCAATAACTTGTTCGTTCCACGCGTGCCGGATGCAGGACGGCCTCGTGGTGATGCATAACGGGATAAAAGTGAAAAATTGTTACTACGGAGACTTTTCCAAGATATTGTGCCTGAACAGGGGATGTCACGAACCCGTGAAGAGAGGAGTATTGACACGTTCCAGAAGGCGAAACCATGATCGAATTGGGATCCCATTGGGCCTTTTACACCATCTGGTTCAATAAAACAGTGAAAAACGCACAAAATCATTGCATCGAACCGAATGAGGACAACATCAAAATCGGCGTCGAAATTGTCGCCTTAACGGCGTCCCTGCCAAATTCACAAAAGGGCACATCGGTAAAGATAAAATGGTATCAGCCTGACCGATTTCGTCAAGTGGAACAACATCCCACACATCGATGTGCTTCACTCGGACATTCAAGGATGGGAATTGGAAATGTTGACCAACGTAACGGGTCTGTTGGACGATGAAAAGATCGGTTACCCGTTCAACCCACAGCAACGAAATGCACGAGGCCTGCACGCGTCTATTGAGGGACCAATTACAGGATAGTCGCCAGTGCGGATTTCGATGACGAGACGTTTTGTTACGACGGGACACCAATTTCTGTCACGAAAGCGACGATCGCGTTCCGCGTACACAACTGGGGTGCAGGAAACACACACAATTGAGTACGAACTTTTCAAAAGAACTTTCAGCACATTTTTAAAATAATGCTGAATTAAAATATATTTAATGGCTAATATTGCATGTTCTTCAGCTGCTCTCATCCAATGTACAATTTTTCCTCATAGAGATCCATCATCTACTTATTCAGCAATTAATATATGAGCAGGGGAATAACTTACCAGGAATATCTCGAGACACTCGGAACCATAATCAAAAAGGCTATTGAGGAGACAAGATACGAAGAGTATGACATTATGTGTAGGTTGAATAAGCCCAAAAGTGTTGATGGATGAACCGATCGACTTGGAACAATTTACGAATAAAGAGGAACAGTAGCAATGTTGCAACACCAACTGATATAGTTTACGGATGGATGTACGGACGATAGACCACAGTAAGAATCTTACTTGTAACCCACATTAAAGGAAAGTTGATTTAAAGATTCTTCATTGATCTTTAAATCAACAATGGCCCTGGATTGGACACCATAATAGGTATAATAGGAGTGGGTAAAGATTGTGATTGTAATTGTGGTAAAATGTTATGATTAGATGCAATGGTGGGCTGATCAGGAATAGAAATAACAGAATTGGAAGCTCCGAGGTGCATGTGCTGGTATAAAGTGTGAGATCTGGATGATTGATTAACGTGAAGCGAAAACAACAACATAGATAAAAATATCAAGAAAGGTAAACTGCACAAACACTTTGCATCATCAGCTAAAAAAACGCATTTGAACTCATCGGGGTTCGGCCTGGGCCCGGGCTGAGGGAGCCCCGATAGGCGCAAGGGAATCCCAGCATAGGTAAGCCACGATTCCCGCACCGGCGGCAAGGGACACGTAGAAGATCACTTTCAGCAGGAGCGTGTACATGATCACGTTGGTGAACATCCTGTCGACTATTCGCGGGTAGGAGGCCACGGCGTATTTGGGCAGGAGGTAACTGATTCCCAGGTCCAGCAAGGCCACGATCGAAAACAGCAACATGTAGACGTAATTGCCCGAACAGAACTGCATGCTATATAAAAAAGCATCTTAAATGCGAATCGGAATAATAGATATATGAAAAACAGGAATTGCAGGCCCACGATTTGCCTGAACATGATCGTCAAAAACGAGGCCCACGTGATACTCAACATGCTGAAACAGGTGGTCGGCATGATCGATTGTTACCTGATTGTGGACACGGGTTCCACGGACGGCACCCAGAAGGTCATCACGGATTTCTTTTCCAAGATGGGGAAACCAGGGAAAGTGGTGGACCACGATTTCAAGACTTGTGATTGTCACGATGCAAAATTCAAGTACGACTTCTTCCATTTCGGCATTAACCGCACCTACGCCATACAGCAATGTTACGGCATGTCGGATTACGTCTGGGTGATGGATGCGGACGACACCATCAAGGGAGAGTTGAAGTTCAGGATACCGGCGGGCGAAGTCGCCGACACCTATCACTTCGTCCTGGGTTCGGAACATTTCAGTTACACCAGACCATTGATATTCAGGAACGACCCCAGTTACAGGTTCCGGTTCGAGGGTCCCCTGCACGAATACCTCACCAGCGACAAGCAATTGAAGTCGAAGACGGTCACCGGGAACTATTACATCGAATCCGGTAAAAGCGGAGACCGGAGTCGGGATCCCGAGAGGTACAAGAAGGACGCCCTGATCTTCGAGCAGGTCATCGACCCCAAGGCCCCGGACCACCTCAGGTACCTGTATTACTGCGGACAATCCTGGAAGGATTTCGGCGACCTGGACAAGGCGGCACACTGGTTCAGGGAGAGGATCAAGCACAGGGGGTGGGTGGAGGAGTTGTTCTGCGCATATTGGCAATTGATCCAGATTTACATGCGTCAGAAGGTCGATTTCTCGGAGATCGAACCCCTCTGTCTCCAAGCATACGAGGCCAACAAAAACAGGGCCGAGACCCTGAAATTGCTGGCCGAGCACTACCGGTTCCAGAAGGACTACAGGAAGGCCCAACAGTACGCCCTCAAGGCATCGCAGATCCCCTACAGGGAGGACGGATTGTTCGTCGTCAAGTCCATCTACACGACGGACATCCCGTTCGAATTGGCCGAATCGTCCTTCCACCTCGGAAGGTACGCCTCCGCACTGGTCATATACCAGCAACTCGCAAAAAGAAACCAAAAACACGCAGGGGTGGACCTTAACGAGAGGATCAAGAAGTGCGTCGAGATGATCGATCAACAGGGCAAGCCCAAATGCCTCCTGTACCTGGGCCACCGGAGTGTGACCGACCACGTGAAGGAACTCGTGGAAAACTGGAAAGAGCTGTACCAGTTGTGCGTCGTCACCGACAGTTACCAATTGCGCGTCCGCACTTTCCCCTCCTCCCAATTCCGCACGGCAATATCGGAAGTCGTTCCGGACCTCATCGTGGTGTACGATCACATGATCCCCGTCCCGGTTGGGGGCACCGTTGCCGGTGCAGGGAAGAAGGCGAAGAGGGCGTTTTTCCAAAGGGGGGATTCCTTCCGGGTGCTCGGAAAAAACGATCTGGAGATAGAGGTGAACTGTCCCAAACTGCTCAACGAGTTCCTCACCCAATACGACCACCTGATCACCGACAACCCCAAGGTGAACACCAGGTATCGATTGAACCTCCCCATTTACGCCCATCACCAGCCGATCGACACCCATGGACCCGTGCCGATCTTTCCGTGCAACGACCTGCCGGTCCGGAAACTGGTGAAACCTCCGGCCGTGTCCTTTTTGGAAGACGGACCAGCCAGGGACGTGCAGAGGTTGATCAATTACTACGGCCAACAGAAACAGGACCCCCTGGTGGCCCTGGAGTTGGTGAAGCTGTATCGCGATAACGGTCAAACGGACAAATTGGAGGCATTGATAGAGGAGAACCTGCACAAATCGGACCATTTCCACATTGAGAAGGCCAGGCTGCTCTTCGAGCGGCGGATGTACGAAGAGGGTTACAGGTTGGCGTGCAAAGCCCTTCAAAGGAACGAACTGTCGCGGGAAGGCGCCGCGGAAGCCGAACGCGTCCGGGACCAATTCATCGATCACCTGAAGGCGAACGTCCCCGTCTTGGAACCGGGGATCCTGCAACGGATCTTGGAAGCACGCAACGGGAGAGCCGGTGTGCCGGATGAAATGCCGCTCGAACAACGCGGGACCACCGGCCCAGCTCCGGGGGGCAAGGGCAAGGGCAAGGGCAAGGGCAAGGGCAAGGGCAAGGGCAAGGGCAAGGGCAAGGGCACGACAACACCGGCATCGGTCAACAACGAGGAGAAAACGGTGGGTCTGGTGATGATGTCGGTCACCACCTGCAAGAGGCTGGACCTGTTCGTCATCACCATGAACAGTTTCCTGAGATGCTGCCTGGACAGGCACTTGATCGATCACTGGTTCTGCGTCGACGACAACTCTTCGGAAGAGGACAGGGCGAAGATGGTGCAGCTCTACCCCTTCATGGAATTCCACTTCAAGGGCGAGGGGGAGAAGGGGCACAGCCGCAGCATGAACATCATCCGGGACAGGGCTCTGCAATACCGATACCTGCTCCACCTGGAGGACGATTGGCAGTTCTTCGAGGAACGGGAATACATTGGTGAATCGATCGACATCCTGGGATCCGATCCGAGATACTCCCAGGTGCTGTTCAACCGGAACACCCAGGAGGTGCCCAATTACCAGAGACCGATCGTCGGCGGCATCACGAAATACCTGCCAAAGGCAACTTCGGTGAAGTCGGGCGGGTCCAGCGGAAAGGAGCTGAGATACGTGATCCACGAGTATTGCCCCGACGACAGCCTGGAAAAGTGGCAATTCGAACAGAGGCATCACGGTCATCCAAACGTCGCCTATTGGCCGCATTTCTCCTTCAGGCCATCCCTGACGAAGGTCGAGGTGTTGGAGAAGGCCGGGAAGTTCCCTCCGGCAGGATTCTTCGAGAGGATCTACGCCGATGAAGTGACCAGTCTGGGTTACAGGATGACCTTCTTGGACACCTTCAGTTGCCTACACATAGGCAAGAAGACCTGGGAGAGGAGCGGGAATGCATACACCTTGAATTCCACGCCCCAATTCAGCAATCCCCTGGACGCGATCAACGTCGTCGCAATCACGACCAGGCGGTGGACGGAGAGGTGGCGACGTTTCAAGGAATCCGCAGGTTTCACGTTTCACGTGTTCCGGCCCGCTCTGGACAGGTCGAACAGCAGGGGAGACAGGACCAGGTTGAACCTGGAGGGCCTCTACAATCAACTGTTCAGGCAATACGGCGGACAGAACGTGTTGGTGATGCGCGACAACGTGAGGTGGGGGGGGAAACCGCCCACACTGACCGGGGGATTGCCGGTCGCCGTAGGTGCCTCAGGCAACACCGATAAACCGGAGATCCTGAATCTGGGGAACGAGGCCAGGACCTCGATCCTCGAATTGGACGCGTTTTTCGCCAATGCCAAATTCACGGAGAATTGGAACAAGGCCGAGAAACCCGAATTCGAGATCGACCTGCCCGCTTTTCCCGAGACCCTCTACGCGAAAGACGGGGAATACCAAACGGACGAGATGCTGGACACTCCGCCCATCCCCGAAGGTTTCCAACTGTTCAGCAACCTGGATTTCATCGGGGGGGACATCGGTTGTTTCAACTTTCCCGAAATCGAGTCCCACGAACTCCGGGTCAAAAAATGGGCCGAGCTCTGCAGGGAGATGGGGGGCGTGGCCTTCAACACCCTGGGTTACATCAAGAGGAAGGTCGACCTGGATCGACTGGTTCCCCTGCCGTACTCGCAGTCGATCCGGGACGGTCTCTACTGGGGGGGCCGCTAACGCTGTACCAAGGCGCCATAATCCTCGCCCAAGGACACGAGAGGTAGTGGGGGAGTGGGGGAGTGGGGGGACGCAGAGCGATCTTTAGTGTCGCGATGAGTGTAGGTGCAAAAAAATCGATGGATAAATGGTATTTCAAAAATGGGCGATTTTCGCCAAGATGAAATTGCCGTGATTAAAACCAAATTTGCAGGCATCGGATTAATGCGAACATTCTGACGGTGGACACTGATTACAAGGTTACCTTTTGACAATTCATCGGGATGAAGATGGCTTTTATTTTTTTGTTGACAGACCAGGCATCTCCATGTTCGTTCCGAGCAGATACTGTCAACATTATTTGGGGGGATCGGATCGCTATGATAACATTGATGTCAAAAACATCAAAAATGTTATCATCGACAACTCGATCGCTTTCAAAGATGTGCTCCAAGATATCAAATAACTGATCCACGAGTTGCACATCAGATCGGATTCAGTGAATACGGAACGATACGTTTATGAATCTCAATAGGAATGCCAAGGATATCCCCTTTGGTCTGAGATCAAAGGAAGATGGGTCAGTGGGCATCCTTCCTGATTTTAACGGTGCGTATCTTCTTGTTGGCCAGGTTCACGAAACTGAAAACCAGGAGGTCGCGGGTGGCCCTCATCTCCAAATAACAATTGTCGAAAGAGATGTACCCCTCCTGTCTGGGTTGGTACTCCGTCCGACAGCCGGACGTCGAGCCTATGACCAGATGGTGCAGTTTGTGGCCGCCCTCTCTGATGACGTGATGTTGGTTGTTGTGCTCGTGACCGCATATATAGGCATCCACTCGGTGCTTGGCCAAAAGCGGCACCAGCAATTTGGTCAGCCTGACGTTGTTCTCGTATGCGCCGTTTGACAGGAGGTGGTAGTGACCCATGACCACCTTGAACGCGGCCTTGGAGGAAGAGAGCGCCCCTTCGAGCCAGGCCATCTGTTCCCCCCTGATCTGCTCCATCGATCTGCCGAGTCCGACCTTGGACTCCACCAATCGTCCGTTGACGTTCGACCTCTTGGGGAGCCGGGTGTAACAGGGTTCCAGTTGTTGGGTGTCCAGCATGATGACGTCCAAATTGGGATAGCACAACCTGTAGTAGTAGTTGGGCATCTGCCACAACCGCGGTTTGCCCTTATCGGCCGAAAGGTAGAGTTTGGGTTCACCCAGGTAATCGTGATTGCCGAGCAACACGTTGATAGGGCAGGGGACGTTCCCAAAGATCCTTTCGAATTCGGCCAACCTGGGATCCTTGTCGGTCAATCCGGAGGGGTAGAAGAGGTCCCCCACGACGAACATTCGACGTATCGATCCGTTGGTCTTGATCCTCCGCAGGACACCCTTCAAAGTCGGGTTGAAATGCCCCACATCGCCGATCACGGCAAATACGCCTTGTGCCATATACAAGTGCGTCAAGTCGCATGACGATTTTTTGAAAAAGGAGCTACGAGCTCCTTTTCAAAAGGAGGAGCGCCAGGCAGGCCACATTGGTTTCAACCGTCCGCACCCACGTCGTCCCCCATCGGGTCGTCATCACCGAATCGGTAATCGTGATCGAGTCCCATGTAATTACGGAACCAAACGACGACCAACAGTATCGCCACCGTGACAACCATCACAAACACCGTCCTGATGAGGAATCCATGCCTCGTGGGAAAATAATAGGATTGGACGTCGTTGATGAGGTCCTTCCAGAGGAATGACACTGTGAATATCAATGCACTAACGAAGATCAATCCGAAATCACGATTGAAGAGGTCGCGAAATGCACCTGATGTGCCGAAAGCCGCCATTCATATACAAAACCGTCCAAAAATTGAAAGAAATTTCCGTGTTTCACCACTTATAGCGACATGCAGAAGCATCTCAAGTGTGCAATTGAGGCCTCCACCAGGACCACCAACTCGAATTTCCCTCACGGTTCCGCGATCATCAAAGGGGGAAAAGTGATGATGACCGGGTGCAATTCCAACGTTCCCCATTGTCACGCCGAGTCGTTGTTGTTGAAGAGGTGGTGTGAAAAAGGTCCCAAAGAACAAGAGAAACAGGTACAAACTCCTGGTCATCAGGAGTAACGGTAGAGGGGACTTACTGAATTCCGAGCCCTGCATGATGTGCACCAAACTGATAAGGGCATCCGGCATATCCATGGTGATCTACAGCTCGTCCAACGGGTCACTGATCCGACAGAAACCCGAAAATCTTCCAGGGATGCACGTCACCAAGGGAGTCCTAAAGGAAAGACCCGAGGGACACATCCGTCGTTTATTGAACAAGATCCGACGTTGATTTTAAAAATCTCAAAATCAGCCCCAAATT
>Ga0196963_10002232_pt1 | contig 11909 bp, 7 predicted proteins | sample S1_5metaG_FD_148600 | JGI IMG/M metagenome (GOLD analysis project Ga0196963, IMG submission 148600) | Soil microbial communities from Anza Borrego desert, Southern California, United States - S1_5 | ecosystem: Environmental > Terrestrial > Soil > Desert | place: USA: California | collected... | reverse complement strand
GACGACGAACGCGACGTACCAGCTGACGCCGGCGTCGATGACGAGCTTGCCGAGCAGCAGCGACGACAGCACGCCGAGCTGCGCGTTCGCGAGGTTCACGAACCGCTCGGCCCGGTAGATCAGCACCACGCCGACACCGAGCAGCGCGATGAGCATCCCCTCGAGCAGCCCGCTCAGGATCGCCATCCTCACGCGCTCGTCACTCCCAGGAACACGGAGCGAAGCAGGTCATCGCGCGCCAGCAGGTCGTGCGGCGTGCCGTCGAACGCCACGGATCCCTTCTCGAGGAACACCGCTCGGTCGGCGATCGTCATCGCGACATCGAGGTCCTGCTCGACGAGCAGGATCGTCGTGCCGGCGGCGTGAAGCTCACGGACGACGGAGACGACCTCCACAGCCGTCTCCGGCGCGAGGCCGAGTGTCAGCTCGTCGATGAGCAGCACGCGGGGCTCGAGCACGAGACCCTTGGCCAGCGCGAGCTGCTGCTGCTCACCGCCCGACAGCGTCCCGGCGCGTCGATCGCCGAGATGGCGCAGCGCGGGGAAACGCTCGAGGATCTCCATCGCTCGCCGCCGCGCTCGCTGGGTGCCCGCGCGCCTCGTCGCGATGCCGACCTGCAGGTTGTCGAGCGCTGACAGCTCCGGGAAGATCGCCCTTCCACCCTGCACGAGCACGACACCGCGCTCGACCATCCCGGAGGCGTCGACGTCGCCGACATCGTGGCCGTCGAGCGTGATGGCTCCGGCCGACGGGCGGATCAGCCCGGCCAGCAGGTCGAGCAGCGTCGACTTGCCCGCACCGTTGGTGCCGACGAGCGCGACGACGGTCCCCGCGTCGACCCGCAGGTCGACGCCGGACAGCACCGGCACGCTCCCGTACGCGAACGCCACCCCGTGCGCTTCGAGCACCGTCCTCCTTCGACCGCACGATCGCATCGCGATCTCGCCGATCCATCCCTGAGTCTCGGGGATCGCGTCATCCCTCCGCCTGCGCGTTGCGGCGGGCGACGGCAGCGAGATCGAGTCGGGATGACAGCCTGAGCTTTCGGTACACGCTCTTGAGGTGCGACTCGACCGTGTGCCGAGAGATGAACAGGCGTTCGGCGACCTCCGGGTTGCTCAGCCGCTGCGCCACGAGGTCGACGACCTTGCGCTCGGTGCTGGTCAGGCTCTCCCACCCCGTGGTTGCTCGCACGTTCGGACGTCGGGTGCCGCGCCTGATGCCGTGCGCGCGCTGGATGGAGCCGACGCGGGCGAGATCGCGGTGGGCACCGAGGCCCTCGTACACCTCGACCGCCTCGTCCCAGAGCGGAACCGCCTCCTCGACCCGCCGGGCCGCCGCGAGCATCGCGGCGGCGTCCTCACAGGCAGCGGCACGCTCGTAGGGGCGTCGGCAGCCACGGAGGAGCTCCACAGCGCCGACGAGCCCATCGGGATCCTCCTCGACGAGCGATTGACACCAGCGCGCGACACTGCGCTGGAACGGCGTCGCGTCCGGGCGGCGAGACGGCATCTGGATCGGGTCGAGCATGCTGCGAACCCGCGCGCGCTCGCCGTCGCGCAGGAGCAGGTGGACCAGCGTCATCGTCGACCACGAGTCCGCCACGGGACCGCCGGCCATGTACAGGTCCCACGTCTGTTCGAGCAGGCGGCGGGCGTCATGTCCCTTCCCGGTGGCATCGAGCACGACGGCCCTCGCCCAGTTGAGGACACCCATGCCGAGCTGCGGGCCGTCGTTGCCGAGACGATGCAGTGCCGCCGCCAGCGTGCGCTCGGCATCGTCGAGCGCGTCGCGGTGGAGCTGGATCGCCGCGAGCCAGCCCGCCGTCGCCGCCATGGTCCCCACCCGCAAGCCGAACTCATCGGCGATCGCAAGCGCGGCCTGGCACTCGGCGATCGCGCCGTCCCAGTCGCCGACGATGAAGCCCCGCGATCCGAGGAACGCGTGGTAGAGCGGCAGGCTCCACGCCAACCCGAGCTGCTCTGCGATCCGCAGTCCGCCGCGCAAGACCTCCTCGGCCTCGTCCACGCAGTCGAGGGCGAGAAGCGGTATGCCGCCGAGGAAGAAGCGTGGATGAGCGACGTGGGCCGCACCTGACGTGCTCCGATCGGCGATCTCGACCGCCCGCCGACCGGCGTCGACGCCGTCGCGGACGCGACCGGCGAAGACGGAGACCCAGCTCAGCGCCGTCATCGCATGGCAGTGCGCGAGGTCATGGTCGAGCGCTGTTGCCGCCGCCGCTGCCTCCGACGCGAGGACGCCGGCGCGCTTCACGTCGAATGCGAGCAGACTCGCGACGGCGGCCTCGGCCTTCAGCAACGCCGCGTCGGCTGCGCTGACGTGCGCGTCGGGCGGGAGGGTGGCATGGCGGAGCGCCTCACCGGGTCGCCCCTGCCAGGTCAGTGCGTACACGAGGTGACATCGCAGCGCCCCGGCGACGGCGGGATCCGGTCGACGGGCGAGGACATCGGCGCTGAGGGCCTCAGCCTCCGAGAGCCGACCAGCCCACGCCAGCGCCATCGCGAGCTCGGCCAGCAGGGGTTCACGCACGGGCGCGCTGGGCGGCAGCAGGCTCCGTGCCCGCTCCAGCAGCTCGACCGCGGTCGCCGGCGATCGCGTCGCGACGTCACGGGCTGCACGACGGAGCCACTCGACCGCCTCGAGGTCACCGACGCTTGCCCCGAGGCCGAGGTGGTGCGCGACGGTGAGGGCGTCGGCACCACCGGCGGCCAGCAAACCGCCGATCTCGCGGTGCAGGGACGCTCGCACGCCAGCGGGGACGTCCTCGTAGACGGCGTCGCGGACGAGCGCGTGCCGGAACGCCAGGTCCTCGCCGTGCGCGTCGATGATGCCGGCCGCGACTGCCTCCTGGATCCGCGACACCAGGCTCGTCATCGACTGCTTCGACGCGATCGCGAGGTCGGCGGCGGAGAAGGTCGAACCCAGGAACGCCGCGAGCCGGAGCACATCATTGGTCTCGGGAGTGAGCGCGGCGAGCCGGCGGATCACCGTGTGGCGGAACTCCGTCGCGGTGGTCGGTGCCACGACGTCGGCAACCTCGGCCGGTCCGACCGACCGGGCGTACTCGATCACGAACAGCGGGTTGCCGCCTGCTCCTTGCAGCCGAGCGAGAAGTCCATCGGACGGGCTGCTCCCCAGCACGTCGCCGGCCAGCCGTGCCACGGACGCGTCGTCGAGCGGACCGACGTCGATGTGAACCGCACCCCCACGGAGGAGATCGTCGGCGACCCGGTGCAGTGCGCGATTCCGGTGCCCCCGGCGCGCGGACAGGATCGCAACGACCGGCAGCGTGTCCGCGCGCCGGACGATCGATCGCAACGTGACCAGGCTCGACTCGTCCGCCCACTGCAGGTCGTCGATGGCGAGAAGGAGCTGCTGGCGCGCTGCGATCCGCTCGACGAGCGAGGTGAAGGCGTCGAGCAGCTGGTAGTGAGCGCCGGGGCTCGTGTCGGGACCCCGGCCGTCGCCGGTCATCAGGGACGCGATCCGCGCTCGGGCGGGGTCGCGCGGGCTCCCGTCGACGCCGAACGCGGCGAGCAACGGATCGAAGGGCCGGGTCACGAGGTCGTCGCAGACGGCGGCGAAGACCGTGAACCCACCGGCCTCGGCCTCCGCGCACACCGTCGACACGAGCCGGCTCTTGCCGATGCCGGGCTCGCCCTCGATCAGCACGACCCGGCCGTGGCCCGCTGCCGCCGACGCGCACGCTGCTCTCAGCGCGCCGACCTCGCGATCGCGCCCGACGAGCACCGTCGGCTCCGGTTCCGTCGCCATCCGCGCCGAGCGTAGGCATCGGCAACCCCCGAGGCTCGGGGATGAATCGCGCGCCGCTGGCTGCGACCGTCGAGGCCATGTCCACACGACCCGAAAAGACCCGCGGCGTCTCGGCGAAGCATCTCCTCATCGCGTGCGTCCTGGCTGCGCTCGCAGTCCCGGCGGCCGTCATCCCGTCCCGCGCGGCTGAGCCCGCTCCCGATCACGTCGTCCACGCCGGCGCGACGGACCCGCGGGACCCCCGCAGCATGCACATGTTCGAGGGGTTCTTTCCTGGCCACCTGCAAGTGCACCGGGGTGAACGCGTGCGCTGGCTCTTCCCGAACCAGGTCCACCTCGCGCAGGCCTTCCACACCGTCACCTTCGGCGACCCCGACGCGATCCCGTACGTGCGCGCCGACGAAGCGGCCGGCACGCTCGCATTCGACGAGCGGGCGTTCTTCACCAGCGGCTGCGGTCGTCCCGGCCAGCCCGTGTGCGTGATCTCGTCACCCAACCAGACGGTGTCCTCGGGGACGCCGCTGCAGCACATGGCCGGTGTCGGCAAGATCGAGCCGTTCGACGCCGTCATCGACCTCCCGGTCGGCACGTACACGTACTTCTGCACGCTGCATCACCCGACGATGCAAGGAACGATCGAGGTCGTCCCGGACGGGGCCCCGCTCCACAACCGCGCACCGTCCGACTTCACCACCGAGCTCGAGATGCACGCCGCCCACGCGGACGAGACCTTCGAGGAGCTCGCACGGCCGAGGCTCTCGACCGAGGGCGGGCAGCGGGTCTGGACGGTGCACGCCGGTGCCGCCACGGCGGGGCCGGTCCGCGTCTCGACCGAGACGTTCCTGCCGTCCTCGCTCGAGATCCGCGCGGGCGACAGGGTGCGCTGGGTGATGGGCGGGACGGCCCACGCCGTGACGTTCCCGGACACGACGCTCGGCAAGCCGCCGCTGCACCTCACGCTGAACTGCGAGTTCGACGAGCCGGCGGCGGGTGCACCCGGGGTGCCGCTGATCGCGACGGTCGGCGCGCAGGGCCTGCCGTGGTGCCCGCCGGGAGGCACCGCCGAGATGACGCTGACGCCCGTCGCCGCACGCGAGGTGCGAGCACGCAACAACGAGGTGATCTCTCCGGCCACGGTGCACAGCTCCGGGATCATGATCGAGGCCTCGCTGCCGGAACGCATGCGCGGCCGTCCCGCCGGGTCAGGGGCGCACTTCCTCTCGGAGTTCGAAGCGAGGTTCCCCGTGCCGGGCACCTACACGTACCGCTGCATGATCCATTCGGACTTCATGAGCGGCACCATCACGGTGCGATGAGGGGCCGTCACATCGGCACCGCCTTTGCGGGAGTGCTCGTCGCGACGACGCTCGGCGGAACGGTGGCCCGGTCCGACGGGCGAGGTCCGGAAGGCTGCGTGACGCCCACTCGGGAGCTGACGATGTACGCAGTGCAGCTCCCGGATGCGCCTGACGGCGCCGTCCGTCTCGCGTACGGACTCACGCCCGAGACCGCGTCGATTCCGGGCCCGACGATCGAGCTCATGGAGGGCGACTGCCTCGCGCTCACCGTCGTCAACGACATCCCGGCGTCGACCTTGGAGGCGCTCCGCGACGACCCTCTCCGCGGCGACGGAAAGACGCCGATCGGCATCTCCGCTCATCCCCACGGCGTGAAGTATCGACCCGACTCAGACGGCGTCCCTGACAACCGATGGCAGCACGGGTCGTACGTGCCGGCCGGTCAAGCGAGGACCTTCCTCTGGTACGCCGCGCCGCGCACGCACGTCGGCCAGCGCGTCGGTTCCCTGGGTTCCGCCGGGTACTGGTGGTACCACGACCACATCGCCGGCACCGTCCACGGGACCGCCGGTGCCAACGCCGGCCTCTTCGGCGCCCTCATCGTTCGAAGGCCGGGCGACCTCACGCCGACACGAACCTTCGTCGTCGCGATGGGAAACGACGCGACGCTCAACCTGAACCGCTATCCCGAGACCGATTGCCCCGGTCCCGTGTCTGAGGTGTCGAACCGGTGCCTCGTCGGAAAGCTGGGCGACCGGATCGAGCTCGTCGTGATCGGCATGGGCGACGACTTCCACACCTTCCACCTGCACGGGCACACGTGGGCGGACACGCGCACCGGCGCGTTGAGTGACGCGCTCGACGACTCCCGCCTCCTCGACACGGTGACGGTCGGACCGGCCCAGACGTTCGGGTTCCAGGTGATCGCGGGTGAATCGGTCGGCGTCGGATCGTGGATGCTGCACTGTCACGTGCAACGCCACTCGGATCGCGGGATGTCCACGTTCCTCCATGTGACGAGTGACGGCGAACCCCCGACGCCGATCGGGCCCGACCACCATCATCACGGCACGTCGTGAAGCGCATCGCCGTCGCTCTCGCGCTCGTCGCCGTCGGGTTGGTCACCGCACCATCAGGGGCACACGCGGCGGTGCACACCGTCCGCGTCGAGGACAACGCGTTCACGCCTGCGGCGCTCGATGTTGCGCCGGGTGACACGGTGACATGGACGGCCATGCGCGGCGGACACACGATCACCGCCGATGACGGTCGGTTCGACTTTCCCTCCGACGGGCTGACACAGGTCGGCGATCAGTTCTCGTGGCAGTTCGACGACGACGAGCTCGTTCGGTACTACTGCCGGATCCACGGTGGCCCCGGCGGACAGGGCATGGCCGGCGTGCTACGTGTCGGCGATCCGCCCACCCGGCCGCCATCAGCCCCGAAGGCCACGATCATCGTGCCGGATGAGTCGGCGACGATCGCGGACGGCGTCGCCGCCGCGGAGCCCGGCACCGACGTGCTCGTGCGTCCCGGCGTGTACGGCGAGGAGATCGTCGCCGATGTGCCCGGCGTGACCATCCGCGGGCTCGGCGCTCATGCCGGCGACGTGGTGCTCCACGGCAACGACCACCTCGAAGTCGGCGTGCGCGTGGCGGCGCGGAACGTCCGCATCGAGAACCTCACCGTCGCCCGCTACCGCACTGCAGGCGTCGAGATCGCGGCTGCCACCGGAACGGTCGTGCGCGGCGTCGAACTGCGCGAGAACGGTCTGCGCGGCATCCACGCGGTCGCTCCCGCGGGGTTGACCATCCAGGAGTCGCACCTTGCCGGGCACGGGATCGCCGGCGTCGACGTACGCGACTGCGACTCGTGCGGAACGCTCATCGACGCATCTCAGCTCGAGCGGAACGCGGCCGGCGCCGTGTTCGTGGACGCCGCAGGCGTCGTGGTGCGAGACAGCTCGATCGATGGGAACGCCGTCGGCATCGTGCTGCGGTCCGTCACCGGCGCCCACGTCACGGGCAACACGCTGACCGACAACGCCGCCACCGACGTGTGGGTGGCGTCGGCTGCCGAGGAATCGGCGCCGCCGACCGGAGCCGGCATCTGGATGCTCGGCGGGCGCAGCAATCTCATCGCGTCCAACGTCATGTCCGGTCACACCTACAACGTCGCCGTCACCGGCCCGCCGGCGGCGATCGGCCATCGCATCACCCACAACGTGGCGAGCGACGCGGCACACGCCGACCTCGGCTGGGACGGCATCGGTGTCGGGGTGTGCTTCGACGACAATCGAGGGCCAGACGGCGGACCGGCGACGACCGATCCGCCGGCGATCGCCTGGCGCGACTGCACCGCCGCTCCTGCGGCGCTCGGCGCTCCGTATCCGGTGGTGACGGCGCGCCTGCTCGGGCACGCCGCCGCCCGCCGAGGCACGTCCGCCGCCTGACGGCAGACCCGTCAGCCGATCAGCGCTCCGTGGCCCGGCGCGCGGCGACGACCAGCGCCAGCCCGGGCAGCGCCACACCGCCGCTCGCAGCATGGGGTGCCGCGAGCGTCCCGGCCACTGCACGGGCCGACTCGATGGCCGCCGGGGCCGCGCGTCGGATCGCCTCCTGAAGCCCGGCAGCGAGAGCGGTGATGCGGTCGAAGTGCTCGTCGATGCTGCTCGCCGTGAGCTCGAGCGGCACCGCTTCGACGCAGACGCCGACGAAGCCGCAAGCGGCTGCCAGCGTCGTGAGCCCGTCGACGGACGACCGAGAGATCGCCGGCTGCTCGTCCCGGACGGGCGGCAGCACACCGGCGGTGGCGAGCGCGTCGATGACGCACGTCAGCCACGGGTTGTCCTCGGCCGGGCCGCATGTCACGGCGGCGAACCGGCCCCCCGGCCGCAGCACGCGTCGGATCTCTCGGAGTGCTGACGCCGTGTCGCCTGCGAACGGCAGCCCCATGCGGCAGACCACCACATCGAACGAGGCATCGGGTTCATCGATCGCGCACATGTCGCGCACCTCGATGCGGAGGTTCGGGAGACGTGGCATGCGTTCCGACGCCGCCGACACCATCTCGGGTGACACGTCCGTGACCACGACTGCACCGCGTGGACCCACGAGTGCGCACAAGATCTCACCCAGACCGCCAGGACCAGCGGCGAGCTCGAGCACGCGGTCGCCGGGGCGGATGTCGGCGTGCGCCAGCAGCGCATCGGTCATCGGCTGCGACTGCCGCTCGATCTCGGGCGCGCGGCGCGTCCACTCAGGAGCGACGAGTCGCCACTCTCGTCGCGCCCGCTCGGCGCGCTGCCGGTTGCCGACCCGACCATCGCGGTGCGACGACGAAGGCACGCCGGCGATCGTCTCGCGGACGACCGCGGCCGTCATCCCTGAAGATCAGGGAACCTCAGCGGCGACGAGCGACTTCTGCGGCGAGCTCGATGCGTGACGACAAGCCGAGCTTGCGGTACACGTGCTTGAGGTGCGACTCGACGGTGTGACGTGAGAGGAAGAGTCGCTCCGCGATCTCCGGATTGCTGAACCGCTGCCCGGCGAGCTCGACGACGCGTCGCTCGGCTGGGGTCAGGCTCTCCCATCCGGACACCGCGCTCGTGCGACTGTGGCGCGCGCCACGCGTCAGACCGTGCGTGCGCATGGACGCCCGGGTTCGGTTGGCATCCCGGAGCGCGCCGACGCGCTCGTAGAGGCCAAGTGCTTCCTCGAAGAGCGGGCGCGCCTCGTCGACGCGCCCAACGCTGGCCAGGCGGCCGGCGGCGTCTTCGCAGCCACCCGCGAGCTCGTGTGGTCGCGGGCAGCGTCGGTACTCCGCCACGCTGGCCAGCAGGTCGTCGACGTCGCCGGAGACGAGCCCACGGCACCGGAGCGCCTGGCCGCGAAGGAACGGCGTCCCTGCAACCGTCGCCTGCCGGTCGACCATCGGCAGGAGTGCCGACGCCCGGTCCCGCTGCCCGGCCTTCACACAGATGCGCACGAGCGCCATCGCTGACCACGGGTTCGACACGTTGCCCCCTCGCATGAAGACGTCCCACGCTCCCTGCAGGAGGACGACGGCGCCTTCGAGGTCGCCTCGCGCCTCGCAGATCAGCGCGCGCGCCCAGTCGAGGAGCGGACCGCGGTCCGCGCCGCGCTCGGGCTGCCGTGCGATCGCCTCGCCGACGACCACGTCCGCAGCCTCGAGCTCGTCTCGGTGGACGTGGATGGCCGCAAGCCACGCCGACGCAGACGTGACGACGGGCGAGCTCAAGCCGATCTCATCGGCGATGGCGAGGCCGGCCTCGATCTCGGCAACCGCCTCGTCCCACTCCCCGCTCGCGAACTTCGCGACGCCCAGGTGCGAGTGGAACAACGGCAGGCTCCAGACGAGCCCGCGTTCATCGGCGAGCCGGCGGCCCTCTTGCAGCAGCCGCGCCGCCTCGTCGAGCCGGTCGAGGAAGATGAGGGGCATCCCGATGAAGAAGCACGGATGTGCGAGATGAGCGCGACCGGTTCCGCTGTCGTCGGCGACAGCGAGCGACCGCCGCGCCACATCGAGCGCACCGTGCGGTTCGCCCATGAAGAGCAGCGTCCACGCTCGCGCGCTCAGCGCCTCGCAGAGAGTGAGCTCATCGGTCGCGCCGTCGGCGGCCTCGATCACTCGACTCGAGAGCGCCGCGGCTCGCGGGATGTCGAAGGTCTGCAGTGCAGCGACTGAGATCTCGGCGGCCAAGGAACGAGCTGCGGGGTCGTCGAGGGGGTCGTCGTCGGCGATCTCGAACAACGCGAGTGCCTCGCCGGGACGGCCCTGCCACGTCATCGCCCGCACCAGGCTGGCACCGAGCACGAGCGCGTCGCGTCCCGGCCAGCGGTCGAGCACTTCACGACCGAGCGCCTCGGCCTCGCTCAGCCGACCGGCGGATGCGTACGCCAGGACGAGCTCCGTCAGGACGGCCGCTCGGTCACCGGCGTCTGCTGGCAGGAGGTCGCGGCACTGCTCGAGCAGCTCGACGGCGAGCGCCGGCGAGCGGCCGCTCGCCTCGGCCGCCGCGCGTCGGAGCCAGGAGGCGACCTCGGCGTCCGCCGATGTGGCACCGAGCACGAGGTGGCGCGCGACCGTCGCGGCATCGGCACCGGCGGCGGCGAGCGCGGCGCCGACCTCGCGATGCAGCTCCCGACGTACCGCGAGCGGGATGTGCTCGTACACCGCGACCCGAACGAGGTCGTGCCTGAACGCGAGCGCATCGTCTCTGGCGTCGATCACGCCTGACGCGAGCGCAGCGTGCAGCGTCGGCTCCAGCTGGATGACCGATGACCGCATCAGCGTTGCGAGATCCCTCGGCGAGAACCGCGAGCCGAGAACCGATGCGAGGCGCAACGCGTCCTGCGTCGCCTGCGGCAGCTGCGCGATCCGGCGGCGAACGGCGACACGGAACGCCACCGGCAGCTCGGCTCCCGCACCCCCCACGGTGATCGTGCCCGTCACCGCGACGGCGCGCGTCAGCTCGGCGACGAACAGCGGATTCCCGTGCGCGCCGTCGAGCTGAGCCAGCATCGTCTCGTCGGGGGACGCGCCGAGCAGCTCGGTCGCCATCGACGCGATCGCCGGTCGGTCGAGCGGGCCGAGCTCGATGACGTCGGCGATGCGCTCGAGGTGCTCGCGAAGACGGTGGACCGCCGGACCCTCATGGCCGCGCCGGACGCTGCCGATCAGCACCATCGGGAGCAGCGCGGCGCGACCCGCGATGTCGCGAAACGCGAGGAGCGTGCCGGGGTCGGCCCAGTGGAGGTCGTCCAGGGCGATCACCAGTGGCTGGGTGGCGAGCGACTCGACGGCGGCACCGATCGCCTCGATGACCCGGAACTGCTCGCCCGCAGACGACGGATCACCGACGACCTCGCGGCCGTGTGGGCCCGAAGTCGCGGCGACGGCGATTGCCTGGGCGATCGCGGCGAACGGTCTCGTGCGGAGTGCCTCGTCGCACGCGGCCTCAACGGTGACGAACCCGTCGGTGCCCGCTTCGCGGAGGACCTCCTGCAGGAACCGGGACTTCCCGATGCCGGCCTCGCCGTCGACGATGAGGACGTGGCCGCGCCCTTCGCGCGCGTCCTTCAGGCAGACACGCGCGCGGTCGAGCTCTGCGTCGCGACCGACAAAGCTCGTCGCGGCGACGGCCATGAACGACGATATCTCGACGGGTTCGCGCACGTCCCGACGATCAGCTCAGCGTCCACGTCGCGCGTTCACCTTGTCGTTCGCCGTGACCGTCATCCACCTCGCTGACGCCGGGATGATCAGCCCGAACTGCCGTGGCGGCGACTTCCAGAACCGATGGCCGTCGAGCTTGCGGCATCCGGCGGTCCACAGCTCCACGGTCATCCCACCGGGAACGAAACCCGCGGGCCACGCCTCGCCGTACCAGAAGGTCCGCCGCGTCACGCCGTCGGCCATCGCGCCGACATCGACGATGGACGCCAGCCACGCCGGGTCGCGTCCCGCCAGTGCCGGGTCACAGTCGCTCGCGAGCCACGCGAGGCAGTCAGGCACGAGCCGGCACTCCCACGACGGGCTCGTCGTGAGGACGCCGCTGATGATGCGGCCGGAACGGACCGGCGGCTGCTGCGCCCGAGCGCCGGGTCCGAGCCAGATCGAGCTCGCCACGACCGCCACGCCCGCGAACACGAGCGGCAACCGTCGCCGCCCCGATGGACCTCGGACGAAGCTCCGCATGACGCCATGGTCGTCACCGGCACCCGGCGGAACATCCCCGAACCTCGGGGAAGTCCCGACCGTGCTGGCGGGCGCAACGCGGCACCGAACCCCCTC
>Ga0196963_10002231_pt1 | contig 11911 bp, 8 predicted proteins | sample S1_5metaG_FD_148600 | JGI IMG/M metagenome (GOLD analysis project Ga0196963, IMG submission 148600) | Soil microbial communities from Anza Borrego desert, Southern California, United States - S1_5 | ecosystem: Environmental > Terrestrial > Soil > Desert | place: USA: California | collected... | reverse complement strand
CTATTGCTGCTCGGAAGGCCCGGCAAGCGCCCCCTCTCCCCTTGTGGGAGAGGGCCGGGGTGAGGGGTGGGCCCGGTGTCGAAGCCTGGCACCCAGGAGGGACAGGGCCGCCAGGGCAGGCCCTCAGGGCGCCCGCCCGCCCTCGCGCCAGCGGCGCAGCGCGGCCTTCAGCGCCTCGGCGAAGTCGCGCTTCTCGGGCGGGCTGAGGCAGAGGGCGACCGGCAGGGTGCGGCCGTGCGAGCTGAGGGTGACATGGGTCTCCAGCTCGTTCGGCTCCTGCACGCCGACCTGCACCCAATAGGGCTGGAAGGTCCATTCGCGGGCGCGGCCCTTGGCGTCCACCCGCCGCACCCGCAGGTCGCGCGAGTCGAGCCGGACGGTCTCGTAGGGCTTGGGCGCCTTCACGGCGTGGCGCAGGGCGAGCCAGAGCAGCAGGATGTCGAGCCCGCAGAAGCCCAGCACCGGCCAGGCGCCGATGCTGGCGAAGAGCGCGGCGATGCTGAAGGAGAAGGCGCCCGCCACCCCCAGCACGATGAAGGCGCCCACCATCGACAGGCTGCGGTTCTGCTGCAGCACGGCATCGAAATAGACCGGCGCGGCGCCGGCTGGGGGCGGTTCGGCGGGGGGCATCTCCATAAGGATAGGAACGCTCCGGCCCCGGTCCAAGTTCGCGGCCTTGCCTTTTGCCGGCCCATTTTGCCACAGTCGCCGCCATGACCCCCGACCGCATCGACGAACTCTTCCGCCGCTTGGCGGAACGGCTGCCGGAGCCGAAGACCGAGCTGGAATACACCAGCCCCTACACCCTGCTCGTCGCCGTGGTGCTGTCGGCCCAGGCGACCGATGTCGGCGTCAACAAGGCCACGCGCGGCCTGTTCGCGGCGGCCGACACGCCGGCCGCGATGGTGGCGTTGGGCGAGGACGGGGTGCGGGAGCACATCAAGACCATCGGCCTGTTCCGCAACAAGGCCAAGAACGTGGTGGCGCTGAGCGAGATCCTGCTGCGCGACCACGGCGGCGCGGTGCCGCGCGACCGGGCGGCGCTGGAGGCGCTGCCGGGGGTGGGGCGCAAGACCGCCAATGTCGTGCTGAACGTCGCCTTCGGCGAGCCGACCATCGCCGTCGACACCCACATCTTCCGCGTCGGCAACCGCACCGGCATGGCGCCGGGCCGGACGCCCGACCATGTGGAGGCGGCGCTGATGGCGGCGGTGCCGGAGCGCTGGCGCCAGCACGCCCACCATTGGCTGATCCTGCACGGCCGCTACGTGTGCAAAGCCCGCCGCCCCGACTGCGCCGCCTGCCCCCTGCCCGATCTGTGCGAATTCCCGGACAAGGATTTCAGCGGCGCGGCGCGGGGGGAGCCGGGCTGACCGGCCCTCAGCCCGCCGCCTTGCCGATGCCCCCGGCATCGCCGTCCGCGTCGCCATCCTCCTCCTCGGCCAGGGCCAGATTGGCCGGCTCGAGGTTCGGCACGCCCGGCGCGGGCGCCACCGCCGGCGGCACCATGCCGCCCAGCGCGTAGAGGGCGCGTTCGATCCGGTCGATGTCCTTGAGGGACACGTCGTTCTGCGCGAAGGGGATCTCCAGCCCCTCCTCGCGGAAGCGGCGCACCACCTGGAACATCAGGTCGGTCTTCACCTTCAGCATGTTGTCGAGGTTGTCGACGAAGCAGCGCAGCTCGAAATCGAGCGAGCTGGCGCCGAAGGTCTTGAAGACGATGAACGGCGCGGGGTGGTGGGCCACCAGCGGATGGCCGCAGGCGATGCCCAGCAGCACCTCGCGCACCTTCTCGGGATCGGTGCCGTAGGCGACGCCGACCGGCACGTCGATGCGGGCCTCGCGGTCCTTGTGGGTCCAGTTCGTCACCGCCGCCGACAGGATGTCGGAATTGGGGATGATGACCGTCGCCTTCTGGAAGGTCTGGATCTCGGTGGCGCGCACGTTGATCTTGCGCACCGTGCCCTCGACCGCGCCCACCACCACCCAGTCGCCGACCTTGATGGGCCGCTCGACCAGCAGGATGATGCCCGAGACGAAGTTGTTGACGATGGCCTGCAGGCCGAAGCCGATGCCGACCGAGAGCGCGCCGGCGATGAGGGCGAGGTTGGTGAGGTCGAGCCCCATCACCGGCACGGCGATGGCGGCGGCGAGCGCCAGGCCGATATAGCCGATGCCGGCCTTCAGGCTGTCGCGCACGCCGGGGTCGAGCCGGGTCTGCGGCAGCACGCGCTGCTCGATGAAGCGCTGGAACACCCGCACCACCGCCAGCACGGCGAAGAACACCACCACCGCGGCCAGGAAATCCAGCACCGAGAAGGTGAAGCCGCCGATGCGGAAGCCGCTGAGCGCCTGGCCGCCCACCGCCGCCACGTCGGACCACGGCACGCCCCAGGACAGCAGGATCAGCAGGCCGACGACGAGCGACAGGGCGGTCTCGGCGATGAGCGACAGCCAGAACACCACGCTCTTCAGCGAGTCCTCGCCCAGGCCGAGCTGGCTGCGAAGCCGGGCGACGCCGCGGCGCTCGTTCGACAGGGCGAGCGGCAGCGCCTCGTGGATCAGGCCGCGGCCGAGCATGTAGAGGGCGCCGAAGCCGAGCGTGGTCCAGATGTTGGTGACGAGGTAGTTGGCGAAGGCGAGGTAGCCGAAGGCGCCGAAGCCGAGGCCGGCCAGCATGGTGAGGTTGGTCGCCAGCCAGACGAGGCCGAAGACCGGCACGCGGCGGCGCGGCTCCGCCGCCGCGGCCCCCTCGGGCAGCACGGCGTCGCGGGTCTGCCAGTTGCGCCGCCGCAGCAGGCCCTGGAGGGCGAGCGAGATCGCGACGAGGCCGCCATAGGTGTAGATGATGTCGAGCTGGCGGCTGGGGCTGTAGCTCTCCGCCACCGCCTGCATGGCATAGACGGCGGCCACCACCCCGGCGAAGGTGCGCAGGGCGCGGTGCAGGCTGCGCGCCGCCTCGTCGGTGAAGGGCGACAGGCGCCAGGCCGGCCGGTCGGGCGCCAGGGTGGCGCGGGCGATGCCGACCGCGGCCAGGAAGGCGCCGCCGGCCGCGAGCCCGGCCTCCAGCGGCACCTGCATGGCGCCGACCAGCAGCCCCTGCCACAGCAGGGCCGCCCACATGGTGGCGAGCGCGATGACCGACAGGAAGGACTGGGTGAAGGCCTCGACCAGGGTCGCGGTGAGGCGGCGGCCGAGCGAGGGCTCGGCGATGGCGGCGCCCCAGCCCCAGCGGCGCTGGAGGGCGAGGCGCAGCGGGAAGGCGATCACCGCGGCGCCCAGGCCGGCCAGCAGCACCACGCCGATGGCGGCCGGCCAGCGGTCGCCCAGCGCCGCCTCCTCGATCCAGCGGGTCGGCGCGGCGGCCAGCGCGCCGAGATGGCCGAGGAATTCCGGCACCGCCGCCGTCCAGGCCCGCGGCGACAGGGGCGAGACGTCGCGCACGCCCCATTCCGCCGTCAGCAGCGAGCGCTGGGCCTGCTGCAGCCCGTCCATGAGCTGCTGGGCGCGGGCGGCGGTCAGCTCCGCCTGCTTGATCTGGCCGTCGAAGGTGCCGACCGCCTGCTGCAGGCGCTTGCGCTGCTCCGCCACCTGAGGCGCCTCGGGCGGCTGGCCCTCGGCCGGGGCCGGGCCGAGCGCGTCGAGGAGCTGGCGCTGGGTCTGGAGCTGGCCCTCGGCCTCGCCGCGGGCCTGGCCGGCCTCGTCGCGCACGCGGGCGAGCTGGGTGCGCAGCGCCTCGATGTCGGCGCTGTCCAGCCGGCCGCGCAGGCGGATCTCCGCCGCGTCCATCGTCCGGTTCCAGCCGGGAAGCTGCTGGGCGAAGGCCGGGGCGGTCTGCGCCGCCACCTCGGCCGGTCCGCCCGCCAGGACGGCGAAGGCCAGCAACAGGACGGTGAGGAACGAGGCGAGTGTGTGCCGCACGGCTCCGGGCTCCGCTTGGTGTCGGGGCCGGCACCGTAGGGCGGCCTGCCTTACGGTATGGTTAAGGGGGATTTACCGTCGGGGCAAGCCGGGGCGTCGGCCGCCCCGGCCGGACGGAGCTATTCCGGCAGCCCGCCGCCCCCGGTGAAGGGGTTGAAGCGCTTGGCCGCCAGGGCCGCCCAGGCGCTCACCGCGATATGGGGACGGCGGTAGTAGCGCAGGCGCTCGGCGGGGCGCAGGGGGTCGTCCAGGCCGGTGGTGAGCTGCGGCGCGGTGGTGGCGTAGAAGCCGCCGCCAGGCGCCGGATCGGCGGCCAGCGTGCGCAGCAGCGGCGCGGCGCGGTCGTCGCGGCCCATCAGGCGCAGCAGGGTCGCCACCTGGGCGGTGCCCTCCAGCCAGATGCCGTCGCGGTCGGCGTTGAAGTCGTAGCCGACGTCGTCGCGCTCCTCCACGCGGAACTCCCGGTCGATCAGCGCCGTCACCGCGTCGCGCCGCGCCGCCTGGCCCGGCACCGCCATCAGGGGCCAGATCTGGGCGTCGAGCGGGCGCAGCGTGGTGTTGAGCGTGGCGCCGTCGTCGGTGGTGCCGGTCACGAAGCCGCGCGACCCGTCCTGCCACATCGCATCCACGAAGCGCCGCGCCTCGGCCGCCGCCGCCTGCCAGCGCGCCTCGCCGGTGCGGCGGTGGAGCCGGTCGTAGAGGGCGTAGAGGTCGAGATTGTGCTCGGTCGCCTTCCAGCCGATGACGTCGGGCTTCGGCTCGTGGCCCTGGGTGCCGCCGGTGAAGCCGCCCGGCCCGCGCGCATCCTGCCGGCCCAGCGTCCAGGCGGCCAGCCGCACGGCGGCGGCCAGATAGCCCTCCGCCCCCGGCCCGCCCTGCTCGGCCAGCGTGACCAGCGCCAGCGCCGCCCAGGCGATGTTGCCGGTGCCGCTGCCGGCGTGGAAGCCGTCCTCCAGCCAGCGGCCCTCCGCTTCCTCCCACCAGCCGGGCAGCCGCGCCTCGCCGATGCCGACCCGGCCGGCGGCATAGGCGTTGCGCAGCCGGCCGTCGTCGAAATGGCGGTCGTTGGCGGCGACATGCACCAGGGCGTCGCCGATCAGCCGGGCGCGCCCGGCCTCGCCGCAGGCCACCAGGGCTATGGCCGCCAGGGCGTTGTCGTAGACGAAGGCGGTGTTGGCGTGGACGTGGTCGAAGCGGTTCGGCACATCCAGCGGCTCGAAGCTGCGCAGGAACACCCCGCCATGGCCGAAGGGCGCGGCGTCCACCTTGGCGGCGAGGTTGCGGCAGGCGGCCTCGCCGACGGCGGCGGCATCGTCGGCGAGGGCCGGGGCGGCGCCCGCCAGCAGGGCGGCCAGCGCCAGCGCGGCGGCCCTCACGCCACCGCCGCCCGGCCGGTCCAACGGTCGACGCAGGCGAGCAGCGTCGGCAGGTCGAGGGGTTTGGTCAGGTGGTCGTTCATTCCGGCAGCCAGGCATCGTTCCGCATCCTGCTGCTGTACATGGGCAGTGAGGGCGACGATCGGAAGGGCTCCGGCCGCGCCGGGCAGGGCGCGGATGCGCCGGGCGGCCGCGAGGCCGTCCATGCCGGGCATCTGCACGTCCATCAGCACGATGTCGAACCGTCCCTCCGCCGCCAGGGCGACGGCGGCGGCGCCGTCCTCCACCACCTCCACCGCATGGCCGGCGCGGCGCAGCACCTCGGCCACCAGCATCTGGTTCACCGGGTTGTCCTCGGCCAGCAGGATGCGCGACGGCCGCGCCGCCGCCGGCAGGTCGCCGGCCGCCCCGGCGGCGGGCACGGCGTTGGCGATGGGCAGGACGATGCGGAAGGAGAAGGCGGAGCCCCGGCCCGGCTCGCTCTGCACCGCGATGCGGCCGCCCATCAGCTCGACCAGCTTCTTGCAGATGGCGAGGCCCAGGCCGGTGCCGCCGTGGCGCCGGGTCATCGAGGTGTCGACCTGGCTGAACATCTCGAACAGCAGGGCCTGGCGGTCGGCCGGGATGCCGATGCCGGTGTCGCGCACGGCGAAATCCACGGCAACCCGGCCCTCGGCGAAGCCGGCGACCTGCGCCTCCAGGGTGACGGAGCCGACCTCGGTGAACTTCACGGCATTGCCGGCGAGGTTCAGCAGCACCTGCCGCAGCCGGCCCGCATCCCCCACCAGGGCGCGCGGCAGGGCGTGGTCGAGCGTCACGGCGAGCGCCAGCCCCTTCTGCGCCGCGGTCGGGGCCGCCAGGGCGCGGACATCGGCCACCACGTCGCGCAGGTCGAACTCCTCGGCCTGGAGCACGACCTTGCCGGCCTCCATCTTCGAGAAGTCGAGCACGTCGTTGATGATCGACAGCAGGGCATGGGCCGATTTGTGGATGGTCTGGGCGTAGCGCAGCGTCCGCCCCTCGAGCCCGGCCGAGAGCAGCAGGTCGGCGAAGCCGATCAGGCCGTTCATCGGGGTGCGGATCTCGTGGCTCATCGTCGCCAGGAACTCGCTCTTGGCCCGGCTCGCCACCTCCGCCTCCTCCTTAGCGGCCCGCAGCGCCGCCGCCGCCTCGTCGCGCCAGCGCCGCTCCCGCCGGTCGGCCAGGATGCGCGCCGCGGCGCCGATCAGGGGCTGCAGCCGGGCCACCAGGGCGTCGTCGTAGCCGTCCGGGCGGTTGGCGACGCCGAAGAGGCCCAGCCGGTCGCCGCCCAGATGCAGCGGCACGCCGAGATAGGTGTCGAGCCCGGCGACCATCCCGCCGGCGAAGGTCGCCACCGCGCCGTCGAGCGCCGGCGAGACGAGCGGATGGTCGAGATCGGCCATCGTCTGCCCCGCGCCGAGCGCCAGGGGGAAGCAGCGCGCCCCGTCGCAGCGCGCCGCCAGGCCGCGCAGGACCGTCCGGCCGCCGGGATCGCGGTCCAGCTCGGCGATGAAGCCGCAGCGGCTGTCGGTGAGGTCCATCAGATGGCCTAGCAGCGCCTCGAAGGCCTGGGCGCCGGCGCCGCCGCTGAGGTAGAGCGCCTGGGCCTCGCTGGTCGCCGTCCACAGCCGGTTCTGCTGGCGCACCGCCTCGGCGACGAAGCGCTCGTCGGTCACGTCGCTCCAGGCGCCGACGATCTCCACCGGCCGGCCCCCGGCGTCGCGGATGACGCGGACGGTGTCGCGGGTCCAGCGCCAACTGCCGTCGCCGGCGCGGAAGCGGTACTCCATCGTCTGCTCGCCATGGCGGAGCAGCCCGTCCCAGGCCGCGCGGAGCTGCGCCCGGTCGTCCGGATGGATGTTCGCCTCCCAATGGCCGGCGTCGCGCACGAAATCCTCGGCGGTATGGCCGAAGATGCTCTCGACATTGGCGCTCATGAAGGTGCAGGGCCGGATGCCCTCGGCGCGGCAGGCGTAGATCACCGCCGGCGAGACGCCCAGCAGGTGCTCGAGCCGCTCCTTCACCCGGCGCAGCTCGGCCTCCTGCGCCTTGCGCTCCGTCACATCGGTCTGCACGCCGATGAAGTGGGTCAGGGCGCCCTCGTCGTCGCGCACCGGGGCGAGGTGCAGCTCGTTCCAGAAGACCGTGCCGTCCTTGCGGTAGTTGCGCAGCTCCACCACCGCGTCGCCGCCGGCGGCGATGGCGGCGCGCAGGACCGCCACGGCGGGCTGGTCGCGGTCGGGCCCCTGGAGGAAGCGGCAATTGCGTCCCATGATCTCGGCGAGGCCGTAGCCGGTCATGCGCTCGAAGGCGGGGTTGGCGTAGACGATGGGCTGGTCGGGGCGCACGGCGTCGGAGATCACCACGCCGTTGGCGCTGGCCGCCAGGGCGCGCTCCCGCACCCGCAGGGCCGCGGTCATCTCCGTCGCCAGCAGCCGGGCCCGCGCCTGGGTGCGGCCGAGGGTGTAGACCAGGGCGGCCAGCATCAGCGACAGCGCCGCCCCCGCCCCGCCGGCGCCGATGGCCGGCCAGGGCACCGGCCGCGGCACGGCGGCCACGAGCTGCCAGCGCCCGACTCCGACCGGGATGGGGTCGACGAATTCCAGCGCGTCGGCCGGCGGCGCGCCATAGGCGTGGAGCTGCTCCGGCTCGGCCCCGTCGCGCTCCCGCAGGAGCCGGACCGAAAGGCCCGGATCGCGCACGGACAGCAATTCCCGCAGATCGACGGCGCTGGCGATCCAGCCGCTGAGGCGCCCGCGCCGCTCGGCCGCTTCGGCCGGCAGCGCCGCGCCCTGGTAGACCGGGTAGAAGAGGAGGAGGCCGCTCTCGATCCCCAGGGTCTCGATCGCCACCCGGCCGCTGGCCGTCATGGCGCCGCTGTCGGCGGCCGACAGCAGCAGTTCGCGTAGATGCGGCCGGGTGCAGAGGTCGATGCCGTAGGTCTGCAGGTTCGGCATCAGCGGCGCCAGATGGGTGACGACGCAGTGGATGTCCCGGCGGCCGGGCGGATCGACCGTCAGCGGCGCCCCGGAATCGCGCGACTGCTCGGCGACGAAGGCGTCGAGCCGGTCGCCCGGCACGAAGGAGACATGGGTGAGTCGGTGCATGCCGGGATAGCTGCGGCCGACCCCCAGGCTCTCGACGAATTGCCGCCAATCCGCCGGATCGATCGGATGGCTGCCGCTCTCATGGCTGCGGAAGAAGCCCTGGCCGGCCCGCAGCAGGGCCTCGTACTGGCCCAGGCGCTCGCGCAGCACGGCGTCGAGGGGCGCCGCGCGGTTGCGCAGGTCGTCGGCGGCGGCGTCCTGGAACTGGCGGTAGGCGAAGCCGGTCGCCGCCGCGGTGAGGGCGAGTCCGGCGGCCAGCACCGCAGCGGCCAGGGCCGCGCGGCGCGCGGCCAGGCTTTCGCCCAGGCGGTGGAGGGGTCCGGGCACGGCGCTTTCCCTGCTGGGGTTCCAACCGGCAGAGTATCAGACGCCGATGCTAAAGAAAGGCTTAGACGCGGCCGTCGGCCGGCGCCTCATCCCCCAGCCAGAACCGCTCGGCGGCACCCAATGTATCGGCCGCGATGGCGCTACGGATGTCGCGCAGCAGGCGGTTCATCTGCGCGATGTTGTGCAGCGACACCAGCTCCATCGCCAGCAATTCGCCGGCCTTGAACAGATGGTGCAGATAGGCGCGGCTGTACTTGGCGCAGGCCGGGCAGCCGCAGGCAGCGTCCAGCGGCTCGCCGTCCTGGCGGAAGCGGGCGTTGCGGATGTTCAGGCGCTGGCCGGCAACGCCGGGGATGATCGCCCAGCCGTGGCGGGCGATGCGGGTGGGGCTCACGCAGTCGAAGGTGTCGATGCCCTGGCGCACGCCGTTGAAGATGTCCTGGATGCCGCCGATGCCCAGCAGATGGACCGGCCGGTCGGGATGGACCATCGGCATGGTCATCGCCACCACCTCGTACATCTCCTGCTTGGTGCCGCCGAGCGAGCCGCCCACCGCCGTGCCGAAGAACGGCCGGTCGGCCGTATAGGCGGCGCTCTCCCGCCGCAGATCCTCGTACACCCCGCCCTGTACGACGCCGTACATCGCCTGCCGGCCGGCATAGCGGGGGTCGTCCTCCAGCCGGATGAACTCGGCGAGGCTGCGGTCGCCCCAGCGCTGGCTGAGGCGCATGGAGCGGGCGGTGTATTCCTTCTCGACATGGAAGGGCGTGCATTCGTCGAACTGCACGATCAGGTCGGCGCCGATCTGGCGCTGCTGCAGGATCGAGCGCTCCGGCGTCAGCAGGATCGGGCTGCCGTCGAGGTAGGAGCGGAACTTGGCCCCTTCCTCGGTGATCTTGGTCAGGGTCTCGGCGCGGCCGGTCTGGCGGCGGCCCTTGATCTCGTCCGCCACCGAGCCGTGGCCCATCGAGAAAATCTGGAAGCCGCCGCTGTCGGTCAGCATCGGGCCGTCCCAGCCCATGAAGCGGTGGATGCCGCCCATGCGCTCGATCAGCTCGGTCCCCGGCTGGATCATCAGGTGGTAGGTGTTCGACAAGATGATGTCGGTGCCGACCGCCCGCGCCTGGTCGGGGGTCACGCCCTTCAGCGAGGCCTTGGTGCCGCAGAAGATGAAGTTCGGCGTGGCGAGCGTGCCGTGCGGCGTGCGCAGCCGGCCCAGCCGGGCGCGGCTGTCGGCGGCGCGCTTGTCGATGGTGAAGGCGAAGTTCGGATAGTCGGGCCGCGGCATCGCGCCCAGATCGACCGTGATCGGCGCGTTGCGGCGGCGACGCGGCTTGGCCGGGGCCGGATCGGTCTGGGCGGGCTCGGACATGGCTCTACTCGGCGGGAAGGGGCGCCGGCCCCCGGCCGCGGCGGCCGGGCACGCAGTGGCGCGACAGATACATGAAGGGGGTGTCCAACACCGACACCAGCACGCGCTGGAGGAAAGTGCCGAACATGAAGGTGACGATCAGCGTCTCCCACGACATCTCGCCGCTCTGGAAGACCTTCCAGGCGAGGACGTTGAACACCACCGTGTCCACCACGGCGGCGCCGATGGTCGAGCCGTTGTTGCGCAGCCACAGCAGCCGGTCGCCCGTCCGCTCGCGGATGACGCCGTAGAGCCAGATGTCGACGTTCTCGGCGATCAGGTAGGAGATCAGGCCCGCCGCCAGGAAGGCCGGGGCCGGGGTGAAGAGCGTCGCCATGGCGGGGTGGATGGCGGACTGCCACGCGGCGTCGGGCGGCACCTGCTCCGGCGTCAGCGGCGCGTAGCCGAGCGTCAGCATCAGCGCGGCGACCCACAGCAGGCTCGCCACGAAGCCGATGAACACCGCCTTGCGGGCGGCGGCGCGGCCGTAATACTCGGTGATGACGTCGGCGCAGAAGAAGGTGCTGGCGAAGGGGATCGTGCCCAGCGCCACCGGCTCCGGGAAGAAGGAGAACTGCGCCATCTTCAGGAGCTGGATGTTGGCGATCAGCACCGCCAGCACCATCCAGACATGGAGGCCGGCCTCGGCGAAGAGGCGCAGCATCAGCAGGACCGCGCCGTAGCACAGCACGATCATGGCCAGCTCGATCCAATCGGGCGGCAGGCCGTTCATGAAGGCGATCGCGCCTTCGACGGAGAATTCCATCTCTTCGAACTCGGCAGAGTGGTTTCGGTGGATGCCAGCACCGGCGAGGCCGCCTGCCCGATCCCGTGGGACGGGGGGCTGCGTCGCTAAAGGCCTACCCGCCCAGGGCGGGTCGGCGCGGGCGGCCCCGGTCGGGGGCCGCCCTGCGGCAGAATCAGGCGGCCTGCTGGGCGGCCGTCGCCTTGGCGACGCGGCGCTTCAGACGGCGGACCTCGTCGCTCAGACGGTCTTCCTTGGCATCGAGCAGGAAGGCGTCGAGGCCGCCCTTCACGTCGATGGTGCGGATGGCGGTCGTCGAGAGGCGCAGGCGGATCGTCTCGCCGAGCACGTCGCTGATCAGCGACACCTCCTGGAGGTTCGGCAGGAAACGGCGCTTGGTCTTGTTGTTGGCGTGGCTGACGTTGTGGCCAACCTGGACGCCCTTGCCGGTCACGGCGCAGCGACGAGCCATCGGATATTCCTCGGGATGCAGGCACAAAAACGAATGAGCCGGGCACCCGCCCGGCAAGGACGGCCGGATATATCGGACCGCCGCCGCGGCGTCAAGGATTGAGTCCGGAGCCCCGACCCGCGGCCCCGCCCCCGCCGCCCTCAGGTGCGCATCCGCAGCGCCATGAAGCGGTGGACCCTGAGCCCGCCCTTGATCGCCATCACGCATTTGCCCCAGCGGTCGGCCTCGGCGGTGAGCTGGTCGTTGCGCGCCTCGGCCCCGCCCTCCTGCTTCGCCTTCAGCGATTCGTAGAGGCGCTGCCAGGAGGTGAGGATGGTGCGGCGGTGGACGTCGGTGAGATCCTCCACCACCCGCACCTCGAAGCCGCGGTTGGCGAGCTGGCTGACATACTGCTTCAAGGTCAGCATGTGCGGCTCGGCATCCGTCTGGTCCTGCCAGGCGTGGACGGCCTTCACGTCGTCGAGATGGGGGTCGAGCGTGTAGTCGGTGAAGAGGAGCTGGCCGCGCGGCTTCACCCCCTGCGCCAGCATG
>Ga0196963_10002230_pt1 | contig 11913 bp, 11 predicted proteins | sample S1_5metaG_FD_148600 | JGI IMG/M metagenome (GOLD analysis project Ga0196963, IMG submission 148600) | Soil microbial communities from Anza Borrego desert, Southern California, United States - S1_5 | ecosystem: Environmental > Terrestrial > Soil > Desert | place: USA: California | collected... | reverse complement strand
GGTGATCGCCGAGAGCGCGCCGGTCCACAGATAGAGCTGCCGCTCGCCGGCGACGCCGACCTCAGGCAGGAACAGCGGCAGGATCGGGCTGACGAAGGTGAAGGACAGGCTCATCACGAGCTGGACGATGACCATCGCCACCAGCGTCGTGCGCCATTGCGGCGAGCCGTCATCCGCTTCCGTCGCCTGTTGCGTCATCGTTTCCCTAAGCCAGCACCTTCTCGAAGGATAGGCTGATCGGCGAGGGCGTGTAGGTGCCAAATGCCGCACGCTCGCGATATCCGGCGCGGCGGTACATGGCCTGGGCCTCGGTATTCCGGATGCCGACCTCCATCAGGATGTGCGGATGCCCTTTCCGGCCGCCGCCGTCTCTACGCCGGCCAGCAGGGCGCCGCCGACGCCGCGTTGACGGCTGTTCTCGTCGACGATCATCCGCTTGAGCTCGGCCGTGCCGTCGCCGCGGTCGAAGAGCGCGCAGCAGCCGGCCGCCTGCCCGACTCGTCACGCGCGACAAAGACGGTGATGCCCGGCATCGCCAGGGGCTCGGGATTCAGCGGCCGCCGGTACGCGCTGGGATAGAGGCGCTCCGCGACGGCATCGGATTGCCGCAGCAGTGCCGCCACGCCCTCCTGCCGCGAAGTCTTTGCCTTAACGGTCAGCGCCACCTTTTGCCGCTCCACGCGCGATCGCCTGCTGCAGGCCGCGCAGATAGCCGATCGTGAAGATGTGGCCTTGGATGCCGTAGCCGGCCGGCATTTCGTCGCCATCGGTCGCGAGCAGCGGCGCATGGTCGGGGCGGACGAAGCCGCCATAGTTCCGGCCTTCGAAGGCGCCGACCAGACCCGGCAAGTCGATGCGCCCTTCATCCGGGAAGGTCTCCATGAAATCGGTCGGCGGGCCTTCGATGTTCCGGACATGGACATAGGGCACACGGTCGATGAAGCGCTCGAACAGCGCCACGACATCGATGCCGAGCTCGCCGAAGCAGCCGGCGCAGAAGGTGATCGCGTTGCTCGGGCTGGAGGAGAGCGCAAGCAGCCGCTCGAAGCTCTCGACCCGGTCCATGATCCGCTCGAGCCCGCAGAGCGGCGACATCGGCGGGTCGTCGGGGTGCATGGCCATCTTCACGCCCGCCTGCTCCGCCACCGGCAGCACGGCTTCGAGGAAACGTTCGAGATTCCGCCACATCTCCGCGCGCGGGATCGCTGCTTCGCTATGCGGCATGGTCTCGGGGCCGATATCGGCGAGCGCGAAGCGGCTGGTCTTCGCCCCACCCCGCGCCCTCGCGTCGAGGTCGGTGCGGATCACCATCGCATCCTCGCTGACCTGCGGCATGAAATTGTAGGCGACGACGCCTACCCCAAGATCGCCGATGATCGCGAGGATGCGCTTGTAGCGCTCGGTCTGCTCCTTCCATCCCTCCTTGCCAAGCACGATGCGGTCGATCGCGGGGCCGGACTCGGCGATCGCCCAGGTGAGGTCGAAGCGTCGGTAGCGGTCGCGGATCGCGGCGAGCTCCGCCTTCGAGTCCGGCAGGTCGTCCATGGCGTAGTGCACGACATGATCGACACCGATCTGCTTCATGGTTCGGAGATGGCGCTCATTGCCGGTGGTGGCGACCATGGCGAATTTCGTTGAAGACAAGGCGATCCTCGGGTGGAGTTCTGAAGGTGTAAGGTCGGTAGAGTAGCGAATCCCGGGGGCTTCGGAACGAGATGAAATCGCATTATCGGGTCGTCGTGATCGGCGGCGGGGTGGTCGGCTGCTCGGTCCTGTACCATCTGGCGAAACTCGGCTGGACCGATATCGCCCTGGTCGAGCGCAAGACCCTGACCTCGGGCTCGAGCTGGCACGCCGCCGGCATTTTCCATGCGCTCAACGCCGACCCGAACATCGCCGCGCTCCAGGCTTACACGATCAAGCTGTTCAAGGAGATCCAGGAAGAGTCCGGCCAGAATGTCGGCCTCCACATGACCGGCGGCATCAATGTCGCGAGCGCGCCCGAGCGCTGGGAATGGCTCCAGGCCGCCTATCGCATCTTCCAGACCATGGGCATCGACACCGCCCGCCTGGTAGGCCGCGACGAGATCAAGGCGATGCATCCGCTGATGGATGTCTCGGACGTGCTCGGCGGGCTCTACGACGTCAGTGAAGGCCATGTCGATACCTACGGTACGACTTATGCCTATGCCGGTGCCGCCCGCAAACGCGGGGCGACGATCATCGAGAACAACCGCGTGCTCGAGCTCAAGCAGAAGACCGACGGCTGGGAGGTGGTCACCGAGAAGGGCACGATCGGCTGCGAGCATGTGGTGAATTGCGGCGGCCTCTGGGCCAAGCAGGTCGGACTCATGGCCGGGCTCGATCTGCCGGTGACGCCGATGGAGCACCACTACCTCGTCACCGAGACGATCCCGGAGATCGCGGCGATGAAGGAAGAGCTGCCGCTGATCGTTGACCTCGAGGGCTTCACCTATACGCGCCAGGAGGGCAAAGGCCTGCTGGTCGGCCTCTATGAGCGCAACTTCAAGCATTGGCGCATGGAGGGCGCGCCCTGGGATTTCGGCATTGAGCTGAACCAGGAGGATATCGACCGGATCGCGCCGGAGCTCGAGATCGGCTTCAAGCGCTTCCCGGCGCTGCAACAGGTCGGCATCAAGAAATGGGTCAACGGCTCCTTCACCTTCACCCCCGACGGCAACCCGCTGGTTGGGCCGGCGCCGGGGGTGCGCAATTACTGGACCGCCTGCGGCGTCATGGCGGGATTCCTCCAGGGCGGCGGCGTCGGCTTGAGCCTGGCCGAGATGATGGTCCATGGCGAGCCCTCGACCGACATCTACGGCATGGACATTGCGCGCTATGGCGGCTGGGCGGCGAACCGCGAATATCTCAAGCAGACGACCGGCCAGTTCTATTCGCGCCGTTTCGTCATGACCTATCCGAACGAGCAGCTCTGGGCCGGACGGCCGCTGCGCACGGCGCCGGCTTACGAGGCGATGACCCAGAACGGCATGCGCTGGGGCGTGCTCTGGGGACTCGAGATTCCGCTCTATGTCGCGCCGTCCAAGGATTTCGAGGAGAAGCCGACCCTCAAGCGCTCGAACGCGCACGACATCGTCGGCGCCGAGTGCCGGAAGACACGCGAGGCGGTCGGCCTGCTCGATACCTCGGCCTTCTCACGCTACGAGGTCACTGGACCGCGCGCGCAACAGTGGCTCGACCGCATCATGGCCTCGAAGATCCCGGGGCCTGGCCGCTGCGCGCTGGCGCCGATGCTGTCGCCCTCGGGCAAGCTGCGCGGCGATCTCTCGGTCTTCAACTGGGGCGATGGGAGCTTCTGGATCATGGGCTCCTACTACCTCCGCGCCTGGCATATGCGGTGGTTCCAGGGTCACCTGGAAGACGGCGTCAGGATCCGCGACATCTCCGACGACTGGGTCGGCTTCTCGCTCTCCGGCCCCCGCTCGCGCGAGCTGCTCGAAGCGGTCGTGCAGAACGCCGATGTCTCGAACCAGGGCTTTCGCTTCCTCGCCTGCCGCGAGCTCGATGTCGGCATGAGCCGCGCCAAGGTCGGCCGCCTCTCGGTCAATGGCGAGCTGGGCTACGAGATCAACGTGCCGGCTGCCGAGCATCTGACGCTCTATCGCACGCTGAAGAAGGCAGGATCGGACTTCGGCATGGTCGAGATCGGCTTCAACGCGATGCTGAGCCTGCGCATCGAGAAATCCTTCGGCCTGTGGAACCGCGAATTCACCCAGGTCTACACGCCGGGCGAGACCGGGCTCGATCGCTGGATCGCTTTCGACAAGAAGGACTTCATTGGCCGCGACGCGGCGCTCAAGGAACGCGAGAAGGGAGCGAAGCGCCGTCTGGTGACGCTCGACGTCGCCGCCGATGATGCCGATCCGTCGAGCTGGGAGCCCGTCTGGCACGACGGCAAGATGGTCGGCTACATCACCTCCGGCGCCTATGGGCACACGATAGGCAAGAGCATCGGCATGGCGCTGATCCGCCCCGAGGACGCCGCGGTCGGCACGGAGCTGACGACGCATGTCGTCGGCGTGGAGCGGAAGGCGAAGGTGATCGCGCCGTCGCCCTACGATCCGTCAGGCGCGCGGATGAGGATCTGACGTCAGGTCAGTGCCAGGCGTCGGGACGCGACTCTTTCTTCTTGGCGATGAAGGCCCGCAAAGCCTCGTCGATGCCGGGGTCGAGCGGCGGCGCCTGGTAGTCGCGCAGCATGGCGCGCCATTTCTCGTTGGCGCGGCGCATAACATCCTTGGATCCGGCGTCGCGCCACTGCTCGAAGGAATTATTGTCGGCGATCTCCGAGTCCCAGAAGGCGGTCTCGTAGTTCTGCATCGTATGCGCGCAGCCGAAGAAGTGCTTGCCGGGCCCGACCTCGCGGAAGGCGTCAAGCGCGAGGCCGTTGTCGTCGACCGGGATGCCGGCGAGATAGGTGTGCAGCGCGCTGCAGAAATCGGCGTCGAGGATGAACTTCTCGTAGCCCATGGCGAGGCCGCCTTCGAGCCATCCCGCCGAATGCAGGATGAAATGCGCGCCGCACTGGATGGCGGCCTGCATCGAGACGGCGCTTTCCAGCATTGCCTGGCCGTCGGGGATCTTCGAGGTCGTATAGGCGCCCGAGCAGCGCAGCGGCACGCCGAGCCGGCGCGTGAGCTGCCCGATGATGAGGGATCCCAGCGCCGGTTCCGGGGTGCCGAAAGTCGGCGATCCCGAGCGCAGCGCCGTGGATGAGAGGAAGTTGCCGAGGATCGCCGGGGAGCCAGGCCGTTCGAGCTGGCAGAGCGCGACGCCGACCATGGCCTCGGCCATCGACTGCGCGATGGCGCCGGCGGTCGTCACCGGTCCCATGGCGCCGCCGAGGATGAAGGGCACGACGACCGTGCATTGGTTGGCGCGCGCATAGGCGCGTAGCGCCTTGCTCATCGCCGCGTCATAGACCAGGGGCGAGTTGACGTTGATGTTGCCCATGATGACGCAGTTTCGATCGACGAAATCGGCGCCGAAGACCAGCCGCGCCATCTCGATCGACTCCTCGGCCCGCTCCTCCGCCGTCACCGAGCCCATGAAGGCCTTGTCGGAGTAGCGGATATGCGAATAGACCATGTCGAGGTGACGCTTGTTCACCGGCAGGTCGACAGGCTCGCAGACCGTGCCGCCCGAGTGATGCATCCAGGGCGAGGCGTAGGCGAGCTTGACGAAGTTCTGGAAATGCTCGAGCGAGCCGTAGCGCCGGCCTTCATCGATGTCGTAGACGAAGGGCGAGCCATAGGCCGGCGAGAAGACGACATTGTCGCCGCCGACGAGGACCGAGCGCACCGGGTTGCGCGCATGGTGGACGAAGCTCTTCGGCGTCGAACGCAGGATGATCTCGCGCACCAGCCCCTTGGGGAAGCGCACGAGATCACCCTGCACATCGGCGCCGGCGTCGCGCCAGAGCTCCAGGCTCCGCGGGTCGCCGCGGAATTCGAGCCCGATCTCCTGCAGCAGCGTGTCCATCGCCGCTTCGATGCGGACGAGCCCCTCCTCCCCCATCAGGTCGTAGGTCGGGATGGCCCGCTTGATGCCTGGGATGATGGTCGGAGATGCCGCCGCGGCCGATCGCTGCGCCTGACGCGCCTGGCGCCCGCCTCTGCCCCGCGCGCGGCCGCCCGCCGGTGCGTCGGTCTCCGCCATCAATCGAAGAGCGAGCGCCGGACCTGGACGAACTCCTCGACCGCCGCCACCAGCGTGTCGAAATCGGCATCGGTCAGTGGCAGACAGAGCGCCAGCATGCCGCGCTTGGGCATGACATGGACGCCCTTCTCCAGCAGGTCGAAGAAGAACAGCTCGCGCAGCTTGGCATTGCCCTTGGCCGCCTGCTCGGGCGTCGTGATGTCGCCCCGCTGCATATGGACCGCCAGCATCGAGCCGATGCCGGTGAACTGCATGGAGACGCCGGCCCGGTCACAGACGGCGTTGAGCCGCTTGCGCAAGCCTTCGCCACGCGCGTTCAGCGTCGTCGCCGCATCCTTGGTGTAGATCTTGCCGAGCCCGGCGATGCCGCAGGCGAGCGTCATCACATTGTTGTTGTAGGTACCGGAATGCGGCAGCGCATCGCCCTTGCGCGGATCGAAGCGATCGAGGAACTCGGCCTTGCCGCCGAAGGCGCCGGCCGGCAGGCCGCCGCCGATATATTTGCCGAGCGAGGTCAGGTCCGGGATCACGCCCGTGTGCTTCTGCAGGCCGCCCGAGGAGAGCCGCGAGGTCATGACCTCGTCCATGATCATGACGATGCCGTGCTTCCTCGTCTCCTCGCGCAGCATCTTGAGGAACTCGGCGCTCGCCGGGATGCAGCCGCCGCCGCCCAGCATCGGCTCGAAGATCACCGCGGCGATGCGATCGGCATGCTTCGCCATCAGCGCGCGCGTACCCTCGACGTCGTTGTAGGTGCCGACCACGGTCTCGAACGGCACGTTCAGCGGGTTGGTCGCGGCGGTGAAGGTGAGGAAGCCGCCATGGTAGCAGCCGTTGAAGCCCATCACCGCCGGCCGGCCGGTCGCGATGCGCGCGACCTGGACGTTGAACATGTTGGCTTCGGTGCCGGAATTGACGAAGCGCAGCCGCTCGATCGAGGGGAAGCGGTCGATGATGATCTCGGCGAGCTCGCTCTCGAGCGCCGTGTGGCCGCCTAGGTTCCAGCCCAGCGCCATGCGCTTCTCGATCGCGTCCTTGATGCCGGGATGGCTGTGGCCGTAGATGCCGGCCGTCGCCTCCGAGATGAAATCGACATAGCTGTGCCCATCGGCATCGAAGAGACGCGCCCCCTCGCCCCGCTCCCAGGCGATCGGGAAGGGATCGAAGAAGATGCCGGTCCGCGTGTTGCCGCCCGGCAGGCTGGTCAGCGCCTTCTGATGCACGGCCCGGCTCTTCGGGTTGGCCTTGGCGTAGTTGGCCTTCGCCTCCTCCAGCGCCTCGTCGACATCCACGTTGATCGAGCGGGCGGCAGTCATGGAACTCTCCGTTCAGGGATGTGGCAGCCTAGCCGCCGGGTTGTCATGAGCAAACCGGAAACGCCGGCCGCGATATCACACGAAGGTCAGGTAGCGGCGCGGATTGTCGACCAGGATGACCTCGATCTCCGCCTCGCTGTATCCCCGGTCCTGCATCAGCGGCAGCACGTTGACGAAGATATGGCCATAGCCATGGCCGCCAAAGGCGGTCAGCCGCGTGCGCGAGCAGATGTCATGAGAGATCAGGACCTGGTTGAGGTATCCCTCGTCGATCAGCGTCCGGATCAGCTGCAACCGGCGCCCGTCATTCGGCCGGTCGATCTTCTTGTTGAGCGAGTAGTAGGTCTGCTCGGTGCCGAAGAGGTCGAATTCGATGCCGACGCCGGTCGCGGCGAGATCCAGCAGCCGCTCCTCGTCGAAGATCGTACGATCGATATGGCTGATGATGGTGCGCGACATGTCGGCGCCCCATTTCTCGATCTGCTTGGCGATCTCGAGCGGCAGGTCCTCGTTCCGGCCGGGATGGATATTGAGCGTCGCCCCGGTCTCCTTCTGCGCCATGATCGCGCCCTGCATGACGCGCTTCTCGTGATCGGTCCACGGATACTGGCAGCCGATCTCGCCGATGATGCCGGCGCGGACATCGGTGCCCCAGGCGCCGTTGAACACCTGCCCGATCATCTCGCGCGCGAAATCCTCGGGCTTGCGCCGGCGCAGTTCGTCGGTCTGGTACTCGTCGACGTAGTAGCCGCAGCCCATGACGACGTTGACGCCGGTCGCCAGCGAGATGTCCTGCAGCCCCTTCGGATCGGGCTTGAAGCCCCCGCAGGTCAGCTCGACCAGCGAGCTGCCGCCGACCTCCTTCATGTTGCCCATCTCGACAATGGCGATGTCCTTCAAGTCCATTACGTACTGCATCTTGTGCGGGATGCGGCCGTAGTCGATGGCGAAGCGGTTCTCGAGGGTGATTTCGGGATCGGGCTCGTTCGACTGCATCATGGTCGGCGTGCGCAGGTCGCAGAGCAGATGCTCGTGCATCAGCGTCTTGCCGAGCTTGGCCGGGTCGAGAAGCCCGGTGACCGTCTGCACCTTGCCGCGAAGCGTGTTGCGATCCATGGCCATTCTCCCCATTCCGTGCCCAACGATAGGCGCTTAATTCCGCGGAGGGCAATTGATAGGATCGCGGCGCGAAAAGCAGAACGAACTCCCGGGGAAAATGCCCATGACCGCCGCTGCCACGAAGCCCGCCGGGCGCAAGGTAATCATCACCTGCGCCGTCACCGGCTCGATCCACACGCCGACGATGACGCCCTATCTGCCGATCACGCCGGACCAGATCGCCGCCGACTCGATCGCCGCGGCGGAAGCCGGCGCGGCCATCGTGCATCTGCACGCCCGCAACCCCGACGGGAGCCCGACCCCGGATCCAAACGTATTCATGCAATTCCTGCCGCGGATCAAACAGGCCTCGAACGTGGTGGTGAACATCACCACCGGCGGCAGCCTCGGCATGTCGATAGAGGACCGCCTGGCGGCACCGCTGCGCGCCAGCCCGGAAGTCTGCTCGCTCAACATGGGCTCGATGAATTTCGGTCTCTTCCAGATCACCGACAAGATCAAGACCTGGAAGCACGCGTGGGAGAAGCCCTATCTCGAGAAAACCAAGGACTCGATCGTCAGCAACACCTTCGGCCAGATCGAGCGCTTCCTGAAGGATCTCGGCGAGGGCCACGGCGTGCGCTTCGAATGCGAGTGCTACGATGTCGGCCATCTCTATACGCTGGCGCATTTCCTCGATCGCGGCCTGATCAAGCCGCCGCTCTTCGTGCAGACGATCTTCGGCATTCTCGGCGGCATCGGCCCGCACCCCGAGGATCTGCAGCACATGAAGCGCACCGCCGATCGCCTGTTCGGCGAGTATCAATGGTCGATCCTTGCCGCCGGCAAGCATCAGATGTCGCTCTGCACCATGGGCGCGATGATGGGCGGCAATGTCCGCGTCGGCATGGAGGATTCGATCTATGTCGGCAAGGGCGAGCTGGCGAAGAGCAATGCCGACCAAGTGAAGAAGATCCGCCACATCCTGGAGACGCTGTCGCTCGAGATCGCGACCCCCGACGAGGCGCGCCAGATCCTGCAGCTGAAAGGCGGCGACCGGGTGAAGTTCTAGGCGGGCGACGGCCCGCAATGATCCGGCGCGCATGGCAATCGTCGATGATCGCGCTGGCGCGATCGAAAGCGGCAAAGTCGGCCATGCAACGGTGGGGGGCCGCTTCCGACCTCGCATCCCGCTTCGTCGCCGGCGCCACGGTCGAGGACGCCGTCGCACGCGCCGCCGGCCTGCATGCCGAACATTCGATCCGCGGATCGCTCTTCTATCTCGGCGAATACGTCGACCGCTTGGATCTCGTCGCCGAGAACGTCGCTGCCAAATGCGCGATCGCCGATCACCTGGGACGGACCGGCCTCGACATCCACATCTCCGTCGATCCGACGCAGATCGGGCATAACATCGATCCGGCGCTCGGTCGGCGTCATGCCTTCACGATCGCCGAGGCAATTCGCCAGGCTGCGGGCAATCGCCCCGGTGTGCACGGCCTGATGCTCGACATGGAAGACCACAGCGTTGTCGATGCGACGATCGCGCTTCACGATGCGCTGCAGTCGGCAGGAATGCCGATGGCGCTGACCCTTCAGGCCTATCTGCGGCGTACCGAGGCGGATATCCAGGCGCAGATCCGCCGCGGCAGCAGGATCCGCTTGGTCAAAGGGGCGTTCGTTGCCGGCAACGATATCGCCTTCACGCGCCAGCCCGAGATAAAGGCCAATTCGCGCCGCCTCATCGATCTCATGTTCTCCAAGGGCTCGCGTGATGCAGGCGCCTATCCGGTCCTCGCAAGCCATGACGACCGGCTGCAGGCCTATGCGCTCGAGCGAGCCGCCGCAGCCGGATGGCGCGCCGGCGAATACGAATTCGAGATGCTGCTCGGCGTGCGCAACGATGTCGCGCGCGACCTGGCAGGCCGCGGCGAGCGCGTACGGCTCTATCTTCCCTTCGGACGGGATTGGTGGCCCTACGCCGTGCGCCGCATCGGCGAGAATCCACGCAACGCGACGCTCCTCCTGCGCGCGCTGATCGGCTCCAGCCGCTAGCCCTGCGTCACCTCATGCGCGGTCGAGCACGTCGCGACGGCGATTGCCGAGCAGGCTGAAGCAAAGGCGGTCACCTAGAACGTGATCGGCGCCCCCTTGCGGCGCAGCACCTCGCCGCCGCGCTGGCCGGTGAGCTTGCCGTCCGTCAGGGTGAGCACGCCGTTGACGATGACATGCTTCATGCCCGTCGCCAGGAGGTTCGGCTCGAAGGTGGTGCCGCGCTCGCCGAAACCGTCGGGGTCGAAGGCGGCGATGTCGGCGCGCGCGCCTTCTCGCAGCACGCCGCGGTCAACGATGTCGAGTACGGCGGCCGGCAAACCGGTCATGCGATGCACGGCATCCTCGGGCGTCAGCGCCTTGGTCCGGTGCACCATGAAGCGCCAGAACCAAGACGCCCAGGTATAGGCACCGTGGAAGACGGCGCCGCCGAGCGGTCCGTCCGGTGCGAGCGTCGTCGCATCCGAGGCCGGCATGCAGAGCGGATGGCGGAACACCGCCTCCTGCTGGTCCTCGGTATAGGTCAGCAGGATCACCATCGGGCTTCGCGGCAGGTCGAGTGTCGCCTCGATGATGTCATAAGCGGCGTCATAGGCGTCCTGGCCGCGCTCCTTGGCGATGGACGCGAGGCTGCGGCGCGAATATTCGGACATGATCGGCAGGTCGAGCAGCACGACGCGGTGCCAGTCGCCGACGCTGGACAGGATGCTCTGGTACTGCCGCATCTTCTGCCGCGCCTCGCGCGAGCGGAGATTGGCGCGCGCCGCTTCCTTGCCGCCGGCTCCGGCCCACGGCGGCAGCATGGTATGCAGCATCGTGGTGCCGTAGAGACGGGTGTGCATGTCGAAGCGGATATCCTGACCGCCGGCACGCGCCTTCTCCACCAGCTCGATCGACCGCTCGAAGATGCCGCCGGCCGTGGCGCGCGGCACCAGATGCGAGATTTGCGTGCGCACATCCGCGTTGCGGCCGGTGCGGATACCCTCCTCGATCGCTTCCAAAGACTTCGCCGCGCGATCGCGCGTATGCGTCGCGTAAAGACCATCGGCTTTGCCGGCGACGCGGGCGAGCGCGGTCAGCTCGGCTTCGCCGCAGCCGACCTCGGTTGCATATTCGAGACCGGTCGAATAGCCGATGGCGCCGTCCGAGAGGCCCTCGCGCAGCAGGTCTTCCATCTTACGGACATCGTTCGCGCCGGCGGGCTGGTCCGAAAGCCCGATAGTCGAGAGCCGCAGCTGCCCGTTCGGCACCAGGGTGATGACATTGACGGCGGGCTTCGCCGAGGAGAGCCGGTCGAGATAGCCACCCAGGCTCTTCCAGGTCAGCGGCACGGTGCCGTCGAAGCCGTAGATCGCCTGCGGTGCCAGCTCAGGCCCGGCGATCGGGCCGCAGCCGAAGCCGCAATTGCCGATGACCTCGAGCGTCACGCCCTGATGGATGGCGCTGACCGCTCGCGGGTCGAGCAGCAGCGTGTAGTCGGAGTGGCTATGGATGTCGATGAAGCCCGGCGCGACCGCGAGGCCCTTGGCGTCGATCTCCCTCTCCGCCTCGCCGTCGATGCGGCCGATCGCGGCAATGCGGCCGTTCTCGATGCCGATATCGGCCGTGATTGCCGGCTTGCCGGTGCCGTCGTAAACGGTGCCGCCGCGCAGGATCAGCGAGAGCATTATTGTGCCGCCGTTCTCAGCGCCGAGCGCAGGCGTGCCGTTGCAGCCGCGTCGACCTTGCCGCCCTCGATGGCGACGCC
>Ga0196963_10002229_pt1 | contig 11914 bp, 20 predicted proteins | sample S1_5metaG_FD_148600 | JGI IMG/M metagenome (GOLD analysis project Ga0196963, IMG submission 148600) | Soil microbial communities from Anza Borrego desert, Southern California, United States - S1_5 | ecosystem: Environmental > Terrestrial > Soil > Desert | place: USA: California | collected... | reverse complement strand
GGCGCTGCCCTCCAGAATGGTGAGTGTGGATGCCGCCCGGGCTTGGGACCGGGCCGCCGCATTAGAGCCGCCCAACGGCGGCTCCCCTCTGCGCTCAGCCGAGCAACCACCAGCACGCCAGCACGATCAGGCCCCAGATCACCAGCACGGCTTCCATGGTTCAGACCTCCCGCAAGGGCCCGGGGCGACGTCGCCCCGGGCCGGACCTTGTGAATCACTCCGACAGCCACAACCGACCGGCGTAGCGGCCCGCGGCGTAGATCAGGCCGGGGATTACCGCCCCCAGGACGACCGCAGCCCACTGCATCCCGACCGGGGCATGCAGGGAGAAGGCGTAGGCGTTGAGCAGGACGGACAGCAGGATGGCGGTGATGATGTAGCCGTTGGCCCAGCGGCGCACCTCACGCTCCCCGCTGGTGCCGTGGGCGGTCAGCTCGGCCAGCTCGGACGCGACCATTCCGGCATCGATGCCGACGGCCAGCATGCCCGACAGGGCCCAATGCGACCCGGTGAGCAGACTGATCGCTTCGGTGCAGTGGGCGACGGACAGGGCCAGCAGGCTCACCCCGGCGCCACCAGCGGCAAGGGCCGCCTTGTGGTGCAGCCGCAGGCCCTTGGCCTTGCCAGGCTTGCGGGCCGGCTTGGCGACGGGCTTGGTCTTCCGCTTGGCCGTGCCGTTGGGCTCGGCTTGCATCAGGCGGTCGAGACGGATAGGCTCAGTCATGGTCCCACCTCCACGGGTACCGGCCCCGAGCAGCTCGCAACTGTCTCGGGGCCAACTTGTCTCGGAGCGACCATCGCTCCCCACACTCCCCGAGCTGTCAACCTCGCCATCAGCAAGAGAGCAGAGGGGAGAGAACCCCCTGTACGTCCCCCCACACACCATTTTTGGTGGGCAGCGCCTGCACACATTGCAATGAGAGAGGGGGGTGGGTATGCTGGAAAGCCAGCTTTCCAGCATACCCACCCCCCTCTCTCATCCCGCGACCTGTCGATTTGAACCCGACCCCCGGTAGGGTGAACGGGACTCCGCGGGAGGGTTATCCCCTTGTCCTCCAAAGCGATAGATCACAGGGCCGTCCGGGCACCGGGAAGCCGCCGCCCCGGAAACGCCGTTGCCAGGGTTGAGGGGGCCGCCCCCGGGATGGTAGGATCGGGGGCATGGACGCGCAGCCAGGCCCACAGCCAGACAGCCAGCCAGCGGAAAAGCCCCGGCGGGGGAGGGGCCCCGGCAGGCCGTTCACCAAGAACGACCCCCGCATCCGGCAGAACCTGGAGGCCACGGAGGGGGGCCTGAGCACGGAGGAGAGGCCCCTGTTGGAAGTGATGCGACACGTCACGACCAAGCCCCGCTCGGCCGACTGGACGCATCAGCAGCGGGAGTGGCGGCAGTACTACCAGGAGTCCAAGGACAAGTTCATGGCCCGGCTCCTCGACCTGGAGGAGGCGGCGGCGCGGGCGTACCGGCCCGAGGCGACGGCCTCGGCCGCCAGGGACGAGGGCACCGGGCGGGCCCGGGAGTTGATCGAGCGGCTGCTCAAGGGGGAGGAATGATGGACTTGTGGCTGGAGAACGCGGCCGAGGACGCCGTTATCACAATGACGGCTAAAGCCGCGGCCCCGCCAGCCGCCGCGGCTCTCATCTCGCTCCCCGGTCACGGTTTGCAGATACTGTTCGTGGACAAGGAGGACGCTGTGAAGTTAGCCCGGCGGATTCTGGAGTGCGCCGAAGGCGCAGCAATCCTATGCCGGTCGCTGGAGGAGTTATGATCGGCTGGGTAACGGTCTGGGCCTTTGTTCGGGCGTACCAGCAGTGGCAGGCCCTGGCGCGGACCCCGGTCTGGGAAATGCGGCTCGAAATAAGCCGGAAGATGGACCGTCTGGCGCGTGAGCTAAACGTGCTCTTTGAGCACATGAGCGACGCCGACAGGGACGAGGGCATAGCCCGGGTCTTCACGGGGTGGGAGCGGGACGACGACCCCCGGGGTGGTGGTACCGGAGGTGGAGCCGCCGCCTCCGAGAGTTGATCGAAGCGGGGGAGGGGGACGGATGGCTGGCGAACGCGGTCCGGGACGAAATGGGTTTGTTGTGGCGGCAGATGAGCGAGAGGGAGCGGGAGGAGGCCCGCGCGGAGGCCGAGGGGGCGAAGGGGGACAGGTGATCGGCTGGGTGGCGATCTGGGCCTACCTGCGGACGCACCGCCGCTGGCGGGATTTGGCGAACCGGGCCGGGCTGGAAGGCGACCGGGAGGCGTTGCAGGAGGCCCTGCGGGCGAGGCGGCAGGCGGACCGCCTTCTGGAGCACATGAACGACGCCGACATGGAAGAGGCCATGGCCCGCATCTTGACGGGCTGGGAGCGGGACGACGACCCCCGGGGGTGCCCGTATTGAACGCGGACGCCGATGCCTGAACACCACCGCCTGATCCCCCGCGCCGCCCCCGAGAACCTGGCCGCCCGCCGGCGCGTCCTCGACGCCGCCCGGCGCAGCCCCGCGGTCCGGGAAGAACTCCTGGCCATGTGCCGGGACGACATCCTCTTCTACGTCAACCTCTTCGTCTGGACCTACAACACCGACCACGTCGGCGCGGAGGTCGGGCCCTTCATCACCTGGCCCCACCAGGAACCCATCCTCCGCGAGGAGGCCGCCCACTTCCTGTCCAGGGACGTGGCCCGCGGCGACGTGCTCTGGGAGAAGAGCCGCAAGCAGGGCGCCACCTGGATGGCGCTCATCCTGTTCGACTGGTGCTGCCTGTTCCACACCTGGAAGAAGTTCCTGGCCATCAGCCACACCGAGAGCGCCGTGGACCGCGCCGGCGACCCCGACAGCCTGTTCTGGAAGGTGCAGTTCATGCACGACCACCTCCCCGACTGGATGCTGCGGGGCGCCAGCAAGCGCCGCCTGGGCTTCAACTACCCGGCCACGCACTCCTCCTTCAACGGCACCGCCACCACCGAGCGCTCCGGCGTCGGCGGCCGGGCCACCGGCATCCTCCTGGACGAGTTCAGCAAGCAGCAGGCCGCCCAGGAGATTTACTCCCAGACGGCCGACACCGGACCCCGGCTCATCATCGGCACCCACTACGGCGTCGGCACCGTCTTCCACAGCCTCACCCTCCGCGACGACATCATCAAGCGCGTCATGCACTGGACCGCCCACCCCGAGATGCGCCGCGGCCTGTACCGCTTCGACCCGGAGAAGAACGTTGTCGAAATCCTCGACAAAGAGTACAAGTTTCCCGCCGATTACCCTTTCGACCGAACGGGTAAGCCCACCGGCGGACCATTCCCCGGGCTACGTTCCGCCTGGTACGACAACGAGGTGCGGCGGCGCGGCAACGACCGTGACGTTGCCATGCACCTGGATATTGACCCCCGCGGGTCGCGTTCTCGTTTTTTCGACGGCCTCCTTATTCGCACTCTCATCGCCCAGTACGCCCGGCGGCCCGACTGGGTGGGGGAGCTGAACTACGAGCTGGACACGGCCAGGCCGCTGGGGCTGGTGCAGACGCCGGCGGGCCGGCTGCGGCTGTGGCTGACCTTCCGCGCCGACGGCTCGGTGCCGCCGGGCCGCTACGCGGTCGGCTGCGACGTGTCCCAGGGCACGGGCGCCACGCCGTCCTGCGCCACCGTGCTGGACGCCCAGACCGGCCTCAAGGTCGGCGAGTACGCCAACCCGTCCATCGCTCCCGACCGCTTCGCCGTCCTGGCCGTGGCCCTGTGCCGGCTGTTCGCCTCCCCCGAGGGCGACCCGGCCCGCCTCGCCTGGGAGACGCCCGGCCCCGGCCTCACCTTCGGCATCAAGGTCCAGGAACTGGGCTTCGGCAACGTCTTCTACCGCGAGGCCAACGCCGCCATCCCCGACGGCAAGGCGTCGGGCACCCCCGGCTGGCACAACAACAACGAGTCCAAGCGGGTGCTCCTGACCGACTACCAGGAGGCGCTGATGACGCGGCAGTTCGTCAACCCCTCCGAGAAGGCGTTGGACGAGTGCCTGGACTTCCAGTACAACGCCGCCGGCAACATCGAGCACGGCGGCGAGCAGTCGGTGGCCGACCCCTCCGGCGCCCGCGTCAACCACGGCGACCGGGTCATCGCCGACGCCCTGGCCTGGCGGCTGGCCCGGGGCGAGGTCCGCCGCCGCGACGCGGGCGGCGCCGCCGAGGACGAGCCCCCCTACATGAGCCTCGCCTGGCGCATGAAGCACCGCCGCCCGCGGCAGCAGCCGTGGTGGCGGCGGCACTCCGGTTAAGAGAGGGGGCGGCATGGCCTACCGCGACTTCCTGGACTACCTGGCGGCGATGGTCGAACTGGAGCGGCTGATGCTGGCCGAGGGGGAGGGTTCGCACCCCGCCCCCCACCTGGTAGACTACCTCAACGAAATCTGGAACCGGTGCAGCGAGCGGGAGCAGGAGGTGCTGCGCCTGATACGCTGGGAGGTGGAACTGCTCCGGTTCCCGGACTGAGGGTGTGCGGCCTTCCATCTCAGGCGGCGGCCGAGCTACCGGCCGCCGCCGTTTTTGCTGCCTGGGCCTCCCGGGGACATGAAATGTCCCTCCCGGGGACATTTCATGTCCCGCTTGCCTGGATCGGTCGCCGCAAATCGACGGCGGCCGCCGTTTTTGCTGCCTGGTTTGACAACGCCCCCGCCCGCGGGCATAATTGGCTGAGGCAACCCCCACCTCCCGGAGCCCGGCCATGACCGCTGGCTAAGAAACCCTCCCGCGACCTGGACCTCCCCTCGCTGTGCGCGGCCATGCAGCACGACCGCCGCCAGCTGAAGTTCGCGCGCACCCAGCGCCGCGAAATGGTCCGCGAGTACGCCGGCCAGCACTGTGTCGAGAACGGCCCCGAACTGCCCGTCATCGTCAACCTCCTCTCCTCCTACGTCCAGATCATCGGCCGCGACCTGGTCCCCAAGAACCCGCGGATGATGCTGTCCACCTTCGACATGGCCGCCAAGCCCGCCGTCAAGCAGATGGAGGCGTGGGGCAACAAGGAGGTGGTCCGCATGGAGCTGGAGGACACCCTCCGCGAGGCCGTCACCGACGCCCTCTTCGGCATGGGCGTCGTCAAGGTGTCCATCGCCGACCCCGCCACCGCCGCCCTCAAGGGCTGGGGCCTGCGCGCCGGCCACGCCTTCATCTCCTGCATCGACCTGGACGACCTGGTCTACGACACCGACGCCCACCGCGAGGCCGACATGGGCTACGTCGGCCACCGGCTGCGCGTGCCGCTGGACGTCGTCAAGGACTCGAAGTTCTACTCCAAGGCCCGCAACGAGCTGCGGCCCGCGGAAATGCTGCGCTACAACGAGGACGGCGAGGAGCGCATCAGCGAGCTGGGCCGCAGCAGCATCACCGGCTGGGACCGGCACGAAGACATGGTGGAGCTGTGGGAGGTCTACTGCCCCCGCTACCGCCAGGTCATCACCCTGGCCGGCGAGCACGGCGGCGGCATGCCGTCGGGGGAGAAGGAGCCCCTGCGCGTCCAGGACTGGGTCGGCCCCGAGACGGGCCCCTACTCGTTCCTCAAGTACCTGATCGTGCCGGGCAGCTCCATGGGCAAGGGCCCGATCATGGACCTGCTGGAACTGCACCTGGCCGCCAACACGCTCTACCGCAAGGTCCGGGACATGGCCGAGCGGATCAAGGAGATTTACGCGGTCGGCTCCGGCGCCGTCGAGGACGCCAAGCGGATCGTGGACACCGCCGACGGCGGCTGCACCCAGGTGTCCCGCGTCGAGGCCATCCAGCAGGTGCTCTACGGCGGCTCGGGCATCGGCCCCGTGCAGGCCGTGGCCATGCTCTTCAAGGACATGTTCAACACGGCCGGCGGCAACCTGGAGCTCCTGTCCGGCGCCGGCCCGCAGTCGAAGACGGCCGCCCAGGACAAGATGCTCAACGCCAACGCCGGCGCCGGCCTGGCCGACATGCAGGCGCGGACCATCAACTTCGTCTCCAAGGTGATGCGCAAGCTCCTGTGGTTCTGGTGGCACGACCCCCTGTCGGTCTACCAGGTGACGCACCCCTACCCGGAGATGCCCGAGCGCTACGAGACGGTCCACATCTACCCCGCCGCCCACCCCGACCCCGCCGCCCTGTCCCGGCGCGGGCCGATGCCGGAGGTGATGGTGGACCCCTACTCGATGCAGCACGACACGCCCCAGGGCCGGCTCCAGTCGATCAACGACATCGTCCAGAAGACCTACATCCCGCTGGCCCAGGTCGCCATGGCCCAGGGCGTCGTCTTCGACTTCAACGCCTACCTGCAACTGGTGGCCCACCTGTCCAACAACCCCGAGATCGCCTCCATCCTCACCGTGCAGCCGCCGCCGGAGGGGACCATGGCGGGCGGCGGCGGCGGGCCGGGCGGCGGCATGCCCCAGGAGACGACCCGCAACTACGTCCGCGAGAGCCGGCCGGGCCGGACCCAGCGCGGCAACGACATGAACCTGATCTCCAGCCTCCTGGGCGTCAACCCGGGCGGCGCCGGCGGCAAGGAGGGGGCGGCGTGACCTGCGACCGCTGCGGCGGCACCCTGCACGGGGCCGACTGCAAACTGTGCGAACTGTTCGAGCAGGGGCCGCTCTACGACGGCGTGGAGCGCTGCCGGCTCAACAACCCCAACGAGAGCCACGCCCTCAAGGTGCACCCCCGGCAGGTGCCCGAGGCGGTGGCCGACGCGGTCAAGAAGGGCGTGCCGACGGAGTTCACGAAGGACGGGCGGCCGCGGTTCACCAGCCGCGAGCACCAGAAGCGTTACCTGAAAGCCTACGGCTACGTCAACCTCGACGGCGGCTACGGAGACTGACATGGACCTACCGACGGGAGAGTTGACGGTCGGCGGCCTGTCACTGGCCGCCGCCCTGGGCATGGTGTGGCGGGCGGGCCGGTGGCTGGCCCTCAAGGTCATCACGCCGCTGACCGCGGCCGTGATCGGCTTCATCCAGCAAACCCAGACCAATTCCAAGCAGAACGCCGAGACGCTGAAGGAGATGGCCAAGACCCAGCAGCAGCAGACGGAGTTGCTGCGGGAGATCAAGGACGGGCAGACCGCGCAGACGGCGATGCTGCGGGCCCTGAAGGAGGAGTGATGGACGAGGCGGCAATCACCGTGATCACCTGCTGGGTTCTGGCGGCGGTCATCCTGCTGGGCTGGGCGGTCGTCCGCTGGCCGCGGCCCGAGGAGGAGGACGAGTGGCTATGACCGGGGACAAGTTCGACGACCTGCTGGCGCGGCGACTGCGGCTCATCGAAGGCACCCTGGGTGCCAAGGCGGCCGAGTACGCCACCGCCGCCGACCGCCTGCACAACTTCAAGCGGGCCGCCGCCGTCACGGGGCAACACCCCGCCCAGGCGTGCGTGGGCATGATGGTCAAGCACCTGGTCAGCGTCCTCGACATCGTGGACGCCAGCGCCGCCGGCCGCGCCGCGGCGGCCGACCTGATCGACGAGAAGGTGGGCGACGCCATCAACTACCTGATCCTCCTGGAGGCGATCCTCAAGGAGGGCTTGTGAGCGAGCCCCTGCGCTTCTGCAACGTGCCCGACCACCTCGGCCACTCCCGGGCCGGGTGGAAGGTGCGCCCGGTCCGATGGACGGTCCTCGACCACATCCCCGGCGTGCCCGACGCCCTGGTCAAGTCGATCACCGCCGAGGGGCTGGCCCGCTGGGCGGCCGCCGCCGACCTGGAGTTCGAGTACACCGCCCGGGCCGCCGACGCCAACATCCTCATCACCTGGCGGGACATCGACGGCCCGCTGGGCGTGCTCGCCGAGGCGGAACTGCCCCACGGCCAGCCCCAGGTGCGGCTGTGGTTCGACCGCGAGCGCTGGATCACCCAGGGCAGCCCGCGGCAGAAGGAAATCCTGTTCGCCCTGGTGGACTGGCACGAACTGGGCCACAACCTCGGCCTGGGCCACATCACGGGCCAGCTGGCCCTGATGAACCCGCAGTACAACCCGAGCCTGGGCGGCTTGCAGCCGGCGGACATTGAAGCCATTCAGGGACTGTACGGCCCGCCCCGGCGGCGGCCGCCCGCGGACACCCCCCTGCCCCCCGAAACCGGAGGTCGTCGTATGCAGAACTGGCTGGTGCAGTTGTTCCTCCAGGCCGCGAAGTCGTGGCTGGAGCAGCGGATCAAGGACGGCTCCCTCCAGCGCTGGCTGGAGGAACTGGTCAACGGCCTGGCCACGGGCAAGATCGTCTCGGCCGACGACGTGGTCGGCCACGTCCAGCAGATCGCGCACTGAATCAGGTGTATCGGAATTCCGATAGACCCTGTAACTTTCGTGGCGTCACGAAAGTTTTCCCCGGAGCCGAAATGACCCGCCTGGCCGCCCTCATCCTGGCGCTAGTGGCGGCGCCCGCCCTGGCGTCGCCGCAGACGGCCGTGGCCGCCGCGGTCGCCGACGCCCGCCGGCTGCCGCCGGAGGTGGCCTGCCGGACGCGCTACCTGTACCTGCCGCCGTACCAGCGGATGGAACTGGTGGTGGCGGTCAAGTTCTGGGCGAACTGCTTGAGCCGGGAGGTGGACTTCGGCACGCCGCGCGTCGTCGCCGACGGCCTGCTGGCCGTGGTGCTGGACGACTACCGCTGGGACGCCCGGGTGTGGGAGCAGCAGTTCCAGACCGAGCCCTACTTCTATTACCACGTCCGGGCCCCCGGCCGCCCCGAGGGCCTGGAACTGCGGGCCCGCACCGGCAGCCGCGTCCCCCTGGTCGGGGCCGACTGGTGGCTGTTCTACGCCAGCCGCCAGGTAAACCTTCAGAACCAGGAGTACGGGCACGGGTACTACGACTGGTTGGGGATCAAGGACCAGAAGACCTTCGAGGCCCTGCGCGGCACCGACAAGAAGCAGTCCATCAAGATCGGCGACGAATTGCGGGCGGTGGTGGAGGCGAGCAAGTCTGGCGTGACCGTCGAGGGCGTGGACCGCCAGATCGAGTGGTACGCGACGTACGGCGACGGCGAGCAGGGGCTGTGGCTGACCCTGGACGCCACCAACACCTCGGGCGGCAACACCGCCGCCGGCAACCTGGCCGCCGGCGAGTTCCGCTTCGAGGCCACGGAAGCCTTCGTCGGCCTGCCCAACCGGCTGTGGGCGGTCGGCGCCTTCAACGCCCGGGGCGCCCGCCAGGCCACGGTGCCGCCGGAGATCGCCAACGACAACTCCGACCTGCACCGGGGCAACGACCGCCGCATCCACCCGTTTTCCTGTATTCACTGCCACGACACGGGCGGCCTCAAGGCGGTGGACGACTGGGCCCGCAACCGCGGCCTCAAGGCCCCCAACCAACTGGACGCCTTCAAGGTTGAGGAGTTCCTGCGCCTCAAACGGCAGTATTTCCGCGACCTCGACGCCCAACTGGCCAAGGGGCGGCGGCGCTACGCCGAGGCGCTGCGGGAGTGCGTCGGCCTGAGCCCCGAGAAGGCCGCCGCCCTGCACGCCCAGGTGTACTACGGCTACCTCCGGCAGCGGAGCCCCAACGACGTGGCAGGGCTGCTGGGAGTAGCCGAGGAGGACCTGGCGGCCTGCCTGAAGCGGTTCTTCGACCGGGCCAACCCCGACTTCGAGGGGAAGAAGCGGCTGGCGAACTTGTCGCCCCTGAAGGACGGAAGGGCAATCGGCGTGACGCACCTGGAGCAGTTTTTCGGGGACTTGGTCTGCATCGTAAGGGGACACCGATGATCCCGGAAATACCCCTTGATGTGTTCGTTTACGTCATGACCAGCATCTTTCTGGTGATCGGCTTCCTGGCCGCCCGCCTGCTCCACCGGCAGGCAGACGAACTGGAGCGGTTGCGGCGGCGCGTGGAATGGCTGGAAGCCAAGAGAGTGGACCTTTGAGGATTTTCTGATGGCCGACGCAATTGTGTATCTGCTCTTGCTTAACCTTTTCCAGTTAGGGTTGGCGGCTTTTCTGTTCGCCGCCTGGCGGTGGGCCGCCTACGACGCGGAGTGCTGGAGCAAGACGGCGGCGGACCAGTCCCGCCGCCTCAAACAACTGAGCAAGCAGGGGAGCCTCTGATGACCCGCCCCTTCCTCCTGGCCGTTGCCCTGGGTTTGCTGCTGGCCCCCGCTTTCGCGGACGCCGGCTGCGGCCACTCCATCGTCTTCCGCGCCGGCTACGAATACTGGCCCGGCGGCTACTGGCGCGGCGCCTACTACGCCGCCGGCTACTACCCGGCCGTGCAGAAGGTGGTGGCCGTGCCGGTCTACTCCGTCTCCTACAACCCGGACAGCGCGAAGCAGCTGGAAATCATCGACCGGGCCATGCAGGTGCTGGAGAAGATGGCGGCCGCCAACCTGGCCCCCCGGGAGGAGCCCAGGCCCCAGAAGGTGGTGGGCGGACTCGACGTGCTGCGGGCCCGCTGCGCCGCCTGCCACCAGGCGGGCAACGTCGAGGACAAGGGCGCCAAGCTCACGATCCTCGACGGCCAGGCCAACCTGGCGCCGCTGTCCCTGGAAGAGAAGAAGCGGGTCGTCGCCCGCGTCCACGCCGGCGACGCCGCCAGGGTGATGCCGCCCCGGTCGCCGCTGCCGGGCGAGGAGAAGGCCAAGATCGCCGAGGTGCTGGGAGTTACCGTGGTCGAGGTCAAGTGACCCAAGAAAGGGGGTGGTCCATGTCTCGGTTCCTGAAGGCCCTTGGAATCGTGATCGCCGTGGCAGGAGCCTGGTTTTGGGGCGCTGCTGATTGTCTTGCTGGTCATCCCGTGGTGCGGCGGGTCGTCCAGGTCCGCGTCGCGCCGGCCGTCCAGGTCCAGCGCGTCGTCGTCGAGCCGGTCCGGGTCGTCGAGCAGGTCGTCGTCGAGCCCGTGACGGTCGAGCGCGTCGTGGTGCCGGTCCGGCAGCGGGTCGTGCTGCGCCAGGTCGGGGGCTGCTACTGACATGGCCGAGACGAGCGCGTACGCCAGGGCGTTCAACGAGGGCTGCGACGCCCGCCTGAGCGGGCGGTCGCTCAAGTGCAACCCGCACCTGCTGGCCGACGGCCGCGACCTGTGGCAGGCGTGGCGCAACGGCTGGAACGACGTCCACGCCCACTGGGGGCAGCACGCCGGCTGGCGCCACGCCGTCCGGCCGCTGCCCCGGGTGCGGCGCTTCAACCTGTGAGCCTGGTCCGGCGGGGGTAGACCGGCTTCCCGTCGCGGTGACGGGCCGGGGCTGCCGTTAGTACCCGCGTGCCGGGCTGGGGAACCCCCGCCGGACCTTTTCCCCCTAACCGGAGTCGCCCGTGGCCAACGAGTTCACGCTCAACGCCAGCCTGGCCTACGAGGACAGCGAGAGCGCCGACCTGCTGCTGTCGGTTGTGGACAAGCTGGTGTCGATCACCACCAAGAAGTTCATCCACGCCAAGCAGTCCATCGGCACCAGCGAGGAGGCCATCGACCTGGGGGAGCTGACCGCCCCCCTGGGCTGGGCCATCTTCATCAACCGCGACTCCACCAACTACCTGGAAATCCGCTCCGGCTCGGGCGCCGCCAACGACGTCATCCGCCTGAACGCCGGCGAGTTCGCCCTGTTCCGCTTCGGCTCCGACGTGACCGCGCCCTACGCCATCGCCAACACGGCCGCCTGCCAGCTGGAGTACGCCATCTTCGCCCCCTGAGCGGCGTTGCCAAGATTGCGTCCGCCCCCGCGGGCGTGGTAGAGTGATCTTAGAGACTAACCGCGGACCCGGAGAAAGTCCCCCATGAATGACGGTTGACACCCCCGTCGCCCCCGCCGCGGCGGACGACCCCTACCTCCTGGGGGAAGACCCGCCGCCGCCCGCCCCTCCGACCGCGGCAACGCCGCCCGCGCCCGCCCAGACTGCCCCCCAGGCCGACGACCCGCCCGCCCAGCCCCGCGACGAGCACGGCCGCTTCGCGCCCCGCGCCGAGGCGCCGCCCCCGAGCCCGCCCCACCCCGCCCG
>Ga0196963_10002228_pt1 | contig 11915 bp, 10 predicted proteins | sample S1_5metaG_FD_148600 | JGI IMG/M metagenome (GOLD analysis project Ga0196963, IMG submission 148600) | Soil microbial communities from Anza Borrego desert, Southern California, United States - S1_5 | ecosystem: Environmental > Terrestrial > Soil > Desert | place: USA: California | collected... | reverse complement strand
CGCTGCGGCCGCTGCGACAGCCACCAGGGTCACGTCTTCCCCGACGGCCCGCCGCCGACCCGGCTGCGCTACTGCATCAACTCGGTGTCGCTGGAATTTGTGGGGGAAGGCGAGCCACTGCGCGATCCGTTGGGGCGAGGCGACAAGCTGGAGTGAGTTCAGCAGACGCCGGAGTCGTCCGTAGAAGACAAACAGGCCTCGGCATGCTTTGGGGGGCGTTTCAGTATACGGGGGATACACAATGCAGAGGCGTGCTTTTCTCATCACAGGCCTGGCGGCTGGCCTGTCGACGACCGTTCGTGCGGCGGGAGCGGCCCAGGAGGGCTTCACCGGTGTGGACCGCGCCGGCCAGGTCGTTCAGTTCGAGCGCCAGACGGCGGTGTTCCGGCGCCAGGTGATCGCCAATGGCTACGCTGGCGAGTGGATTCTCTACGAGCTGGTTCGTCCCAAAAGTCCGGTGCGGTTCCCCGCGGCGGCCATCCCGGGCTTCGCGGTCCAGCCGCCGTCGGGCGCCGACCCGGTGAAGCGCTACGGCCTGTTTCGCCTGGAGACCGTTGGGCGAACCCGTCGGTTCGTCACGGGACAAGGCCTGGCGCAGGGGGTGGGAACCCGCGATCTTCGGGAGCGCCACAGAGTCGCACTGGCGGCTAGCCCCTATGGCGGCGGCTACGTCCGCCTCGATCCCGCCGCGCCGCTGTTGCCCGGCGAGTACGCTTTGACGGTCGCGGAGACCCTCGGCACCAAGATGTATGCCCGCGGCGGCATACCGGGCACACACCAGGCCGTATACGCCTTCGGAGTCGATTAGCCCCCCATCCGGATGACGCGGCGCTCCTCAGATTGGGTCAAGTTGCGCCCAAACTTGGAGCCATGCCATGAATCGCCGCGCCTTCATCCTGACCTCGGCGGCCGCGCTTGCGGCCAAGCCAGCCCTCGCCAAGCAGGCCGCCGCGCCGCCGTTTGGGGTGAGCGCCAATGGCGCGGCGGCCTCGCTGGAGGTCCAGACCGCCAGGTTCAAGCAGCAGCTGAAGGCGATGGGCTATGGCGGCGCCGACGTCTTCTACGAACTGAAAGGCGCGGCCAGTCCGGTCCGGTTCAAGACCACGGACACCCTGGCCTTCTCCAGCGGCGAGCCAGCGGACATCGATCCCCAGCAACGGTTCGGCCTGTTCCGCCTGACGCCGGTGAAGGACACCCGCCGCCTGACAACCGGCAAGGTCAATCCGTTTGGCTACGGCACCCGCAATGTGAAGAACCAGGCGGCCGTGGCGTTCACCGCCGCCCGCGGCGACGCCGGCTGGACCCTGACGCCCGCCGAACCGCTGACGGCTGGAGAGTACGCCCTCGCAATTGCTCCGAAGCTTGGCAACAATTCCTGGGGCTGGGGCGGCGCCGGGGGCAGCAACCAGGTTGTCGCGGCGTTCGGGATCGATTGACATATTGCTTGGCTTGTCCGGCGGCTTTTGCTACCCCCCGCGCCTCACCACGAGCGGTCGTGGCGGAATTGGTAGACGCGCAGCGTTGAGGTCGCTGTGGGGCAACCCGTGGAAGTTCGAGTCTTCTCGACCGCACCAGTGAATCAGGGGACTAACGAAGCGCCGTAGCCGACGCACCAACCCTAGACAGGAGGCCCCCATGACCCGGGAATATGCCGACCTGACCGAGGCGTTGGATATCCCTGGCATCGTGGACATCCCCGAGGATCTCGAGGACCTCGCCCTCGGGGACGACTACGCCCTCAATCCCGAATACGTCGAGATGGTGATCGACGCCGCCGATCGGGGCGACGACGAGCGGCTGCGCGAGCTGGTCGGCGCCCTGCGCTCGGAAGACGTCGCCGACCTGATGGGCTTCCTGACCGCCGACTACCGCGAGCAGGTGATTCCCCAGCTCGATCCGGAAACCCTCGGCGAGGTGCTGTCGGAACTCGACACCAACCTGCGCGAGGAGGTCATGGAGGCGGTGCCGAGCACCACCCTGGCCCGCGCCCTGGAGGAAATGGACAGCGACGACGCCGTCGACCTGGTCGAGGACCTCGAGGACGACAAGCGCGCCCAGGTGCTCGCCGCCATGGACCAGGAGGAGCGGGACGCCATCGTCACGGCCCTCACCTACGAGGACGAGACCGCCGGCCGCCTGATGCAGCGCGACCTGATGGCCGCCCCGGCGTTCTGGACGGTCGGCCAGACCATCGACCACATCCGCGCGTCCAGCGACGACCTGCCCGAACTGTTCTTCGACATCTACGTCATCGATCCGGCCCACAAGCCGACCGGGGCGGTGCCGGTCAGCCGCCTGCTGCGCGCCCGGCGCGACCAGCCCCTGGCCGAGATCATGGAGCCGGTCGCCGAGATCGACGTCGACATGGATCAGGAGGAGGTGGCCTACATCTTCGACAAGTACCACCTGATCAGCGCTCCGGTGATCGACAGCGGCGGCCGGCTGGTGGGGCAGATCACCGTCGACGACATCGTGGGCGTCATCCAGGAAGAAAGCGAAGAGGACATCCTGGCCCTGGCGGGGGTCAGCGACGCCGGGCGCGACGCGACCATGTGGGACATCGCCCGCTCCCGCCTGCCCTGGCTGGCGGTCAACACCCTGACCGCGGCGGTGGCCGCCAGCGTTATCGGCGCCTTCCAGGCGGAGATCAGCAAGATCCTCACCCTGGCCATCCTGATGCCCATCGTCGCCTCCCTGGGCGGCAACGCGGGCACTCAGACCCTTGCGGTGGCGGTGCGGGCCCTGGCCAGCCGCGAGTTGAACGCCTCCAACGCCATGCGGATCATCTTCCGGGAGATGGCGGTCGGGGTCATCAACGGCTCGGTGCTGGCCGCCATCATGGCCCTAGCCGTGTTCCTCTTCTTCCGTGACCCCCTGATGTGCCTGACCATCGGCCTGGCGCTGATCATCAACCTGTTCATCGCCTCGATGGCGGGAATCCTGGTGCCGCTCGCCTTGGATCGCCTTGGCCGGGACCCGGCGGTTTCATCCCCGATCTTCGTCACCTTCCTGACCGATTTCATGGGCTTCCTGTCCTTCCTCGGACTGGCGGCCGTGATTCTCCTGTAAGACGCCTTGTCGGACTGCGCGTAAGCGTCGGACGCGAAACCGGCCCCTATCTTGCCCGGGGCTGCTGGTACGCACCGCCGCTCGTATCAATTTGGGTCACAATGGGCATGAAACCCCGTCATCAGGTCTCCAAAGCCGCCGTCGAACTGATCAAGAAGTTCGAAGGCTACCGCTCGAAGGCGGCCCAGCTGCCCGATGGCCGCTGGACGATCGGCTTCGGCCACACCCTGACCGCCAGGGAAGGGGCCCAGGTCTCCGAACAGGACGCCGAGGCGCTGCTGCTCTATGACCTGATCGCCGTGGCGCACGCGGTGAACGAGCAGACCTACACGCCGCTCACCCAGAACCAGTTCGACGCCCTCTGCTGCTTCGCCTTCAACGTCGGGATCGACAACTTCAAGCGCTCGAGCGTCCTGCGCCGGGTCAACGAAGGCAACCTGCTGCAAGCGGCGTGCGCCATGGAGATGTGGCGCAAGGCCGATTTCGAGGGCGAGCGGATCGTCGTCGACGCGCTGGTCCGCCGCCGCTCGGCCGAGAAGACCCTGTTCCTGACCCCGGCCGGCGGCTGGGTGCCGGCCCCGTCGCCGATCGTGCGGCCCAAAGTCCACTACGACGCCGTCAATTCCATCCCGCGCCAGACCCCGACGGCGCTCACCGCCTCCATGACCGGCGACAAGGCCGTGGTCGAGCGCGAGCAGCCCAAGGCGGGGACGGCCGGCGTCATCCCCCTGGCCAGCAGCGCCGTGCTCAGCGCCGCCGACCTGGTCGGCGCGCGACTGGCCGAACTCGTGCCGGAACCGGCCCAGCCTGAGCCGGCGGCCGTCGCCGACGAGTCGATGATCGCTCCCGAGGCGGCGGAAGCCCCGGCCGAGCCGGTCGCTGCGCCCCAGACCGCCGACGAAAGCCTGGCCTGGTCCCCCTCGGTCGAGGCGCCGGATGGCGCGGCGCACCGGGACGAGCCGGCGCCGGAGATCCTGCGCACCCCGGCCGTGCCGACCCCGGCCCCCGCCGCCGACGCCCTGGCCTTCCCGCCGCCGCCGGCCGCGCCGGAGGCCCTGCCTGAACAGCCGGCCAGCTACACCCCGTTCCCCGCCACCCCGGTGCTGGCCGTCGGCAACGCCGAGCGCGCCTTCGTCCTGACCCCGGCCCCGGAGCATGAAGAACATGAAGAACCGGCCGCCGCCGTGGAGCAGGCCGATCCCTTCCGCTTCGAGGCCGCCAACGAGTCCGAGCCGGGCCTGTTCGACATCTCCAGCCAGCCTTTCGAGCCGGAGGTCACCCCGGTCCGCAGCCAGCCGCTGATCAACGAAGACCACCTGCGCCGGCTGGTCGAGGAGGACGAGCGGGTCCTGGCCGCCAACTTCGACCCGGACGCCGAGCACACCCCCCTGGAGGAAGCCCGGATTGTCGGCCTGCCCTGGATCATCGGGGGCGTGGTCGGAGCGGCCGTCTGCGGCGGCGGCGTGGCCTGGGGCTATTTCGACGACACCGGCAACCTGGTCTCCACGGCGGTGGCCTGGGGCCTGGGGATCGCCGGCGGCGGGGTGATGCTGTTCTCGGCCTGGCGCTGGCTGGAGAGCCTGGGCATGCCGCGCCTCGACGACGAGGAAGAGGATCGGGCCGCCGAATAGCGGGCCGTTGGAGACCGAACCTGTCCGGACAGGTTCGTGGGGGCAGTAAGCGTAGCGTTGCGTAGAGTGCCGACGCCCCGTGGGTCTCCCGATCCGCGGGGCGTCGTGCTATCTGCGCGCCCATGACTCACGCCCCCCAGATGGACTTCGGCCTTGGCGAGACCGCCGAGGCGATCCGCGAGACCACCGCCCGCTTCGCCGCCGACCGCATCGCCCCGATGGCGGCCGACATCGACCGCGACAACCACTTCCCGCGCGAGCTCTGGCCGGAAATGGGCGAGCTTGGCCTGCATGGGATCACGGTGGAGGAGGAGTACGGCGGCCTCGGCCTCGGCTACCTTGAGCACGTCATCGCCATGGAGGAGGTGTCGCGCGCCTCGGCCAGTATCGGGCTTTCCTACGGCGCCCACTCCAACCTCTGCGTCAACCAGATCCGCCGCTGGGCCACGCCCGAGCAGAAGCGCCGCTATCTTCCCAAGCTGATCAGTGGCGAGCACGTCGGTTCCCTGGCGATGAGCGAGGCGGGCAGCGGCTCGGACGTGGTGTCGATGAAGCTGCGCGCGGACCAGCGCGGCGACCGCTACATCCTCAACGGCACGAAGTTCTGGATCACCAACGCGCCGCACGCCGACACCCTGGTGGTCTACGCCAAGACCGCGCCCGAGGAATCGAGTCGCGGCATCACCGCCTTCCTGATCGAGAAGGGGATGAAGGGCTTCAGCGTCAGCAAGAAGCTCGACAAGATGGGCATGCGCGGGTCCGACACCGCCGAACTGGTGTTCGAGGACTGCGAAGTCCCGGAAGAGAACGTCATGGGTCCGCTCAACGGCGGCGTCGGCGTGCTGATGAGCGGCCTGGACTACGAGCGCGCCGTGCTGTCGGCCGGGCCGCTGGGCATCATGCAGGCCTGCCTCGACGTGGTGCTGCCCTACGTCCGCGAGCGCAAGCAGTTCGGCAAGGCCATCGGCAGCTTCCAGCTGATGCAGGGCAAGGTCGCCGACATGTACGTCGCCCTCAACAGCGCCCGGGCCTACGTCTACGCCGTCGCCCGCGCCTGCGACGCCGGAAAGACGACCCGCTTCGACGCCGCGGGCGCCATCCTGATGGCCAGCGAGAACGCCGTGAAGGTGGCGGCCGAGGCCATCCAGGCGCTCGGCGGCGCCGGCTACACCCGCGAATGGCCGGTGGAGCGCTACCTGCGCGACGCCAAGCTCTACGACATCGGCGCCGGCACCAACGAGATCCGCCGCTTCCTGATCGGTCGGGAGCTGGTCGGCGGCTGACAGTCAGGGGAGGGCGCATGGCGGACGGGATCGTTTACCGGCGGCTGGTACTGGGCGATGGTGCGGCGCCAGACGGGCGGCAGCCATGGCTGGGGCGGGGCGCCGGATGACCAGGATAGCGCTCGTTTTCACCCTTGCCGCCGGCCTCGCGGGCTGCGCCACCCTGCCTGCCGCCTGTCCGCCCGGGCTTGCCCGGCAGGAGACCGCTGAACTGCTGTTCGGCCGCAACATCGCCGGGGCGCCGGGCGTCACCGACGCCGACTGGACGGCCTTCGTCGACGCGGAGATCACGCCGCGCTTTCCGGACGGCCTCACCGTGCTGGATGGCCAGGGGCAGTGGCGCGGGGAGTCCGGCGTGGTGGAGCGCGAAGGCTCGAAGCTGGTCCTGCTGGTGCTGTCCGGAAGCCCCGACGAGGCGGCCAGGCTCGACGCCGTCCGCGCCGCCTACAAGGCCCGGTTCCGCCAGGAGGCGGTGCTGCTGATCCGCCGGCCGGCCTGCATCGCCTTCTAGGGTTGGCCTTGCGCCGCGACGGCGCTAGACCCGTTCCATGCCCCGCGACGAAGACAAGATCATCAGCCTCGAGCAGCGCCGCGAAAACCAGAAGCGCGCCGAGGCCCAGGCCAAGCGTGAGGCCCAGCGCCGCCGCAAGCTCGCCGAACACGGCCCCGGCGCCGCCCGCGCCGGCCGGATGATCGGCAGGGGGCTGGCGCTGCTGATCCTGGCGGCCGCGCTGCTGTCGCTGGGCGCCTGGGTCTGGTCGCTATTCAGCTGACCAAAGGAAAGGGCCGGCCCCCTTTCGAGAGCCGGCCCCACACCTCAACGACGGTCAACCGCGTCGTCAGACGACATCACAGATCAAAGGAGGGAGAGATCCCCGCAACCCTTCGATCCATGAGCGGTTGCCGTGTGTTTTTGGTGAGACACTGGATCACCTCCTTTCAGCTGTTTGAACAGGACCACCAGGATATGGGCGCCGGTCGCTTTCCTGCAAAGGGGTTGTGGCGTCCCGCCGCATTTCTCGGCCGGGCTGTGGATAACCGGTCACGGACATTGGCCGGCGAACCGGTGTAGGGCAGGGGCCATGCCGACCTGGGATCCCGACGTCTACGAGCGCTACAAGGGCTATCGCGACCGGCCCGCCCTGGACCTGCTGCTGCGGATCCCGGCCGAGCTGGAGCCCCGGGTGATCTGGGACCTGGGCTGCGGGACCGGCGAGCAGGCGGCGTTGCTGGCGCGACGCCATCCCGGGGCGGAGGTGTTCGGCCTCGATTCCAGCCCGGATATGTTGGCGCAGGCGGCCCGCCGGCCCGAAGCCGTGACCTGGGTCGAGGCCGACATCGCGGCGTTCGATCCGCCGCAGCCGCCGGACCTGATCTTCACCAACGCCGCCCTGCAGTGGCTGCCCGACCACGCCGACCTGTTCCCGCGCCTGGCCGCCGCCCTGGCGCCCGGCGGGGTGTTCGCCTGTCAGATGCCGGTCGCCTACGAGACCCTGCACCACCAGGTGCTGCGCGAGACGGCGCAGGACGGGCCCTGGGCGGCGCGCACGGCGGCGGCGCGGATGATCCAGCCGACCCCGTCTCTCGACGACTACTACGGCTGGTTGGCCGGAAGCTGCGCCACGGTGGACATCTGGTCGACCACCTACCTGCATGTGCTGGAAGGCGAGGATCCGGTGGTCGACTGGATGATGGGGACGGCCCTGCGCCCCTACCTCGACGCCCTGACCGATCCGGAGGAGCGCTCCGCCTTCCTGGCCGCCTTCACCGCCAACATCGCCGCCGCTTTCCCGCCGCGCGAGGACGGCGTGACCCTGTTCCCGTTCCCTCGGCTGTTCATGGTGGCGCGGCGACAGGCGGGACGCCGCCCAGCCTTCACTCGAAGACTTCGGCCATGACACCTGCCGAGGTCCCCGCGCCCCAGCGGAGTTCGTGGTAAAGCGACGCGGTCCCAAAACTCGAAACGAGCAAGAAGGCGGCGGTCGTCGCAGGGGTGACGATCAGCCGGTCCGCCCAGAGGAGATCTTCCGGCACAAAGGCGAGCCCGAAGCCCAGGACAAGCAGCGCCCCGAGGAAGACAACCAAGCCTATCACCAACAACGCGAAGACGCGCCATCGGACACCCTTGGTCAACTGGATGCTCTCGTCGAAGACCGAGGCGGTCTTTTGCTGCCGCTCGATTCGCGCCGGTCCGGCGACCGACAAGACGGTCATCAAATACAGACCAGGGATGATCAACAGCACCAGCCCCAACAGGATCGCCAAGCCCGCCAGAAGGCTTACTCCGAACAGGCCTACAAAATTCTTCGCGCCGGCGGCCACCGTGTCCGAAAAACTCGGCAGGCCGCCATCCTGAACCCGCAGCGCGGCCCACATCAACCCTGCCTGCGCGAATAGCGACGTCAACATCAGCGGGATGTTGAAGACGCCGTAGCTTCCGAGATCACCAGGTGGGACCAACGAGGCCACCACCACTTCCGGCGCCATGCCGAACAGCGCCGAGATCAGCAAGGCCTTGAGCGCAATGGCGCGAAACGAGCTCCAGGCGCGGCTGATGACCCGCAAGATGCTGAACTGTTCTCGCCGGGATGTTTCGCTCAGCATGTCGCCCCCACTTCAGCCAGCCTATCAGTCGACCCCTCGATCTCAAGAGTCACGCCTTCGCCCGCCGCAGTTCCGTCACCGGCCGCTCCAGCTTGCCCAGCACCTCCATCGTCGAGGCGTATCCCGCCTGCGCGCCGCTCTCGAACGCCTTCCAGTCGCGGATGTCGATGTGGTCGACGTTGGGGAGCACCAGCAGGTCGGTGGCGTCGCGGGCGGCGATGACCTCGCGGTTGGTCGACAGGGTGGCGGCCCGCATCAGCAGGGCCACGATCGGCGGGCCCTTGCGCCATTCCCCCGACAGCACCCACTTCCACAGCGACGGGATGGAGATGTCCTCGGCGTTGATGCTGCGGCCGCGAGTGACGTCCACCCCGACCACCGGCCCGCGCTGCAGGCTGCGCATGATGTCGGCCGGGAAGTTCTTCATCACCGCCCCGTCGACCAGCACCTCGCCGGCCAGGGTCGAAGGCGGCATGACCCCGGGCAGGGCGATGGTGGCCCGCAGGGCGTCGCGCAGGCGGCCCCGCTGGTGCAGCTGGTAGCTGCCCGAGGTCAGGTTGGACGACAGGCAGTAGAAGGGCAGCCAGAGGTCGGGAATGGCCACGTCGCCGAAATGCTCGGCCAGCCGCTGGTCGACCTTGCGGCCGTGGGTCAGGGCCAGCAACGGGAAGGCGATGTCGTCGAGGGGGCTCGTCTCGACGAAGGCCTGGCGGATGCGGCCTTCGAGCTCCTGCTCGTCCCAGCCCATGGCCAGGCTGGCGGCGACGATCGCCCCCATCGAACAGCCGCCGACGAAGTCGATCGGCGTCCTGGCCTCGCGAAGCGCGCGCAGGGCGCCGATGTGGGCGTAGGCCCGCGCCCCGCCGCCCGACAGCACCAGCCCCACCGACCGGCCGGTCAGCACCCGCGCCAAGCGCGCCGCGCAGGGCTGGGAGTCGTGGCGCATGTGGAACAGGCGGGCCGCGCCGGTGGCCTCCAGCCAGGCCTCCGAGCCGCTCGGCTGGTCGCGGCCGGCCGGCTGGACCAGGATCAGGTCGACGAGCTTGTAGGCCTCGAGCGCCTCGGCGGTGCGCTCGGGCGTTCCGGTCGGCGGCGGGCGGTCGCCGCGCCCGACCCGGAACAGCCGGTCCACCTGGCGGCCGACCACCTGCTTCCAGGCCCGCTCGCCCGCCTCGGCGACGTAGAGGACGAACTCGTGGTCGGCCTCGACGTTGGAGAACCATTCGGTCGGGGCGCTGGCCGCCTCGGAGCCGACCACCGTCACCGCATGGCCCATCTCGGCGATGGCCCGGCCGATCCGGCCGACCAGGGTGCGGATCTTTCCGGTCCCCTCCGTAGCCGTGAAGCCGAACACCGCCGGATCGCCGGTCGAGATCCGGGTGCTGGCGTAGCGGGCGCGATTGAGCATCAGCCGGGCGATCTCGATCATCACGTGCGGATCGCGGTCGGCGGCGTCGAAGAACTGCTCGGCCGTGAGCGAGAGGATCTCCGAGTCGCGCAGCGCCACCACCCGGGCCGTGTGGGCGGTGCCGCCGATCATCGCCATCTCGCCGGCCGGCTCCCCCGGCCGGATCACCCCGACGAACTGGCGGTCGAGGCCCTCTTCCTTGCGGAAGGCGCCGAGCTTGCCGGCATGGACCAGGAAGATCTGGCCGGACCGCTCGCCGCTCTCGAACAGCACCATGCCGCCGGGCAGCGAGAACCAGCTGGCGTTTCCCGCCTCCAGCTCCCGCTCGAACAGCCGCGTCAGCGCGCTTTCCTGACGATAGGTGTTGTTCCCGACCACGAAGGGGAGGTTACCCGAGTCTGACGGGATCGTCGCCAGCCTCATCTCCCTCCGTCATCCCGGCCGGAGCGCGACGCGGAGAGCAGGGACCCAGGAGGGCCGGAACTCTGACCTGGCGGCTTGGCGGCCGGCGCCCTGTCCCTCCTGGGTCCCGGCTCTCCCCGCGGCTATCGCCGGGGTGCGGCCGGGATGACGGGCATTGTTGGCTCTGGCCCGACCGGCTATCCCTCCGCCATGCCGAAACTGACCACCGCCATCGACACGTCCAGCGAGGCCTTCGCCCGCAACGCCGCGTTGAACCGCGGCCTCGTCGAGGAACTCCGGGCCCGGGTCGCCAAGGCCGCGCTCGGCGGTCCGGAGTCCGCCCGCCAGCGGCACGCCTCGCGCGGCAAGCTGCTCCCGCGCGAGCGCGTCGAACGCCTGCTCGACCCCGGCTCGCCGTTCCTGGAGATCGGCCAACTCGCCGCCTTCGACCTCTACGACGGCGAGATCGCCGGGGCCGGCCTGATCTGCGGCATCGGCCGGGTCTCGGGGCGGGAGGTGATGATCGTCGCCAACGACGCGACGGTGAAGGGCGGCACCTACTACCCGATGACGGTCAAGAAGCACCTGCGGGCCCAGGAGATCGCGCAGGCGAACCGGCTGCCCTGCGTCTACCTGGTCGACAGCGGCGGGGCGAACCTGCCGCACCAGGCCGAGGTCTTCCCCGACCGCGACCACTTTGGCCGCATCTTCTACAACCAGGCCCGGATGAGCGCCGAGAACATCCCCCAGATCGCTTGCGTGATGGGCAGCTGCACCGCGGGCGGCGCCTACGTCCCGGCGATGAGCGACGAGACGGTGATCGTGCGCGGGGCGGGGGAGGATAGCCAGGGCACCATCTTCCTGGCCGGCCCGCCCCTGGTGAAGGCCGCCACCGGCGAGGTCATCTCCGCCACCGACCTCGGCGGCGCCGACGTCCACGGCCGCCGCTCCGGCGTCGTCGACCACGTCGCCGCCAACGACGAGCACGCCCTGGAGATCGTGCGCAGCATCGTCGCCAACCTCAACACCCTTAAGCCGGCCGAACTCGACGTGCGGGAGCCCAGGCCCCCGGCCTTCGATCCGCAGGAACTGTACGGCATCATCCCCGCCGACGTCCGCGCCCCCTACGACGTCCACGAGGTCATCGCCCGCATCGTCGACGCCAGCGAGTTCGACGAGTTCAAGGCCCTCTACGGGACCAGCCTGGTCTGCGGCTTTGCCCGCATCTGGGGCTATCCGGTCGCCATCCTGGCCAACAACGGCGTGCTGTTCTCCGAGAGCGCCCAGAAGGCGGCCCACTTCATCGAACTGGCCTGCAAGCGGAAGATCCCGCTGGTCTTCCTGCAGAACATCTCCGGCTTCATGGTCGGCGGGAAGTACGAGGCCGGCGGCATCGCCAAGGACGGCGCCAAGATGGTCACCGCCGTGGCCTCGGCCAATGTCCCCAAGTTCACCGTCCTGATCGGCGGCAGCTTCGGGGCCGGCAACTACGGCATGTGCGGCCGCGCCTATTCCCCC
>Ga0196963_10002227_pt1 | contig 11924 bp, 11 predicted proteins | sample S1_5metaG_FD_148600 | JGI IMG/M metagenome (GOLD analysis project Ga0196963, IMG submission 148600) | Soil microbial communities from Anza Borrego desert, Southern California, United States - S1_5 | ecosystem: Environmental > Terrestrial > Soil > Desert | place: USA: California | collected... | reverse complement strand
TGATGGTCTTGTGCAGCACGCTTTGCAGCACTTGCAGCAAGCTGAGAATTTCATCGGCGCTCTTGGCGTCGAGATCGCCCGTCGGTTCATCGGCGACAATCAGGGTGGGATCGGTCACGATCGCCCGCGCAATTCCCACGCGCTGCTGCTGACCGCCCGACAGCTGGCCGGGCCGATGGCTTTTGCGGTTCGACAGCCCGACGAGCTCGAGCGCGGTGTTCACTTGCTGCCGCCGGGCGGAAGAGCTGAGCGGCAGCAGGAGCAGCGGCAACTCGATGTTCTCATACGCAGTAAGGACCGGCAGCAGGTGATAGAACTGAAAAATGAAGCCGATGTGCCGGGTGCGCCACTGAGCCAGCTGGCTTTCGGAAAATTGCGAGATGCAGTTGCCGCCGACCCATACCTGCCCTTCGCTGGGCGTATCGAGGCCGGCAATCAGATTCAGCAGCGTCGTCTTGCCGCTGCCGCTGGGGCCCATCAGCGCGAGAAAATCACCCAGCGCGACGTTCAAGTTCAGGCCGTTGAGCACGTCGACGCGCTCGCTGCCGCGGGTGAAGAACTTGTGGACCCCTTGCACACTGACAATCGGCGAACCGGACTTCATGAGTACTTTTTCTGCAGGACGAAGGTACAGTCAGTGAGCAGCAGTGGTTTTTGATTCTACAATCCGGGCGGCGGCATTGGCGCGACCGGCTTCGTTTGTTCCACGCCCGCTTCGCGCTTGAGGAAGGTGACCGTCACGCCCATTTCGGGCTTCAGATACACGCCTTCTTCCTCCGGCGGAATCGACAGCTTCACGCGGACGGGGACGGCCCCTTTCGCGCGATCGGCAATGGGCATCAGTCGCGACACGTAGCCGTCGTACACACGTTCGGGATAAGCCAACGCACGCACTTTGCACTTCTGACCCTTGAAGATGGTCGAAATGTCGCGCTCCTGCACATTGAGGTCGACCTCCAGGTCGGCAAGGTCGGCCATGTCGCACAGGCTGAACGAGCCGTTGAAGGCGATCGGGTTGACGATGTTCCCTTCCTCGGCGTTCTTCTTGAGGATGGTGCCGCTGATCGGCGCTCGGATCACGCAGTTGTTGAGCTTCCACTGGGCCTTTACGAGTTCCGCCTGAGCCTGGTCGAGCATCGCCTTGGCGTTGTTTTTCTGCTCCTGGCGAAAGCCGATGTCCATCAGCTCGGAAACGTACTTCAGCCGCAGCACGCGTTGCTCCATGGCTCGATATTTGGCTTCGTTCTCTTCGAGCGCTTGCTGAGTGACGGCGTTGGTCTTGCGGAGCTCGCTGTCCCGTTCCCACTGCGACCGCAATTGCGACAGCGTCGCCTGCGCTTCGGCGAGTTCTGCCTTGGCGGCCTTTTTCTCTTCGGCGCGGTTGCCGGTGTTCATTTCTTCCAATCGGGACTCGGCTGCCTTGACGGCGGCTGCGGCGCGATCGACTTCGGCCCGGTATTCGGTGTCTTCGAGCCTGGCCAGAATAGCGCCCTTTTCGACGCGGCGGCCCTCTTCGATGTCGAGCTGCAGGATCCGCCCGCTGACTTGCGGACTTACCAGAATCTGGTGCGCCGGAATGATATAGCCCTGCGATTCGTGCGCGGTGTTGCTCGATCGGCCGGTCGCGACGACGGTTTTGTTCGCCGTGAGCGGCGCGCCTTCGCTGTCCTTATTCGGGCTATCAGCGGAAGTTTCCTGGCCGTCGCTCATGGCGGCAGCGCCTGCCGTCGGCTTGCCGCTCTGCAGCGTCTCGCGAATCAAATAATAGAGCAGGCCGAGAAAGGCTGCCCCAACGACGAGCAACACCAGTGACCGAAACCAATCGCTTCCCTGCGGAATGGATGAAAGCCGGAGCGACCTGACCCGAGCTTCCAGGTTGGCCTCCAAATTGGCCTCATCGAGTGCGGTGCTGGCCGAAGCTGGTTCAGCCCGGTTCAGCACCGCGGAATTTCCGCCGGCCATGTACTACGTCTCCAAATCGTTGCTGGGTGTCTTCTCGAGGGGCTTGGTGTTTTCTTCGACGTTCTGCGCTTCGCGCCAAGGCTTTTTCTGTTTGTAGCTTTCGAGTTCCTTGCTCAGCTGCTCCTTCACCTCGCCTTCGCCGAGTTCCACAGCTTTGGTCGACCACTTGATGGCCGTTTCGAAGTCGCCCTTTTCGGCGTATCCCGAAGCGAGCGTGCTGAGGATGTGCGGCTTTTCATACTTTGTCAGTTCGCAAGCCTTGGTACCCAGTTTAATTGAACGGTCCGCGTCGCGAAGTTCCTTGTTTTCGGAAGTGGCCAGCACCCAGGCGAGGTTGTTGAGCACGCCGGTGTCTTCGGGATCGAGTTTGAGGGCCGCCTCGTAGTCGGCGATAGCTTCGGCGTGCTTGTTCACGCTCAGCAGGGCGTCGCCGCGCGTGCGGAGCATGTCGGCGTCGCTCGGATCGTCTTCGATCAAGCCGTTGAGAATCTCGATGGCCCGCCGCGGCCGTTTGTCGGCTTGCATATACATGGCCAGCTGCAGGCGGAAGTCGCGGTTCTTGGGATCGGACCGCAGCAGCAGCTGAATGTCGCTGATGGCTTCGCCGAAGCGGCCAGCCTGCGCGGCCAGGCGGCTGCGCATGAGAATCGCCTGCGGCACATCGGGACGAAGACGCAGCGCTTTTTCGACATCCGCCTTGGCTTCTTCCGGCTTGCCGTCGGCTGCAAGCAGGCCACTGCGCATCAGCAGCGAGGCGATGTCGCTGCCATCGATCTTCAAGGCTTCGTTCAAATCGGCGATGCCCCCCTTGAGATCGTCCTTGAGGACTTTGACGCGAGCCCGCAAGTTGTAGCCGAGCGTTTCTTTTGGCGCGAGCTTGATCACGTCATCGCAAAGCTTGAGGGCTTCGTCGTACTTCTTGAGGTTCGTCATCACCTCGGCCAAGGCGCCGAGCGCGCGATGGTTATCCTTTTGCAGTTCGACGGCCGCTTTCAGGTCGGCCGTGGCCTTTTCGTTCTCGCCTTTTTCGATGTAAAGAATGGCGCGAGCCTGCAGCGCATCGAAGTTGGTGGGATCGGCCTTCGCCGCGGCGTCGAAATCGGCGAACTTGGCATCTTCATCGTTCGTCATCTTGGCCCTCAGCACCAGAGCCTGCGCGAGACGCTTGTTGTCATCCTTGGCCTTGAGCAGCTTGACCGCTTCATCGATGGCTTCGCTGGCCGCTTTGTCGTCGCCGTCGGGCAACTCAGCTTGCAACCGCGCGATGAGCAGGTACGTGTCGGGCAGCGTGGGATCGTGTTTGCGCGCCCGTTCGAGATCGGTGAGCGCGACTTTGCGGATGAAGGGCCAGCGGGGGCTGGGAGGCTGTTGCTCGAAGATGGCATCGCTCAAACGTTTGGCGTGTTGAAAGAGCGTGGCGCCGAGCAGCTGCTTTGCGAACGCGGTGTTATCCTTATCGAGACCCTTGGTGAGGGCCTTTTCGGCATGATCGGCCACTTTTTCGAGGTCGGCCAGCGATTGGGCCGTCAGCTGCAGCTCAATCGCTTTGTCGAGATCGGCCTGGCCTTCGTTGGCAGCCAAGACAAACGCCGGGGCCGCCAGCAAGGAACCAATCAGCACAAGGGACGCAAAAATACGCATGGCTTGAACTCCAGATTTTCGAGCGGCGGTGGGAAGGCGGGATTGCGACCTGCCGACAGTTGCGCTTGCTTGTGAGAACGCGACGCCGGCCGATGAAAGTCTGTGCAACTGCCCCCGCTGACCGCTATTATGGCGCAGCCAGCGTTTCGATGCTATGCGAGTCTGCCAGCGAAATGGCGGCGGATTCGCGATTTTTCCCGCGGTGTTTGTACGATTTCTTCGGCGATCATCATGTTCTCTTTCGTTGCCCGCCGTTACGACACGCTCTGTCCCGTGGAAATTTCCGTCGCCGGCGGCCGGATCGTGCGCATCGTTCCCGCGGCTCACCAATCGCCGGCGGAGATGCGTTCGCTGCCGATCGTCGCGCCGGGATTTGTCGATCTGCAGATCAATGGTTATCAAGGGCGGGAGTTCAACGATCCGCAGCTGACGGCAGAAAACGTCCGCGATGTCGCGATCGCGATGGATAACTGCGGCTGTACCAGTTTTCTCGCGACGTGTACGACCGATAGGCACGAGGTGCTGGCGAACTCATTTGCCGTGATTGCCCGCGCGATTGAGGAACTGCCGGAAGTAGCCGCGCGAATTTCCGGCATCCACTGCGAAGGGCCGTTTATTTCTCCGATCGATGGCCCCCGCGGCGTGCATCCCAAGCAGCATGTTCGTCTCCCGACCGTCGATGAGTTTCAGCGGCTGCAAGATGCCGCCCGCGGACGGATCAAGCTGCTGACAATTTCGCCGGAGTACGACGAAGCCATTCCCGTCATTCGCGCCGCGGCGAAGTCCGGCGTGCTGGTGGCGATCGGCCATACCGCTGCCACCAGCGAGCAGATCGCTGCCGCCGTCGATGCCGGCGCGCGGATGAGCACGCACTTGGGGAACGGCTCGCATGCGATCATCAGGCGGCATCCCAATTACATTTGGGATCAGCTGGCCGATGACCGCCTGGTGGCCAGCCTGATTGTCGACGGGCATCATTTGCCGGCGACGGTCGTCAAGTCGATGATCCGGGCGAAAGGCCCGAGCCGCTGCGTGCTGGTGAGCGACGTGACTTCACTCGGCGGCATGCCGGCGGGACGCTACTCGACCGGATTGGGCGATTTGGAAGTCCTGGAGAACGGGAAATTGGTCATCGCCGGACAGCGGGATATTCTCGCCGGCGCCTCGATGCTGATGGATACCTGCGTCGCCCAGGCGATACGATTCGCAGGCATCAGCCTGACAACCGCCATCGAAATGGCTTCGACGCAGCCCGCAGCGCTTATCGGCAGAAATGATCACCGGCTCGATATGGGCTGCCCGGCGAATCTGGTGTTATTCGAACAGCCAACTGCCGAGACAACGAAACTGGTCATTCAGCGGACGATGAACCAGGGGGAATGGACTTAACAGGCGGCTTTCGCTCCGCGAAAGCACGCCTCCCTTCGCGAAGCGAAAGGCGACAATGTTAACCCGCGATTGAAAACCCCACGTACTTCCCCGTCGCCGCGCGACTTTGCGTCGGCGCGGAGGTGATGTTACCCGCCATCGAATCGGCGATGTCCTCGAGCAGTTGCTTCACTTCGTCGTCGGTCCCTTCAGCGACCAGATGAACGCGGCCGTCCGGCAGATTGCGAACAAAGCCGGTCACGGAATACCGCCGCGCGATCTGCTGGGCATTCACGCGAAAGCCGACCCCTTGCACCCGGCCGGCGTAATAGACTTCATATTGTTTGTTCATGGATTGCGGAATTCGAAATCGCAGATGAATAACAGGCGCTCCCAATGATTCGCACGTTTCGTTGTTTTTACGTCGAGAAGGATGCTGCCGGCAACCTGGTGCGCGGCGTGCGCGACTTGCCGCCGGAGCAGTTGCCGCCGGGCGAAGTGCTGGTCCGCGTGGAATATTCGTCGCTCAACTATAAGGATGCGCTGGCGGCCGGCGGACATCCGGGAGTCGTGCGCACGTTGCCGCATGTGCCGGGAATTGATGCGGCGGGCCTGATCGAAGAAAGCACCTCGCCGCAGTTGCAGCCTGGCCAACCTGTCGTGATCACCGGCTACGATCTGGGAGCTGGTCGCTGGGGCGGCTGGTCGGAACTCGTTCGCGTGCCCGCCGAGTGGGTCGTGCCGCTGCCGAACGGACTCACGCTGCGGGAAACGATGATTCTCGGCACGGCGGGTTTCACGGCGGCTCAATGCGTGCTCGCGCTGCAGACCAACGGTCTTGAACCAGACGCTGGCGAAGTGGTCATCACCGGCGCGACCGGCGGCGTGGGCTCGATCGCCGTGAAACTGCTCGCGCAGCTCGGTTATCACATCGTTGCGGTCACCGGGAAACCGCAGTTCGCGGCACAATTGCAATCCTGGGGCGCGCGGCAAGTCATCGGCCGGGAGGAAGTGCTAAACACATCGAACAAGCCGCTGCTCTCAGGTCGCTGGGCGGCTGCAGTCGATACGGTCGGGGGACAGACGCTAACGACCATTATCCGCCAAACGAAAGACTACGGAGTGGTCGCCGCCTGCGGCCTGGTGGGTGGCGCGGAGCTTCCCCTCACCGTTCATCCGTTTTTGCTTCGTGGCGTGATGCTTGCCGGCATTGCTTCCGCAGCACTTCGTGGACAGCGCCGCCTCGGCATTTGGGACCGGCTATCGGGGCCGTGGCGGATCGCCGATCTGGAAAGTCTGGCCAGCGAAGTGCCGCTGGCCGGACTCGAAGGCAAAATACAGCAGATTCTCCGCGGCGAGATTGTCGGCAGGACGCTGGTGAGAATCTAATCGACTGGATTCAGGTCAATTTTCTCCGCCGTCTTCTTCACCTCGGCGCCAGCGCGATCGACGTCGGCTTGCGCTTTGTTCTGATCGACGATCAGCTTGATTTCAGTATTGTTCGTCGCGGGCTGCTGGCGGCTGCTGAGAACGAGATATCCGCGATAAAAGCTGAAGCCGATGATGGCGATGATCAGCAGCAGCAAAATCGTTCCACTGCGGCTCATAAGGCACCTCATTCATATGGGATGTACGTTCGACAAAAAACTGCGAACAACCTCCATGGCCATCGAGCCTTGGTCATCCGCAGTCTACGTGGTTCCTCTATGCAGGGGATCCAACCTGCTCAGTCACGTTTCCCCTTGCCGGGGTTACCTTCTCGACCCTCTTCGCGTTTTCCGCCCTCTCGATTACCACCACCCTTATTCCCCGCCTGCGGACGTTCGTTGCGTTCACTGCGGGGCGGCTGCGGATTGGTTCGCGGTGTTTCCCGCGGCGGAGCTGCCTTGGGAAGATCACGTGGCATCGGATCAACCTTTGGCAAGTCGCGCGGCGTCGCTTGGGGCAGGTCTCGCGGAGTTGCCTTCGGCAAGTCGCGGGGCGTCGCTTGGGGCAGGTCTCGCGGAGTTGCCTTCGGCAAGTCGCGGGGAATGTCGGCCTTTGGTACATCGCGCGGGCCGTCGCCGCGCGGACGATCGCTTACCCCGGGAACTGGCCGCGGCGTGCGCGGAGGCAGCTCGTTGTCGCTGCCGGGCAGCGTGCGCGGCGAAGTTACACCGGGGCGGCCATCGCCATCGCGATCCGTTCGCGCCGGACCCTTCGGGGCGTCACGCGGCTGATCGCGCAAATCGTTCAGCGGACCGGGACGATCGCGATCGGCTTTCGGCCGTTCGAGTGGGTCGTTTCGGTCATTGCGATTGCGAATGTCGTTGAGCGGTCCCGGCAACTCGCGCGGATTTTTCGGCGTATCGCGCGGCGGCACGGTGCCGTCGGAAGCACGAGCACCGGCGGGCCCTGGCGAATCGATCCGCGGTGGAGCAGCAGGATCAGTTCGGGGCGCCACTGGCGGCGTATCGAGCCGCGGCGCATCGTTATCGCGCTCGGTTCGAATCGGTCGATCGTCACGCGCGGGGCGGTCATCGCGCCCCGGCCGATCATCGCGGCCTGGTCGGTCATCCCGTCCCGGACGATCATCACGTCCAGGACCGAAATCCCGTGCAGGCGCGTTGTCAAGGATCGGTGGTTTCAGCAGCCGAACTCGGTCACCGCCCCTATTCTCATCCCCCGCCCGCGCTGCGCGTTCCGCTTCCAACTTGATTCGGCTTTGCCGATAGTTGTCGAGATCGCGCTGGTGACGCGCCACGGTTTGCCGGATCGTGTCGTCGATATCGCGGAACTTCCAGTCATGGCCTTGCAGCCGGCTGTAGTCTTGCAGCGAGTTCAGCAGCAGCGGATTGCGATCGTTGCGGTTGCCATCGCGTTCGCGATATTGCCGCCAGGCGGTGAAGTCGCGTGGCGGCCGGCCAACCTCCCGTTCGCGCAACTCTTCATAGCGGGCGGCGAGCTGCCGATCCCAATCGCGATCGTGGCGGTGCTTCCAACGGTAATAAGAATAAATCGAGTCGAAGCCGTAGCGGCTGTTATTGAACACGAAGTATGGCAGGATGCCGCGGTGCCGGTAGTTCGCCGCGTAGTAATCGCCGAAGTAGTAATGGCGATACGTGGGCCGGAGGAACAAGTGATCCACCAGGGCGACCGTATTCACGACGAGCCGCGGTGAATAGACATAGTTGCGCGGAATTCCGGCGCGAAAATAAACGGGCGTGAACAGCACGCCGCGTTGCGGCACGAGGAAATCCCAATAGCCGTTGACATAGATATAGCCGCGGGGCGTGTAGACATAATGCGAGTTCGTCCACACCCAGCGCGGATTTCCCTTGGCCCAATATCCGGCCCGCCAGACGTATTTGTTTTGCTGCCACACCCAGCACCCGGGAACCCAAATTTCATCACCCGTCGGCGGATCGGTATTTGGCCCGGCGTCGACGGTTTCGGGTGGCGGCGGCAAGTAAGTCACTTCCTCTTCGCGGATATCGGCCCAATAGCCGGAAATCCACTGATAACCGTCGGTCACTCGGACCCAATAGCCGGGAACCCATTGCCGGCCCGGCGGGACTGCCCGCCAAATGCCGCTGATCCAAATGTAGTCTTTCAGCTCATCGTCCCAGCCCCAGTAACCGGGGATCCAGGTGATGTCGTCGCCAGCGGGACGCTGAGCCGGCGGAATTTCGTCGATAAGCGGCGGGGGCTCTTTTGCCACGACCAGACCGGCTTCAGCGGGCGGAGTGACCGCCTGGGCGAAAGCTTCATGCACCGGGCCGCGGGTGAGCGGTTCGGCTGCCTCGACTACGGGAACTGCAGGAACTACGGGCACTGCGGGAATCGGCTCGCGCGGTAATACCTCTTGGGCGACAAGCGCGGCGCTCGTCCAGCCGGCTGCGAGCAGCGCGGCCGTGAATAACCAGAGACGTTTCATGATGGGCCCCTTCCAAGAACGGAATGACGCCTGAGGCCGGCGATTGCGCGATCGCGCTAGAACATCCCCCTGCTTGCAGGCTCGGAAGGAAGAACGCAATTGTGATGCCGGGGCTGCGCCGAAGAGGCGCTCAGCAGCCGTAAAGCGTTACGGCTGCACCAACTGGGGAGATCGGCCAGCTGCTGGTGCGGGCCCTATTCTTAAGATGCGTGCATTGGTACGGTTCAGACCGGCAGCCGAACGACCGGACGCATCGAGGACGACTTCACGGATCGGAACGAAGCATGGTTTCGTTCTAGGCGAAGGAACCGTTAATTCCCGCCGGCGCCGCCGCTCGAGCTGCTACCTGCCGCGGCCGGCAACCGGGGCGCGGGAATCGATTGCATCATCGCGTTGTTGATGGCATCGAAGTAGGCGCCCGACGCGCCTTCCGGCTGCGTGTTCGTGATCATCACCGGCGGCAGATGACCGGCCGGCATGATCCGCGAGATGTAGTTTTGCACCGACAGGACGCGGCGCTGCGTGTCTTCGGGCGTTTCGCCGACGAGCACGAACACGGCCCGGCGGTGAATGGGAGCCTGCGTGACGATCCACTTCACTTGCAGCTCGCCCGCGCGGTTCAACTCCTGCGTTTCCGGATTGAACAGGAAGGTCCCGATCGTGTTCTGCATCTTCCAGCCGTTATTGACCTGAATGCAGAAGTACTCCCGCGTCACGGCGCGATCGGCCGAGAGGAACGGCTCGGGCCAGGCATTGTTGCGGTGAAAGTCGAGATGCACCCGAGCCCAAAAGCCGTGGTCCTGCGCAGCCACGGGATGCTGGGCTGCAGCCGTGGCGGAAAAGAAAACGCTGCCGGCCGCGACGGCCAATCCAAGCGAACTGGCCCAAATCCAATGGCGCATTGCAGCATCCTTCGTAACGAACCGGCAAAGGTCGACAGAGAAAACGAGCGGTTTCTTCCGAAACCTATGGCTTGTCGCCGATTCCGCAGCACCGGCGACGCTGGGCCTGGCTTCGGATCGGCGCTTTTTGGTTAATCCTGTTGCTATCATCGGGTGCCCTTTCGGCGGGAGTGCAACCCGAGGGCGGCCTGCTGCAAAACCGGATTAACCGTCACCTGGAGATCGCGAAGCTCGGCAAAGGTTTCCAGATAATCGACAGAAGGCGGGGTGCGCGCAGCAAACTCCCTATCCGGTACTCCGGGGTGAGGGCTGATCTGCAATCTTCCTTTCCATCACCACTGCGGCTGAATTGAATTCATTCGGTCATTTCCAGCTACAATAATAAGCGTCTCTTCTCCCCCGGCATTCTGCCACCCGAAGGTCATCCCCATGCCGCAAGCTGTCGTCGATCCGGAGGAACTCCGGCAATTTGCCCATAGTTTGAAAAAGTTCAACGCCCAGCTGCGTGATCGGGCGAGCGCGCTGGGGAACCAGCTGGCGACGCTCAGCGCCACGTGGCGGGATCAGGAGCACAAGAAGTTTTCCGAAGAGTTCGAGCAGAACATGAAGGTGCTGCTCCGCTTCACTGAAACTGCCGACCAATACGTCCCCTACTTGCTCCGCAAGGCGGAGCACATCGAAGATTATCTGCGCTCGTAAGATCCTTTCCGACTCGTAGAACGGAGCATTGCTCCGTCCCAACCAGCGTTCTGGATCCAGCAGGTGACGGACCATTGGTCCGTCTACGAATACGATTAGCACACGATGGCAAAATCGGCCCACCTCACATCGACCGAAGCAGTCAAGGCGCTCCGCGCGGCGCTGCTGCAATTTGCTGAAGAGGCGCAGCACGCGCTGACAGCTTTGCAGATCGAAGCCCAGCGGCCCATCGAGTGGATCGAGCACGACCGCACCCTCTACTGGCCGCGGGAAATGCGAAAAGCTTCCGACCGCCTGGCCGAAGCGCGGCTCGAGCTGCAGCGCTGCGAAACGACCATCAGCGGTGAAGATCGCCGGGGGTGCATTCAGGAAAAGAAACAGCTGCAAGAAGCGAAGGCCCGGCTGGAATTGACCGAAGAGCGGATCCGCACGGTCCGCCGCTGGAAGTTGGAAATGAAAAAAGCGGTCGAAGAGTTCGCCGTGCAACTGGCTCGCGTGCAGCGCTATCTCGAAAATGATATTCCCATCGCCGCGTCCGAACTGTTGCGTATGATCCAGGCGCTCGAAGCGTACACGCAGTCGTACGGCGACCGCGGCACGTCTTCCGCCATCCCACCCATCACGCCGCCGGAGACCATCGCATGAGAGTTTGCGATCTGAACTCAGGTCTTGGGCAGCTGAGCCAGGCTTATGGGAAGCTCAGAGAACGGCTGGTCGAAACCCGCGAGGTCTGGAAGGACGCGGCGTTCGAGCAATTCGATCGCGAGCGTCTCAACGAAATTCCCGCGCGGCTGCAGCGGCTCACGGCGGCGGTCAACTTGCTTATTGAAATGGTCGATCGGGCCGAGCGGGAATGTGGCGAGCCGCGTGAAGAAGCCTGAGCCGATTCGTCCTGAAAAGAGTGGCTTCTGCAAAATTGGACTACGAGCACAGCACCTGGAACAACTGAGTTGACGACCGCGATTACCACCGAAGAGCAGCGGCAGCTCATCGCCCGCCTGGCGAAGCTGGTGGAGAGTCGCGCCCGCGAAGAGGCAAGCATCCGCGAACGCCACGCTGCGCGGCTGGCCGCCATTCAAAGCCGCTACGAACAGCTCCGCAACCAGATTCTGGCTCAATTCGAGAACCGTCATGGGACGCGGATCAACGACTTTCGCGCGGCCCGCGACGCCGTTTTGCTGAAGTACGAAACGGCCGGGCAGAAGGTGCTGGTCGAAGAGACCAAATTCGATTCCCGTGAAAAAGAGCAACACGCCGAGTCGATCGAAGATGCCCGCAATCTGCTCACGCACCGCCGCGAGCAGATTCAGGCGAACTATAAAGAGGCCGAGGTCATTCCCCGCGTCGAGCTGGCGAAATTCAAGCAGCAGATCGAGCAATTCGAGGCGCAGATCACGGCCGTCGACGTCGATGCCCAAGCCGTAATGCGGCCCCGC
>Ga0196963_10002225_pt1 | contig 11932 bp, 22 predicted proteins | sample S1_5metaG_FD_148600 | JGI IMG/M metagenome (GOLD analysis project Ga0196963, IMG submission 148600) | Soil microbial communities from Anza Borrego desert, Southern California, United States - S1_5 | ecosystem: Environmental > Terrestrial > Soil > Desert | place: USA: California | collected... | reverse complement strand
TCTTCGGGTCCTTACCCTCGCTGGCGAAATGCTCAAGGATCTCGCCCTCGTTGTCGATCTCCGTAAAGACGGTGTGGTCGGGCGTCGTGTAGGCGACGTACCTGGGCCGGACGGATGGGACGGGGTTGTCCATCACGCGGCCGTGGGCTGGACGGATACGCTGGTGAGGGGCACGTCGAGCCTCCACCGGACGCCGTCTCGGTCGAACCTGAGCTCGGAATTGCCATTGAGGGCGGTCGGGCAGTAGGTGTTGATCGCGATCGAGCCGAACCCGCCGGACAGGTTGATGCTGTTCACCGGCGGCCCGTCCCTCTCCTTCCACTCGAAGACGAAAGCGTCCCCCTCGGTCTTCCAGCACAGCTCTACTTTTCCGTCCGGGGCGGACAGGGCCCCGTACTTGACGGCGTTGGTGGCGAGCTCATGGAGGGCCATGCCGATGTACTGGACCGCGGCGGCATTGACGTATATGTCCGTCTCGCACTTGATGTCGAACCTGCTGCAGGAGCCGAATGGCTTGAGGTGGGCCATGATGACGTCCTTGATGCCGGGCGTCTTCCAGTTCTTGTCGATCAGCAGGTCCTGGGACCGGGCGAGCCCCTGAATGCGCTTGATCATCTTTTCCTTGTACTCGTCGATGTCCTCGCCGTCCGTCTGCCTCATCATGGCCGTCACGATGGCGTACTGGTTCTTCACCCGGTGCGTCAGGTCCCTGAGCAGGTGGACGATCTTGTGGTCCTTCCTGACCAGGTCGTCCTTCATCCGCTGCTGCCAGCGATAGTTGGCCTTCATGAACTCGAAGCCGAGTATCATGACGAGGCTGTTGAAGATGAAGAAGACGGTACGGCTTCTCCAGAACTGCTCCGCGGTCAGCATCATGCCCTCGGCGATGACGAGGCCGGCCAACAGGGCGAGGACCGCGTGGTACCAGCTGCAGCAGAGCACGATGACGATGATCGCGACGGTGAAGCCGACGAACGGTCCCTCCGACAGCGGCAGGGGAAGGGCCATCCTCAACAGGTACGCGATCGCGACGATAGAAAGGGTGAAGAGCCAGCTCTCGAACGGCCTGGCTTGTAGTCCGTCGACGAACGCGTTGAGCCTCTGAAAAATCAGCCCAGGCTGACCATCATGATCACCGAGAAGATGACCAAGGTTAAGACGCCACACACCACTAAGTCTGCCACCCATGGGAGGTTGTACATCCTCTTGTTGAGCGTCCTGCAGATGATCGCCGAGAACGCGGCCGACATCAGCAGGGCCACTACCGTGAAGCTCGATCCGTCTACTAGCATCATGCCCCTCTTTCGGTACGACTGAAAGGTAAGCGGGGACCGGGAACGAAGGGAGGCCTCCGCGCCCCGGTCCCCTACCGACGCCGGCCGACGCAGTGGCCGTGCCGGGTGGGTAGCCGAGGAATCCATGGAGAAGGCCCGTGTACCAACTAGCATCCCCCATGAATTGCCCCCGGTCGCGTTGGAGTTACTGTCCGAACTGCTGCTGGATGCCGGCCCGGGCCCTGGCCACGCCCTTGATCAGTGCGGTCAGAGCCTTCGTGTCCGTCAGCCGCTGGGTGTTGACGTATACGCCGGCGAGCCACGTGACCGTCTTCTTTCCGGAGAAGTAGCCCTGGAGGTGCCTGTCGTAGGTCCTGCTCGGGATCTTCTGGAACTCGTAGAGCGGCTTTCCGCTGATGTCGACGGCGTCGTTGAAGTCCTTGTCCTCTGCTCCCACCAGCGCCAGCTGCTCTCCAAAGAGCTCGTCGGCTTCCATGACGACGGCGTTTCGGAGCCCGGCGGGGACCAGCGTGCACGCGATCTCATCATTTGCCGTGGCGGATATCGCATCGATGCCTCCCTGGGGCACGGTGGCGACGTCCTTGTAGCCCTCGTCCTCGAAGATGAAGTTCTGCCAGATGAGCCACGCGCCCGATCCCTGGCTCCCCAGCGCGACGGACTTCGTCTTGTCACCCTCGAGGTCGCTCAGGTCGTCGATCTTGCTCGCGAGGCTGCAGAGGACGTGGAGGTACTCCCTGTGGAGCTTGCCGATCTGCCTGAGCCTCTTGGCCTCGGCGGGCTTTGTCCGTCCCAGGAGGACGGGCCCGTCGGGCTGGCCGATGAACGCGTGGCAGGCCGCCCCCGAGTCGTAGTCCGCCTGCGTGGGGTTCGGCGTGGCGGTCACCGTCCTCTCGATGTTCCCCCAGGTGCCGCCCGTCTCCGTGATGACCCTCACCTCGACGTCCGCGCTCCCCTGGAGCTGCTGGGCGATCATCTCGCCCGCGACGGAGTAGGGCTGGCCGCTGGCCCCGGTGCAGAGGTTGACGGTGGTCTTGGCCTGTGCCGCGGAGGCCATCACGGCCAGGGCGGCGGAAGCGAGCAACAACTTTTTCATCCTGCGTCTCCTTGTGCAATCCCAAGCTGACTAAACCCTTTTGTATTTTTTGTCAAAATCTTTTTGTCCCGGCGTGGATTCCACGGCCGAATATCCGTTGCGCCGCATGGCCCCCATGACGTCAGGATTCTTCCCTCCAGGCCGCGGCGGGCGCACAGGTCCGCGTGGTACTTGTCGATCGCGCCCATGAATCCCCACCCGTCCCGCGGTACGTCGATGTACCGGGTTATGAACCGCATGTCGTCGGGCATGGCCTTGGTCCCGCCCCACTGGTCCATGCACGTGACGACGAGGGAGACCTTGGGCCTGAGCCCGGCGAGGGAATGGAGGTCGTGCTCGATCCTCGCGAACATCAGGTCGATGTCCAGCGGGGCGAAGCGGAGCGACCCCTGCCAGTCGTTGGGTTTGTTCGTCTCGTCGCGGAAGTAGCGGGGCCACTCGTCGCTCTCGTGGGGGAGCGGGCCGGCGCCGTGGCGGGTCAGGTACGAGCGGGTGACGTAGAAGACCTCGATCTCCCGGTCGGCGAGACCCATCTGCTTGATGAGGCGCACGGGCTCGTGGAGGCCGGTCTTCGAGTGGGTGAGGTGGGGAAACCCCGGCGCGTCCTGGTCGAGGGCGAGCCCCTGGCCGCCCTCGAAGATGACGTCCGTGTGCTGGGACTCGATCGCGTCCGGCCTCCGGTCGAATGGGACGATCTCGCACGTATCGGCGAGCCACCTGCAGTAGGTCCAGTACTGCTCCATCTCCTCGGCCTCCTTGTTGACGTCGCCGAGGAAGTCCGTGAACTGGCCTGTGTAGTGGATGCTAGTCATGGCGAGCTTCTTCAGAAAGCGCTTCTTGCCCCACAGGCAGTCCGCCACCCGAATGCCGACGTACGGGTCCCGCATGATCGTCTCGTGGATCCCCATGCCGCACGACCCGTGCCTCTTCGCCCGCTCCCGCTCCCTCATCTGGTTCGCCTTGATGTCGAGGTGGGTGGTCATCTTCGCCGCGGCCGATATGCGCGGCACGAGCGACCTCGTCTTGAACGACTCCCACTCGGTATAGAGGAGGACGGGGTTGACGATGAAGCTGTCGGCCATGAAGGTGATCGCGCCGGCGAGCGTGGCCGACCCGAGCTGGTGGAAGACCCTGCTCCCCTTGTACGGGTAGTGGACGGTGTGGCCCGCCTGGGCGCCGCCGTTGTGCTTGACGTTGTAGGTCCAGACGGGGTCGCGCTCCATCGCGAGCCAGCTGACGACGTTCCCCTTACCCTCGTCGCCGTAGTTGGCGCCGATGACGATCGAGACCTTGGCCATGCTCACCTCACATCGGCGGACTATAAAAGGATTCTTGTTTTTTGGGAACTAAGAACGGGTCGCAGGCCCGCCGGTTGGACCTCTCGATCCACCTCGCCTGCTGGTAGGTAAGGAACTGGTAGGGGTTCCCGTCGTGGTCGCGGGTGACGGGAAACAGGAAGCCGCAGGCGTGGCACGAGTCCACGAGTATCATGAAGGACTTCTTGCGAGAAGTAGGCCCCACCCGGCACCGCTTGGTGTGGCAACCGGGTGGGGGACCGCCGTGGGGGATTCGGGGGTAGACCACGGCGGCCTCAGTCGTCGCCTCGCGGGATTAGAGGTTGACGACCGACTCAGTCGTCCCGCCCTTCGAGGGGGCGAGGTCCTTGACTGCGTTCCTGACCGCGACGGCGGTGGAGCCCGACCAGGAGTTGGCGACGGCGTCCGCGTCTGCGCCCTCGTTCACCTGGATCGCGGAGACCACGACCTCGGGGAGGGCCTTGATGTCGGACAGGCGGATCGCCCGCTGGCCGAGCAGGTTCACCCACGGCTTCATGCTCGCGTCGTGTCCCAGCGCCCGGTAGTTGGAGCCCTGCTCGACGACGATCTGGAAGACCTCCCACTGCTTCTCGGCCATCCTCAGGATCTGCTCGCCCGTGAGGGTCTCGCCGGGCTCGTCCCTGCCGAAGACGCTCTGCAGCTGCTCCTTGGTGAGGGTCGGAGGGGGGAGCTCGTCGCCGACGACGAACAGGTAGCCCTTCTTCTTCCTCTTCGCCCAGCTGTCGGTCTGGCACTTCAGTGCCGCGAAGTACCAGGGCAGGTGGTAGGACTCGTAGCGGTTGCCGCCGCCGCCGCCCTCGACGTAGAGCTTCTTGAACTGCTCGATCACCCGCTCGTCCGCCTCGAACTGCGTCACCTGCAGGGGCATGCGGTCGCACTCGACGTCGCCCACCATCATCGCGAGGATGTGCGGGTCCGTGATCGGCTCGCGCTTGATGATCTCGAGCATCAGGTCGCCCATGCGGTCGCAGGCCTCGTTGATGACCGGGTTCATCGAGCCCGTGCAGTCGAGGGCGAGGATGATCGGCGTGCTCTTCGGGTTGGGGTCCGAGTCCCTGCTCTCGCGGGCCTCGATGTGCTTGGGCACGAAGGTCTTGTCGACCGCGGCGTGCGACCTCGTCGTGAACTTATCGTCGAACGAGGTGCTCGAGAGGCTGGCCTTCATCGTGCCCCACTTGCCGGGATCCCATCTTGCTGAACCCATCTTAATTCTCCTTGTATACGTCGCTTGCTGATACGGCGAACTTGACGAAGCGACGCTCGCCGAAGCTCGACTTGAGACACTCCGACCACGCCCTGTACTCCTTGAAGGCATCGTCGGTGACGGTCGGAAGCTTGACCCAGGACCTCATGGCCTTGGGGCACTTGTCGATGTTCTGCCCGAGGAGTCGCTCGCCGAGCGACCGCACGGAGAGGAGGTCGAGCCGGGACAGGCCGACCTTCTTCTCCCTCTGGGTGGACTCGGCGAGCTCCCACACCTCCCGCGGAACCCGGACCATCTTTGAACCGATGCGGACGGCGTACTGCCACCCGCCCAGGAGCTGGCCCGAGTGCTTGGAGGGGTTCACGAAGTAGCTGTTGAGGGTGATGCCGTTGTGGGCGACGAAAGTGTACGAGAGGTAGCAGGCGAGGTTGTAGAGGCTGCTCATGATCCAGGCCACGTGCTTGGGGTCGATCGACCCTCCCTGGTGCTCGAGCAGGTCCTCCAGGCAGACGGTCTCGGGGTCGCGGATGACACGGATCAGCCCCGTCCCGTCCGCCAGCTCGTAGGCGCCGACCGGGCTCGGGATGTAGCGGGCGAACTCCTTCCGCATCTCGTCGTCGCGGTACTTGAAGTGGGAGTCGTAGTCGTCGAGGACGAACCGGGCGAAGTCCGAGCAGGCGATCGGGAACCGCTGGTCGAAGAGCCAGACGGCCGAGCCGTCGGTCACGTAGCGGGTGCCCATCTCGAACGGCCTCTTGGCGAGGTAGCGGACCCTGAGCTTGATGCCGTCCTTCGTCCTGAAGTACTCGACGTTCCGCTCGCCCGTCCAGGTGCCCCTGTCGATCCGCTCGATGACCTCGTCGAGGAACTTATGGAGCCGGTCGAAGGCGTCGGTCGCCTTGGGGTGCTTGCAGACGTCGGGGTGGAGCTGCTTGGAAAGCTTGCGGAACAGCTTCCGGGCCTCCTCCGCCGTCTTGACGCCGGCAAAAACCGCCTCGGGCACGCTGGCCCCGATGACCTTCTCTACAGACAGCACCCGCATCCCTCACTACCTGCAAGGGATGTAATACAGTCCGCAAAAAAAGTCAAACTTTCTTCTTCATCCTCGCGCGGACCTGGGCGGCCGACTTGGCGATCGCCTGGGCGAGGATGCGGCCCGGCTTGTTCTTCCAGCCGGTGGGGCCGGAGTTGCTCTTTCCGGTCCCGCCCCTCTTGCGCTTGATGATCTGGTTGGGGGTGCCGATGTCCTTGGGACGGCACCAGACTGGGCCCTTGGCCTTCATGACGAATCTCCGTGTGGTACGGAGTATTTATTCGTCCTGCTGGAACTTCCTGCGCTCCTGCATCGTCGGGCCCTCGTGCGCCCGCTGGTTGCCGCAGCACCGGCGGCTGCAGAGCTGGGGCTGCTCCTTGAACCGGGCCATCGCCTTCCTGTCGGTCCAGCAGGGGCAGGTCAGGTCGTCGTAGTGCTCGTTCCGGTCTTCCTTCAACCGCCTCCACATGTGGCGGTTCGCCTGGTGCCTACGCCAGGCCCTCTTCGTTTCCTTCATTCGTTCCTCCATCGGCGGCCGCGAGCCGCGCGGCTGTCTTGGGGGAACGGACGATGTTTCTCCTGTCGAGCTCGGCCTCGGCGGCCTCGATGGCACGCCTCCTCTGCCGGCGCAGGAGCTCGATCTCTTCTTCGGTGTACCGGTACATGCCGCTATCTATGGTTCTTCTGGATCCTGCCGCAGTAGCCGGTCGGGACCTTGATCAGCTTGGACCACTGGCGGTAGCCCGTCGAGACGGTGGGCATCGACTCCCAGAACTCCTGGCCGTAGTCGACGTTGTTGGCGGCCTTGGTGGAGATCCTGCCGTCGGGGTTCTGGCCCAGCGGGAGGGTGACGGTGTCGAGCGTCTCGAACCGGTCCTGGCCGGGAAGCCAGGACATGCAGTGATCGGTGATGCAGCGATCCGACGGAAGGTTCATCTGGTGCATCCCCGCGCGGGGGACGAACGGGCACCACTTCTGAGAGGCTTCTTCCTTGGTATGCACGATCACTTTTCCATGATGAAGGATTGGTAGAGGTAGGGGGACTCGAACCCCCGTCGACGCCGTGAGAGGGCGCTATCCTGGGCCGCTAGACGATACCTCCGTGGTAGTCGATGCAGGACTCGAACCTGCTGCCTTCTCCATGTCATAGAGACGCTCTACCAGCTGAGCTAATCGACTGGGGTGCCCCGGCGCGTCGTCGGCCTTCTTCAGGCGGGAAACCTAACGACGAACTTCCGACCCGCCGGGGCATAAAATGGCTGGAGAACTTGGGTTCGAACCAAGACCTTTCGGTTCAGAGCCGAATATCCTACCGGTTAGACGATTCTCCAATTGGAGGACCACCCGGGACTCGAACCCGAACCTTAGGGCTTAAAAGGCCCACGCTCTCCCATTAAGCTAGCGGTCCACAAAACAAGGGCAACGACGCGTGATGCGTCACTGCTGCTCTTGTTTCTTGACCACTCGCTCGTTCATTGCGGCGTATTTATACCCGTCTCGTTAATTTGTCAACTTCCCGTCGGTGTCCATGAGCTCGAGGAGCATCCTCTGGAAGCGCTCGCGCTCCGCGGCGTTGAGCTCGCGGCGGACGGGAGGCTGCCCGAGCCTGTGCTCGATGACGTAGCCGAGCCGGAGCGTCTCGCTCACGGCCCGCGCCACCGCCTCCTTCTCCGCTCCCATTCGTCTCTCCCTCGCAGAGTGGTCGGGCCCGAGATTCACCCTGAGTTATCCTTACCAGCGTCGCAGGGATTGGCCGATCTCGGTCGCGGGGCTGAATTTCCAACGTGGGGGACCCCGCAGTTCGGTCGACATCTCGAGCATTGTCCAGGGTTACCGACCGCCCCTGGTAGTATTTCGACGCTCCCCAAATTCTTTCGATCACACCACTGTACCGACCGTCCGTACGAAAGTCAACAAAAAGAATTTGACATTTTTTTGGATCATGGTAGAATGTCTGGTCGGATTGGAAAAGCCCGGTTTACATGGACGATTCCTTTCCGCGGCTCTTTGAAACCAGTGGAGAATCAGGATGCTTTTGAAGCGAATGGAATGTCGCGGCTGCAGCTCGACCTTGGCGTACTTCAAGAACGACGTCGACGTCGACGAGTCCTTCCCCGAGCCGTTGATCCAGAAGACGGACCAGCTGATCCTGGACCACCTGAAGGAACACGACTGTCCCCGTTGGCCGGGGATGGACGACACGGCGATGTGGGGGATGGATGCAGACGCGTACGAGTACACTCCCGAACCTGAGTTCGAGATCCTCGACGTTGAGTCCTACAAGTAGAGTGAGCGGGGACCTCCGGGTCCCCGTTTTTTATTGACTTCTCGCCCGTCTTTTTGTATGATGAAAAATCCTACCGCACCCAACTCGGAGGACCCATGTTCTTCTACAAAGACAAAGACACCACCCCCTTCGACCACAGACTCCTTAAAATCCTCAACCCGACCGCCTGCTACCTCAAGCACTATGAAAACATGCTCTACCTTCGGTTCATCGCGGAGAACTCCGACGACCGACTCGAGCGACACCAGGCGGAAAAGGAAATGAGGATCTGCCAGCGAAAGCTCGACTACTGGGCCCGGCTCTATAACCACGACGAGGCCCTCAAGGGGATGCAGGCGCTCAAACAAAAATGGAGGAAATGATCAGTCGTCCGGACTGACCGTACCCGGCACCATCCAGCAGTTGCACTCGTCTAGGGCGGGCACCTCCTGGACGAGATACGCATAGAAGTTGTCGATGACCGGATAGTACCAGACGTACATGTGACCTCCGAGATTGGTAGACCCGCCGGGGCTCGAACCCGGATCCTGTCGATTAAGAGTCGCCTGCACCACCGATTGTGCTACGGGTCTGTTGTTGGAGCGGAGCGGCGGAGTCGAACCACCGATACCCTCTGCAGAGGGGTTCTCTCCCAGGGACCGCGATCGTCCGGCGTGCTGGGAGCGCTTTATCCGTTAAGCTATACCCTGCGTAGTCCGTGAGGGATTCGAACCCCCCGTGTCCGCGTGTAAAACGGATGCCTTCACCTAGCTGGCGCCCGGACCGTCGTAAAGTTTCAACCTCTCTGATTCCGCGACCAGCTCGTCCATGTAGGCCTCGCTGATCTGCTTCTGTTCCTCGTCGGTGTAGTAGCGGCCCGCCTCCTGGTTCCAGTGCCGCCGGTCGTAGAAGTTCAGCTCGAACTTCCTCCCCCACAGCACGACCCCAAAGAACAGGCCGCAGTGGTCCTGCCCGTACGGCAGGTGGTGAAACCAGACGTCGAACCTCTTCGGCCACGGCCGGTCGAAGTCGAACTCCAGGATCTGGATGTCTCCCACGCGCCAGTAACGATACATCACTCAGCAACCTTCTTGAACAGGACCGCGCCGCATCCATGACACTCCACCTTGAGCTCGTCGATGTGGACCGAGACGCCGCAACACGCGCAGCCGGGATCGTTCGCCCAGGCGTCTACCGATACAGAGTCCTGCGTCAGGGGCTTCCTACACGCCGGACACTCCACGATCATCGTCCACATCGTCCACTCCAAAAATGGTGCCCCGGGGTGGAATCGAACCACCTGCGCGCTGCTCTTCAGGCAGCCGCTCTACCGGTGAGCTACACGAGGCGCTCTTCGTACTCCTTCTCGTATATCAATCGGTGACACGAGTGACACACGATCTTGATCGACTTGTAGGCGACGCTGCCGTAGCCGCACGTCGGACACCCACCCGAGGCGCTGGCCTCCACCCTGAGCATATCGTCCGTCCACTCGGCGGAGCAGAACGGACACAGCGGCTTCTTTGCCCACATAGTCAACCTCCAAAACTGCGCGGAAGGGTGGGATTGGCTACCCACCGACCCAGCGGTCGGGATCGATCCTCACTGCCGCACAGCAGCAGCCACCGCCGGGGCGCGTCCCGACACGGGTCGTCGCCTTCCGATAATTGGTCCCGGCATTTATCAGACCCCCCGAGTTTTGGGGGTCACCGCCCGCTCTAGAACGGGTTGGAGGATCCGGGCCTCCTCTCGAGTGGTCTAGGTGGCAGGATTCGAACCTGCGGTCTCCTGGTCCCAAGCCAGGCGGAGTGGCCAGTCTCTCCTACACCCAGTCAGCGCTGCCGGAGATAGTGCTCCAGCAGCTTCTCTATGTTCTCCTTCCCGATCGGGTTCTGCGAGTGCACGTAGAACTCGAACCCCCTCGGGATAAACTTTCCGTCCTCCTCCAGGTCCTGGTGGATCATCCACTTCACCAGGTCCAGGCCCGTCCTCTGGTCCTCGCCGAGGTCGTGGTCGAACGAGATGAAGCCGGGGCAACCCCTCAACTCCATCATCTCGGTCGCCTCCCTGACGCTCCTCGCCGTCCGGTACTCCTCGTACGCCTGGGCGAAGTTGACGGGAGGAAACCTCTCGTCGTCGAGAAACAGCGCCCACGAACCGACCCACGTCTTCACGCGACCTCCAAACTGGTAGACCCGGAAGGAGTTGAACCTTCAACCCCACCCCTATCAAGAGCGTGCTCTACCGTTGAGCTACGGGTCATCAAACCTACTTCTCCAGCCACACACTCACGATGGCGATCACGAGCACGATGGCGGTGATCGCGGAGATGGTTATCCAGATGGGACTGAGCACCCACCACCACGACCAATCGATGTAGCCGGTCAGCTTCAACCCGATGAACAGGATGGTCAGCAGACCGACGAAACCAATGCCCCCGGATCTCTGGGACTGGGGCTCCCCCGTTTTTCCAAAAGCGCTCATCCGAGCTCCTTCCATTGCCAACGAACAAAAGTGGCGCAGCCGAAGGGATTCGAACCCTCGATCCCCCGCTCGACAGGCGGGTACTTTAAGCCGGACTAAGCTACGGCTGCGTTATGTAGTTCGACGGGTAACCTTGTGCGAACCCCGTCGAGCGGAGGCATTCTGGGACAGGTGTGCTCCTGCGCCTCTCTTTCCCCCAGCAGCCTTGGGCCCCCGCGCTCTTTGCACAGACGTCGCAGGTTCTCCGACTGGGAGCCATGCCGGGTGACCCCGACAAGCCTTAAAATTGGAGCGGACAGCGGGGGTCGAACCCGCGACATCCACGTTGGCAACGTGACGCTCTACCACTGAGCTACGCCCGCGCTCTCTTGTTCTTCTCCTTTATCGCCCTGTTGAGATCCGCGAGGATCTCAGACTTTTCCTTTCCGTACACCTCGTGGAGGAACTCCTGTATAGCCTCGGCGTCCTTCGACGCGACCGGCTTGTCCTTCCACGAGGCGAGAACCTCGATCGCCCTATCGTAGGCCATTCTTGGTACCGACGGGTGGAATCGAACCACCTCCTCCAGGTCCACAGCCTGACGGACTTCCGTTATCCGACGCCGGCTGCGTATGGTGATCTTTATCCATCCTCTCGGTCCCTAGTCAACGATTAAGTTGCCCTTCGGCGTAATTTCGACCTTCAGCTCCTCCGCGAGCTTCGCGAGCTGCTTGCGCTTGCGCTCCTCGGCCTTCCTCTTCTTCTCGGCCTCGTCCTGCTTCTTGCGCTTCTCGCTCACCCTCAGCGCGGTCTTCGCCTTCGCGATGGCCTCGCCGACGGTGGTCACCTCGGTCTCGGGCGTCTTCTCGTCCCTCTTCTCCTCGATCAAGATGACCGGCTCGAAGTTGTACCAGTGGCCGCCCGGCCGCTGACGCCGGGCGTTGAGCTGAACCATGACGTGGTACCTGTTCTTCAAGAGCCACTCAAGGTCCTCCTCCGACAGCTCCTCCCAGTCCGTCATGATCTCGGACAGGATCCGCTTGTTCTCGTCGCCGTCGTAGTTGTTGTAGCCGCCGCACGTGACGTCGCTCGTCATCCACAACACCTTCACCCGCCTCGTCGTCATCTTCACAACCTCTCAAAGTGGAGCCGGATGCCTGAATCGAACAGGCGCCGCTGCCGTACGAAGGGAGCAGTCTACCACTAATCCTAATCCGGACTGGAGCCACCCGAAGGACTTG
>Ga0196963_10002224_pt1 | contig 11933 bp, 12 predicted proteins | sample S1_5metaG_FD_148600 | JGI IMG/M metagenome (GOLD analysis project Ga0196963, IMG submission 148600) | Soil microbial communities from Anza Borrego desert, Southern California, United States - S1_5 | ecosystem: Environmental > Terrestrial > Soil > Desert | place: USA: California | collected... | reverse complement strand
GAGGGCCCGACCACGACGTACCTCGGCGTCGTCGGGGCCGCCGTCGAGGCCGAGGCCTGGGGGCCGGGGGCGGCGTGGGCGCTCGAGCACCTGCCCGACCTCCTCGGCGAGCACGACGCGACGCTCGCCGACTTCGACCCGCCCCCGGGTCTCGTGCGCGACCTGTGGCGCCGCAGCAACGTCCGCATCGGTCGGTCGCTGGCGGTGGCCGAGGCGCTGTTCCCGACCGTGCTCGAGCAGCGCGTCACCGGGGCCGGGGCCCGACGGTCGTTCCGGTCGCTCGTGCACCGGCTCGGCGACCCCGCGCCCGGTCCGGTGCGCGAGCTGCGGCTCCCCCCGACCCCGGCCGCGCTGGCGGCGACCCCGTCGTGGGTGTTCCACCGGGCCGGGGTCGAGCGCTCGCGGGCCGACACGCTCGCCCGGGCCATGGCCAGGGCCGAGCGGCTGGAGGAAGCGGCGGCCATGCCCGTCGCCGACGCCCATCGCCGGCTGCAGGCCTTCCCCGGCATCGGCGTGTGGAGCGCCAACGAGGTCGCCCTCGTCGCCCTCGGCGATCCGGACGCGGTGAGCGTCGGCGACTTCCACCTCAAGAACCTCGTGTCGTTCGCGCTGACCGGTGTCGGTCGGGCGTCGGACGAGCGCATGCTCGAGCTGCTCGAGCCCTACCGGGGGCACCGGGCGCGCGCCGTCATGCTCATCGAGCGCGCCGGCATCGGCGCGCCGCGCTACGGCCCGAAGGTCGCGACGCCCTCGATCGCGAGCTTGTAGGCGATCTCGCCGTCGACCGGCTCGGGCTGGCGCACGAACCCGGCGCGCTCGAGCACGCGCATCGACGCGCGGTTGCCGGGCTCGACGGTGGCCACGAGCACGGGCACCGGCACGGCGCCGGCGATCGCGCGCACGGCCTCGGTCGCGAACCCGCGACCTCGGGCCTCGGGGTGCAGCGTGTAGCCGACGACGGCATGGTCGACGTCGGCGCGCACGCCGAGGTCGCCGACGAGGACGGCGTCGTGCTCGATCGCGATCTGGAACCACTCGCCGACGCGCCACGCCGCGGCCGTCGTCATCTCCGCGAACAGCTCGTCGGCGAGCGTCGCCGTGTACGGCACCGGCCAGCCCTGGTGGCGCGCCGTCTCCGGATCGTTCCGGTACTCGAGGAAGCGGGTTCGGTCGTCGTCGCGCAGGCGACGGAGAACGAGGCGTTCGGTGCGGATCGGGAGGTTCAGAGCCACGCCATCGGGTCGGTCGTCACGCCGTGCACGCGCACCTCGAAGTGGAGGTGGTCGCCGGTGGCGAAGCCCGAGTGACCGACGGTGCCGATGCCCTGGCCGCCGCGCACCGTCTGCCCGCTGCGGACCGAGGCGCGCGCCAGGTGCGAGTACGACGTGCCGATGCCGTTGCCGTGGTCGAGCACGACGGTGAGCCCGTAGCCGGGACGGTCACGCACCTCGAGCACGAGGCCGTCGCGCGCCGCCAGCGCGGTGGTGCCGCCGGCGAAGTCCGTACCCGAGTGCAGCTGTGGCCGGCGGTAGATCGGGTGCGTCCGCATCCCGTAGGACGACGTGATCCTGCTCCCGGGCAGCGGATGGGTGAGCACACCCTTGCGGGCGGCGGCGCCGGGCTGGCACCCCTGGCGCAGCCGGAGGAGGGACGTGAGCTGCGCGCTCTCGGTCGCGACGATCGTGATCGGATCGGTCGACCGGTGCATGGCCGCGGGGAGCGGCGTGGTGCCGAGCCAGTACCCGCCGGCGCGGCCGGCGCCGGCGAGACCCAGGACGGCGTCCTTGCACGCGTTCGCGGCCGAGCCGCTGAACGGCGCGCCGCCGAAGGTGTGCACCGCACCGTCACGCGCGACGAGCCAGTACGCGGACCCCGACGCCGCCTCGATGCCGGTCACCGGTTCGTCGAGCCGCTGGCCGCCGAGCGAGCCGGCGAAGCGGGCGCCGCCGAAGGAGTAGACGCCACCGTCCGCGCTCGCCAGCCAGTACCCCTTGCCGAGCGGCGTCGACGCGATGTCGACGACGGGTGCGGCCGGGCGGTGGCCGATGGTGACGAGGTCGCCGTGGTGCGGGATGGAGCCGAACGCGTACACGCTGCCGTTGGCGCCGACGAGCCAGTACCCGCCGCCGTTCGGCGGCGCGGCGATGGCGACGATGTCACGCACGCCCCGGTCGCCCGCGGAGCCGAGGAAGGCGGCGTCGCCGAAGGTGAAGATGCCGCCGTCGGCGGCCGCCAGCCAGTAGCCCTTGCCGGACGGCGTCGGCGCCATCCCGATGATCGGCTGGTTCAGGCGGATGTCGCCGAGCGAGCCGGCATAGAACGCGCCGCCGAAGGCGAACACGCCGCCATCGCTGGCGACGGTCCAGTAGCCGCTGCCGTCGGGGCTGGCGGCGATGTCGACGACGGGCGCGTTGAGGAGCACGCCTTCGGTCGATCCGTGGTCGGCGGCGCCGTAGGCGATCACGTCGCCACCCGCGGTCGCCGCGCCCGCGGCTTGCGCGGTCGTCAGCGTCACCACCGCGAGGGCCGGGAGGATCGAGAGCAGCACCCGCCGGAGCATCACCGGTGCATGATGACCGACGTGTCCAGCAACCCGGTGCTCCTCGTCCACGGCTTCGCCTCGTCGTTCCACCTGAACTGGCAGGACTCGGGCCTGTCGTACCTGCTCGAGGACGCCGGGCGCGAGGTCATCGGCGTCGACCTGCTCGGGCACGGCTCGGCCCCCAAGCCGCACGACCCCGCCGAGTACGCCGACCTCGGCGCCAGGGTCGTCGACGTGCTGCCGACAGACGGGCGGGTCGTGGACGCCGTGGGATTCTCGATGGGTGCGCGGACGCTGATCGAGGTGGCGTCGGCGCACCCCGAGCGGTTCGACCGCCTCGTGTTCGCCGGCGTGGGCGACAACCTGTTCGCCTCGGGCGACAAGGAGCCGCTCGCGCACGCGCTGGAGACGGGCGACGGCGGGCCGGGTGGCGTCGCCGCGCTGTTCGTCAGCTTCTCGCAGGGCTCGGGCAACGACCCCAAGGCGCTGGCCGCGTGCATGCGGCGCGCCGAGCCGCCGATCACCGAGGAGCAGCTGGCCCGCATCACCTCGCCGGCGCTCGTCGTGCTCGGCGACAAGGACTTCGTCGGCAAGGGCGAGCGCCTCGCCGAGGCGCTCCCGAACGCCCAGCTCAAGTACCTCCGCGGCGTCGAGCACTTCGCCACGCCCAAGGACTTCGGCTTCATCGACTCCGTGCTCGAGTTCCTCGGCGCCGTCCCCCGCTGAGATGCGGTTCGGCTAGGTGGGGGCCGTGACCCGGAGCCAGGAGTCGTAGAGCCCGGCATAGACGCCGCCGGCCTGCAGCAGCGACTCGTGGGTGCCGGACTCGACGAGGAGCCCGCCGTCCATCACGAGCACGGCGTCGGCTCGGGCGGCGGTCGAGAGGCGGTGGGCGATCGTCAGCGACGTGCGACCCTCCGACAGCCGGGCGAGGGCGCGGGACAGCCGCGTCTCGGTCAGCGGGTCGACCGCGGAGGTCGCCTCGTCGAGCACCAGGCACGTCGGTGACGCGACGGCGGCGCGCACGAGCGCGACGAGCTGGCGTTCGCCCACCGACAGGTGCTCGCCGCGCTGACCGACGGGCGTGTCGAGCCCGAACGGCAGCGACGCCAGCCACGGCCCGAGGCCGAGGTCGTCGAACGCGGCGACGACGGCGGCGTCGCTGACCTCGGGGGCGCCGAAGCGCACGTTCTCCCCGACGGTGGTCGAGAACAGGAAGCCGTCCTGCGGCACCATCACCAGCCGCCGCCGCAGCGACTCCGGGTCGACGTCGCGCAGGTCGACGCCGTCGACGAGGATCCGGCCGGCCACCGGGTCGGCCAGGCGCGTGAGCAGCTTCGCCACCGTCGTCTTGCCCGAGCCCGTCGCGCCGACCATCGCCACCGACGCGCCCGACGGCACCGTGAACGACACGTCGCGCAGCACGAGACGGCCGTCGTCGTCGTCCGGATACGCGTACGACACACCCGCGAACGTGACCGTCGGTGCGACGCGCTCGGGCAGCACCACACCCGAGCCAGGCGCCGGCGGGACGACGTCGAGCGGCAGGTCGAGCACGTCGAGGACCTTGCGCCAGCCCGCGACCGCGGTCTGGGTCTGGTCGAGCACCTCGGTGAACTCGCCCACCGGCTGCAGGAACAGCTGCACGAGGAAGAGGAACGCGATGAGCTCGCCCGCCGAGAGCCCACCGCCGGGACCGATGGCGACCCCGGCGGCCACCACGGCGGCGACCGTGAACCCGGCGAACAGCTCGTTGATCGGGAACACGAACGCACCGATCAGCCCACCGCGGATCGTCGCTCGTCGGTGGGCCTCGATGGCGTCGACGACGCGCTCGGTCGCCCGCTCCTCCTGCCCGTAGCCGCGCACGAGCGCCGCACCCTGCAGCACCTCCGACAGCACGGTCAGCAGCTCGCTCACCCGGTCGCGGATCGCGTCGTAAGCGCGGATCAGGTGCCCCTGCACGATGCGCATCACCGGCACGAGCGGGACCGCCAGCCCGATGACGACGAGCGTGAGACGCCAGTCGTAGATCGCCATCGCCACGAGCGCGGCGAGCATCATCGTGCCGTTGACGATCCACGCGATCGCGCCCCACTGGTAGAAGCGCGACAGCGTCTCGACGTCGGACGTCACCCGCGCCGTCAGCGCGCCGCGGCGCTCGGCGGACTGGTGGCCGATCGACAGCCGGTGGATGTGGGTGAACGCCTGGTCGCGCAGGCTGAACAGCGACGACTCCGCGGCCAGCGCCAACCGGCGCTGCGTGAGGAAGCTCGTCACCGCAGTGCCGAGCACCACGACCGCCGCGATCGCGCAGAGGGCGTACACGCGCGACAGGTCGACGGGGCCGTCGAGCACGGCGGTGTCGAGCACCTGCTGCACGAGGATCGGGATGGCCACCCGGCCGGCGCCGCCGAGCAGTGCGAGCAGGATCGTGACGCCGGCGCCGCGTCGCAGCTCCGGCGTGGCTCGCATGCCGCGCCGGATGACCTCGAGCGCGGTCACGACGCCCGCTCCGCGGCGTAGGCCTGCACGAGCCGGGCGTACGACGGCACCGAGGCGAGGAGCTCCTCGTGGGTGCCGTCGCCCGCCACCCGTCCGCCCTCGAGGTAGAGCACGCGGTCGGCGGTCGCGATGGTCGAGGGTCGGTGGGCGACGATGAGCGTGGTCGTCGTCGCCAGCGAGCCGCGCAGCCGGTCGAGGATTGCGCCCTCGGTCGAGGGGTCGACGGCGGACGTGGCGTCGTCGAGGAGCAGCAGCCGCGGCTGGCGGAGCAGCGCCCGCGCCAGGGCGACGCGCTGGCGCTGACCGCCCGAGAGCGTCGCCCCCCGCTCCCCCACGACCGTCTCGGGCCCGTGCGGCAGGTCGGCCACGAACGCCTCGGCGGCGGCGAGGTGCAGCGCCTCGGCCAGCCGCTCCATCGGGACGTCCATGCCGAAGGCGACGTTCTCGCTGATCGACTCGCCGAACAGGAACGCCTCCTGCAGGGCGAGACCGGTGGCGCCGTGCAGCTCGCCGGGTGCGAGATCGCGCACGTCGACGCCGCCGAGGCGGATGGAGCCGGCGTCGGCGCGCAGCAGGCCGGCGAGGAGCAGCACGAGGGTCGACTTCCCCGACCCGGTCGGGCCGACGAGCGCGACGGTCGTGCCCGGCGCCAGCCGGAACGTCACGTCCTGCAGCACCGGCGACCCCGGCTCGTAGCCGAACGCCAAGCCGTCGACCTCCACCGCGAGCGCGCCCTCGGGCAGCCGGGCGTCGCCACCCCGCGTCGACGGTGGCGGCGTGCGGAGCACGCTCTGGACGCGGTCCCAGCCGGCGACCGACCGCGGCATGTCGGTGAGCACGAAGCCGATCAGCCGCAGCGGCCAGATCAGCAGGCTGAAGAGGTTCACGAAGCTGACGAGGCGACCGGGCGTGACGCCGCCGGCGTCGAGCCGCCACGCACCGACGACGACGAGGCCGATCATGCCGAGCGTCGGCAGGACCGCCAGCGCGGTCTCGAACGCGGCGCGCACTGTCGCCATCTCCACCTTTGCGTCGCGGAGCGCGCCGGCCATGGCGCGGAACCGCTCGCTCTCGCGCGCCTCGGCGCCGAGCGCCTTGACGACCAGCGCGCCGTCGAAGCTCTCGTGGGCGACGGCGGTGACCTCGCCGAGCCGGGTCTGGGCGCGGACCGTCGGCTCCTCGACCCGCCGCTGGTACACGGCGTTGAGCGCGCCGAGCGTCGGGAACACGAGGAACGCCACGAGCGCGAGGTACGGGTCGGTGACGAGGAGCCACCCCGCCGCCAGCACGAGCATGAACACGACACCTGTCGAGTACGGCAGCGGCGCCAGCACCTCGGTGGCCGCCTCGGGATCCGACGAGGCGTGAGCGAGGAGTTCGCCGGTCGGCTGGTTGCGGTGGTACTCGAGCGGCAGCCGGCCGTAGTGCCGGACGACGGCGGTGCGCAGGTCGGCGTCGACGCTGCGCTGGGTGATCGTCGCCATGCCGCGCCGCACCACGATGCTGACCGACTTCACGAACGCGACGCCGACGAGCAGCACAGCGGCCCCGAGCACGCTGCCGCCGGCGTCGGGCCCCTGCTCGAAGCGGGGGACGACGACCTCGTCGACGACCCGCCCGATGGCGTACGACGTCGCGACCGTCGCGCCGCCGAAGAGCATGGCGCCGACGACGGACACCCAGAACGTGCGCGGTCGCATCCGCACCTCGGCGCGGATGAGCGCCGCACCGCGCCGGAGCACCTGGCCTTGTTGCACTCCTAACGAGTGAAGCGCGTGCCGGGCGGATCCACGGCCCAGGCCGGCGACTGCTCCCACCGATCCTCGTACACGATCTCCGCGAGGGGACGGCGCCGGACCGGTCCGTGGTTGCCCTGCGGGTGACCGATCGGGATCGTCGCGCTGATCGCCGTGCCGTCGGGGATGCCGAGCAGCTCGCGCAGCTGCGGCTCGACGGCGGCGTGCCACATGGTGAGGACGCCGCCGAGGCCACGCGACCGCGCCGCCAGCAGGAGGTTCTGGCACGCGGGATAGATCGACGCGCCCTCGGTCGGGTCGGGCTTGCGGTACCGGTTGAGGCACGGCAGGACCACCACGGGGATCTCCTCGAAGTGGTCGACGAAGTGCTGCATCGCCGCACCGGCGCGGCCCGCGCTCGTCGACAGGTCGGCGTCGGCGAGCCGGGCGTAGTCGCCCTTGGACATCTGCGCCCACATCTCGCGGAACGCGCGGCCGAGCAGCTGCTTGGCCTCCACGCTCGTCGGCCCGTCGCGCAGCACGAGGAAGCGGAAGGCGTTGCGGTTGCTGCCGTTCGGCGCCCGGGACGCGGCGAACAGGATGGCGGCGAGGTCCTCGTCGCTCACCGGCTCGGTCGTGAACCGGCGGATCGAGCGGGTGGTGAGCAGACCCTCGTAGAGATCGACCATCAGAGGTGCTCGGCGGCGGCGGCGCGCACGGCCGCCTCGATGGCGGCCCAGTCGGCGTCGGCGGTGCGCGTGATCGTGACGAAGTCGGCGGTCCCGAAGACCGACGCGACACCGCCCGCGGCGAAGACGGCGGCGGCGAACGGGTTGCCCTCGGCGTCTTCGGCCGATCCGATCGTGAACATCTCGTCGAAGCGCGTGTCGACGGTGAACTTCATCGCGTCAGGGTTGGGCGTCGTCGAGACGTTCAGCACCTCGGCCATGGATGGGACCCTACGCGAGCCCCCGGCGCTCAGATGGGGTGGGGCGCGTGGACCTCGGCTTCGTGCCAGGTCTCGGTGACGATGCGCTCGGCGGTGGCGGCCAGGTCGTCCTGGAGGGCGGCGATCTCGACCTCGAGCTCCCGCATCCGCTCGGGGCGCCCCTGCACCCTGGCCCGCTCGAGCTCCTCGTTCAGCTCGGTGAGCTGCAGCTCGACGCCGACGGCGTGGTCTTCCAGTCGTGGGTCCGCCATGACCCCGCCCTACCCGCTCAGCCGGCCCCGAACGCCGCCAGGAGTGACGATCTGATTGCAGGTCGGCTGCCGAAGACCAGCAGGAGGGCGGCCTCGCGGTACAGACGTTCGGCGGTCCGCCCGCGCTCGACGGCGCCGCTCCCCTCCGCCACGAGCAGCGCCGAGGCCGCCCGCACCGCCAGCTCGCACGCCGCGGCGCGTCTGGCGGGATACGTCGTCGCATCCCCGGCGTCGAGATCGGCGCGCACCCGGACGAGCTCGTCATCGAGTGCCGATGGTCCCAGCAGCCGCAAGCAACGAGCGGTGAGCCCGAGCGCGAGCGAACCGTTGGTGCGCAGGCCCATCGCGTCGCGCGCCGGCCAGTCGGCCCACGGGAACCGGCTCGTCAACCGGTCGCCACCGACGCGCACGCCATCGAAGTGCAACGTGACCGTGGCACTGGCGTCGAGCGCGAGCAGCCGATGCGGTTCGGCGCGCATGCCGGGCAGCGGCGCGTCGGCGAGCAGCCACACGACGTCGTCGTCCTCGGCGCGGGCGGCGACGTGGATCATCGTCGTCAGGCCCCAGCCCGACACCCAGGGCGCCACGCCGTCGAGCACCCAGTCGTCGCCGTCCTGGCAGGCGCGCAGCGGCGCGTCAGGTCGGAGCCCGGCGTACGCGACCGTCGAGCGGATCTCACCCGATGCCAGCGGTTCGAGCCACACCCGCAGGTGCTCGGCGCCGAACGCGCAAGCAGGCGGCTGCCCGAGGTGCTGCATCCACACGAGCGTCGTCGTGAGACAGCCACCGGCGAACGCCTCGAGGATCGGCCGGCCGCCGCCCATGTCGATGCCGGACGACGGCGACGACAGGCCGTACCACCCGCCCTCGGCGACCAGGTCGAGCCGCTCACGCGGCACCACGTCCATGCGATCGACGGCGTCGGCCGACGGGAACAGGACCTCGTCGGCGAAGGCCTCGGCACGCGCCGTCCAGTCGATGCTCACGACGCTCCGGTCGCATCGAGCTGTGACGCGCCGAGCGCGCCGAGCAGCTCGGCTCGGATCGCCGGACGGGTGGCGAAGATCAGCAGCATCGCCGCCTCCCGGTACAGGCGCTCTGCCGTCGTGCCACGCTCCACGCCGGCCGAGCCCTCGTGGACGACGAGGGCGGCGGCCGCCTTCGCCGCGAACGCCGACATCGCCGCCCGCCGCGCCGGGAACGTCGCCGGCGTCCCGGCGTCGAGCGCCGCCACCGTGGCGGCGAGCTCGTCGTCGAGCGCCGACGGACCGATCAGTCGGCAGCACCGCGCCGCCAGCCCGGCCGCCAGCGAGCCGTTCACCCGCAGCCCGGCGGCGTCGATCTCGGGCCACCGCGCGTACGGGAACCGCGAGAGCTCTCGGGTCGCGGGCACGCGCACGCCGTCGACGCGGAGACCGACGGTCGCGCTCGCGTTCACACCGAGGAGACGGTGCGGCGTCGCCGTGAAGCCGGGCGACGCCATGTCGACGAAGAGCCAGACGATCTCGTCGTCCGGCGTGCGCGCCGCGACATGGACGATGTCAGCGAGCCCCCAGCCCGACACGAAGAACGCCTGCCCGTCGAGCACCCAGTGATCGCCCTCGCGGCGGGCGCGCAGCGGTGCGCCCGGCAGCAGCCCGGCGTAGGCGATGGTCGACCGCGTCTCCCCCGAGCACAGCGGCGCCAGCCACTCGTCGCGCAGCGCATCGGGTGCCCGCTGCAGCGTGCGCACGGCACCGTGGTGCTGGAACCACACGAACGTCGTCGTCAGGCAGCCGCCGGCGAAGGCGGCGAGGACCCCGTACAGCTCCTCGGCGCTCACCTCGTCGGCGACGCCGTACCAGCCCTCGGCCGCCAGCAGGTCGAGCCGCGCACGCGGCAGCACGTCGAGCGAGTCGATCTCGTTCGCCGCCGGGAACAGCACCTCGTCGGCGAACGCCTCGGCCCGCGCGACCCAGTCGCTCATCCCGTTGGGAGCAAGCTGACGATCGCGAGCGCAGCGAGCCGCACATCAGCGCCGCGACGGCGCGCACCCGCAGGCGCGGCGGAGCGATGAGCCGCACGCGAGCGCCAGCGAGCCGCAGTGCTTCGTAGCGAAGCCAATGTCACGTGTTCTGGATGAGCAGCCCGCCGTCGACGGGGATGTTGACGCCGGTGACGTACGACATCGCCGGGAGGCACAGCGAGACGGTCATCTGCGCGACCTCCTCGGGATCGCCGTAACGGCGCAGCGGCACGCGCCGGCGGGCGAACTTCGTCTTCGCCTCCTCGGGGATGCCCTGGGTCATGCCGGTGCGGATCGGTCCGGGCTGGATGCAGTTGACGGTGATGCCGAACTCGCCGAGCTCCATCGCCAGCGCCCGGGTGAGCCCGATGACACCGTGCTTGGCGGCGACGTACGCCGAGTTGTACTTCGTCGCGCCCGAGCCCTCGGTCGACGCGATGTTCACGATGCGGCCCTCACCGGAGACCTTCAGGTGCGGCAGGCACGCCCGGATCGTGAGGACGTGGGCGGTGAGGTCGACGTCGAAGGTCCGCTGCCACTGGTCGAGGTACTGGTCGCCGTCGACCGGGCCACCGGCGGCGATGCCGGCGTTGTTCACAAGGATGTCGAGCGACCCGAAGTGCGCCACGATCTCGCCGACGACGCGGTCGACCGAGTCCTGGTCGGCGACGTCGAGCACCCAGCCGCGAGCCGTGCCGCCGGCGCCGGTGATCTCGTCGACCACGGCCTGCACGCGCTCCTCGTTCAGGTCGGTGACGGCGACCTTGGCACCCTCGTCGGCGAACAGGTGGGCGGTGGCGCGGCCCATGCCGCTCTGCGCGCCCGTCACGAGCGCGGTCTTCCCGGCGACGGAGCGGTTTCCGGTTGTCAGCCTCGGCATGGCGCCTGCCTAGCATCCCGCCCGTGGCGATCGCAGAAGAAGACCTGGACGACGAAGCTCGCGCCGCGCGCGCCGCGGTGCCCGACGCCCGCCGGCCCGACCGGCGCCGCATCGTCTCGTCGAACGGGCTGAAGCTCGCCGTGTACGAGTGGGGCGACGTCAACGCCCCGCCTGTGCTGCTCACGCACGGCGGGATGGACTTCGCCGGCACCTACGACCTGTTCGCGCCGCTGCTCGCCGACGGTGGCTGGCGCGTCGTCGCCTGGGACCAGCGCGGCCACGGCGACTCAGAGCACGCCGCCCTCTACTCGTGGGACGCCGACGTGCGCGACGCCATCGCGGTGATGGACACGCTGAGCGCGTCGGCCATCCCGACGATCGGCCACTCCAAGGGCGGCGGCCTCCTCATGCAGCTGGCGGAGATGGCACCGCACCGCGTGAGCCACCTCGTGAACATCGACGGCCTGCCCGGCAAGGGCCGGCGCATGGCCGACGTGTCCGAGCACGAGCGCAGCCGGATGATGTCGGCCGAGCTCGTGCGCTGGCTCGAGCACCGTCGCCGGAGCGGCACGTCGGAGCGCAAGCCGGGCACGCTCGAGGACCTCGCGGCGCGCCGGGCCCGCATGAACAGCCGGCTCCCCATGGCGTGGCTGCGCTACCTCGTCACCGTCGGGGCGCGGAAGGACCCCGACGGCTGGCGCTGGAAGCTCGACCCGTCCATGCGCTTCGGCGGGTTCGGCCCGTGGCGGCCCGACTGGTCGCTGCTGCGCATGCCCGGTCTCGGCATGCCGTTCCTCGGGATCCTCGGGCTCGAGATGGAGGAGATGGGCTGGGGCGTGAAGCCCAACGACGTGCAGCCGTACCTGCCGGTGGGCGCCGAGTTCCACGCGCTCGACACCGGCCACTTCGTGCACATCGAGCGGCCGCGCGAGGTGGCCGACCTCGTGCTCGACTTCCTGGCCCGCCGATGAGCGCGTTCTCGGCATCTTTGACGTTGCAGGGCGGCGCTTTCCGTGCCGAGAACGCTGGGGGCGCGCGCCGATGACGGCCACCGTCACTCGACTG
>Ga0196963_10002223_pt1 | contig 11933 bp, 8 predicted proteins | sample S1_5metaG_FD_148600 | JGI IMG/M metagenome (GOLD analysis project Ga0196963, IMG submission 148600) | Soil microbial communities from Anza Borrego desert, Southern California, United States - S1_5 | ecosystem: Environmental > Terrestrial > Soil > Desert | place: USA: California | collected... | reverse complement strand
GACCATGGCACCACGCGGAGCGCGACGGAGAAGCCACCCGATGTCCATCCCACGTCTGATCGCCCTGTCCACGTCGCTCGCGCTGATCGCGGGCGCTCCGTGCATCGCCGCCGAGGGCGGTGGCGCCACGCTCGAGGAGCGCCTGGCCGAGCTCGACCAGGAGGTGCGCATCCTCAAGCGCCAATCCGAGATCGCGGCCGAGGAGGCGGCGAACAAGGCCAAGACCGCCAGCTCGACCAACGTCAACGACAAGGGCTTCTCGTGGGCGAGCGCCGACAAGGGCTTCAGCCTCAAGATCGGTGCCTACGTCCAGACCGACGGGCGCTTCTACCTCGATGACGACAACGCCACGCCGCTGCTCGCCGACAAGTTCCTCGTCCGGCGCGCGCGCGTGGTGGTCAGCGGCGGTCTCGGTCCGTGGATCGACTACCGGATCATGCCCGACTTCGCCGCGAGCACGATCCTGCAGGACGCGTACGCCAACGCGAAGCTCGCGCCGGCGGCGCAGATCCAGGTCGGGCTGCAGAAGGCGCCGGTCGGTCTCGAGCGCCTGCGCTCGGGCGCGGCGCTGACCTTCCTCGAGCGCGGCTACCCGACCAGCCTCGCGCCGAACCGCGACGTCGGCGTGCAGCTGCACGGCGACGTCGGCACCTTCGGACGGTACGAGGTCGGTGTCTTCAACGGCACGCCGGACGGCGCGAGCGTCGCCACCGACGTCAACGACGACAAGGACGGCGCGGCGCGCCTGTGGTTCACGCCGTTCGCCGCGGGCGACATCGACCTGCTGCGCGGGCTCGGCTTCGGCGTCGGCGGCACGCTCGGCTTCGCCAACGGCGCGACGCCGTCGCACACCTCGATCGGCCAGGCGGTGATCTTCACCTACCGCGCCGGCACCACCGCCGAGGGCCGGCACACGCGCGTCCACCCGCAGCTCTTCTGGAGCGGCGGCCCGTTCAGCCTGCTCGCCGAGTACGCGCTCTCGCAGCAGGAGATCGAGGTCGTCGGCGCCGACGAGGAGGTCGAGATCGACGCGTACCAGGTCCAGGCGAGCTGGGTCCTGACCGGCGAGGAGCCGACCTGGCGCGGCGTGAAGCCCAAGCGTCCGTTCGCGGTCGGCGGCGACGGCTGGGGCGCCTTCGAGCTCGCCGCGCGCGTGACCGGCATCGACTTCGGCGACGCGCACGACCTCGCGCTGGCCGCCGCGACCGCGGTGCGCGAGGCCACGACCTACGGCGTCGCGCTCAACTGGCACCTCACCGGCAACCTGAAGTGGCAGATCGACTACGAGCACACCGAGTTCGACGGCGGAGGCGCGCTCGGCGAGCCCGACCGCGATACCGAGCAGGCGCTGTCCACGCGCGTCCAATTCTCCTTCTGATCCCAACCGCCTGATCGCAACGGAAACCAACATGCACCGCATCCTGACCCTGCTCGCCGTCGTCGCGTTGTCGGCGACCGCGGCCGACACCACCCTGCTCAACGTCAGCTACGATCCGACGCGCGAGCTCTACGCCGACTTCAACGCGGCCTTCGCCAAGCATTGGCAGGAGAAGACCGGCAAGAGCGTGCAGATCGACCAGAGCCATGGCGGCTCCGGGAAGCAAGCGCGCTCGGTCATCGACGGCCTCGCCGCCGATGTCGTCACCCTGGCGCTCGGTTACGACATCGACGTCATCGCCGAGAAGGCGAAGCTCCTGCCCGCCGACTGGCAGCAGCGCCTGCCGCACAACAGTTCGCCGTACACCAGCACCATCGTCTTCGTGGTCCGGGCCGGCAACCCCAAGGGGATCAAGGACTGGGACGACCTCGTGCGCTCCGGGATCAAGGTGGTCGCGCCGAATCCCAAGACCTCGGGAGGAGCGCGATGGAACTACCTCGCCGCGTGGGCCTACGCGCTGAAGCGGAACGGCGGCGACGAGGCCAAGGCCGAGGACTTCGTCAGGCGGCTGTACGCGAACGTCCCGGTGCGCGATGGCGGCGCGCGCGGCTCGACCATCACCTTCTCCGAGCGCGGCATCGGCGACGTCCTGCTCGGCTGGGAGAACGAGGCCTACTTCCTGACCGCCGGCGACGGCGCGAAGAAGTACGAGATCGTCACGCCCTCGATCAGCATCCTCGCCGAACCACCGGTCGCGGTGGTCGACAAGGTCGCGAAGAAGAGGGGGACCACCGAGGTGGCGCAGGCGTACCTCGAGTACCTGTACACGCCCGAGGGCCAGGAGATCGCGGCCAGGCACCACTACCGGCCGCGCGACGCGGAGGTCGCCGCGAAGCACGCCAGCTCGTTCGCGACGCTCGAACTGGTGACCATCGACGCGGTGTTCGGCGGCTGGAAGAAGGCGCAGGAGACGCACTTCAACGACGGCGGCGTCTACGACCGCATCGCCGCCGAGTGATCCGGGTTCGAACCGTTCGCGTCCCCGCCGGTCCGCTTGGCCGGCGGGGACGCGCCGATATCCAGGGAAGCCCATGAACGCCTTCATCCGACGGATCGCGATGTCCGCCGCCATCGACGCCGCGCGGTCGCCGTGAGCCAGACCGCGGCGGTCTCGCGCCTGTCCTGGGCGGCGCGCGCGCGCGGGCGCGCCGGCGTGCTGCCGGGGTTCGGGCTCAGCCTCGGCTTCACCCTCGCCTACCTGAGCCTGCTGGTGCTCATCCCGCTCGCCGGGCTGTTCATCCACGCGTCGGGTCTCGGCTGGTCGGGGCTCTATGCCAAGCTCGCGACGTCGCGCGTCGGCTACGCCTTCGCCGTGACCTTCGGCGTCTCGGCCTGCGCGGCGATCGTGAACCTGGTGTTCGGCGTGCTCGCGGCGTGGGTGCTGGTGCGCTACCGCTTCCCGGGCCGGCGCCTCCTCGACGCGATGATCGACCTGCCCTTCGCGCTGCCCACCGCGGTCGCCGGCATCAGCATCGCCGCGCTGTTCGCGCCCAACGGCTGGATCGGCGGCTGGCTCGATCCCCAGGGCATCGCGCTGGGTCCGGTCGCCGCCGACGTCGCCGACTGGCGCTGGTTCGACCACCTGCGCTTCCACGTCAACTACACCACGATCGGCATCGGCATCGCGTTGACGTTCATCGGCCTGCCCTTCGTCGTGCGCACGGTGCAGCCGGTGCTCGAGGAGCTCGGCAAGGAGACCGAGGAGGCCGCCGCGTGCCTCGGCGCGACGCGCTGGCAGACCATCCGACGCGTGATCTTCCCCGAGCTGCTGCCGGCGGTGCTGACCGGCTTCGCGCTGTCGTTCGCGCGCGCCGTCGGCGAGTACGGCTCGGTGGCGTTCATCTCCGGCAACCTGCCGCGCGAGACCGAGATCGTGCCGCACCTGATCATCATCCGCCTCGAGCAGTACGACTACGCCGGCGCCACCGCGCTCGGCGCGGCGATGCTGGTGTGCTCGTTCATCCTGCTGCTGATCGTCAACATCCTGCAGCGCTGGGCCGAGCGCCGGTCGGGCAGCACGACATGAGCGCCGCCCCGCCGAACGGCTCGCCGCTGCACGCGCCGCCGCCGCCGCGCCCGGGACTGACCGAGCCGGCGTGGGTGCGCTGGCTGCTGATCGGCATCGTGGTGTCGTTCCTCGGCTGCTTCCTGCTGCTGCCGCTGGCGGTGGTGTTCGTCTCGGCGTTCGCCAAGGGCTTCGACGCCTACGTCGCCGCGCTCTCCGACCCGATCGCGTGGTCGGCGATCCGGCTGACGCTGCTCGCCGCCGGCGTCTCGGTGGTGCTCAACACCCTCTTCGGCGTCGCGGCGGCGTGGGCGGTGACGCGCTTCCGCTTCGTCGGCAAGTCGCTGCTGATCTCGCTGATCGATCTGCCGTTCGCCGTGTCGCCGGTGATCTCGGGGCTGATCTTCGTGCTCCTGTTCGGCGCGCAGGGCTGGGCGCAGGGCAAGCCGGTCGGCGCGCTGTGGCCGATCGCCTGGTGGGCGCTGGTGCTGATCGGCGTCGGGCTGATCGCCCGCGGCGCGGTCGGCCTGCCGGACTACCGGCTCGCGGCGCCGCGGCGGCGATGCTCGTGGGCGCGCATCGCGATCGGCTTCGCGTCGATCGGCGTGGCTCTCGCCGCCGATCGGTTCATCCAGCCCTGGCTCGCCGGCGACAACGACCTGGCGGTGATCTTCGCCTGGCCCGGCATCGTCCTGGCCACGGTCTTCGTCACCTTCCCGTTCGTCGCGCGCGAGCTGATCCCGGTCATGCAGTCGGTCGGCCAGGAGGAGGAGCAGGCGGCGCTCAGCCTCGGCGCCTCGGGCTGGACGACCTTCTGGCGCGTGACGATGCCGAACGTGAAGTGGGGCCTGCTCTACGGCATCATCCTGTGCAACGCCCGCGCCATGGGCGAGTTCGGCGCGGTCAGCGTGGTCTCGGGCCACATCCGCGGCCAGACCAACACCATGCCGCTGCACATCGAGATCCTCTTCAACGAGTACCAGTTCGCGGCGGCGTTCGCCGTCGCCTCGATCCTCGCGCTGCTCGCCCTCGTGACGCTCGCGCTCAAGACCTTCATCGAGAGCCGCATCGCCGCGATCGACGCCGCCAACGCCCGCGACGAACTCGCGACCGAGTGACACCCGCATGAGCATCCGCGTCCGCAACATCACCCGCCGCTTCGGCTCGTTCACCGCGCTGAACGACATCAGCCTCGACATCGCCGATGGCGAGCTGGTCGCGCTGCTCGGGCCGTCGGGATCCGGCAAGACCACGCTGCTGCGCATCATCGCGGGGCTCGACGTGCCCGACCTGGGCACGGTCGAGCTGGCCGGCGAGGACGCGACGGGGCGCCCACCGCAGACCCGCGGCGTCGGCTTCGTATTCCAGCACTACGCGCTGTTCCGCCACATGACGGTGCGCGACAACATCGCCTTCCCGCTGTCGGTGAAGCCGCGGCACGAGCGCCCGACGAAGGCGGCGCAGCACGAGCGCGCGATGGAGCTGCTGCGCCTGGTCCAGCTCGAGGGCTACGCGGGCCGCAGGCCGCACCAGCTGTCGGGCGGCCAGCGTCAACGCGTCGCGCTGGCGCGCGCCCTCGCCGTCGAACCCAAGGTGCTACTGCTCGACGAGCCGTTCGGCGCGCTCGACGCGCAGGTGCGCAAGGAGCTGCGCCGCTGGCTGCGCCGCCTGCACGACGAGGTCCACGTCACCTCGGTCTTCGTCACCCACGACCAGGAGGAGGCGATGGAGGTCGCGGACCGCGTCGTGGTCTTCAACCAGGGCCGCATCGAGCAGGTCGGCACGCCCGAGGAGGTCTACCAGCGCCCGGCATCGCCGTTCGTGCACCGCTTCCTCGGCGACGCCAACGAGTTCAAGGCCCATCGCGACGCGACGTCCAGCTGGGTGCGTCCGCACGACGTGCGCATCGCGCGCTACCAGGTCGACGGCTCGGTGCCGGCGACGGTGCGCTGGGTCAAGGCGGTCGGACCGGTGGTGCGCGTCGAGCTCTCGCGGGGCCCCGACCATGGCCCGGTCGAAGCCGAGATCCCGTACGAGCGCCAGGCGGACCTGCGCCTGGTCGCCGGCGACAAGGTGTTCGTCGGCTTCGACAGCGTGCGCGCGTTCAGCTACGACGGCGGCGCCGGGATCTGAGTCAGGGCAGGCGGCCGGCGCGGATCGCCAGGGGCCAGCGCACGACCCGCTCGAGCGCCGGATCGCCCCACGCCGCGGCGAGGGAGGCGGCGATGCGCTCGCGCGGATCGGCGCCGTGCGCGCGCTGCCAGGCCTTCACCGCCGACCACGTCCCGAGGTAGTCGTCCATCCGGCGCAGGTCCCAGCGCATCGTCAGCTCGAGCGCCGGGGCGCCGATCTCGTCCAGCGGAAAGGGCAGCGTCCGGTACCCCGCCTCGACGTGCCGGCGCTCCGGCGGCCAGCAGGCGTCGAGCAGATCGTGGTAGAGCACCCGCACCGCCGCGTCGATCTCCGGCGTGACGCGGCAGGTGGCGTACGACACCGCGGCGAACAGCGCGCCAGGCCTGGCGATGCGCGCCAGCTCGGGGAAGAAGCGCGCGTGGTCGAACCAGTGGAAGGACTGGGCCGCCAGCACGAGATCGCCGCTGGCGGCCGGCAGCCCGGTGGCCTCGGCCGGAGCGACGGCGTAGACGATGCGCGGATGCGGCTCGGCCTGGGCGATCTGCGCGGCGCTCGGATCGATCGCCAGCACGCGCGCGAAGCGCTCGGCGAGGCCCAGCGATGCCTGGCCATTGCCGCAGCCGAGATCGATCGCCGTGCCCGCATCCGGCGCGTGCTCGGCGAGCCAGTCGAACAACGCGGGCGGATAGGTCGGCCGGCTGGCGCGATAGTCGGCGGCGTGGCCGGAGAAGTGGTCCTTGAATGCATCGCCCATCGTTCGCGGCAGCGTCGTCGCCGGTCAGCGCGCGCCAGCGCTGGGCAGCGCCGCACGACCCGGTCGACCTGGCGCGGCGACCGCGACGAGCGCGGTGCGCAGCTTCGCGCGCAGGAGGATCAGCCGGGACCGGACGGGATGCGGACCAGTTCGAGGAAGGACAGCTTCGCGTTCCGCGACGACGGCCCGTTGCCGACCGTCAGGCGGCCGTCGCCGACGTCCACGGCGCGGATCTCGTCGAGCCAGCGATGGTACTCGTCCACCGGCCCCTCGAGCGCCGGCACGCCTTCGACGCGCAGGTCGAACCACGTGTCGAGGTTCGACGGGTCGCCGCCGACGATGCGCACCTCGTAAGCCCCGTCCGGAACGGCGATCTCCCAGCGGGCCGATGGGTTCTCGGGCCGCTGCATATGGATCAGGGTGTCGTAGCGCTGGTCGGGCGCGTTCGCCGCGTTCCGGTCACGCGTCGTCGGGTTCGCCGCGTTCCAGCCGTAGCTCAGGCCGTTGCCACGCGGGCCGAACGCCGCGCCGCTGTCGGGCACGTAACCCTCCGGCAGCGGCGCCGATGCGGGCTGGAAGTCGATCCGGGCCGCGATGGCGGCGTCGATGCCGCTCACCCGGTGGATGTCGACGAAGCACAGCTTCACGTTGCTCGCCGACGGGCCGGTGCGCAGCGTCAGGCGCCCGTCCGCCACGGTGACCCGCCGGTGCCCGCTCACCCAGCGCCGCTGCGCGGTCATCGCGCCGCGCAGGAAGGCGCGGTCCTCGATGGTCAGATCGACGACGCTGTCGGTGAAGGAGGGATCGCCGCTCGTGACCTGCACGTCGTAGATCCCGTTCGGCAGCGCGAACTCCCACGCCGGCACGCGCATGTGCACGAGCGTGTCGTAGCGCTGGTCGGGCGAACGCGCGTCGCCGCGGTCGCGCGCGCTCGGATTCGCCGAGCTCCATCCGTACGCGTACCCGTTGCCGCGCGCGCCGAACGCCGCCCCGCTGTCGACGAGGTAGCCGCCCGGCACCGGCGCGCCAGCCGGCTGGAAATTGACGCGCGCGTGCGCCGTCGTCGAGCCGTCGACGAAGGTCGCGACGAAGGTGCCGTATTCGACTCCCGGCAGGATGTCGTCGCGCCCGGAGAAGAAGACGCTGCGGCCATCGGCGGTGATCGACGGATCGGCGGGGCTTCCAGCGGGCCGGCCATCGCGATCGAACGCGGCGACCTGGACGGCGTCCAGCGTCCGGTCCCAGCGGTACAGCGAGCGGCCGTTCGGATCCGCCGCATCGAGCCAGGCGGTGAACGCGACGAACCGGCCGCTGCGGTCGATGTCCGGGATCCATTGGTAGGGGCTGTCGATGGCGCCGTTGTCGATGTTGCCGCCACCGACCGCCTGGATCAGGGTCACGCCGCCGAGCAGGCGGTCCTTCAGGAAGAGCCCGCCGCGCGGCGTTCCTGGCGCGAGATTGGTCGCTCCCGAGGCGAAGACGACGAACCGCCCGTCGCCGTTCACGGCGGGGTGCCAGCAGGGACCGTCGGGGAGCGCGCCGGAAGCGCTGCGGCTCACCACCTCGGTCGCGCCCGTCGCCGTCGCGTGCGCGAAGATGGCCGCATGCGGCGGCGACCCGGGGCCGTCCTCCCACGTTCCGCTGAAGACGCACAACCCGCCGTCGCGGCTGATGCACGGGTTTCGGTCGGGCGCATAGCGACCGCCGTCGGTCGCCATCCCGATGCGGCGGAGGCCGTTCGTCAGGCGGTCGTAGAGCCAGTTGGCGTGGGCGTACTCGGGCAGATCGGGCGAGCCGAACGAGCTGAACACGACGTACCGGCCGTCGTCGCTGACAGCGCCGTCGCCGCTGCTCGCGCTCATGCCTTGGGACGGCTCGCGCAGCACGCGCGTCGCCCGATCGAAGAGGTACACGTGCCCGTAGGCGGTGAACACGACCCACCGGGCATCGCCGCTCAGCGAGACCGGCGACCAGTAGGACGCGAGGCCGTCCACCGCCGTCCCGGCGGTGATGTTGTCACGCGTCCCCGTCGAGCGATCGAGCACGAAGACGTCCCAGCCCGCATCGGGCGTGTCGGGCACGGTCGGGGCGATGCAGGCCACGTATCGCCCGGTCGCGTCGACCTCCACCGGCTGGAAGGCGCCGTCGCGCTGGACGAAGGCGACCTCGGTCGCCGCGGCGCCGACGACGACGGTGATCAGCAGCGCGACGGAACGCAGGACCATGGGTGCTCCAGATGGCCAATCACCGTACCCATCGGGAAAACGTGGGGGCGACGACGAGGCGGGTCTTGCACCGGCGACCAACGCCGTCGTCGCCGGGTGCCGGTTCCATCGCCAGCGGCCTCCGAACCGATCGTCGGCGGCGATGACCCGGTGCCTGCCCGCCCCTGGTTTCCCGCGGATTGACTCAACCCGATCGCCTCTATGGTCTTCCACCCCGCCGATGTCGACGCCCCGGGTGTTCCGGGTCGCCGTCCATCGGCCTACCAGGCTTCGCTCGCGAAGCCGCAACCCCGGTCGCCGACGGTGCTTCGCACCGGACGCGTCGGGTGAATAGAAAATCCCACGATGGCATTCAAGGCCCCCCGTATCCAGGTCGTCGACGACGTCCTGATGGCGAACGAGCTCGAGCAGGTCTTCGGACCGGATCTCGGCGCCTCGGTCATCAGCTCGCTCGACGGCGAGCGCGCCAAGTTCGAAGCGCGCCAGATCGTCACCGGCTTCGTCGTCGGCGAGCACAACGACGCCGTCGTCATCGACGTCGGCTACAAGAGCGAAGGCATCGTCCCGCGCGAGGAGTTCGTCGCCGAGGAGACCAGCCCCGGCTCGAAGGTGCAGGTCATGATCGTCGAGATCATGCCCAACGGCGAGATGCTGCTGTCGAAGCGCCAGGCCGATCTCGAGATCGGCTGGAACCAGGTGCTCGGCAACAACAAGGAAGGCGACAAGGTCAAAGGCAAGGTCCTGCGCAAGATCAAGGGCGGCCTGCTGGTCGACATCGGCGTGCCGGTGTTCCTGCCCGCGTCGCAGGTCGACCTGCGCCGCGCGCCCGACGTCGGCGAGTACATCGGCCAGATCGTCGAGGCCGAGATCATCAAGATCGACGCCGAGCGGAAGAACATCGTCGTCTCGCGCCGCAAGGTCCTCGAGGAGGAGCGCAAGAAGAACCGCGAGAACCTGGTCAAGGAGCTCCACGTCGGCGATCTGCGCGAAGGCCAGGTCAAGAACATCACCGACTTCGGCGCGTTCATCGACCTGGGCGGCCTCGACGGCCTGCTCCACATCACCGACATGTCGTGGGGCCGCGTCAACCATCCGAGCGAGGTCGTCCAGCTCGGCATGAAGATCGAAGTGGTCGTGCTCGACTACGACGCCGAGCGCAACCGCATCAGCCTCGGCCTGAAGCAGAAGACCCGCAACCCGTGGGAGGACATCGGCGACCGCTATCCGATCCAGAGCGCGCACGACGGCGAGGTCGTCAACCTGATGACCTACGGCGCGTTCGTCCGTCTCGAGCCCGGCATCGAAGGCCTGGTCCACGTCAGCGAGATGAGCTGGACCAAGCAGGTCACGCATCCGAGCGAGGTCGTGAAGCCGGGCGACAAGGTCCGCGTCATGGTCTTGGACATCAACCACGACAAGCAGGAGATCTCGCTCGGCATGAAGCAGGCCGAGCGCAACCCCTGGGACAACATCAAGGACAAGTTCCCGGTCGGCCAGAAGATCAAGGGCACGATCCGCAACGTCACGAACTACGGCGCGTTCGTCGAGATCGAGCCGGGCATCGAGGGCCTGCTGCATGTCAACGACATCAGCTGGACCAAGAAGCTCGCGCACCCGAGCCCGGAAGTGAACAAGGGCGACGAGGTCGAGTGCGTGATCCTCGAGATCGACAAGGAGCGCCAGCGCATCTCGCTGGGCATGAAGCAGCTCCAGGCCGATCCCTGGACCAGCGAGATCCCGAACCGCCTCAAGCGCGGATCGATCGTCGACGGCAAGGTGACCAAGATCACCAACTTCGGCGTCTTCGTCGAGCTGACCGACGGCCTCGAAGGCCTGCTCCACGTCAGCGAGATCGCCGACACGCCGGTCGAGAAGCCCGAGGAGGTCCTCACCGTCGACCAGGCGGTGAAGGTCAAGGTCATCAACGTCGACATCGAGCTGCGCAAGATCGGCCTGAGCATGAAGGGCGTCCCGCAGGCCTGATTTCGATCGAATGCCGGTCGCCTGAGCGACTTGCGGCAAAGGACCCCGGGGATCGACCCCGGGGTCCTTCTGTTTACCCGTATCACCCAGGGGGTGTCCGGAGATACCGGGCGAGTCATGGCGGACCCGGCAACTGCCGTCACCCTGCCGACTTGCTCATCGCGCCGACAGCACGCCAGGCCGTGTGTCGATGAACCTTGCAGCGCCGGGCCCGTTAATCCCCGCGCCAACATCCCTTCGCCGTAGAGGAACCCCGCATGCCCCGCCAGATCGACGACGACCAGATCGACGACGACCAGCTGCTGGAGGGCGAGGAAGGCGCCAGTGAAGGCGGGATGTCCGAGGAGGAGCAGGCCCGCAAGGCCGTCCCCGCCTGGATCATCTCGATCGCCGTCCACGGCGTGCTCGGCGTGCTGTTCGCGCTGGTCGTGCTCGTCGCCGAGGAGCTCGTCGAGGAGACACCGCCGGTCAAGGTGACCGCGATCGATCCGCCGCCGCCGCGGCCGATGGAGAAGATCGAACGCGACATCGAGGAGACCGACCTGGCGCTCGACATCGACGCGCCCGAGTCCGACAAGGTCAGCCCGATCAGCGAGCTCGACGTCCCGGTCGAGGAATACAGCCGCGAAGAGGATATCGAATCCGAGGTCCCCAAGGGCCGCGAGGAGGCCGTCGCCGACTCCGAGATGGGTGGCGAGGGCGCGTTCATGGCGATCGGCGCCGGCGGCGGCGCATCGGGCATGTTCGGTTCGCGCTCCGGCGGCGGCAAGAAGCGCGCCCTCGGCCGCTTCGGCGGCTCGAAGGGCAGCGAGAACGCGGTCGACGCCGCGCTGCGCTGGTTCAAGAAGCACCAGGGCCCGGACGGCCAGTGGAACGTCACCAGCTACCCGACCAACTGCACCGAGAATCCGAAGTGCGAGCCCGGCCAGCACGCCCACGGCGGCGACGCCAACATGGCCTGCACCGGCTACGCGGTCCTCTGCTTCCTCGGCGCCGGCTACGACCACCGCATGCCGTCGAAGTACAAGGCCACGGTCAAGAAGGGCATCGACTGGATCGTCGCCAACCAGAAGGGCGATGGCCTGCTCGGCGAGCGCAACTACGAGCTCGGCGTCGCGGCGATGTGCCTGGCCGAGGCCTACGCGATGTCGAACGACCCGGCGCTGAAGGACCCGGCGCAGAAGGCGATCAACGTCATCCTCGCCCGTCAGACCAAGGAAGCCGCCGGCGGCTACGGCCTGGCCTGGGACTACGTCGCGCCGAATCCGGCGCGCAACGACTCCTCGGTGTCCGGCTGGTGCGTCATGGCGCTGAAGTCGGCGATGGGCGCGGGCCTGAGCGTCGGCGACGGCATGACCGGCGCCAAGAACTGGCTGAAGAAGTACTGGGAGGCGG
>Ga0196963_10002222_pt1 | contig 11936 bp, 9 predicted proteins | sample S1_5metaG_FD_148600 | JGI IMG/M metagenome (GOLD analysis project Ga0196963, IMG submission 148600) | Soil microbial communities from Anza Borrego desert, Southern California, United States - S1_5 | ecosystem: Environmental > Terrestrial > Soil > Desert | place: USA: California | collected... | reverse complement strand
CTACGCGGCCCAGGTCGTGAAGAACGCCGCCGCACTGGCCGAGGGGCTCGCCAAGGCCGGCTACCGGCTCGTGTCGGGCGGCACCGACAACCACCTGATGCTCCTCGACGTTCGCTCCTACGACCCGGAGGTGTCCGGTCGTCAGGTGCGCAACCGGCTCGGCAAGGCCGGGATCTCGCTCAACGAGAACACCGTGCCCGACGACCCCCGCCCGCCGTACCAATCCTCGGGTCTGCGCATCGGCACGCCGGCCGAGACCACGGCCGGCATGCGCGAGCCCGAGATGCAGCAGGTGGCCGAGCTCATCGACCGGGCGATCCGTGCCGGCAAGGACGAGGCCGAGCTCGCCGCCGTCCGCGACGACGTCCGCACCCTCTGCTCCAAGTTCCAGCCCTATCCCGGGCTGAGCGCCTGATCAGTAGGCGCCGCGACCGAAGAGGACGACCGGGATCGTCTTCATGATGATGACGAGGTCGGTCAGCAGCGACCAGTTGTCGACGTAGTACAGGTCGAGACGGGTGTACTCGTCCATCTCGGCGTCGGAGCGACCCGAGACCTGCCACATGCCGGTGATGCCGGGGCGGACCCGCAGCCGGTCGTGCAGCTGCTCGTCCCACAGCGACATCTCCTCGGGCAGCGCCGGGCGGGGGCCGACGAGCGACATCTCGCCCTTGAGGACGTTCCACAGCTGCGGCAGCTCGTCGAGCGACGTCTTGCGCAGCACGCGGCCCACCCGGGTGACCCGGGGGTCGTTGCGGAGCTTGAAGATCGGACCCTTCGAGTCGTTCTGCTGCTCGCGGAGGTCGATCCACATGTCGTGAGCGCCGTCGCACATCGAGCGGAACTTCTGGAACTCGAAGACGTCGCCGTTGCGGCCGACCCGCTGCTGCCGGTAGATCACCGGGCCGCGGGAGTCGAGCTTCACGAGCACGGCGATCAGCGCCGCCACCGGCATCGTGAGCAGCAGGAGCAGCGCGGACACGACGACGTCGAACGCCCGCTTGGCGAACGCACGCCAGCCGGTCGACTCGCACGGCTCGAGGTAGACGATCGGGAACCGGCCCAGCGGCCGCACCGTGAGGCGGTGGGCGGCGATGTCGCGCAGCGTCGAGGACAGCTCGACGTGCACGCCCTCGCGCAGCAGCTCGCGCACCAGCCGGTTCGACGTGGAGACCGACGTTGCGGACGTCGCCACGATCACCGACGACGCACCCGTGCGGTGGACGGCGGCGAGCGTGGCCGCCACCGGGCTCACACCGGTCTCGCCGAAGCCCTCGCCGACCTCGCCCACGACCTCGTAGCCGTGCTGCGGGTCGTGGCGGAGCATCTCGGCCAGCTCGTGCGCCTCGTCGTTGCCGCCCACCACGACGACCCGGCGCAGCAGTCGGCCGGACCGGCGCAGGGCGCCGAAGAGCCGGCGCACGATCTCGCGCTCGATGCCCATGAACCCGACGGCACCGATGTAGGTCATCGCCAGCCACGCACGCGACACGGGCAGCTGCAGCGCGTACGCCGCCACCGTCATCGCCGTGATCGCCATCGCCGCCGCCGACCCGATGCGCCGAACCTCGTCGAGGCGGCGGTTCAGGAACCGGACGTTGTAGATGCGGCGGGTCGCGAACGCCCACAGCCACACGGGCATCGACGCCACGGCGACGGCGAGGTGCACCCGCGCCGGCAGGTCGTCGGGTGCGCCGATCGACGATCGGATCGCGTATGCCGCCACCATGGCGAGGCCGACCGTGCACGCGTCGGCGAGCACGAGCGAGGCCTTGGGGGACGGGCGGGGCCGGGTGCGACGAACGACCGAGGGGGCAACGGCGGTTGCCTCCCCGATCGTCGGAGCCGAGCTCGGGGCGTGCTCCGCCTCGACGCTCGAGTCCATCAGTGCCATGAGTGCTCCGTGATCAGGTCCGTCGGAAACGTCACGGCATGACTTCGTTCCGTGGTTGCCGCATTCCTGCCGAAAGGGGTCGCGGAAGGTCAGAGGGACCCATCCGCCGCATCCTTCCCCTTCCGCCCGAACCGCCAAGCGTGGCGGGAGCGCTCGCAGGGGAGGAAGGCCGATGCGGTCCGTTGAAGTCGGAACCGCACCCCGCGTCGCCCTCACCACTACCCCCGGGAGCACCGTGTCAAGAGTCGCCGCCATCGTCATCGACGCCGCCGAGTGGTGGTACCTCGAGCGACTCCTCGACGAGGGCCGCCTGCCCAACCTCGCCCGGCTGCGCGCCCGCAGCGTCGAGGCGCGCATCGAGACACCTCAGGCCTTCCGGTCCGAGCTCGTCTGGGCCCGCTTCCTGCACGCCGCCGAGCCCCTCGAGGAGCGCGAGTGGCCGGTCTGCGTCACCTTCGACCCGGCGACCTACCGGTGCGGCACGAACACCGCCTCGCGGCGTGACCCCTTCTTCGCCCTCGGTGACGGCACGAAGGTGGTGGCCCTCGACCTCATCCACTCGTCGCCGTCGACCAACGTCGAGGGCCTCCAGGTCATCGGCTGGGGCTCGCACTCGCCGATGTGGCCCCGCCAGTCCCTCCCGGCCGGGCTGCTCACCGAGATCGACCGCCGGTTCGGCACCAACCCGGCGTTCGGCAACGACTTCGACTACGGCTGGCACCAGCCCGACTTCATCGACGCCCTGCGCCGGTGCTGCGAGGTGGGCGTCGCCCGCCGGGTCGACATCACCGAGTGGCTCCTCACCGAGCGGCTCCCGGACTGGGACCTGTTCGTCACCTGCATCTCGGAGTTCCACTCCGTCGGCCACCAGCTCTGGCACGGCGTCGACGAGCGCCACCCGCTGCACGGCGTCGCCCCGACCACCGAGCAGGCCGCCGCCACCGTCGCCGCCGTCACCGAGGCGGTCGACGCCCAGCTCGGCCGCCTGCTCGACATCCTCGGCGACGACACGACGGTCCTGCTCTGCTCCTTCCACGGCTTCCAGCCCGGCGACGACGTCGTCGGCACCGTGCTGATGCCCGAGCTGTTCCAGCGGCTCCAGCTCGGCCGCGGCCTGCTCGCCGACCCCGACCAGGCGGCGTGGCGCGTCGCCGGCTGCCCGCCGGTGCTGCCGGCGCCCGACGAGCACATCGGCGCGTACTACGTCGACCGGTTCGCAGACTCGCCGAAGCAGCGCGTGCGCCGGGCCGTCCGTCAGACGGTCCCCCGCAGCGGCTTCGAGCTGCTGCGCACCCTGACCCGCCGCCCGCAGCTGGCCAAGCTGGCCGAGATGGCGAAGCCGACGCCGCCCGAGACGCTCGAGGCGACCGACGAGATCCTCGCCAACTACGAGAAGGAGCCCGGCTACCAGGTCGCGAACTGGTATCGCCGCCACTGGCCGGCGATGCGGTGGTTCGCGCTGCCGTCCTTCGCCGACGGGCACGTGCGCATCAACCTCGCCGGCCGCGAGGCGAACGGCGTCGTGCCGATCGAGCAGTACGCCGCCGCCCTCGACGAGGTCGAGGCCGTGCTGCGCGCGTGCACCGACGCCCGCACCGGCGAGCCGATCGTCGAGCGGTTCATCCGGCTCATGGAGGACGACCCGTTCGCGCCCGACGGCCCGGACTGCGACCTCCTCGTGGTGTTCCGCGGCGCGCCCGACGCCATCGATCACCCCGACGTCGGCACCATCGGGCCGCACCCGCACCTGCGCACCTCGCACCACAGCGCCGACGGGTTCGCGCTCGTCGCCGGGCCCGGCATCGAGCGTGCGGACCTCGGGACCCGGCCGGCGGTCGACCTGGCGGCCACGGTGCTCGCCCTCCTCGGGAAGGACCGCACGGCGGCGGGCGAGAGCCTGCTCTCGACGCACCGCGAGTCGACCTCGCACGCTGCGTCTCCCGTGGCGACGTGACCGCCCGCGACGTCACGGTCGTGGTCCCGACGAGGAACCGCCGTGACGTGCTCGCCACCACCCTGACGACGATCCTCGGCCAGCGCGACGTCGACCTGCACGTCGTCGTCGTCGACGAGGCGTCGAGCGACGCCACGCCCGACCTGCTCGCCGCCCTGCGCAGCGACACCTTCGAGGTCGTCCGCCACGACGAGCCCAAGGGGCTGGCCGGTGCGCGCAACGCCGGCATCGAACGGGCGCGCACCACCTGGGTCGCGTTCTGCGACGACGACGACGTGTGGGCGCCCGACAAGCTCGCGGCCCAGCTCGACGAGATCGAGCGCGTGGGGTCGCGGTGGTCGTGCACCGGCACCGTGTCCATCGACGGCGACCTGCGGGTGATCGGCTACCACCGGCCGCCGCCGAGCGGCGACGTCACCGACGCGCTGCGCGTCACGAACGTCATCCCCGGCGGCGGGTCGAGCGTGCTGGCCGCGACCGACCTCGCCCGGGAGATCGGCGGCTACGACGCCTGGCCCACCGGCTGCGAGGACTTCGACTTCCACTGCCGCATGAGCAAGGTGACGACGCTCGCCGCCGTCGACCGGCCGCTCGTGGGCTACCGCGTGTGGGCGGGGTCGATGTCGACCAACGTCAACCGGATGCGGACCGGCCACGTTCGCGTGCTCGAGCGTCACCGCGGCGACCTGCCGCCCGACCTCGCCCGCCCCGGCGACCTCCACGCCGAGCAGTACTGGGCCCGGTTCCACCTCCGCAATCGTGACCGCGCCGCCGCCCTGCGGGCCTACGTCGACATCGCGCGGCGGTACCGGCTGCCGGGGCAGCTCGTGTACGCGCTGTGGGGCGCGCTGTCGCCCGATGGCGCCGACCGCCACCAGGCCGATCTCGAGCGCCGGCGGGTGCCCGCCGACTGGGCGGCGCAGGCGCGCGAGTGGCTCGACCGGATCCCGACGCTCGAACCGCTGCTGCCGGCATGACCCCGCCGGCGGTGACCGTCGTCGTACCGACGCGCAACCGCGCCGGCGTCTGCTCGCAGACGCTGCGGAACGTCCTCGCCCAGCGCGACGTCTCCCTCGAGGTGATCGTCGTGGACGAGGGGTCGACCGACGAGACGCCGGCGATGCTGGCGTCGCTGGCCGCCGATGACGCTCGTGTGCAGGTTCTCCGGCATGATCCCGCCCGTGGACTCCCCGCCGCTCGCAACGCCGGGCTCGCGCGGGCGGCGTGCCCGTGGATCGCGTTCTGCGACGACGACGACCTCTGGGCGCCCGACAAGCTCGCGGCCCAGGTCGACGCCGCGACCGCGGCGGGCGCGGCGTGGGTCGTCACCGGCGCGGTGCTCGTCGACGAGCAGCTGCGCGTGATCGGTCACCAGGCCGTGGCCGCGCCCGGCGAGTACGCGGCGCGCCTGGCGACCGAGAACATCGTCCCCGGCGGCGGGTCGGGCGTGCTCGCCGCGACGGACGTCGTGCGCGACCTCGGTGGCTTCGACGAGTCGCTCACCTCGTGCGAGGACTGGGACCTCTGGGTGCGTCTCGCCCGCCGCGGCGACCCCGCCGTCGTCGATCGGCCGCTCGTGCGCTACCGGATCTGGCCGGGCTCGATGTCGACGAAGGTGGGGCGCATGCGCACGACGCGCGCCGAGGTGCTGCGCCGCTACGGCGGTTCGGACGCCGGGCGCTACGACAACGAGCGGTGGCTGGCGAAGCAGCTGCTGCGCGGTGGCGATCGCGTCGACGCCGCCAAGGCCTTCGCCACGCTCGCGCTGCGCCACCGCCGTCCGGCCGAGCTGACCCGGGCGATCGGCGCCCTCGTGGCACCGGCGCGGATGGCGGCGGCGGGCGATGAGCGGGCGCGCCGGCAGGTGCCACCGTCGTGGCTCGCCGAGGTCGCGGCATGGTGAAGCTGCTCGTGCTGCTGACGATGGTGGTCAGCGCCATCGTCAGCGGGGTGACGTGGTGGCGCGACCACCCCGAGGCCGGCCGGTTCCGCGTCGAGGGCACCCAGATCATCGGCCCCGACGACGAGCCGTTCGTGCCCGCCGGCGTGAACATGCTCGGGCCCGATGCCTTCTTCAACCCGTCGGGTCGAACGGCGGAGCAGGCCGAGGTGCTCGCCGAGGTGTGGCGCGCCAACACCGTCCGGCTCAACGCCTGCCTGCCCGAGGGGTGCCCGTACACCGGCGTGCGCAACACGCTGAACGGCGACCTCGACGCGCTCGTCGACGAGTACACCGATCGCGGGCTCGTGGTCATGATCGCCCTGCACCAGGTCGAGCCGGGCACCTGGCCCGACGACGCCACGCTCGACCGCATGGCGACGTGGTGGCACGACGTCGCGCGGCGCTACGCCGACGAGCCGTACGTGTGGTTCAACCTGCTCAACGAGCCGGGGTCGGATGAGCCGGCGTCGCGTCGGTGGGTCGACGTCCACCAGCGCCTGCTCTCGGCGGTGCGCAGTGCGGGCGCCCGCAACCTCGTGGTCGTCGACGGCACGTCGTGGGGGCAGGAGGCCGGCGGCGACCGCGGCGCCGACCCGACCGACCCGGAGGACAGCGCCATCATCACCTTCGGCACCGAGCTGAAGGGCAGCGACGACGCGGTCGCCTTCTCGTTCCACGTCTACGACCAGTGGGGGCCGCCGGAGACCGACGACGCCGGGCGCGACGCCCGCATGACCGAGTACGTGCAGCGGGTGCACGACGCCGGCCACGCCCTGCTCATCGGCGAGACCGGCTCGCCCGAGGCCGAGTGCTGCGACCCGCGCTCGCTGGCGACGGCGTCGGCGTACCGCGTGGCGGCGAGCACCGGCATCGGCGTGCTCGCGTGGCACGGCCAGGGCATCGACGGCTACCAGCTCGTCGACGTCGACAACGACGTGTCGGTGCCGGGGATGATCGACGTCGGCCCCGACATGGTGCCGACCAACCTGACCTGGCACGGTCGGCTGCTGTGGGACTTCCTCCACCGCTGAGATGCGCGTCGCGTTCCTGACGACGGTGCTGCCGTCGGGCCGGCGGACCGGCGGCGAGTTGGCGTCGCAGGCGGTCGTCGACGCCGTGCGTGCCGCCGGCCACGACGTCGTGGTCGTCGGCTACCTGCGCCCCGGCGCGACCGCCGGCGAGGGTGAGGTGGTCGTCGCCGAGCGCACGATCGAGAGCGAGCACGCGCGCATCGGTGAGCGGCTCGGGTGGGCGACGACGGCACTCGTCGTCTCGCTGCCGCTGTCGGCGGCGAAGTACGCCGGTGCCGCGTACGCGAAGGCGGCGCGGGCCGCGGTGGCCGATGCCGACGTCGTGGTGATCGACCGGCCGCAGGCCGGCTGGTGGCTGCGGGACGACGACGTCGCGCTGCCCCCGCTCGTGCTGCTGGCGCAGAACGTGGAGACCGGCGTGTACCGCGACCAGGCGGTCGATGCGTCGGGTGCGAAGGGTGCACTGCTGCGGCGCGAGCACCGGAAGGTCGCGGCGCTCGAGGAGCGGCTGGCGCGGCGGGCGGCGCAGGTGTGGACGTACACCGAGGAGGAGCGGGCCCACTTCGACGGTCGGCTGCTGCCGGTGCCGAGCGTCGTGGCCGCGCCGACCGGCGAGCGCGTGCCGGTGCGCGACGTCGCCGTGCTCGGCACGTGGACGTGGGCACCGAACGCGGTCGGGCTGCGGTGGTTCGTCGACGAGGTCGTCCCGCGGCTGCGCACGCGTGACGTGCACGTCGCCGGCACCGGCGCCGACTGGGTGGCCGAGCGCGAGGGCGTGACGTACCACGGCTTCGTCGAGGACGCCGTGGCCTTCCTCGACGGCGCGCGCGTGGTCGCGGTGCCGTCGACCGCCGGCCGCGGCATCCAGATCAAGACCCTGGACGCGCTGGCGCTCGGCGCGTGGCTCGTGGCGACGCCGGTCGCGGTGCGCGGCCTCGACGTCGGGCCGCCCGTCGCTCGAATCGCGGGCGACGCGGACGCGTTCGCGGCGGCGATCGACGACCTGCTGCTCGACGCCGCCACGACCGACGGCCGCAACCCCGACGCCCTCGCGTGGTCAGCCCCGCGTCGAGCCCGGCTCGAGGCCGCGGTCGCCGAGGCCCTCGCCGAGCTCGCACCGCCCGCGTGAGCCGTTCTGTGTCGCGTCGATCGGCCTGGTGACGATCAGCGCGACACGGTTCGGGAGAGGAGGTCGTGGAGGCGGCGGGCGTTCGGGAGGGCGGCGTACTCGGCTTCGACCTTGGCGCGGCCGGCGCGGCCCAGGCGGGCGCGGCGCTCGGGGTCGGCGGCGAGGTCGGCGAGGGCGTCGGCGAGGAGATCGGCGCGGCCGGGCGGCACGAGCACGCCGCTCGACGCGTCCACGAGCTCGGGGATGCCGGCGATCGGCGTGGTGACGACGGGCAGCCCCGACGCCATCGCCTCCATCAGCGACACCGGCACGCCCTCGGCGAAGGACGGCAGGCAGAAGACGTCGGCCGCCGCGAGCAGGCCGCCGAGCTCGTCCTGCCCGAAGGCCCCGAGCAGCTTGACCCGGTCGTGCAGCCCCAGCTCCTCGAGCGCTCGCTCGACGGCCGGGCGGTCGGGTCCGTCGCCGGCGAGGGTGACGCGCACGTCGACGCCGCGGTCGCGCAGCAGCGCGACGGCTTCGAGCAGCACGCGCTGGCCCTTGCGCGGGAGCAGCTGGGCGACGCACAGCACGTCGAGCGCGTCGCGGCCGCCGGCGCGCTCGGTGAGCGCGAAGCGAGCCGGGTCGACGCCGCAGCGCACGACTTCGAAGCGTGACCACCGCGACTCGTCGGTGATGGCCATCAGCTGGGAGCGGCAGAAGTCGCTGATGCACACGACGAGGTCGGCATCCGCGGCCTTGCCCGGGAGGCCCCAGTAGGTCACGTCGTCGAACTCGATGGGCCCGTGCATGGTGAACGACCACGACCGGTGCCGCCCGAGGTCGCGCCCGTAGGCGGTCGCGAGGCGGGCGACGTCGGCGGCGACGTTGGCGAAGTGCACGTGCACGTGCGTGATGCCGCGCCGGTCGAGCAGCCGGTGGAGCAGCAGCGCCTCCACCGCGTAGAAGACCTGCCAGGTCTTGGCCCGGATGCCGGGGTTGGCGTGGCCGAGCGCTCGGCGCAGGTGACGGAGCGCGGCGCCCGGGCGCGAGGCGATCGTGACGAGCAGGCCGAGGGCGCGCCCGATCGACAGCGGCAGCAGCCAGGTCGTCGACGCCAGCTCCTCGCGATCGACGGCGCTGCGAGCGTCGGACGGCTGGGCCCGGCGCACGGAGATGGTGTCGACCTCGACACCGAGCTCGCGCAGCGCCCGCACCTCGCGGAGGATGAACGTGTGCGACACCGCCGGGTACTTCGAGACGAGGTAGGCGACGCGCATCAGGTGGCCGCCGGGTCGGCGCGCACGGAGAGGTGGTGGATCGACGTCACGCCGGCCCAGGTCCAGAGCAGCAGGTTCGGGAACGCGTAGGTGAGCGGCCCGAAGCTGGCGACGATCAGCCAGTGGAGGAACAGCGCGACCATGCCGAGCCGCCACGGGTCGAGCGACTCCGGTCCCGGCCGCAGCACGGCGCCGCCGACCGCGAACAGCAGCCCGAGCGCCCACAGCACCGCGGCGGGCACGCCGATCTCGACGGCGTGCGACAGCGGGACGTTGTGCACGGGGATGCCCACGCCGGTGAGGGGATAGCTCTGCGAGACCTCCATGTACTTCGGCGCCTCGCGCTCGAACGCGTGCCAGCCGACGCCGAACAGCGGATGGGTCAGCACCATCTCGACGGCGGCGTGGTTGGTGTTGTAGCGATCCCAGAGCGGGCGCTGGTCGCTCGAGCGCTCACCGACGGAGTCGGCGAAGCCGGGCAGGAACGTCAGCGCGGCGATGAGGATCACGGTGCCGACGGCGCCGATCGGCAGCAGCACCCGTCGCGTGCGCCGGCTCGTGAGCAGCGCCATCGTCGTGGCGACGACCGTGGCGAGCCACACCGCTCGCGTGAGCGTGAAGATCGTCGTCGCCAGGCAGAGCAGCGCCACGACGCCGGCGACGCGCCGACGCGTCGGCTTGGTCCAGGTCGAGTAGGCGACGGCGGCCCCGACCGCGCACCCGTACAGCGCCAGGCCCATGGCGACGGCCTCGGCGAACGGGCCGCGCGCCCGACCGAAGTGGATGCCGACCGACTCGTCGGCGATGTAGCTCGGGAACACCCACTGCAGGTTGTGCGTGCCCTCGAGCAGGCCGATCACGCTCAGGTACGCGCCGGTGCCGACGAGGACCATCAGCAGCGCGTCGCGGTCCTGAGCGCGGCCGTAGATCAGCGGTGCGAGCGTGAACACCGTGAACGGCACGATGCCGAGCACGTCGAGGAGCGCGAACAGTCCCTCGGTCTCGAGCAGCGTGCCGGCGGCGTAGGCGGAGACGGTGCCGATGCCGGCGACGGCGGCGAGCACGGCGTGCAGCGGCCGCCAGACGATCGTGCGCTCGCTCGTCGCCGCGCCCGGCGTCCGCAGCACGAGGGCGGCGAGGCCGCCGGCGATCAGCACCCGGTCGGGACCGATCGGGAACCCGAGCTCGTCGCTGTTGCCGGAGAAGACGGTGAGGGCGAGGCCGAGCGACACGAGCCACGCCGGCGAGGTGAACGTCGCGAGGTACGCGGCGCCGGCGAAGCCGACGAGCACCGCCGCCGCCAGGGGCACGGACGCGGCGCCGGTCAGCGCGTAGACGATCAGGCTGACGGCGACGACCGCGAGACCGATGCGGACGACCGCGTCCGTCGACGGCGGCCGGAGCGCGCCGCGCGGTCGCTCCCGATCGCGCTCCCTCTGTTCGAGGTCGGTCAAGAGCTCCCGGCGCGGGCGTGGGCGGGGGCGGGGGTCTCGCGACGGTTCGCCACGAGCGTCGCCAGCGCGACGCCGGCGATGATGCCGAGCAGGACGGGCCCGGCGATGGCGAGCTGCAGGTTCTTCGACCGGTCGCTGCCCGCGGCCGTCGCCGGCGCGACGAGGTCGATGTTGCCCGAGCCGCCGGAGCGGTCACGCGCCTCGGCGTACACCGACGCCAGCGTGTCGGCCTCGAGCTGGGCGCGGTCGACGTCGGCCTCGGCGGCGGCGAGGGCCTCGAGGTCGTTGTCGGTGACGCTGCCGGCCTCGACGCGCGCCTCGTACTGGCGCTGCAGCGCGTCGCGACGCGCCGTCGTCGTGTTCAGCGTCAGGCTGGCCTGGCGGAACTCGTCGAGCAGGACCTCGAGGTCGGTCGAGGACGCCGCCTGGTCGGCGTAGTCCTCGAGCGCCTGGGCGGCGGCCGCCGCGAAGCGGATCGCTTCGGCGCTGTCGTTGCCCTCGCCGACGACCTTGATGATCGAGGACTCCGGCACCGACGTGGCGTCGATGTTGCCGGTCACCTGGTCGACGTCGAGGTCGAGGATCTCGGCGACCCGCTCCTCGACGGCGCGGGTCGGCACCAGCCGGCTGTAGGTCTCGGCGAGCGTGCGGCTGGCCTCGACGAAGCCGGGCACCGCCTGGGCCTCGACGTTGAAGCCGCCGACGAGGAGCCGGGACTCGGCCGAGTACACCGGCTGGCGGGCCAGCGCGAGGGCCAGCGCCGGCACGAGCAGCACGAGCACCGGCAGGACGACGAGGAACGGCCTCGCGACCACGGCCTGGCTCGGCGTGAGTCGACGGCGCGTGACGCTGACGCCGGCGGCCGGTCGCGACTCGGACACGGCAGGGTCAGCCCGCCGAGGGGCCTGCATGGTCATCGGGCCAGAGTTTGCCCCGCGGGCGGGGATTCCTCCCGCTCTTCGGTCGCTCGGCCTAGAGCGGCGGGGCGAGTGGCGCCCGGGGCACGCCGCCGCCACCGGGCGTCAGCGCGCTGTTGTTGGTGACGACCCGCAGCTCGGCGCGGATGCGGCCGATGTCGCGGCGCAGCTCGGTCAGCGCCGCCGTGCCCTCGGCGGACGGCTCGGCGAAGAACGTGAACGCGCTCGAGCGGTCGACGACGTAGGCGCCGTAGTCCTGGAGCGCCCGGGCGACGACGACGCCGGTGGCCGAGAGGCCGAGCCGGGTGACGTCGACCGACGGTGGGATGGCGGCGAGGGTGCCCATCGGGTTGCGGCCG
>Ga0196963_10002221_pt1 | contig 11941 bp, 10 predicted proteins | sample S1_5metaG_FD_148600 | JGI IMG/M metagenome (GOLD analysis project Ga0196963, IMG submission 148600) | Soil microbial communities from Anza Borrego desert, Southern California, United States - S1_5 | ecosystem: Environmental > Terrestrial > Soil > Desert | place: USA: California | collected... | reverse complement strand
CGGGCGTGCCGGCGCCGCCATCGCTGGTGAACATCTTCGCCGAGATCGAGCGTGATCTTGGTATTCCGTCGCCCGATCACGGCTGTCTGACGCCATGGACGGATCAGGGCGTGCTGCTGCTCAACGCGGTGCTGACGGTCGAGGCCGGTCGTGCCGGCAGTCACCAGGGGCGGGGCTGGGAGGCGTTCACCGATGCCATCGTCGACCAGCTCAACCGCGAGCGCGAAGGGCTGGTGTTCATGCTCTGGGGCAGTTACGCGCAGAAGAAGGGCGCGCTGATCGACCGCCAGCGCCATTGTGTTTTGCGCGCGCCGCACCCATCTCCGTTGTCGGCGCATCGCGGCTTCATCGGCTGCGGGCATTTTTCCGCGGCCAACCGCTATCTGGCCGGCCGCGGGCTGCGGCCGATCGACTGGCGGCTACCGACGCGCGCCAACCTGAGCTGAACCGCACGGATCGCGGGATGGGGAACTTGTACTCTGTTTTAGCACTCCAATGCTGCGAGTGCTAAGCTCGCGCCCGATGGAGAACACCATGTCGCAAGCCCTGGTCGCCAACAATCTGCCGATTCCGAGCGCGCTCGGGTCGCTGGATGCGTATATCGCCGCGGTCAACCGCGTGCCGTTGCTCACCCTCGACGAGGAGCAGGATCTGGCGCGCCGCTATCAGCAGGAACAGGACCTCGAGGCTGCCCGCCGCCTGGTGCTGTCGCACCTGCGCTTCGTCGTGCATGTCGCCCGTGGCTACAACGGCTACGGCCTGCAGATGGGCGATCTGATCCAGGAAGGCAACATCGGGCTGATGAAGGCGGTGAAGCGCTTTGACCCGGCGCTGGGCGTGCGTCTGGTCAGCTTCGCGGTGCATTGGATCCGCGCCGAGATGCACGAGTTCATCCTGCGCAACTGGCGCATCGTCAAAATCGCGACGACCAAGGCGCAGCGCAAGCTGTTCTTCAACCTGCGCAAGTCGAAGAAGCGTCTGGGTTGGATGAACAACGAGGAGGTTCAGGCGGTCGCCCGCGATCTGAACGTGCCGGTGTCCGAGGTGCTGGAGATGGAAGCCCGGCTGAATGGCCGCGACATCGGTTTCGATGCCCCGGTCGATGCCGACGACGATGCGCCGCCGGCGCCGGTCGCCTACCTCGAGGACCACAGTGCCGACCCGGAAGCCAGCTACGAGCGCGAGAGCGAGGAGGACAACCACCTCGAGCTGCTCAAGGAAGGCTTGGCCAAGCTGGATGCCCGCTCGCGCGACATCATCCGCCGCCGCTGGCTGGACGACGAGAACAAGGTCACGCTGCAGGAGCTGGCCGACGAGTACGGCGTCAGCGCCGAGCGCATCCGCCAGATCGAGGCGAACGCGCTGAAGAAGATGAAGGCGCTGTTTGTCGCGTAGTTCCAGCGCTGGTTTGATCAGCCAGAAAAGCCCGCCCGGTGCGGGCTTTTCGCTTATTTGCGGCGGTTAGCCCAGATTTCAGTACAGATCCACCGGGTCCACATCCAGCGACCAGCGCACCCGTCGCGCCTCCGGCAGCGCGTACAGCTGCGCCACCCAGTGGCCGAGCAACCGCTGCAGCGGGCCGCGTTGCGCCGCGCTGAGCAGCAATTGCGCGCGATGCCGGCCGGCGCGCAGCGGCATCGGCGCGGGCAGCGGGCCGTGCGCCTCGACCGCGGCTTCGGCGAATCTGGCGAGCCGCTGTCGTGCGGCGGCAAGGAAGGCGGTCGCTGCGTCCATTTGCAACGCCTCGGCGCGCAGCAGCGCGAGATGACCGAACGGCGGAAACCCGGTGGCGCGGCGCTCGTCCAGCGCCGCGGCGGCAAATGCCGGGTAGCCGCCCGATAGCAGCGTGGTCAGCAAGGGGTGTTGCGGATGGTGGGTCTGCAGCAGCACCCGGCCGGGGCGCCCGGCGCGGCCGGCGCGACCGGCGACCTGGATCAGCAACTGGGCGAGCCGTTCGCTCGCGCGGAAGTCGGCGCTGAACAGGCCCTCGTCGACGCCGACCACGGCGACGAGGTCGAGCTGCGGCAAATCGTGCCCCTTCGCCAGCATCTGCGTGCCGACCAGGATGCCCGGCGCGTTGCCGAGCCGCTGCAGCTGCTTCGCGACGCCATCGCGCTGGCGCGTGGTCTCGCGGTCGATACGGATCACCGGGACCTGCGGGAAGGCAGCGACCAGCGCCTGCTCCAGGCGTTCGGTGCCGACCCCTTGCGGCTGCAACCCGAGGCCGCCGCAGGCCGGGCAAGCGGATGGCGGACGCGCCGTACTGCCGCAGTGATGACAGAGCAATTGCCGGCCCTGGCGGTGCACGGTCAGCGGCCGCTCGCAGCGCGTGCATTGCGCGCTCCAGCCGCAGTCGTGGCAGAGCAGCACCGGGGCGTAGCCGCGCCGATTCTTGAACACCAGCGCCTGGCCGCCGGCGGCGAGCGTCGCGGCCAGTGCCGTGCGCGTGGTGCTGGCCAGGCCGGCATCGAGGGCTTGGCGGCGCAGATCGACGATCTCGACCGTCGGGGGCTGCGCGCTGCCGGCGCGACGCCGCAGCTCGAGCCGTTGGTAACGCCCGACCGCAGCCTGCGCCAGGCTCTCCAGCGAGGGCGTCGCGCTGCCCAGCAGTACTGGCACATCCAGCGCCTTGCCGCGCACCAGGGCGAAGTCGCGCGCGGAATAGCGCACGCCATCTTGCTGCTTGTACGAAGGGTCATGCTCCTCGTCGACCACGATCAGGCCGGCGCGCGGCAGCGGACAGAACACGGCTGACCGGGTACCGACTACGACCATCGGGCGACCTTCGGCCAGCGTGGCCCAGGCCCGCGCCCGTTCTCCCTCGGCCAGGCCCGAGTGCAGCGCCAGCACGCGCGCACCGAGGCGTGCCTGGAAGCGCGCCAGCGTCTGCGGGGTCAGGCCGATCTCCGGCACCAGCACGAGGGCCTGCCGTTCCTGCGCCAGGCAATGCGCGAGCATCTCAAGGTAGACCTCGGTCTTGCCGCTGCCGGTCACGCCGTCGAGCAGCAATGGCCGGAAGCCGGGACAGGCCAATGCCGCGGCGACAGCGGCCTGCTGCTCGGGGTTGAGCGGCGGACCCGGGCGGCCGGCGGCGGTCGGCACGACAGCGGCCTCACGGCGGATCGCGCCGCGCTCGGCCAGGCTGCGTGCGGCGGAACGCCAACCGGGCAGCTCGGCGTCGAGCTCGGCCTCGGTTGCCGGGGCACGGGTCAGGCGCGTCCATAGTCGTGCCGGCAGGCTACCGGCGCGCAGCCGTGGCGGGGCGGATGCGCAGGCCAGCCATTGCCAGTCTGCTGCGCTCTGTGCGGCAGCACCCTGACGCAGGTTGCCGGGCAAGGCCAGATTCAGCACCTCGCCGAGCGGCGCGTGGTAGTACCCGGCCAGCCAATGCAGGCTCTGCCAGAGTTCGCCGTCGAGCAGCGGCACGCGGTCGACGCGCGCTTCGATCGGGCGGAGCCGTTCGACAGCGAGGTCTGCCGGGCCGCTACCCGCCACCACGCCGAGCAGGCGGCGTTGGCCGAAGCGTGCCCAGACACGACAGCCGACCCAGCTGGCATCGGCTTCGCCGGCGTCCGGCAGGTAGTCGAACAGCGCTGGCAGCGGCAACGGCAGGGCGACTTTCAGAACGGTCGCCATGGAGCGAGTTTCGGTGTGCTTTGCAAGAGGGGATTTGCCCGGCATTTGTGTAGGAGAATTCACATATCCTTGTTAAGTCACTGTCAGGGAAGCGCTTTTCCATTTATCCACAAAAACTGTGGATAACTCTGTGGAATCTGCCTGCGTGAGTGGCCAAAACGCTAGGTAGTAACAGGCTCGGCAGTCCCTTGGCGAAGTTTTAACCATCCTGCCCTTATCTTTGAAAAACAAACAGTTAAGTCGAGTCGATGAAACAGCTGATGGTGGGGTTGGGGCTTGACGCGGGGCGCTCGATTGAGGCTGCGCGCGTTGTGCACAACGTTTCACGGCCACAACCTTGTGCCAGGCCGTGGACCGGCAACTCCGCCGGCTGTCAACCGATCGCCCCGCGCAGCGTTGCTGCAGTCGTGGCTCATTCCCGCACTCTCAGATGCCCGCTCTTGATGCCGAACCGGGTTCCGCCGCCGTGCTGCTAGGTGTGGCTGCCGAACCTGCACTTACCGCCGCGCTCGATCGCTTCTTGCGCGGCGTGGAGCGCCGCGCGTTGCGTCATGCCGAGCTCGCCCTGGGCAATCCGGACGATGCGCTGGAGGCGCTGCAGGATGGCATGCTGCGATTCGTCAAGCATTACCGCGGCAAGCCGCAGGATGAATGGCCGCTGCTGTTCTGGCGTGTGCTCGACTCCTGCCTGATCGATGCGCTGCGCCGCCGTCGACGCGCTGGACGCTGGTTCAGCAACTGGTTCGGTGGTGCGGTGGAGGACGAACCCGACCCGCTCGCGCAGGTGCCGGATCCGCGCGAGCCCGGCCCGCTCGCCCGGCTCGGCGATGCGCAGGCCAGCGCGGCGCTGGAGGCCGCATTGCGTGGTCTGCCGCACCGCCAGCGTCAGGCCTTCCTGCTGCGCGTCTGGGAAGGCCTGGACGTGGCGCAGACCGCCGCCGCGCTGGGGATCTCCGAGGGCAGCGTGAAAACCCATCTGTTCCGCGCGCTGGCGGCGCTGCGGCAGAAGCTGGAGGGGCACCTATGAACGCACCGCGCGATGACCGCTGGATTCTGCGCAGTCGCGCCCTGCTCGACGAATCGGCGGCGCGGCTGCCGCCGGCGCGGGCGCGCGCCCTGGCCGAGGCCCGCGAGCGCGCGTTGGCGCAATTGGCGCCCGAGCCTCGCTTGGGATGGCGCCGAGGCTTCCTCGCGGGACCGGCGTTGGCGCTGCCCGCGCTCGTCCTGGCGCTGGGGCTGGGCGTACTGCTGCTGGCGCGCCAGGGCAGTCTGCCGGATGCGGCCTCGGACCTGGCGCCGGCGGCGGTGGTTGAGGATTCGCCGACTACGCGTCTGCTCAGCTTGCCCGAGGGCGAATTGGAGCTGTTGGCGACCGGTGAGGCACAGGATCTGGTCGAGGACTACGAGTTCTATGTCTGGCTCGGCAACGATGCGACGCGTTAAGCGATTGCTGCTGGCAGTGCTGCTCGGCGTCGCGAGCCTGGCCGTGCTCGCAGCCGAGCCGCGCGCATGGCAGCAGCTCAGTGCTGAGCAGCAGGCGATGCTGGCGCCGTTCGCCGGGCAATGGCCGAACCTGCCGCCCGAGCAGCAGGCGCAGTTGCTCAGCAATGCCGAACGCCTGCGCGACTTGCCGCCGGAGCAGCGCGAGCGCGTGATCGCGCGGATGGAGGCGTGGCTCGCCTTGCCGGCGGAGCAGCGCGCCCGGCTGCGCGAGCGCTGGCAGGCGTTCCGGCAACTGCCGCCGGAGGAGCAGCAGCGCCTGCGCCGCACCTTCCATCGTTTCCGGGCGTTGCCACCGGAAGAACGCGAGCGGCTACGCGCTGCGTTCGAGGCGATGAGCCCGGAGGAGCGGCGTGCCTTCCTGCTCGGCGCCGAATCGCAGCGTCTGGCCGACACCGCGCGCCGCGTGTTTGCGTTCGTGCCGCCCGAGCAGCGCGAGGCAACCTGGCAGATGCTGCGCGACCTGGCACCGGAAGACCGCGAGCGACTGCGCCGGCTGGTGCAGCGGATGCCGCCGTGGCAGCGCGAGGAACTGCGTCAGGCGCTGCTGCAACGGGCGCCGGAAACGCGCGGGGCATATCTGCGCGAGCGGCTGGGCGAGGGATGACCGCGCCCTTGCGTTCCGCGGCCGGCGCGATGGAGAGCGTCAGCTCCGCTGCATGATCCGCCGCCGCGCGCTGAAGCGATCGCCCCAGCGCGCGACGCCTTCGGCGCGCAGCCGCGGCGCGTGCTCGCGCAGGTAGGCGTCGAGCGCGGCGCGGCTGTCCAGGCGGTACTGGATGCAATAGGCGACACGCCCAGGCGGCGCGTCCTCCACCACGAACACCTCGGCAGCGGTGAAGCCCGGCAGCGCGAGGATCTCGGCGACATGTTCGTTCAGCCACGCGCGGTAATCGGTGGCGAGTGCCGCATCGATATCGATGTTCACTTCGTAGATCGTCATAGGGCCACCAGGCTCACCGCGAGATTGATGAACGCGCCCAGCGACAGCAGCGCGAAATAGCACAGGCCGAGCACGCCGAACTTCAGCGAAGTCATGATCACGCCTTGGCCGTAGACGCGCTTCTGCGTCAGCCACAGGTACAGCGGCATCCACACCATCAGGGCCATTTCGAGGAATTGCAGCGACTGCGCCGCCGCGCCGGCACCGAGCCAGTCGCGCGCTTCCTCGAAGCCGACGATCAGCAGCAGCGCGGCGCACAGGAAAGCATGGCTGTGCAGCGCGACGATCAGGTGCTCCATGTACAGCCGGCGGCGGAACAGATAGGCGATTTTCAGCAGCAGCGCGAATACCGGCAGCAGCACGAAGAACGTCGCCGGCAGGCTTTGCATGTAGGCATCGACGAGTAAGGCCGGCTCATCGCGCACTCTGCGGATGTTCGCGTCGGCGCGGCGCGCGAGGTTGTTCAGCAGCGTGTTGGCGGCGGCGGGCAGGAACGCCAGGTTGACCGGATTGGTCTGCGGATCCCATTGCTCGTTGTTGATCTGGATGCCGAGTTTGGCGCGCGGCTCCGGCGGTGGAGTTTCGCCGCGGGCCAGCGCAGCATCGCGCGCCTTGAGCCATTCGATGCGCGCCTCGGCACGCCGCTGTACTTCGGCGATGCCGGACTCGAGGCCGAATTGCCCGCCCGGGCTGTCGACACGTTCCAGCGCCTTGTGCAACGTTGCCAGTGCTTCGTCGCGGGCCCTTTCCACCTCGGCGATGGTGTGCGCCTGCGTGATGCGCGAGGACGTGTTGTCCTGCGCGTCGAACTCAGGCTCGACGAAGAAGCGCAGCACGAAGAACGCGGCGAGGCACAGGAACACGAACAGCCGGACCGGGCTGACATAGCGCACGCGATGACCGGCGAAGTATTCGCGCGACAGATAACCCGGCCGGAACAACAGCGGCGGCAGGGTGCGGAAGATCCGCGAGTCGAGGTCGAAGACGCTGTCGAGGAAATCGCCGACGATGCTGCCGAAATGCCGCACCAGGCCGTTCACCGGCTGGCCGCAGGCATAGCAATGCGCGCCCAGCATCGGCGTGCCGCAGTTCTGGCAGGCGCGGGTGGTGGTGCCGTCGGCGCGGATCGTCGACATACGGTGGTGCCGTCCCGTTCACCCGCTGCGCGGGTGCCTCTGCTTCGCTCGGTCTACGATAGCCGGCTTTTCCCTTGGGGTAACGACTTGCAGACGGCGCCGCACTGGCGCGGCGAGATCGCCGCGACGCTGACCCTGGCCTGGCCCTTGGTGCTCGGCCAACTCGCTTCGATCGCGATGAACGTGGTCGACACGCTGCTGGCCGGGCGGCACGGGCCGCAAACGCTGGCCGGCGTCGCCGTCGGTAGCGCCGTCTGGTCGCTGGTGCTGTTGGTGCTGATCGGCGTGCTGATGGCGATTCCGCCGTCGGTGAGTCAACTGGCCGGAGCCGGCCAGCGCGCGCGGATCGGGCCGTTGTTTCGCCAGGCGGTCTGGCTGGCATTGTCGATGGGGCTGGTTCTAATGCTATTGGTGCGCCAAGCCGATTGGCTGCTGCGTGCACTCGGCATCGCCGACGACGTACGCCCGCCGGCCGAGGCTTTTCTACAGGCGGTGTCCTGGGGGGCGCCGGCATTGGCGCTGCATTTCTGTTTCAGGTTCCTGAGCGAAGGTGTGGCGCTGACCCGGCCGAGTCTGGTCTCCGGCGTCGCCGGTCTGCTGCTGCTCGGCCCGCTCGGCTACTGGCTGATGTTCGGCGGCGCCGGACTGCCCGGCCTGGGCGCCGCGGGTCTTGGCTGGGCGACGGCGATCGTGCTGTGGGGGCAGGCGCTCGGGTTCGGCTTGTTTCTCGCGCGCGGCCGGCGCTATCAGGACCTCGGGTTGTTCCGTCGTTTCGAATGGCCCAATCCGGCCCTGCTCGCCGAGTTGCTGCGCATCGGTCTGCCGATGGGCGTGTCGATCTTCATGGAGGGCAGCCTGTTCGTCGCCACGGGCCTGTTGATCGGCACGCTCGGCGCCACGGCTGTGGCCGCGCACCAGATCGCGCTGAACGTCGCATCGGTCTGCTTCATGGTGCCGCTCGGCATCGCGATGGCGATGACGGTGCGGGTCGGCCATGCCGCCGGCGCCGGCAATGCATCCGGCGTGCGCTGGGCCGGGCGCGCCGGCTACGCGATCGTCGCCGTGACCCAGGTGAGCATGGCGCTGACGCTGGCGTTGGGGGCCGAAGCCATCGCCGGCGCCTACACGACGGATGTCGCGATCGCCGCGCTGGCCGCGCAATTGCTCTGGCTGGCGGCGATCTTCCAGTGCTCGGATGGATTGCAGGCGGCCTCCGCCGGCGCCTTGCGCGGGCTGAAGGACACTCGCGTGCCGATGTGGATCACGATGCTGTCGTACTGGGGGATCGGCATGTCCCTCGGCGCCTGGTTGGGCCTGTATCGCGGCCACGGCCCGGCCGGCATGTGGCTGGGCCTGATCGCCGGACTGTCGGCCGCGGCGTTGCTGCTCACCCTGCGTTTTCTGCGCCTGGCGCGCTCATTCCAGCCGCACCCCGGGCAGGGTGCCGATGTAGTCGGCGCCCATCAGCCGTGACGGCGTGTAGTAGCCGGCATGCACCGGCGTGTCGGCCAGCAGGCGCTCGACGATGCCGAGCGAGGCGGTGACGGTCAGGTCGTAGCCGTTCGGCGTGCGCAGACGGCGGCGAATGACATGGCCGTCGCCGTCGCCGACTTCACCCCAGACGACGCAGCCGGTTTTCTCGCGTATCGCGGCGCTCGGGCCGCGCACCTTGCTTCTCACCTGGTGCTTGAGGAAGGCCTGCACCGGCTTCAACCCGAGCAGCGGTGACAGCCAGCGTAGCCGGCGCAGGCGACGCAGCGTCGCCGGCGGCACGCCCATGTAGACCTCGATGTCGGGAATGCCGGTCGAGACGAACGCGGTGAACACATCGCCCCAAGGAATCGTCATCGCCAGCTTCTGCGTGCCGTCGACCTCGAAATAGCGCGCCTTGTACGCCAGCGGCACGCGCACCACCTGGCCGTTGCGGCGCACGCGACCGCCGTTGCCGAGGCCCTCGACCGAGGTCAGGGCAGTGCCGGGACTGGGCCCCCCGCCGGCCGCGAACGCCAGTACCAGCGACTTCGCGTCCGGCATCGCCCGCTTGAGCTGCGCGGCCAGACAGTCGGTGGGCACCACATCGAAGCCGGCGCCGGGCAGCAGCACGATGCCGGCCTGTTTGGCCTCGGCGTCGCGCGCGTGCGCGCCGGCGAACACGTCGATCTCGCCGGTGATGTCGAGATAGTGGCAGCGCGCGGCGAGGCAGGCGTCGATCATCGGCGCGCTGGTTGCCGAGAACGGGCCGGCGCAGTGCAGTACGAGGCCGATGTCGGCGAGACCGACGCGCAGCGTGGCCGGATCGGCCAGGTCGAATACGCGCGAGGCGAAGCCGAGTTCCCGGGCTAACGCTTCCACCTGCGCCGCGTTGCGCCCGGCCAGCACCGGGCTGAGCCCGCGGCGCTTGGCTTCCCTTGCGATCAATTCACCGGTGTAGCCGTTGGCGCCGTAGATCAGCCATTGCATGGGGCGGTTTCCTCGAGAATGCGTTCGATGATGGCCATGCTGCGCTCGACCGCGCCGCGCGAGCTGGCCACCGCGTCGCGGGCCGCCTGGCCCATGCGGGCGCGTGCGTCCGGCTCGGCGAGCAGGCGCTGCACGCTGCGGGCGAGATCCTCGGCATCGCGGATGCGCAGCGCGGCGCCGCGTTCGAGCAGCAGGTCGGTGACCTCGGCGAAATTGAACGTGTGCGGGCCGACCAGCACCGGCACGCCGAGCGCCGCGGGTTCGAGCACGTTATGTCCGCCGATCGGCTCCAGGCTGCCGGCGACCAGCGCGACATCGGCGCAGGCGAGGAAGGCGAGCAGCTCGCCGAGCGAATCGATCACGAAGCACTGCGTATCCGGTCGCGCCAGGCGGTCTTCCGAGCGCAGCGCGGTGACAAAGCCGTGGCTGCGGCACAGCTGGTACATCGGCCGGAAGCGTTCCGGATGGCGTGGCGCGACCAGCAGCAGGGCGTCCGGGAAGCGGCGCAGCACGCGCGAGTGCGCCTCGATGACGGCGAGCTCCTCGCCCTCGTGCGTGCTCGCCGCGATCCATACCGGGCGCAGCTCGCCCCACTGTCCGCGCCATCCGCACGACTGGTTGACCAGATCGTCCGGCACCTTCATGTCGAACTTCAGGTTGCCGACCACTTCCAGCCGCTCCGGCAGCACGCCGAGATCGCGGAAACGATCGGCATCCGATTGCGATTGCGCGGCGACGAAGCGGGCGCAGCGCGCCGCCTCGCGCGCCAGCGGCCGCGCCGGGCCGTAGCCACGCAGCGATTTCTCCGACAGCCGCGCGTTGGCGATCAGGATCGGGATCGCGCGCCGCTCGCACTCGAAATAGAGGTTCGGCCAGATCTCGGTTTCCATGATCACCGCGATGCGCGGCCGGGTCCGAGCCAGGAAGCGGCGCACGGCCGCCGGCAGGTCGTAGGGCAGGTAGACATGAAACACGCTGGCGCCCCAGAGCTGGCGCACGCGATCCGAGCCGGTCGGGGTTACCGTGGTGACGACCAGCGCGGATTCACCATAGCGACGGCGCAGCGCGTCGATCAGCGGCGCCGCGGCGTTCACTTCGCCGACCGATACCGCATGCACCCAGATGCTGCTGGCGAGGCCGGGATCGCGGAAATAACCGAAGCGCTCCAGCCAGCGCGAGAAATAGCCGCGCAGGCGCAGGCCGCGCGCCGCCAGGCGATACAGGATCACCGGCGTCACCAGATACATCGTGAACGTGTACAGCGCGCGCATCAGGCGCCGCCGCAGCGGGGAAATCGGCATCGGCGAAGGATACGGGACGGCGCGCCGCGCTGCCGTACGCCAAGGTCCGTGGGTCTGCGCCGGGGGAACCTGCCTCAGGTTGGTGGGGGGAACTCCCCGCTCCATTGCGTCAGCGACACGGCTATCGTGCGCGGCCACACTGAACGGCCGGGTTCGCTTTGTTCATAATTCGTCCGGCCGGCTGCTTGAAACATACGTTTGACAGTGGCTGGTGTTCAGCGTAAATTCATGTCAGCCGAGCCGGGAGGGCTCCGCTTCACCTGTCGAACTCGCACCGCAGGGAAAGGTCGCGCGTTCGCCCCAACAACGAGGAAATCACGTGCTCCGCCTGATCGCCGGGCTGCTGCTCGCAGCCATTCCGTTTCTCGCGTCAGCCAACAAGGGTGTTGCGTTCGTCCATGGCACCGGCAAGCAGACCGATGCCTATAACGACTATTGGCAGCCGGGCATCATCAATTCGGTGCGCCAGGGCCTGCCCAATCAGGCCAACTTCGTCGTCATCAACTGCGATTTCGACCAGTACATGTGGGACAGCCGTGCGTCGGGCTGCCTGGCCGGCCAGTTGCATAACTTCATCACCACGCGCGGGATTACCGATCTCGTCGTCATCACCCATTCCAACGGCGGCAACGTGATGCGTTGGATCATGTCCAACCCGACGCTGGACAGCCGTTATCCGACGATCATCCAGCGCATCCGCTGGGTAAATGCGCTGGCGCCGTCGTCGGCCGGCACGCCGCTGGCCAATGCGGCGATCTCCGGCAACGTGTTCGAAAGCGCGGTCGGCTGGCTGCTCGGCTACAAGTCCGATGCGGTACGCCAGCAGCAGACCAGCTGGATGGCCAACTACAACGCCAACAATCTGTATGGCACCGCCGGCCGGCCGGCGCTGCCGAAGGGCTTCTGGAGCGTGGTCGGCACCGACGTCGAAACCGCGGTCTGGGACGGCGACAGCTATTGCGGCG
>Ga0196963_10002220_pt1 | contig 11942 bp, 8 predicted proteins | sample S1_5metaG_FD_148600 | JGI IMG/M metagenome (GOLD analysis project Ga0196963, IMG submission 148600) | Soil microbial communities from Anza Borrego desert, Southern California, United States - S1_5 | ecosystem: Environmental > Terrestrial > Soil > Desert | place: USA: California | collected... | reverse complement strand
GCCGATCGCGTGGAAGTCGCCGGTGAAGTGAAGGTTGATGTCCTCCATCGGCACGACCTGGGCATAGCCGCCGCCGGCGGCGCCGCCCTTGACGCCGAAGCAGGGGCCGAGGCTCGGCTCGCGCAGGCAGATGATCGCCTTCTTGCCGATATGGTTGAGCGCATCGCCGAGGCCGACCGTGGTCGTGGTCTTGCCTTCACCCGCTGGCGTCGGCGTGATCGCCGAGACCAGGATCAGCTTGCCGTTCTTGTTCTTCAGCGAATTGACGTAGTCGAGCGACACCTTGGCCTTGTAGTGGCCATAGGGCTCGAGATTCTTGGCGTCGATGCCGAGCTTCTCCCGCGCGACATCGACCACGGGCCGCATCGTCGCGGCCTGAGAGATCTCGATGTCCGATTTCGGCTTGGCATGCTGCTCAGCGGGATTACGCATGTCCCATCCCCCTCAACTTCGCTTCTTGGTGTGATGCCCGACCTTGGCCCGTTCAGCGCCTTGGGCGCTGGCCGGATCACGCCCGGACGTGACGGAAAGAGAACGTGCCCGGGAGCTTCAGCTTCCGAGCTTGTCGCCGACCTTGATACCGCCCGCAGCGGCAAATTCGCCGCCGGTGACCTTGCCGGCATCGCCGCGGACGCGGAGAACCTGGATGCGGCCATCGGCGCAGGCGACGGTGAAGCCTTTGTCGTCGATCTCCATGACCTGGCCCATGGCGCCGCCGATGCCTTTAGGATCGACCGCGGGGATCTTCCTGGTCTCGAAGATCTGGATCTTCCTGCCCTCGAGCGTGGTCCAGGCACCCGGCGCCGGGTTGCAGCCGCGCACCAGGTTGTGGATGTGATAGCCCTGCCGGCCCCAGTCGATGCGCGCATTGTCGGGCGTGCACCAGCCTTCGTAGGTGGCCTTCGAATGATCCTGCTCGATCCTCGGCGCCTTGCCGGCCTTCACGAGGTCGACGCCTTCGAGCATCGCTTCGACGCCCATCGGGAACAGGCGGTCGAAGTAGACCGAGCCCAATGAATCGTCGTCGGAAATCGGCGTCTTCTTGTGGATCAGGATCGGTCCCGTATCGAGCCCGTCATCCGGCCAGAAGATCGAAAGCCCGGTCTCGGTGCGGCCCTGGATGATCGGCCAGTTGATCGAGGACGGACCGCGGTGCAGCGGCAGCAGCGACGGATGGTACTGGATCGAGCCGTGGGTCGGGATGTTGAGGAATCCCGACGGCACGAACAGGGTCACGAACGCCATGACCTGAAGGTCGGGCTTGAGCGCCTTGAACTCGTCCCAGACCGGTCCCGGCTGCCGATAGGATTTCGGCTGGAACACCGGCAGCTTCGCCGCCAGTGCCGCTTCCTTGAGCGGATCGGCCTTCTGCCCCGGCTTCTCCGGAGCGACATAGACGCCGACGATGTTCTCGCCGCGCTTCAGCAGCGCTTCGAGGACGGCTTTACCGAAGGCCTGCTGGCCATGCACTACGATCCGCATCTTCGATCCCCCCAGCTCAAGCGGCTTTCGCGGCTTCTTTCTTCGGCGGCGGCGTCAGCGCGCCCGAGCCCTTGATCTCGGCGATCTCGTTGTCCTTGAACTTGAGGACATCCTTGAGAATCTCATCGGTGTGCTCGCCGAGCAGGGGCGAGCGGGTCACCTCGGAGATCGAGTCCGAGAGCTTGATCGGGTTGCCGACGGTCAGGTACTTGCCGCGCGTCGGGTGGTCGACCTCGACGACGGTGCCGGTCTTGCGCAGCGACTCATCCTCGGCGATCTCCTTCAGCGAGAGGATCGGGCCGCAGGGGATGTCGTACTTGTTGAGGATGTCCATGGCCTCGAACTTGGTCTTGGTCATGGTCCATTCCTCGATGCGCGCGAAGATGGACTTGAGGCGCGGCAATCGCGCCGGCGGCGTCGCATAGTCGGGATGGGTCTTCCAGCCCGGCTCCCCGATGACGTCGCAGATCGCCTCCCACACCGGCGCCTGGGTGATGAAGTAGATGTAGGCGTTGGGATCGGTCTCCCAGCCCTTGCACTTCAGGATCCAGCCCGGCTGGCCGCCGCCGGAATCGTTGCCGGCACGTGGCGTCGCATCGCCGAAGGGGATGTTCTCGCCGTACTGGCTGTACTCCTTGAGCGGGCCATGTGCGAGGCGCTGCTGGTCGCGCAGCTTCACGCGGCAGAGGTTGAGCACGCCGTCCTGCATCGCGCAGAGAACTCTTTGGCCGCGGCCGGTGCGGTTGCGCTGGTAGAGCGCCGAGACGATGCCGAGCGCGAGGTGGAGGCCGGTGCCGGAGTCACCGATCTGCGCGCCGGTGACCAGCGGCGGGCCGTCGCGGAAGCCGGTGGTCGAAGCCGAGCCGCCGGTGCACTGGGCGACGTTCTCGTAGACCTTGCAATCCTCGTAAGGGCCGGGGCCGAAGCCCTTGACCGAGGCGACGATCATGCGCGGGTTGAGCTTGTGGATGTATTCCCAGGTCAGCCCCATGCGGTCGAGCGCACCGGGCGCGAAGTTCTCGACCAGCACGTCGCAGTTCTTCACGAGCTCGTCGAGCACGCGCTTGCCCTGCGGGTGTTTGGAGTCGATCGTGATCGAGCGCTTGTTGTGGTTGAGCATCGTGAAGTAGAGGCTGTCGACGCCCTTGATGTCCTGCAGCTGGCCGCGGGTGATGTCGCCGACGCCCGGACGCTCGACCTTGATAACGTCGGCGCCGAACCAAGCCAGCAGCTGCGTGCAGGTCGGACCCGATTGCACATGGGTGAAGTCGAGGATGCGCACGCCCTGGAGCGCCTTGCCGTCCTGGCCGAAGGGCTTGGTCGACATCTTGGGCAGGCCATTATTGGCCGCCTTCGGTGCAAGCTTCCTCGCCGCGGCCTTCGCCGGCTTCCTGGCGGCCGGGGCCGGCTTCTTCACGGCCTTCTTCGCCGGCGCCTTGGCCGGCTTCTTCGCCACCTTCTTCACCGGCTTCCTGGCGGCTGCCTTCTTCGCCGGCTTCTTCGCGGACTTCTTCGCCTTTGCCATGTCTCGCTCCCCTCGATCTGTCTGGAACCCGGGTCCGCCTCATTGCGTCCGGGAAACGAGTTACTTCTTCTTCTGCAGCGCGCTCTGCGGATTGAGATTGCCGATGCGGCCGCTCTCGCTGCCGGCTGACGGGTCGATCACCGCGTTGATCAGCGTCGGCTTGCCGGAGTCCAGCGCCTCGTTGACGGCGCGCTTGAGCTCGTCGGGCGAGGTCGCGTTGACGCCGACGCCGCCGAAGGCCTCCATCATCTTGTCGTAGCGCGCGCCGGGCACGAACACGGTCGTCGCCGGATCGTCGCCCGCCTTGTTGACGTCGGTGCCGCGGTAGATGCCGTTGTTGTTGAAGATGACGACGCAGACCGGCAGCTTGTACCGGCAGATCGTCTCGACCTCCATGCAGGAGAAGCCGAAGGCGCTGTCGCCTTCGACCGCGAGCACCTTGTTGCCGGTCTCGACCGCGGCGGCGATCGCCTGGCCCATGCCGATGCCCATGACACCCCAGGTGCCCACGTCGAGACGCTTGCGCGGCTTGTAGATGTCGATGACGCCGCGCGCGAGGTCGAGGGTGTTGGCGCCTTCGTTGACCAGGATGGTCTCGGGCCGCTCCTTGATGATCGTGCGGAGCACGCCGAGCGCGCCGTGATAGTCCATCGGCACGTTGTTGTTCATCAAGCGCGGCGCCATCTTGGCGACGTTCTCTTCGCGCTTGGCGTTGACCGCGCCGGTCCACTCGGCCGGCGGCTTCGCCCAGCTCGAGCCCATCTGATCGAGCATCGCCTCGAGGCAGGAGCCGAGGTCGCCGACGACGGGCGCCGCGATCTCGACATTCGAGTCCATCTCCTTCGGCTCGATGTCGATCTGGATGAACTTCTTCGGCGCATCGCCCCAGGTCTTGCCCTTGCCGTGCGAGAGCAGCCAGTTGAGGCGCGCGCCGATCATCACGACGACGTCGGAATCTTTGAGCACGGTCGAGCGCGCCGCACCGGCGCATTGCGGATGCGTGTCGGGCAGCAGGCCCTTGGCCATGCTCATCGGCAGGAAGGGCACGCCGGACTTCTCGACGAAGGAACGGACGAGATCGTCGGCCTGGGCGTATGAGGCGCCCTTGCCGAGGATGATCAGCGGGCGCTTGGCGCCCTTGAGCACGTCGAGCGCGCGCTTGACCGCGTCGGGGGCCGGGATCTGCGCCGGCGCCGGGTCGATCACCTTGATCAGCGACTTGCGGCCCTTCTCGGCGTTCATGACCTGGCCGAACAGCTTCGCCGGCAGGTCGAGATAGACGCCGCCCGGGCGGCCCGAGACGGCGGAGCGGATCGCGCGCGCGACGCCGATGCCGATATCGGCGGCGTGCAGGATGCGGTAGGCGGCCTTGCAGAGCGGCTTGGCGATGGCGAGCTGGTCCATCTCCTCATAGTCTCCCTGCTGCAGGTCGACGATCTCGCGCTCGGAAGAGCCGGAGATCAGGATCATCGGGAAGCAGTTCGTCGTCGCATGCGCGAGCGCGGTCAGGCCGTTGAGGAAGCCGGGCGCCGAGACGGTGAGGCAGATGCCGGGCTTCTTGGTGAGGAAGCCCGCGATCGCCGCCGCGTAGCCGGCGTTCTGCTCATGGCGGAAGGAGAGCACGCGGATGCCCGAAGCCTGCGCCATGCGGCCGAAATCGGTGATCGGGATGCCGGGCACGCCGTAGATCGTGGTGAGCCCGTTCAGCTTCAGCGCATCGATGATCAGGTGGAAGCCGTCGGTCAGTTCCTCGGTGGTCTCCGCGGCCGGTGCGGCGGCGGGCTTTTCTTTCGTGGCGGTCATGGCTTTCCTCCTCCAATCGGCTGCCGCTTTCGGCGGTTCTCAGTCCAGGTAAGCGACGTTCTTCTCGACATGGGTGGCGAGATCGAGGCTGTGCTGGCGCACCAGGCGCTCGGCGCGCTCGGTGTCGCGCTGCTCCAGCGCCTCGATGATCTTCAGGTGATCCTTGATCGAGCGGGCAGCACGATCGCTTTCCGAGATCGTCTGGCGACGGATCGAGCGCATATGGATGAAGAGATTTTCCATCGTCTCGATCAGCAGGCGGTTGCGGCTCATGCTGACGATCGCCTGGTGGAAGCGGATATTCGCTTCCGAGTACTCGTCGATGTGAAGCTTCGGGTCGTGGCCGGGTCCTTCGAACTCGACGAACAGGCGGCGGAGCTCGCCGATCTCCTCATCGGTGGCGTGCAGCGTGATCAGGCGCGCCGCCATCGATTCGAGCGCCGCCCAGACGCCGATGATCTCGAGGATCTCGGCCTTGGTCTTGCGGACGATGAAGGTGCCCTTGCGCGGCACCGAGCGGATGAAGCCTTCCTGCTCGAGCCGGTTGAAGGCTTCGCGAATCGGCGTGCGGCTGATGCCGAGATCCTGGCTGAGCTGGCGCTCATCGAGGCGAATCGGATCGCGCGTTGCGTAGATGTCCATGGTAGTGACGGCCTGTTTCAGGGCCGCGTAGGCGCGGTCCCGAAAACTCGGCTCGGCCTCAATGGGCTGCACCGCCAGCTTGCGCGCTGTCATCGGCTGACCAGACCCTTAACCCCCTTAAGGACGCCGCTTATTTGGCGGCTTTTTATGTTTTTGGCGGCTGTCTGCTGTTCGTTTCGACTTTACAAAACCAGCCGCTCAGGCATTTTGTATACCAAATACACGAGACGGTACAAGACCGCGAAGCGGTGGTCGTCGCCCGGGCGAAGGTGCCCGGAAAGAAAAGGTTGGGGGGAACGTTGGAAGAGCTGGCTTCGCTCATGGGCGGCTTTGCGGTCGTCCTCAGCCCGTTCAATTTGCTGCTGATGGTCCTCGGCATTTTGCTGGGCGTGATCATCGGCGTTCTTCCAGGTCTCGGCGGCGCCAACGGCGTCGCGATCCTGCTGCCGCTGACTTTCTCGATGCCGCCGACCTCGGCAATCATCATGCTGTCCTGCATCTATTGGGGCGCGCTGTTCGGCGGCGCCATCACCTCGATCCTGTTCAACATCCCGGGAGAGCCCTGGTCGGTCGCGACGACCTTCGACGGCCATCCGATGGCGCGCCAGGGCAAGGCCGACGAGGCGCTGACCGGCGCCTTCACCTCCTCCTTCGTCGGCGCCCTGGTCGCGGTGATCGTCATCACCTTCCTCGCGCCGCTGGTCGCCAAGTTCGCGCTCAAATTCGGACCGGCGGAGTTCTTCGCGGTCCAGTTCCTGACCTTCGCCAGCTTCATCGGCATGGGCAAGGGATCACCCTTCAAGACACTCGCATCAATGACGCTGGGCTTCGCGCTGGCCTCGGTCGGGCTCGATACCGTGACCGGCCAGCTGCGCATGACCTTCGGCACGACCGAGCTCCTGACCGGCTTCAAGTTCCTTACGGCGGTCATCGGGCTTTTCGGCATCGGCGAGATCCTGGCTTCGATGGAGACCGGACTCGCCTTTGCCGGCACGCATGCCCGGCTTAGACTGAATGCCGTCATCGAGACCTGGAAGAAGCTGCCGGCGTACTGGATGACCTCGGTCCGCAGCTGCTTCATCGGCTGCTGGATGGGCATTACCCCGGGCGGCGCCACGCCGGCCTCGTTCATGAGCTACGGGCTCGCCAAGCGCTTTTCCAGGAACGGCGACAAGTTCGGCACCGGGCAGCTCGAGGGCGTCGTTGCGCCCGAGACGGCTGCGCATGCCGCCGGCACCAGCGCGCTTCTGCCGATGATCACGCTCGGCATCCCCGGATCGCCGACCGCGGCGGTGCTGCTCGGCGGCCTGCTCATCTGGGGCCTGCAGCCGGGGCCGCTGCTCTTCATCGAGCAGAAGGACTTCGTCTGGGGCCTGATCGCCAGCATGTATCTCGGCAATATCGTCGGCCTGGTCATCGTGCTGACCTGCGTGCCGCTGTTCGCCGCGATCCTGCGGGTGCCGTTCAGCATCATCGCGCCGATGATCATGGTCATCTGCGCGGTCGGCGCCTACACCATCAACAATGCGATGTTCGACGTGTGGATGATGGGGCTGTTCGGCGTCATCGGCTACCTCTTCAATAAGCTGAAATACCCCCTGCCGCCCCTGGTGCTGGCCCTCGTCCTTGGGGACATGGCTGAAAGTTCGTTCAGGCAGGCGATGCTCCTTTCGCAGGGGGACCTGTCGATCTTCTGGTCGAACGGGCTGGTCGGAACGATCTTCGGCCTCGGCGTAATCCTGCTCTTCTGGCCCGTCATCAGCTGGATCCTCGCCAGGGTCGAGCGGGCGTAACGGCGTCGTGCTGGACGCTGGCGGCGACGGCAACTAGGCTCATCCCAGTCGTGCGAAAGGCGATCAACGAAAACAACAACCAAAGACAACCCAATCGACGTACATGGGAAATGGAGGAGGAAAGATGAGGATCAAGAATTTGCTGCTCGGCATGGCCGCACTCGCGGCGCTCGCCGTAGCACCGGCTCACGCCGCGTGGGAGCCGAGCCGTCCGGTCACCTTCCTGATTCCGGCAGGCACCGGCGGCGGGGCTGATCAGATGGCGCGGTTCATCGACGGCGTCGTCAAGAAGCACAATCTGATGAAGCAGAATCTGATCGTCGTGAACAAGGCCGGCGGTGCCGGCGCCGAGGGCTTCCTCGATATCAAGGGATCGCCCAAGGACCCGCACAAGATCATCATCACGCTGTCGAACCTGTTCACGACGCCGATGGCCACCGGCACGCCTTTCAACTGGAAGGACCTGACGCCGGTCGCGATGCTGGCTCTCGACCAATTCGTGCTGTGGGTCAATGCTGAGTCGCCCTACAAGACCGCGCAGGACTACCTCAATGCGGTCAAGGCGGCTCCGGATCGCCAGTTCAAGATGGGCGGCACCGGCTCGAAGCAGGAAGACCAGATCATCACCGTCGCGCTCGAGCGCGTCACCGGCGGCAAGAAGTTCACCTACGTGCCCTTCGCCGGCGGCGGCGCGGTCGCGGTGCAGCTCGTCGGCAAGCATGTCGACTCGACGGTCAACAATCCGATCGAGGCGGTGGCGCAGTGGAAGGCGGGCGCGCTCCGGCCGCTCTGCCTGTTCGACGCCAAGCGCAGCACCTACACCGAAAAGGTGACGTCGACGATGGCGTGGAGCGATATCCCGACCTGCAAGGAGTCGGGCGTCAACGTCGAGTACCAGATGCTGCGCGGCATCTTCGCAGCCGGCGGCATCACCAAGGACCAGACCGACTTCTACGTGAACCTGATGACCAAGGTCATGCAGACGCCCGACTGGCGTACCTTCATGGAGTCGGGCGCATTCAACCCGACGGTCTTGACCGGCAACGAGTACCGGAAGTGGGTCGAGACCGCCGAGAAGACGCATTACGAGCTGATGAAGGAAGCGGACTTCCTTCATAAGTAGGCGGCGTTCAATGCGGCCCGCCGTATCTTACGGATGCGGCGGGCCGTTCCATAGGGTGGAGACGGCTTCAGCATGAGCGGTCACGAGGGCGAAACGGACAACTCGCCGCGGCTGGCATCGGTGCGCACGATGGACATCGTCGTGGCGCTGATACTGATCGCCGTGGCCGGCGTGGTGATCAGCGACAGCCTGCGCCTCGGCATGCGCTGGCGCCCGATCGAAGGGCCGGCGGCCGGATACTTCCCCTTCTATATCGGCCTCATCCTCGCGGTTTCGAGTGCCGTCACGCTGATCCGGGCTCTGGTCGACAAGCCCGCCGCCGGACAGACCTTCGTCACCCGGCAGGCCTTCAACCGTGTGCTCGCGGTGCTGATCCCGCTGATCGTCTACATCGTCGTCCTCAGCGTCATCGGCATCTACGTCGCATCGGCGATCTATATCGCGCTGTTCATGTGGTACTTCGGCAAGTACCCGCTGACCAAGGGCGTGCCGATCGGGGTGAGTATCTCGCTGGCCCTGTTCGTGATGTTTGAGGTCTGGTTCCTCGTCCCGCTGCCCAAGGGGCCGCTCGAGGAAATGCTGGGCTACTAGCCCGGTACCCGAATGTCGCAACCGCCCGCTGAAATCCGCAAGCATGCCCGGGGCGGCGAGGGCCGCCGCAAGGCGCGCACCGAGCCCAAGGGCCGGCAGATCGACGCCGACGCGCTGGCCGAAGTGCAGGCGCTGCTCGGCGACAGGCCGCGCCAGCGCGATCTCCTGATCGAGCATCTGCATCTGATCCAGGACCGCTACGGCCATCTCTCGGCGGCGCATCTCGCGGCGCTCGCCTACGAGATGAAGCTGGCCCAGGCCGAGGTCTATGAGGTCGCCTCCTTCTACGCGCATTTCGACATCGTGCGCGAAGGCGAGATGGCGCCGCCGCCGCAGACCGTGCGCGTCTGCGACAGCCTGTCCTGCGAGATGTTCGGGGCGCAGAAGCTTCTCAAGGATCTCGAGGCGACGCTCGACCCCACGAAGGTTCGCGTGATCCGCGCCCCGTGCATGGGCGCCTGCGACAAGGCGCCGGCCTGCGCCGTCGGCCATGCGCAGGTGGTCGAAGCAAGCCCGGCCAAGGTCGAGGCGGCACTGAAGGACCACGCCCGTCATGCGGCGAAGCCGGGCAAGGACTACGCCGCCTATCTCGCTGACGGCGGCTACAAGCTTCTCGGCGACTGCCTCGACGGCAAGATCACACGCGACGACCTGATCAAGCGCATCGACGATGCCGGCCTCCGCGGCCTCGGCGGCGCCGGCTTCCCGACGGGACGCAAATGGAAGCTGGTGCGACAGGAGAAAGGCCCGCGCCTGATGTGCGTCAACGGCGACGAGGGCGAGGTCGGCACCTTCAAGGACCGCCACTACCTCGACATCGATCCGCACCGCTTCCTCGAAGGCATGCTGATCGCGGCCTGGGTGGTCGAGGCGCCCGATGTCTACATCTATCTGCGCGACGAGTATCCCGAGCTGCGCGCGATGCTGCTCGCAGAGATCCCCAAGCTCGAGGCGGCGGGGTTGTCGCGCGCCACCAAGATCCATCTGAGACGCGGCGCCGGCGCTTATATCTGCGGCGAAGAGTCGGCGATGATCGAGAGCATCGAAGGCAAGCGCGGCTTGCCGCGCCACCGGCCGCCCTATGTCGCCCAGGTCGGTCTCTTCGGCCGCCCGACGCTCGTCCAGAATGTCGAGACGCTTTGGTGGGTCCGCGACATTGCCGAGAAGGGGGCGTCCTGGTTCACCGGCCATGGCCGCCGCGAGCGCAAGGGGCTCCGCTCCTTCTCGGTTTCAGGACGGGTGAAGAAGCCGGGCGTCGTGCTGGCGCCGGCCGGGGTTAGCGCGCGCGAGCTCGTCGAGGAGTTCTGTGGCGGCATGCTCGACGGGCACCGCTTCAAGGGCTATCTGCCGGGCGGCGCCTCGGGCGGCATCCTGCCGGAGTCGATGGCCGATCTGCCGCTCGATTTCGGTACGCTCGAGCAATATGGCTGCTTCGTCGGGTCGCATGCGGTTGTCATCCTGTCCGACAAGGACAACATGAAGGACGTCGCGCTCAACCTGATGCGGTTCTTCGAGGATGAGAGCTGTGGCCAGTGCACGCCGTGTCGCGTCGGCACCGAGAAGGCGGTCAAGCTGATGGCGAAGCCGAAATGGGATGAGCCGCTGATCAGCGAGCTTTCGGCGGCGATGACCGACGCCTCGATTTGCGGCTTGGGCCAAGCGGCGGCCAATCCGGTAAAATCGGTGCTCAAGCATTTCCGCGGGGACGTCCTATGAGCGACCCGGTCAAGTTCCTGCTCGACGGCGTCGAGGTCGAGGCGGCTGCGGGCGAGACCATCTGGCAGGTCGCTACCCGCCAGGGCACCGAGATCCCGCATCTCTGCTATTCGCCGAAGCCCGGATACCGCGCCGACGGCAATTGCCGCGCCTGCATGGTCGAGGTCGAAGGCGAGCGCGTGCTGGCGGCGAGCTGCATCCGCAAGCCGACGCCCGGCATGAAGGTCAAGACCGCAAGCGAGCGGGCCAAGGCCTCGCGCAAAATGGTCTTCGAGCTCCTGATGGCCGACCAGCCGGAGCGCGAGGTCGCGCACGATCCGGAGTCGCGCTTCTGGAAATGGTCGGACCGGATCGGTGTCGAGGGCAGCCGCTTCGAGGAGCGTGCGGCGCCGCCGCCGGATCCGAGCCATGTGGCGATGCGGGTCAACCTCGATGCGTGCATCCATTGCAATCTCTGCGTCCGCGCCTGCCGCGAGGTCCAGGTCAATGACGTGATCGGCATGGCCGGCCGCGGCTACACCGAGAAGATCGTCTTCGACTTCGACGATCCGATGGGCGACTCGACCTGCGTCGCCTGCGGCGAGTGCGTGCAGGCCTGCCCGACCGGCGCCTTGATGCCGGCGACCTTGCTCGACCTGGCCGGCGTCAAGACCGAGGAGCCGGACCGCAAGGTCGACAGCGTCTGTCCCTATTGCGGCGTCGGCTGCCAGCTCACCTACAACGTCAAGAACGACAAGCTCCTCTATGTCGAGGGTCGCGACGGTCCGGCGAACGAGAACCGGCTTTGCGTCAAGGGACGCTTCGGCTTCGACTATGTCCACAACGCCGAGCGCCTGACCGTGCCGCTGATCCGCAAGGACGGCGTGCCGAAGAATCCGGACGACGTCGTCGACCCCGCCAATCCCTGGACGCATTTCCGCAAGGCGACCTGGGAAGAGGCGCTGGCCAAGGCCGCCTCGGGCCTGAAGCGCATCCGCGATGAGCATGGCGGCAACGCGCTCGCCGGCTTCGGCTCGGCCAAGGGCTCGAATGAGGAGGCCTATCTGTTCCAGAAGCTGGTGCGCACCGGCTTCGCCACTAACAACGTCGATCACTGCACACGGCTCTGCCACGCCTCGTCCGTGGCGGCGCTGTTCGAGGGTATCGGCACCGCGGCGGTGACCGCGCCCTTCACCGCGGCCAAGGATGCCGAGGTCATCATCGTCATCGGCGCCAATCCGACCGAGAACCATCCGGTCGCCGCGACCTTCTTCAAGAACGCGGCCAA
>Ga0196963_10002219_pt1 | contig 11946 bp, 7 predicted proteins | sample S1_5metaG_FD_148600 | JGI IMG/M metagenome (GOLD analysis project Ga0196963, IMG submission 148600) | Soil microbial communities from Anza Borrego desert, Southern California, United States - S1_5 | ecosystem: Environmental > Terrestrial > Soil > Desert | place: USA: California | collected... | reverse complement strand
GGGGGTGTGGGTGTCGCGGAACCTGGCGTTGACCTGGCAGCTCACGGAAGTCCACGGCTGGGGCCTGGTGGGCGTCCACACGGCCCTCTACCTGGTGGAGATCGGCCGGCCGCCCCTGCTGCTGCACAAGCCCGAGCCGTCCTCGCTGCGGCCGGAGAACCGCGAGCGGCTGGACTGCCTCATGGACGGCTTCCGGCAGATCTCGGCCATCGCCCAGCGCCGGTGGCCGCACATGCTGATGCTGGAGGGGTGCACGGTCCTGCACGCCCTGTCGAACGGCATGCAGCCCGGCCCGCTGTCGTCCGTCTACCGCGGCGAGCGCAACGTCGGGGTGATCGCCTTCGAGGACACGGGCTTCGACGAGGGAGTCCTCCGCCGCGCCCGGAGCTACGACCGGCTGGTGGTGCATTCCACCTACAACAAGGCGCTGCTGGCGGAGCAGGGCCTGGACGACGTCGGGTGCGCGCTGCAGGGCGTGGCGCCGGACGAGCTGCCGCGGCTGGAGCCGGTGAAGCCCTTCGGCGACCGCTTCGTCGTGTTCTCCGGCGGCAAGCTGGAGTTCCGCAAGGGCCAGGACATCGTCATCGCCGCGTTCCGGCGCTTCCACGAGCGCCATCCCGACGCCCTCCTGCTCACCGCCTGGCACAATCCCTGGCCGGGCACCTCGGCCGACGTCGCCCAGTCGCCCTGGACCCCGACGGCGCCGGAGACCGGGCCGGACGGGCGGCTCGCCATCGCCGCCTGGGCCGCCTCCCACGGGATGCCGGCGGACGCCTTCGTCGATCTGGGCTTCCTCAGCCGCGGGCAGATCGCCGCGGTCCTGGCGGAGTGCCACGCGGCGCTCTTCCCCAACCGGTGCGAGGGCGCCACCAACCTGGTCGCCATGGAGGCGATGGCCTGCGGCGTTCCCGTGATCCTTTCGGCCAACACCGGCCACCTGGACCTGATCCGCGAGGGCACGTGCTATCCCCTGGCCGACCAGCCGCCGGTCGCCGACCCCGAGGGGCGCCGCCGGGGCTGGGGGGAATCGTCGGTGGAGGAGATCATGGAGACGCTGGAGCGGATCTACACCGACCGGGCCGCGGCCCGGGACCGGGGCGAGCGGGGCGCCGCCTTCATCCGGGGCGAGCGCACCTGGCGCGCCTTCGCCCGCGACTTCGTGGCCGCGGTGGACTGATGGAACCGCAGGCGCCGGGCCTCCTCGACCGAGAACAGTGCGAGCACCGGCTCGCCCTGGACCCGGCCGACGCCGTCGCCCTGCAGCACCGCGCCGTGCATGCCTGGCAGCAGGGGGACGGGCTGGGGGCGGTCCGGCGCTTCCGCCGCGCCGGCCGCCTGCTGGGCGACCGCGCCTGGGGCGAACGCCAGGCCGGCGTGGTGCTGCCCGCGGCGCTCAGCCAGGTATCCGCGTGGATCGACGCCGGCCGGTTCGAGGAGGCGGGTGCCGCCCTCCAGTGGCTGGCGGACGGCGGCACCGCGTCCCAGGACCTTTTCCGCCTGCTCGGAACCGTGCGCCTGATCCAGGGCCGCGACGGGGAGGCGCACCGGCTGGCGCCGGCCTCCGGTCCCGACACCGGCTTCCTGACCGCGCTCGCCGCCGTGGCGAAGCACCGGCCCGAGGCGTCGGTCCTCGGCACCGTCGTCATTCCCGCCCATGGCGCGGAGGCGACCATCGAAGCGGCCCTCGACAGCGTCGCCGCCGCGGTCCGGCACTACAACGCCATGGCGGACGCGCAGGCCCGCTTCCACATCTGCGTGGTCGACGACGCCTCGCCGGACGGGACGGCCGCCGCGGTGCTCCGCTGGGGCCGCGCGCATCCCGGGCAGGGCCTGACCCTGATCTCGACCAACCGGAACGCCGGGGCCGGCGCCGCCCGCAACCGCGGCACCGCGGCGGCGGTCGGGGAGCTGCTCTGGTTCCTCGACGCCGACGATGCCTTCCTGGAACGCCACCTGCTGCTGACGGTGCATGCGCTGCGCAGCTGCCCCGAGGCGGGATATGTGCGGACCGGCATCCTGTTCGACGCCATCGACGACACCATCACGCCGGAGTGGCGGGCGGCGTCGGAGAACTCCTACCCCTGCAACCTCTGCGTCCGGCGGGCCTGCCACGACCTCTCCGGAGGCTTCCCCGATGAGGCGCCGTTCCGGCCCGCCGTGGCCGACGACGTCGCCTACGCGCGGGCGCTCCAGGGCCTGTTCGCCGGCGTCAAGCTCGAGGAGAAGACCGTCCGCTACACGATGCGGCCGGGCAACGCCCTGTTCCGGCAGAAGGAGCGCCTGACGGGCGCCGGCGGGTCCACCGGCGGCGAGTCCGCCGATCCCCGCTTCATGGCGATCGAGATCCTGACGCGCCGGCGGGTCCACGCGCTGGAGGCCGTCCGCGCGCGGCCCTGGGACGGGCCGCCGCTCCTCCCCTCCCCGACCGGCGCCGCGCCGCCGCCCGCCGGCGGGCCGCAGGGGGCGGACGCGCTGCTGGCCCTGGCCGACCGGTTCACGCGCGAGGGCCGGCACGCCGATGCCGCCGCAACGCTCGGGGCCGCCCTCGGCGCCTTCCCCCGCGACCGCCGGCTGCGCGGCGCCCTGGGGCGGGCATGGCTGCTGGCCGGACAGCCGGACTCTGCCGCCGCGGCGCTGCGCCCGGCGACGGCGACGGACGACGGGTGCGGCGAGGCGTGGTTCGAGACGGGCGTGGCGGCGCACCGCGCCGGGAACGCCGCGCTTGCGGTGGAGGCGTTCCGGGCGGCGGCCCGCCTGCGCCCCGACCTGGCCCCGGCCTGGTTCAACCTCGGGGCGCTCCTCATCGACGCCGCCCCGCCGGAAGAGGCCGCCGCCCCGCTGCGCGCGGCCCTCGCCCTGCAGCCGGACCATGCGAACGCCCTGCTTCTCCTGGGGCGCCTCGCCGGCCAGGCGAGCCGGCCGGCAACGGCGCGGCGGCGGCTGGGACGGGCCCTGCGGCTGGACCCGCAGCGCGCCGACCTGCGGGAGGAGTATGCGGCGGCGCTGCTGGCGGAGGGCGACGCAGGCGGCGCCGTGAGGCACGGCCGCGCCGCCGTGCTGGCGGGCCCGGACCGCTACGGCGCCCACGCCGCGGTCGCCGCCGGGTGCGAGGCGCTGGGCGACCCTGACGGGGCGCTGGCCGCCTGGACGCGCGCCATCCGCTGCAACCAGGGCTTCGGCGAGGCCTTCACCCGCCGCTCCGTGCTGCTGCTGGCCCGGCAATGGGGAGCGCCCGCGATCCGACCGTCCGCCGCGCGCCCGGGCCGCCGCATCACCTCCACCGCGCTGGGACGCAACGGGCGCTTCGGCAACCAGCTGCTCCAGTACGGGTTCCTGCGCCTCTACGCCGCCCGCCACGACCTCGACCTGGAGGTGCCGCCCTGGCCCGGCCGCCACCTGTACGACCTGGACGACCCGCTGCCGGGAGTGCCGCTGCCGCCGGTGTCGGAGGCGACGGCCGACCTCGTGGGCTCGCTGACCGGCGAGTCGCCGACGGTCTACGCCGGGCACGACATCTCGGGCTATTTCTGCGGCGACACCGGCCGGCTGGCGCGCTTCCGGGAGGCGTTCCGGGCCTGCTTCGAGCCGGGGCGCAACCTGCGCCCCCATGCGGACGGCGCGGTCTCCCGGCTGCGCGGGGCCGGCCATACCGTCGTGGCGCTGCACCTGCGCCGCGGGGATTTCGGCTGGGGGCGGTTCTGGACGGCGCCGGAGGACTGGTACCTGCGCTGGCTGGAGACGGTCTGGGGCGGGCTCGACCGGCCGGTCCTCTACCTCGCCACCGACTCCGCGGCCTGCGCCCAGGCGTTCGCGGCGTACCGCCCGCTGACCGCCCGCGACCTCGCCGACCCCGTCCCGGGCGCCGAGTTCTTCACCGACTTCCACGTCCTGAGCCGGGCCGACTTCGTCGGCATCTCCAACAGCACCTTCTCGTTCGTGGCGACGATGCTGAACCAGGGGCTCCGCGCGTCCGTCCGGCCGGACCGCGGGCGGCAGGCGCTGGTCGCCTACGATCCCTGGAACGCCCCCGTCCTCTTGTGACCGATGGCCGACATGGCAGCGGGGGCGCGGAGAGATCGCCCGGCCGTGTTATGCTCGCCGCCCAGTGACGGCGCTACCGTAGAGATGTCCCGCGTGACCACCAGCCCCCTCCTCCCGGCCGACGCGCAGGGTGCCCTGGCCGACCTGCTGTCCGCCGGGATCGCCCACCACCGCGCCGGACGGCTGGCGGAGGCCGAGGCGGCCTACCGGCGCGTCCTGGCCACGTCCCCGCAGCATCCCGGCGCGCTGCACATGATGGGCGTCGCCGCCCTGCAGCGCGGCAACCCCTCGCTCGCCGTCGAGCTGCTGGTCCAGTCGGCGCGCCTCGACCCCGGCGACCCCGCCTGCTTCTCCAACCTGGCGGGCGCGCTCCGCCGCCTGGGGCGGCTGCAGGAGGCGCTGGCGGCGTGCCGGCGGGCGCTGGCGCTCGACCCTGATTTCGCCGACGCGCTGCAGCTCCTCTCCGGCATCCTCGACGGGCTGGGCCGTCCCGCTGAGGCCGCGGAGGCGCTGCGCCACCTCCTGCGGCTGCGGCCGCACCTGACCGACCCGCGCCTGGAGCTGGCCCGCCTGCTCATCATCGACGGCCGGTACGAGGACGCGGCGGAGGAGATGGAGGCGCTGCTCGGCATGACCCCGGCCTCGGCGCCGGCCTACAGCAACCTGGGCGTGGCCCTGCGGCGGCTGGGCCGGGCGGAGGAGGCGGTCGCCGCCTACCGCAGCGCGCTGGCCTTCGCCCCCGGGGACGCCGGCATCCTCAGCAACCTCGGCATCATCCTGCAGGACATGGACCGCCGCGCGGAGGCGGCCGAGTGCTTCCGGCGGGCCATCGCCGCCAAGCCGGACTTCGCCACAGCCCACCTCAACCTCTGCCTGATGGCGCGGGACGAGATGCGGCTGGAGGACGCCATCGAGGGCGCGCGGACCGCGATCCGGCACGACCCCGGACTGGCGGAGGCGCACACGGCGCTGGGCTTCTGCCTGCTGCTGGCGGGCCGCCTGACGGAAGGGTTCGCCGAGTACGAATGGCGCGACCGCATGGCCGACTTCCCGTCGCCCAGGCGGAGCTTCGCGTCGCCCCGGTGGGACGGGACGGCGATCCCCGGCCGCACGCTCCTCATCCATGACGAGCAGGGCGCCGGCGACGCCATCATGTTCGCCCGCTACGCGGGCCACCTCCGGGCGCGCGGCGTGCGGGTGATCCTGGAGTGCCAGCCGGCCCTGACCCGGCTGCTGTCCGGCATGGCGGGCGTCGAGGTCGTCGGCCGGTCGGACGCCCCGCCCCCGCACGATTTCCACGTGCCGCTGCTGAGCCTGCCGCACCTGCTGGGCACGACCTACTATTCCCTGCCCGACGCGGTGCCCTACCTGCGGGCCGAGCCGGCGTCGAGGGAGGCGTGGGCCGCGCGGATGGGGCCGCGGCGGGCCTTGCGGGTCGGGCTGGTGTGGGCCGGCAATCCGGAGTTCAAGGCCGACCGCCTGCGCTCGCCGCGGCTGCCCGCCTTCCTGCCCCTGCTCGACACGCCCGGAGTGGAGTTCTTCGGGCTGCAGATGGGCGCCGGCCGCCAGGACCTGGAGGCGGCGGGGCCGCTTCCGCCAGGCTTCCGCGACCTCGGCGCCGAGATCGCCGACTTCGCCGACACGGCGGCGATCATGGAGGAGCTTGACCTCGTGATCAGCTCCTGCACGGCGCCCGCCCACCTCGCCGGGGCGCTTGCCCGGCCGGTCTGGACCATCCTGCCCTTCTCCCCGGACTGGCGCTGGTTCGGCGGCGGCGCGGAGACGCCCTGGTATCCCACCATGCGCCTGTTCCGCCAGGACCGGCCCGGCGACTGGACGCCCGTGCTGGGCCGCGTGGCGGCGGCGCTGGCGGAACTGGCCGGCGTGCCCCGACCGCCCGCGGCGTAGGCCCTCAGTCGGTCCAGGGCACGAAGGGCCGCACGCGCCGCGTCGCCAGGTCCGGTTCCGCGAAGATCCGCGCCCGGCTGTTCAGCCGCGCCGCCAGCTGGCTGAAGCCGCTGGAGGCGCTGACCCCGACCACGTCGGCATGCATGAGCACGTGGAAGTCCTGGAGGAACTCCAGCCCCTCCCAGGCCGGCGCCACGTCGGCGCGGGACAGCGGGCGGAACTCGGCGAAGGCGTCCGCCACCGCGGGCAGGTCGTCGCTGGCGAGGTAGAGCACGGGACGGTCCAGCGTCGGCCACAGGGCCCGCAGCCAGTCCACGTACCAGTCGGTCCGGGTGATGGGATAGCCGGCCCTGACGAAGTCGCCGCGCCGCAGGTGGACCGCCACGACTGTCGCCCCCAGGCCGCGCAGCCGCTCCAGGGCCGGGTCCAGGTACGGCAGCCACTGCGCTCGCGGCCGCAGCCAGGACTGCACGCGGGTGCGGTAGGCCTCCCGGTGCCGGAACAGGAACAGCGGCGACAGCAGGTCGCGTCCCGCGACCGGCGGCCGGCCGCCCCGGCTGTCCAGCTCGTCATCGAGCTGGTCGTTCAGCAGGCGGCGCGGGAACAGCAGCGGCGGCAGCGGCGCGCCCTGCGGGGGATCGTCCAGGTCGAAGAAGGTCCCGCCCACCCAGTCCGGCGTCTCCAGGACCAGCCCGTGCTTCTCCGCATGGAGCCGGACCAGGACGTACTCCATGACCGTGTGGGCGAAGCGTCCCTTGGCCGCCAGGGTGGAGGAGGTCACGCGGCCCCGGGGGTCGCCCGGGGCCAGGGGCGGCGGTCGCTCCAGGCGCAGGCCGCGCTCCCCCAGGCTGGCGTGCAGGTGAGCCAGCGACTTCACCGTGAAGAACCAGCCATTGTCCCCCTGGACGCGGGACAGCAGCGACGCGGCGGCCTCCGGCCGGCCCTCCCGCAGCTCGATGGCGGCGAGCGCCGTCAGGCACTCCGCGGGATAGGAGGCACCGCCGAAGCGCAGCTCCGCGATCCGGGCGAAGAGGGCGCGTCCCTCGGCCAGCCGCCCCTGGCGGATGAGCAGCCCCGACAGCATCTCGATGGCGACCGGCACGTCGGTGCCGGCGCGCCCCAGCCCGTCCAGCAGCACGGCCAGCGCCGCGTCGGGCCGCTCCAGGGCGATCAGCGCGCCCGCCACCTGGGTGCGGGCGGCACCGAGCCCGAGGCGGGCCGAGCGGCGGTAGCAGGAGAGGGCCCCCTCCGCGTCGCCTTGGGCCATCCGGGCGTTGCCGAGGTTGTACAGGCACTCCGGGCTGTCCGGCAGGAGCGCCACGGCCGTCCGCAGGCTCATCGCCGCCGACGCGGCATCGCCCCGCTCCAGCAGCGCGTTCCCCAGGTTCATGCGGGCCGCCACGAAATCCGGCCTGGCGCGGACGGCGCGCCGGTGGCTCGCGACCGCGGCGTCGAGCCGCTCCACCCGTCGCAGGGCGAGGCCGAGGTCGTGGTGGGCCTCCGCCCGCGCGGGCTCCAGCCGGGCGGCCCGGGCCAGCGCCTCCACCGCTTCCTGCGCAGCGCACGGGCCCTGGTCCAGCAGGACGGCGCCGAGGGCGGACCACGCCCCCGCATGGCCCGGCTCCATCGCCACGGCCTGCCGCAGGACGGCCGCGGCGGCCGCCGGCCGGCCCTGCTGGCGCAGGATGTTCGCCAGATTGAGCCGCGCATCGACCAGGGCCGGATTGAGCTGGATCGCGCGGACGATGAGGGCGACGGCCACCTCCGTCCGGCCCTCGTGACGCTCCGTCAGGCCGAGCAGGTGGAGGGCGTCGGCATTGGCCGCGTCGACCGCCAGCACCTGGCGGTACCGCGCGGCGGCCTCGGCGAGGCGGCCCGCCCGGTGGTCGGCCACGGCGGCGGCCAGTACCTCGTCGATCGTTGCCACGGTGCCTCGCAGGCGGATGGGACAGGTGGCCGGGGCGGAGGGGATTGCCGGCCGGCGCGCCCGGGGGTCACGCCCCGTCGATGTCGACGGGAGGCAGCTTGGACAGGTCCAGCGGGCCGTGGCGGAAGGGCAGCCAGTCCTTCTGCTCCGCGTTGAACTGCACGCCGTAGGGCGAATGCAGGAATATCCGGGTCGGCTGCGGCCCCGACTCCCGCAGCGTGCGCTCATGGTCGACCAGGGGCGACGGCGCGAAGACCCGCTCCCACATCTCCCTGGGATCGACATCGCGGCCGGCGTTCCGGGCATAGTCGTAGGCGGCGTCGCTCAGCGCCCAGGCCGCCTCGACCATCTCGACATAGTTCATGCCGGCCCTCCCAAGCTCAGGTGACGCCATCGGGCCCCGGACGCCGCCGCCCGGCGCCGCCGAAGGACACCATCGACCTGATACAGAACGGGATGGGGCGGTGCAAGTGACCTCGGTGGCGCCGGATCGGCCCCGGACCGAGGCGCCCGGTTCGTCGTTGTCGCTGGCGGTCCGCGCGCAAGCGGCGCTACAACTCGTGATCATGCCCGCCCGGTCGGCCAGCCAGTCCGCTTGCCCGGCGGGGGCGGGGTCCATCGACGGCGGCGGCATGTCTGGGAAAACTGCGCTCATCACCGGGATCACCGGCCAGGACGGCGCCTATCTGGCGGAACTGCTCCTGGGCAAGGGGTACACGGTGCACGGCATCAAGCGCCGATCCTCCTCCTTCAACACGGGCCGCATCGACCATCTCTACCAGGACCCGCACGTGCCGGATGCCCGGTTCTTCCTACACTACGGCGACCTCACGGATGCCACCAACCTGATCCGCATCATCCAGGAGACGCGGCCCGACGAGATCTACAACCTGGGAGCCCAGAGCCACGTCCAGGTCAGCTTCGAGACGCCGGAATACACCGCGAACGCCGACGGGATCGGCACGCTGCGTTTGCTGGAGGCGCTGCGGATCCTGGACATGGGCGGGCATACCCGCTTCTACCAGGCGTCCACCTCCGAGCTGTTCGGCCGGGTGCGGGAAACGCCCCAGTCGGAAACCACCCCCTTCCACCCGCGCAGCCCCTACGCCGCGGCCAAGGCGTATGCCTACTGGATCACCGTGAACTACCGCGAGGCATACGGTTTCCACGCCTCGAACGGCATCCTGTTCAACCACGAGAGCCCGAGGCGCGGCGAAACCTTCGTCACGCGCAAGATCACGCGGGCCGTGGCCGCCATCGAATACGGCCTGGAGCCGAAGCTCTTCCTCGGCAACCTGGACGCCCGGCGGGACTGGGGCCACGCGCGCGACTATGCGGAGGGCATGTGGCGGATCGTCCAGCACGACCGGGCCGACGATTTCGTGCTCGCCACCGGAGAGACCCACTCCGTGCGCGAGTTCGTCGAGCGGGCCTTCGCCGTCGTCGGCCGCCGGTTGGCCTGGCGGGGATCGGGGGCCGACGAGGTCGGGGTCGACGCCGCGACCGGCGCCGTCCTCGTCGAGGTGGATCCCCGCTATTTCCGGCCGAGCGAGGTGGAGTTGCTGCAGGGCGATGCGACGAAGGCCCGGACGGTCCTGGGCTGGACCCACCGCGTCGGCTTCGACGCGCTCGTGGAGGAGATGGTGCGGGCCGACCTGGAGGCGCTGGCGGCGCCCGGCGGCGGCGCGGGAGCAGGCCGGTGAGCCGCCCGGACGCCTTTCCACTGGAGGGGAAGCGGGTGTTCGTCGCCGGGCACCGCGGCATGGTCGGGGCGGCCCTGGTGCGCCGCCTCGCCCGCGAGGACTGCACGGTGCTGACGGTCCCGCGCGCGGACCTCGATCTCCGGAACCGGGACGCCGTGGCCGGCTGGATGCACGCCCAGCGGCCGGACGCCGTCATCGTCGCGGCCGCGCGGGTCGGCGGCATCCATGCCAACAGCACCTATCCCGCGGATTTCCTGTACGACAACCTGGCGATCGCCACGGCGACGATCGACGCCGCGCACAGGACCGGCGTCGCCAAGCTTCTCTATCTCGGGTCCTCCTGCATCTATCCGCGCCTGGCGGACCAGCCGATACGGGAGGACGCGCTGCTGACGGGGCCGCTGGAACCGACCAACGAGTGGTATGCCGTGGCGAAGATCGCCGGCATCAAGCTGTGCGACTCCTACCGGCTGCAGCATGGCGCCGACTTCATCAGCTGCATGCCGCCGAACCTCTACGGCCCCAACGACAACTTCCACCCCATGAACAGCCACGTGCTGGCCGCGCTGATGCGCCGGATCCACGAGGCCAAGGTCCAGGGGCTGGATACGGTGACCGTCTGGGGCACGGGCCGGCCCCGCCGCGAATTCATGCATGTGGACGATCTGGCGGACGCCTGCGTCTTCCTCCTGCGGCACTACTCGGAGGCCGGCGTCATCAATGCCGGCACGGGCGAGGAGATCTCGATCGGCGATCTGGCCCGGACCATCGCCGCGGCGGTCGGGTGGACGGGCCGCCTCGTCTTCGATCCCTCCAAGCCCGACGGCATGCCCCGCAAGATCCTGGACGCGGGCAGGCTGGCGGCGCTGGGCTGGCGGCACCGCATCGGCCTGCGCGAGGGGATCGAGGACAGCTACCGCTGGTTCCTCGCGCAGGGCCCCGACGGCGGAGCCGTCAGAACCTGATGCGCCCGACGGCGGAGCCGTCAGGACCTGATGCGCCGGGCGGCGGAGCCGTCAGGACCTGATGCGCTGGGCGGCCAGAAGCCGCGCCTGGACCCATCCCTCGTCGGTGGCGGCGCCCGCCGCACGGGCCGCCACGCAGGCATCGACGGCCGGCTGGCGGCCGGGCTGGGGATTGTCCGCCAGGACGTCGTCGGGGCAGAGGGCCCTCAGCGCCTCCACCACCCCGGCCGGCGGCACCGGCCCGGACTCCAGCCACGCCTGGGCCTTGCGGAAGGCGTCCTGGCGGAAGAGGCCCAGCATGTAGGCGTTGGTCGACAGCAGGGCGGGCCGGGCACCCTCCTGGACGCCGATCATCGGCAGGATCGGCGCCAGGGCCGGCAGGGCGTGGTTGGCATAGATTTCCAGGTCCCAGTAGGTGCGGGACACCTCCGCGAAATGCTCCGGCCCGCGGACCGCCTCGAGCCCGGACCGCTCCATGGGCAGGATCTCGACCTTGGGCTTGGTGACGGTGACGGTGTCGTTGGCGACGTCGACATAGAGCCCGCCGAACTGCAGGGCGTTCTGGAAGTACTGGCCGCGCAGCACCCCCCAGACGATCCCCCCCGTCCCGCCGGCCGACAGGAACGCCTTCAGCGCGCGCGCGGCCGGATGGGCGGGACGGGCGACGTGCCGCCGCAGCCGGTCGAGCACGTCCATCGTGATCTCCAGGCAGAAGCCCTTCGGGTACAACCGGTTCCGCGCCTCCAGCCGGCCGGGCGCGCCGAGTTCCCGGTCGGTCTCGGCGCGGACCGCCAGGAAGAACTCCATGAGCGCCGGCTCCACCGGCCGGAGGAACCGCGCGGTCAGCGCCGATTGGCGCCGGTCGGGAGGCAACGGGCACCCGGGTAGGGCGACGGACATGGGCGGCGGGCTCCTGTTCTCCGGGATCACCGGCAAGGACAGGATGATGGCACCGCGGCCCGCCTCCGGGGTGCGAATTTTGTTGGATCGGACGGAACGTCGCGGGCCGCCGGCCGACTTCGGGCGCCTAACAGAACCATCTCTGAACGAAGCGCCAAGTGATGATGGCGGCCGCGAGGTTGAGGAAGGCTTGGTGGATGTCAGCGCGCCGCTCGTAGCAGATGGCGAGGCGGCGGAACTGGCCGAACCAGGCGAGCGTGCGCTCCACCACCCAGCGGTGTCGGCCCAGCCTGGCGCTGCTGTCGATCCCTCGCCGGGCGATGCGCGGGCGGATGTGCCGCCGCACCAGGGCTGCCCGGCAGCGGCGGTGGTCGTAAGCCTTGTCGGCGTGCAGCTTGGCGGGGCGCTTGCGCGGCCGGCCGGCGCTCTGCCGGATCGGCGGCACCGCATCGACCATGGCCTCCAGCATGCGGCTGTCGTGCAGGTTCGCGGGGCTCAGGCG
>Ga0196963_10002218_pt1 | contig 11955 bp, 9 predicted proteins | sample S1_5metaG_FD_148600 | JGI IMG/M metagenome (GOLD analysis project Ga0196963, IMG submission 148600) | Soil microbial communities from Anza Borrego desert, Southern California, United States - S1_5 | ecosystem: Environmental > Terrestrial > Soil > Desert | place: USA: California | collected... | reverse complement strand
ACGGCGGCCCGCAGGGCAGCGGCCGTCGCGGACGAAGCCCCCCGTGGCCGTTCGCATGGTTTGCTGGCCATGCTCCATACTCGCCATCGATCCGCTGACGAAGCCACGAGGAAGCGAAGTATGGCGATGCACCGATGGCTACTCTGCCTGTCGCTGGCATTGGTTCCGGCCGCGAACACGACGGCGCAGGAACCCGTGCTCGGCGGCCCCTGCGAAGGCTGCGAGCTGGTGTTCGCCGGTCTGCCGGCAACGCTCGATGCGATCGCGCGCATCGCGCCGCCGGAGGAGCCGGGCGAGCGGCTGGTGATCGAAGGGACGGTAAGGGACCGCGCCGGCCATGCCGTGCCCGGCATCATCGTCTATGCGTATCAAACCGACGCAACCGGTGTGTATCCGCGCGGCGAGACGCGGCATGGGCGTTTGCGTGGCTGGGCGCGCAGCGACGCGCAGGGCCGCTATCGCTTCGAGACGATCCGTCCGGCCGCCTACCCCACTCGCACGGTGCCGCAGCATGTGCATATGCACGTGATCGAGCCGGGTCGCGGCACCTATTACATCGACGACATCGTTTTCTCCGATGACCCGTTGCTCGACGACGAAGCGCGCAAGTCGATGCGGCAGGGGCGCGGCGGCCACGGCGAAGTGCAGCCCACACGCGATGGGAACGGCATCTGGCAGGTACGGCGCGACATCGAGCTCGGCAAGGGCGTTCCGGGCTACCCGGACTGATGGGTAGGCGCGTACCGCGCCGCCTCACATCTGCCGGAACAGGTGCAGATAGCTGCGGCTGACCGGCAGCACTTCGTCGCGCCCTTTCAGATGGATCTCTGCGGTTTCGTTGTCGCCGCGCACGACGTGGCTGATCGCGCGCAGATTGACCACGGCGGAGCGATGCACCTGGGCGAACTGCGTCGGGTCGAGTTGGGCGACAAGCTCCTTCAGCGGCGTACGGATCACCGCTTCGCCGGGTTTGCCGCCGTCGCCGCGCCAGGCGACCAGCGTGTACTTGGTGTCCGAGCGCAAGTAGTCGATCTCGTCGACCGGGATCAGCCGCAGCGTCTGTCCGGCCTGCGCGCGAATCCAGCGCAGCGGTGCGGCAGTCGCCGCACCCGATTGCAACTGCGCCAGCTGCGCGGCGAGCTGCTGCAGCAGCGCCTCGGTGTTCAACGCCGGCTGTGCCGCGCCTAGCCGCTCCTTCAAGCGGCTGACGGTCTCGGCCAGGCGTTCGAGTTCCACCGGTTTGACCAGGTAATCGAGCACGCCCTGCGCGAACGCCTGCACGGCATAGTGATCGTAGGCGGTGACGAAGACGAGGTGGGCGCGGCGGCCGATCCGATGGGCCGCTTCGACGCCGGACAATCCCGGCATGTGCACATCGAGAAAACAGATATCGGGGCGCAATGACTCGTAATGCTGAACGGCCTCGCGACCGTTGCGCGCGAACCCGACGACATCCAGTTCGGGCCAGACCTGCGCCAGCTGCCGTGCCAGGGCCTCGCGCAGCAGCGGCTCGTCATCGGCGATGAGCGCGGTCGGGCGCCGGGTCATTGCGGCGCCTCGCGTGCCGGCAGATCCACCTCGGCGCTGACGCCCTGCGGCGTCAATGCCGAAATCCGCAGCTGCGCATCGCCGCCGAAGATCAACTCGAGGCGTTCGCGCAGCGTCGTGAGGCCGGTGCCCAAGCCCTGAGTGGCCGCCTGGAGGCCAACACCGGTGTCGCGGACCTGCAGCAGGCACCGCTCGCCCTGTCGCAGCACGCGGATGTCGATGCGTCCGCCTTCCTCGCTCGGATCGATGCCATGACGCACGGCGTTCTCCACCAGGGTCAGCAAGGTCAACGGCGGACAGCGCAGCGGCAGCGCGGCAGGATCGACGTCCAGCGCGAATTGCAGGCGATCGGGCATGCGCATGTGCATCAGCTCGAGGTAGGCGCGGACCAATTGCACTTCCTGGTCGAGAGTCGTCGCCGATTCATTGAGCCGCGGCACGGCGGCGCGCAGATAGGCCACCAGGCTGCGCAGCACCACCGCGGCTTGTGGCGAGCCGGCCTCGACCAGGGCCTGGACATTGGCCAGGGTGTTGAACAGGAAATGCGGCGCCACCTGCGCCTGCAACAGACGCAGCCGTGCATCCAGCGCCTGACGCTCGAACTCGCTGCGCTCCAGTTCGAAAGCGAGCGCCTGATGCCGGGCCAGCGCCTCCTTCTGCCGCACCAGCGCGGCCAGCGCCGCCCAAGGCGCCAGCAGGATGCCGAGGAAGGTCAGCGCCGCGAAGCCTTCCATGCGGTCCTTGACCTCCCAGAACGGTGGCGCCCCCGCCTTGGTCGAGAGCACGTAGATCACGAATGTCGCCAGCGGCATCGCCAGCGCGACGCCAAGCACCTGCAGCACCCAGCGCGCGATCCAGCCGGGCAGGCGCTTCGGCCATTGCTCCAGCACGCCGAACGCGAGCATCGCCACCAGACCCAGCGCGACGACGCGCACCACGGCAGATAGCCAGCCCGACTTCCAGCCAAGCCCGATCAGCGCGCCGATCGCGAACGAAAACAGCAGCGTGAAGCGCAGCCGCCGCCAGCTCAGCAGCAGTGCCAGGCCGTGCGGTTTCGCGGGGATGACGGGTATGGACATGGCGCGAGGATAGTGGAATGGCAACGCGAATCTTGCGGTTGGCATACGGTGCGGTTCGCTCCACTCGCCGCACCGCTCCACGACCCATCAGCGATGCAATGGTTGAGGTGCCGGACATCCACGTCGCGGGGCCTTACTGCCGGTTCGCGCACGCGGCCACGGGCATGACGGCGTGAACTATAACTTCGGCAGCCACATCACCGCGGCCGCGGCGCCGCTACCGACGATGGTCGCCAGCGTCGCCAGCAAGAGCACTGCCGCCATCGCAAGTTGCAGACGCGGATCGCGGCTCGATTGTGCGCGGAAGTACAGCTCCAGTACCGCCAGCGGCAGCAGGTACTGCGCGAATGCGAGGAAGCTCAGGAACGGCCCGGTGAACGTCTGCGGATCGAAACCCACCGGTCCCTGGTTCAACACCAGCCAAAGCATCAGGCCGATGCGGAAAAACCAGACCGCGTTCATGGCCAGGAACAGGCGCAGCGCCCAGCGCCGATGCGCATCGAAACGCCGCCGCCGCGCATGCCACCAGGCCAGCGCGGCGAATAGGAGAATCAGCACGCCATCGAGGCTGATCCCGAGATGCTGGGTCAGATCGCCCCCCTGCGGGCGGGTCCACAACAGGAACAGACCGCCCACGCCCGCCACCGCACCCGAAGCCACGTAGATCCGGCCGTTCCAGCGATGGAACCGCGGCCAGCGCGTACGCAAACGGGGCAGCAGCTGCAGCACGCCGCCGGCCGTCACCACCACAGCGAACAACAGATGCGCGGCGAGCACGACATTGCCGACCCGATCGCCCGGCACGTAGCCGCGCTGCAAGACCTGGTTCCAGGTCTCGGGCTGGCCTTGCGCCACGGCACGTCCGTAGAACACAGCGACATATAGCGCGAACAGCAACTGGCCAAGCGCCGCCGCGGCGAACCAGACCGCGGCGCTTGCACGCAGCGCGGGCGCGGCGATCCGTACCCAGCGCCGTGGACGGCCGGTGAATTCGGGGACCCCGGCGAGCACGCGGCCGGCTGCCGGCGAGGCGATTGCGCCGACAGGGGACGAGCTGTGCGACATGAGCAAACCTCCTCGTTACGCCATGGCGAGGAGTTTTTCGGGCGAGTGCGCCATCGAGAAGGCGTGTTGCGACGAAGCGCGGCAACGAAGGCGCGAACCACGATCCGCGTCGACGAGCGTGGGCAGCCCGCCCCCGTCGCAGAGCGTCATCTCGTCGTGCCCGTGTACGGTGAGCCCTTCGCCGGCGCTCAGGTCGGGCTACGCGAACCATGCCGGTTGCCGGCCTGCGCGGCGCGGTGCGCTCAGCACACCCTGCGGGACGCGCCCGGATTACCTCGGGATCGATAGAGGCAGCAGGGCCGTCGGGCGTGCCCAAACCGGCCCAACAACGTCGCGACCGTCGCGCTACGGCGTATCCGCGACCGGCGGGGCCTGCACCGCGCGCGCCAGCTGCGTCCTAACCAGCTGCTCGATGCTGCCGTCCGCGCGGCGGCGCGCGATCGCCGCTTCGATCTGCGGCAGCCATGCCGCGAGGCGCGACTTCGCCGAGATCGCGAGATAGACGCCCTCGGTCGACAGCGGCGTCGGCAGCGCCTCGATGCGCCCTTCGTAACCGAGCCGGGCGATCTGGATCTGCCCACCGAAACGGCTGAACGGATAGTAGTCGGCGCGTTCGAGCATCAGCTTGCTGAAATTCTGCTGCGGACTGTTGACCCAGCCGACCGTCAGCTTGTCGCGCAGGAAGGCATCGAAAGCCTCGCCGTAGCTCTCGCCGAGCATCGCGGTGCCACGCTTGCCGATCAGGTCCTCCCAGCGCTCGAACGCGAACGCGCGGCCCTGCTTTACCCAGATGACATTGGCGTCGTCGGTGTAAGGCTCGGCCGGAAAGATGAGGTAGGCACGGCGCTCCTCGGTCCGGTAGGCGGCGACGATCACATCGACCTGCCCCTCCTTGGCCTCCTCCTGCACCCGCTTCCAATTGCCGCGCGCGCGCGACTCGTACGGCAGCCCGAGCTCGTCGAGAACGGATGCCGCGAGCGCCGCGCCGATGCCGACGATGCGCTCGTTCTCCTGCCAGGAGAACGGCGGCCAGTCGCGATGGCCGGACAGCAGCAGCGGCTGCTCGGCCGCCGCGCGGCCCGCACCGAGCACCAGGAACGCGAGCAGCAGCCCGCGCGCTGCCCACCGGACGCCGCTCGTGCCATGCGCTGCCGACATCGCCGCTCCCCCTGTTGGCGCTCGCTTGCCGGCAGCCCGCAGGCGCCGGTCCAGCCTGATTATCCCGCGCGGCCGATGCGCGGCGCGGGTTGCCCAAGCCGCGACTGACTTGCGTCACCTCGCGGCGGACCGGCGCAGCCTACGCACTGCCGAATTTCCACTCGGCGCGCCGCATCGTTCCCTGCGCGACTAGCGCAGTATCGCCCCCTGCGTGGCGCCGTGACGTGTCTCGATGTCGTAGCGCTTCTCCTCGGCGATGTAGCGGTCGAGGATACGCCGCGCCCCCGCATTGGCTTCGCGTTCCAACTCGGCGCAACTGGCCATGCTCGGCAGCGCGTTCAAATACCTGTCGACATCCGCCCCCGCCTTCTGGCCGAAGGCGTAATGGCCGAGCTCATGGGCCTTCAGGCTGGCGATGTAGGGTTCGAACTGCCGTGCGTTGCGCGGCGTGGCGTCGACGAGCCGCGGCAGCGTGATCGTGCCGCTGACCCGAACGGCGACGCGATTGAGCGTGCAGCCGCGGCGACTCTCGCGCCACCAGAAGCGCCAGTTCACATGCCACTTGGTGTAGCCGTGGAAGGTCTTGCCATTCTCCCGGATCGGGCTGGCCGCGTTCAGCGCCTCGCCCAGCGTGCCGGCACTGGCGTCGACATCGTAGTACGCGTACTCGAGCGCCTCGTCGATCGCGTCGGCGCGCACGAACGCGGCCGTGGTGAGCAGCAGCACGAGCACGGCCAGCGGCAGACGGCTCATCGGTATCCCTCGTCGATATGCGGCGGCAAGCGCGAGTGTAGAGCAAGCGCGAGCCGCAACCTTGGCTGAGCAGGTTGGGCCATAAGCGGCAACTCGGCCGCCTGCATGGCATCACGATGGCTGAAGCCGTCGCGTGATGGCGCGCATCCAGGAGGCCTGCCATGCCCCGCCCCTTGTGGACCGGAACCCTGTCCTTCGGCTTGCTGCACGTACCGGTGCAACTGATGCCGGGCGAGCGGCACAACGATCTCAGCCTGCGCATGGTCGATCGGCGCAACGAAGCGCCGATCCGCTACCTGCGGGTGAATTCGGCGACCGGCGAGGAAGTCGCCTGGGCGGATGTGGCGAAGGCGTACGAGTACGAAAAGGACAGCTTCGTGATGTTGGAGGACTCGGATCTGCGCGCGGCCGCGGCCGAGGCCAGCGAGACGATCGAACTCGACGCCTTCGTCGACGCGCGCGAGGTGAGCCCGGCCTACTTCGAACGTCCCTACGTGCTGGTGCCGGGCAAGAAGGCCGAGAAAGGCTATGTGCTGCTGCGCGAAACCCTGGCGCGTACCGGGCGCGCCGGCGTCGGCCGCCTGGTGCTGCGCACGCGCGAGTCGCTGTGCCTGGTGACGCCGCACGAGGCCGCGCTGCTGCTGCTGCAGATGCGCTTTCCCGAGGAGCTGATCGACATCGCCGAATACCCGCTGCCGGCCGAGCCCGCCGCCGAATACCGGGTCAACGACAAAGAACTGGCGATGGCCGAGCAGCTGGTCGAAAGCATGACCGAGCCCTGGCAGCCGGCGCGCTATCACGACGAATTCCGCGCCCGGCTCGGCCAGGTGATCGAGCGGCGCATGCGCACACGCGGCGTCGGCGCGCATGCGCCGACCGAGGCGCGGCAGCCCCGCGAGCGCGTCGCCACCAACGTCGTCGACTTCATGTCCTTGCTGCAGGAAAGCCTCGCCAGCAAGCGGCCGGCACCGGCCCCATCCAAGCCCGGCCGGGCCGCAGCGGCGCGCGCCACGCGCCCGACCAAGCGGAGCCGTAAGTGAGGCTCGACGCCTACGTCGCCAAGCGCGACTTCCGCCGCACGCCGGAACCGCGCGGCGACGCGCGTCCGCGGCGCGGCAAGCCGCCGATCTTCGTCGTGCAGCGGCACCACGCGCGCCGCGAGCATTACGACTTCCGCCTCGAGGTCGATGGCCGCCTGCGCAGCTGGGCCGTTCCGAAGCAGCCCTCGCTGCAGCCGGGCGACAAGCGCCTGGCCGTACAGGTCGAGGATCATCCGTTGGCCTATGCGGACTTCGCCGGCGAGATTCCCAAGGGCCAGTACGGCGCGGGACAGGTGGAGATCTATGATCGCGGCCATTGGCGCACGGCACAGGACCCGGCCAGCGCGCTCGCCGCCGGCAAGCTCGATTTCGAACTGTTCGGCGACAAGCTGCATGGCCGCTGGACCCTGGTCCGCACCCGCGCGCAAGCGCGTCAGCCACAGTGGTTGCTGATCAAGCGCAGTGATGCCGAGGACGCCTCCTCCCCAACACCGACTTCAACCGCCCCTCGGCCCCCGGCCTCGAACTGGCGCGACGCCGCCCTGGCCTTGCCCCGTGCGCGCAGCGGTGCGCTGCCGATCGACTTCGCCGCGCAGCAAGCCGCGCTGCATGCCGAGCCCCCGGCGGGACCCGACTGGCTGCACGAACTCAAATGGGATGGCTACCGACTGCTGGCCAGCATCGATGCAGGACAGGTGTTGCTGCGCACACGCAACGGCCTCGATTGGACTGCGCGGCTGCCGGCGATCGCGCAGGCCCTGCACGCCCTGCCCGTGCAGGATGCCCGCCTGGACGGCGAACTCGTCGTGCTGAACGAGGCGGGGCTCAGCGATTTTTCCGCGCTGCAAGCCCGCCTGGCCACGGACGACGGCGCCGCGCTGCGCTACGTGTTGTTCGATCTGTTGCAGCTCGACGGCGTCGTCCTCGTCGACAGCCCGCTCTGGGCGCGCAAGCAGCTGCTGCAGGCGCTGCTCGATGGCGCGAATGCAGGGCTGCACTACAGCAGCCATATCGACGGTCAAGGCGCCGAGGTCTACCAAGCGAGCATCGCGCGCGGTGCCGAAGGCATCGTCAGCAAACGCCGCGAGGCGCCGTATCGACCGGGACGCAACGCCGACTGGCGCAAGATCAAGCACGCGCAGAGCGACGACTTCCTCGTCGTCGGCTTCACCCGACCACGCGGCCGTCGCGAAGGGCTGGGCGCGCTGCTGCTCGCAGAAGCGGCTGCCGGAGCGCTGCGCTACGTCGGTCGCGTCGGCACCGGCTTCGATACCGACAGCCTGACCGATCTGGCGCGCGACCTGCACCCGCGCCGCACGCGGCAACCGCCGGTCACGCTGCCGCGCGACGCCAAGCTGACGCTGCGCGACGTGACCTGGATCAGGCCCGAGCAGACGGTCGAAGTGGCGTTCCGCGGACGCACCGCCGACGGCCTGCTGCGGCAGGCGAGCTTCCTGCGACTGCGCGAGGACAAGCCCATGCCCGCCCCGGTGAAGCTCAGCAGCCCCGACAAGCTGCTCTATCCCGATGACGGCATCAGCAAGCAGCAGGTGTTCGAGTATTACCGCGGCGTGGCGGACCGGCTGCTGCCCGAGGTGATCATGCGCCCGCTGTCGCTGCTGCGCTGTCCCGACGGCATCGACCAGGCCCAGTTCTTTCAGAAGCATCATCGCGGCGAACTGGGACGCGCGGTGCATGCCGTGCAAATCATGGAAAAGTCCGGCCAGCGCAAGCCGTACGTGTATATCGAGGACCTCGATGGTCTGCTCGAACTCGTACAGCACAACGTGCTGGAGTTTCACCCGTGGGGTGCACGCATCGATGATCCGGAGCACCCCGACCGCATCACGTTCGATCTCGACCCGGACCCGGCGCTGCCCTGGCGCGAGGTTCGCGCGGCGGCACGCGAGCTGCGCAATCTGCTCGCCGAGGTTGGCCTGCAATCGTTCGTGCGGCTGTCCGGCGGCAAAGGTGCGCATCTGGTCGTGCCGATCGAGCGCGGCCCGGACTGGACCGAGGTGAAGGCGTTCTGCGAAGCCTTCGCCAAGACGCTGGCGCGCCAACAGCCGCAGCGCTACATCGCCAAGGCCAGCCGTGCCGAGCGCCACGGCCGCATCTTCATCGACTGGCTGCGCAACGGCCGCGGCGCGACCAGCGTCTGCAGTTGGTCGCTGCGCGCAAGGCCTGGCGCGCCGGTGGCGATACCGCTGCGCTGGGACGAATTCGGCCGCTCGCGCAGTGCTCGCGATTTCGACCTCGCGAAGGCACAGCGCAGATTGCGCCGCCTGGGCAGCGGGCCTTGGCCCGCGCTCGACAGCATCGACCAAACATTGCCGACAGCCGAATCATTGCGCCACGGCCACTGAACCGGGCCGCGGACGACGCCCAGCTTGGTGCGAGCACGCCGACGCGCGAAAATGCCGAGATCCTTCGTCCTGGGATTCTCATGTCCGCGCAACCCGCCCACCGCTTCACGGCCGATACGACCTCCGCCGCTGCGCTACGCGCCGCGTTCGAGCGTGATGGTTATTTGTTGATCGAAGATTTCGTCGAGGCCGATGCTTGCGAGCGCCTGATCGAACGCGCCGATGCGATCGTCGATGCTTTCGATCCTACCGGTGTCGCGACGATTTTCTCGACGCGCGATGCCGGGCACGCCGCGGCGGAATATTTCCAAACCTCGGGGGACAAGATTCGCTGCTTCTTCGAGGCCGATGCGTTCGACGAGAACGGTCATCTGCGCCACGCAAAAGCGCTGTCGATCAACAAGATCGGCCATGCGCTGCACGACCTCGACCCGGTGTTCAACGCGTTCTCGCGTACGCCGCGGTTGAAAGCACTGGCGGCGACGCTCGGGCTGCGCCAACCGCTGCTGCTGCAGTCGATGTACATCTTCAAGCCGCCGCATATCGGCGGTGAGGTCGGCTGGCATCAGGACTCGACGTTTCTTTATACCGAGCCGGAGAGCGTCATCGGCTTCTGGTTCGCGCTCGAGGACGCGACGCTGGAGAACGGCTGCATGATGGCCCTGCCCGGCCGCCATAACGAGCCGCTCAAGCAACGGTTCCGCTACGGCGAGAACGGACTCGGCATGGAAACCCTCGACGCCACGCCCTGGTCCGACGGCCCGGAAGTGGCCCTGGAAGCCCCGCGCGGCAGCCTCGTCGTGCTGCACGGACGACTGCCGCACTACAGCGGCCCGAACCGCTCGTCGCAATCACGCCATGCCTACACCCTGCACGTCATCGACGGCGCGTGCGCCTATCCCAAGGACAACTGGCTGCGACGCGGGGCGGAGCTGCCGCTACGCGGATTCGATTGAGCCGTCTGTACGCTATGACCAAGTCGCTGCCGTGACGCGTTACGGCCTCACTCCGGGGCGACGCGCGGCAAGCGCAGGACGAAGCAGGTGCCGGCCCCTAGCTCGCTGATCACTTGGATGGAGCCGCCAAGGCGCGCCGTGACGAGGTTATAGACGATGTGCAATCCGAGCCCCGGATTGCCATTGAATCGGCGCCGGGTGAAGAACGGCTCGAAGATATGCGGCAGATCCTCGGCGGCGATGCCGGCGCCGTCGTCGGCGAAACGCAGTTCGACGCCTTGCTCGACCGCTTGCGCGCTGATTCTGAGCTCGCCGCCGCGGTCGACGAACGCGTGCAGCAACGCGTTCTGGGTGAATTGGGTAATGACCTGGGCGATCGCTCCTGGATAGCTATTGAGTTCCAACCCGTGCTGACAGTCCAGCGCGAAGCGCACGCTCCGGCGACGACAGCCGGGCTCTAGGCTCTGCAGCAGCGTCTGCAAGTAGTCCTCGAGATTGAACTTGCGCCGCTGGTCCGAATCCCGATCGATCGAGACCTGCTTGAAGCTGCGCACCAACTGGGCGGCACGGGCCAGGCTTTCATCCACCATGCGCGTGCCTTCCACCGCCCTTTCGAAGTAGGTAACCAGATCACTGCGGCGCAGTTCGCCCGCGTCCAGACGGCGCTTGGCCTCGCGACTGCTGTCCGAGAGCATCGAGGCCACGGTGACGGCAATGCCCAACGGCGTGTTGATCTCATGCGCCACGCCGGCCACGAGTTGGCCGAGCGACGCCATTTTTTCCTGCATCACCAGCTGCTGTTGCGTCTCCAACAGACGTGCATGGGCGCGGCTGAGCTGCTCGTGCGAGGACACGAGATCGGCATGCATGCCTTCCAACTGGCGCGTGCGTCGCGCCACCTCGGTTTCCAGTTCGGTCGCGCGCCGTCGCAACCGGGCGACGCGCAGGCGATGACCGGCGAACCCGCTGCCGGTGAGCGTCAGCAGCACGATCGCGGCGAACCACCCGGTCTGCCAGTAAGCGGGCTCGACGGTGATCGGAATGGACAGTTCGTGCCGGCTCCAGGTGCCGTTGCGATTGGTCGCGCGCACTTCCAAGCGATATTCGCCCGGCCACAGATTGCTGTAGCTGGCGACGCGCTGGCCGGCATCGCCTTCAATCCAATCGCGGTCGAAGCCATTGAGCCGGTACGCGTAGCGGTTGCGTTCCGGCGCCGTGAAATCGAGCGCTGCGACCTCGATGCTGAAACTTCGCTGATCCGGCGTCAGCCGCAGCCCCGCGGCCATCGGGCCGGTCGGCTGCGGCTGGCCGTTGATGCGTAATTCAGTCGCGACCAGCGGCGGTTCGTAGCTCCATGGCCGAAATCGCGCGGGATCGATCACCGCCAAGCCGCGACTGCCACCGAACAGCAGCAGCCCGTCGTGCGTCTTGTGATAGGCGCGGAACCAGACCGTGCCCAGATCGACCCCGTCCCCACGGGTGAGCGGATACAAGCTGCCGGCGGCGGGGTCGTACATGTAGCGCAGCGTCCAGATCCGGCCGAGATGATCCTCCAGCAGGTTCGCACCGAACGCATGGCCGGCGATGCCCAGTCGGGCGCTGATCGCCTCGAATTCGGCCTCGCCACCTTGCACGTCGCGCAGCCGGTACAGGCCGTCCGCGGTGTCCATCCATAACACGCCGCGGCGATCGACCAGCAACCCGACGATGCTGGCGGCAGACAAACCCGAGCCCTGATCGGGCTTGATCCGCAACGGCTGCAGCCGATCGCTACCAGGCGCCACGGTGTACAGGCCGGGATCGGCGCCGATCCAGATTCTTCCGTTCGGGTCTTCGACCAGCGCATTGATATCCACCGGCAACGGCGTGCCGTCCTCCAGCCGCAGCGGCTCCGCTCGCGGCGCGCCCGGGCGCAATCGCCAGCCGCCGTTCGAACCGCCGATCCACAGCGTGCCGGCCCGGTCCACCAGCAGCCGGCGCACGGTCAACG
>Ga0196963_10002217_pt1 | contig 11958 bp, 11 predicted proteins | sample S1_5metaG_FD_148600 | JGI IMG/M metagenome (GOLD analysis project Ga0196963, IMG submission 148600) | Soil microbial communities from Anza Borrego desert, Southern California, United States - S1_5 | ecosystem: Environmental > Terrestrial > Soil > Desert | place: USA: California | collected... | reverse complement strand
ACGGTGCCCACCAGCGAATCACCGACCTAGACCCGAATGACCCCCTCGCCCTCGAAGGTCCGGGCCACGAAGGGGGCGATCAATGATCGACGACCTGCCGTTCGCGCCCCCGCCCGGCTCCCCCCCCGACGAAGGCTTCGTGGATGGGCCAGCGGCTGAATCAGCGTAGGCCGGGGCCATTCCCTCCAACATGGTCACGGATCACGCTAGACGTTCACCGCCTTTTCCGCCTGTTCTCAGGGCCGATTCCGGATGATCATGTGCGACGCGTCCGGGTCACATTTGCCGTCCGGTGCAGTCACCTCAAACCCGCGGCGCGTGTACCAACCAAGAAGTTCGGGATTCCGACCGAGGTCCACGGCAGTCACGCTTCCCCACACCTGGGCGACGCCGGCCGCGTCGGCCTCCTCCAGGAACCGCCGGAGCAGCCCGGTCCCGATGCCCCGGCGCCTCAACGTCGTCCCGAACTCGCGCACCATCCCTTCCGAGAGGTTGGAATCACGGACGCGGATGTCTCCCAGCAACATTCGTGCGCCGGTTCGCAGCCCCTCAACCCAGCCGACCGCCGCCCCGTCCAGCAGCGCCACGAGGTCTACGCGACCCTCCTCATTTTTGTGAAGCACGTACGTGATCCGCCCGGCGATCGCACGATCTGCTTGCATGATCGACATAGTATCCCGCCGCCCCGGACCGGCGTTTCGCACCAACGGAATCACTGATCCGCAATGACCGACCGGGGCTCCCCCCACCCGTTGATTGCACCCGTTGAATGGCTCTTGGGACATCCCCGACCTGTTGATCACACCTGTTGATCCCGCGGGATTGTCATTGAACGTGACATTGAATAGGCGCGCGCACGCGGAGATACGCGGGGTGTCCGTGTCTCCCATGGGAGGCGCAAAGGCACGTCCCCCCGGTGTTCCGCCGCTGTTCTTCACCGGCGCGCCGCCCCTGCTCCGCTTCTTGCACCGTAGGGGGCGCAGGAATACGTTAGGCGACTCCCTTCCCGACATGAGGCAACATGCACAAGCCCGCCCTGTTTCCTGACCTCGACAAGGTAACGAAGGATTCGCCGACGACGGTGGCCGAAGGAACGTACACGGGGACATACAGCATTCGGCTCCCCGACGAGACCATCGCCACAATACGCGTGGCAATGCGTACGGCTTGGGCCCCTGACGGCCAGACCGTGGAACTGGTCGTCTCGTCCGACCGGGAACTGCACGACTTGCGGGTTGCCGTCGCGTTCGCCGACGAGCCCCAAGACATCCGACGCAGCGGCTGCCGAAACTGTGTGGAGGCGAGGATCGACCATCGTCGCAACCCGATTCACGGACGGTTACCCAAGCGGTGCGTCTTGGGCGGATGGCGGTTCCAACTGCGCGGTCACGAAGAGGACGTCTACGGCGACGAGGTCCGAATCTGTCCGGTCTAAGACTGCCGCATGATTCGGCCAGATCCTTCCCTGATCCTCAGGCTCGCCCCCCGCTCCCGCCTGGGCCGCCGCCGCTCGGCGTACCGTCGCCCGGGGGAGCATCGGGATCCCCGTACCGCCGAGCGGGCGGGCCGCGCTCACGTACGTCAGGGCGGCGCGGCCCGACCTGATGATCGTGCACGTGATGATGCCCGACATGACCGGGCTGGACGTGCTCCGGGCCGTGCGGGCCGAACCGGAGGCGCGGGCGGTGCCGGTCTTCATGGACTCGGCCATGACCGACCCCGAGACCGCGCGGGCCGCGTTCGCGTCCGGGGCGCAGGACTTCGTGGTCTAGGGCCGGATGGCGCTAGCGGAGCTGCGCGGCGTGGTCGAGCGGCACGTCCGGTGCGCGTGAGGGTCGCGGCCCGTCCGCCGACTAAAGCTGCCTCCTCGACACATGCCGCCTCTGAGCTGACGGCTTGAAAACCGTGCCACTGGCCCCCGCGCGACTCCTGCGGGACGGCGGGCTGGGCCATCCCCGCCCTCCCGAAGCGGGTGGCCGCGATCGGAAGCGGAGCGACCCCCCCTCGGGCCGCGCGGCGCGGGGCGAAAGACGGCCCCCGACCCGCTGATCCGAGAGAGGCCAGTATCGTCCGCCAGCACGAGGATGATATTGGGCCGAGCGCCCGGTTTGGCCGCGTCGGCAGCGGTCAACATCGCGGGTGACGCCAGGACGATTAATGCGAGGGAACTCAGGACGTGTTTCATGACAGATCGCCCGTCGAGAAGTTACTGCTTCTTCATCATGTGCCGCCAGCGCCATTGATTCGTCGGGTTGATTTCGCCCTACCGCGAGTAGTCGGCCGCCATCCCCTCCATCTTGACCACGATCGCGCCCCCGCCCTCGCCGCTGACCTCCCGCCGCTCCTTGGGCTTCCCGAGCACCCGGTCAAGCAGCGCCGTGAAAGCCGCAAGGCGGGTCCGGTCGTCAGTCTTCTGGTCGGTGGCGATCGCGTAGACGCCGGCCAAGTACTCGTTGACCTTCTCCGGCGTGCCCCACTCGGCATCGATCGCCCCGAGCAGCGTCTTGACGAGCCCGGGCTTGCGACCGGCACCGGGTCGGGCACCGCCGCGGGCAAGCTTGTTAGCGGGGCGAGCGGCGGGGCATTGGTGGGCATCGGGTCTCCGGATAGGGCTCGAATCGCGATCGCGCGCCCACGGGGCTGCAATCGCCGGGAACGGGCATCGTGGCGGGCTTGTTCAGGCGTCGTTCAGGTCGTCCACGATCATCACGCGGGTCTCGACTTCGAGCTTGTCCGGGATTTTCCCGTCTACGCGCTCGATGATCTCCTTGATGATCGCGGCATTCCCCCGCTTGGCGTGCTTGACCACCATCCGCACCAGCCGCTCCCCCATCGTGGCATCGGGGTGCTTCGGGTCCACCTCTTCGAGCACCCGGCGCAGGGTCGCGGTGAGGGATTCGCCCTTGGGCCGCCCGCCCGGGTTGCCAGACTTTCCCTTCGGGAACGGCGGGCGTAGGTTGGCGAGCGACTTGTCGGTGATCTTTCGGTGATTTTGACCGGGGCCGGGCATGTCGCCAGCGTACCGACCCGGCGCGCGCGAGTGCAAGCGCGAGTCTGTCCGTCGTTCCCCCTGATGCGGCTTGCGACTGCCCGGTCAAGGGACGACGCAGCCGACCGCTGTCCGCCCCGGTCTCCGCCATGTATGATTCGCGCGACATGTCTACTACTAAGGGCCCTACGGAGTTCGTGACCAGGTGGGAGAACTCGGCGGCGAGCGAACGGGCGAATTACCAGTTGTTTCTCGCCGAGCTGTGCGACTTGCTCGGGGTCGATCGGCCGGACCCGTCGGGCGCGGACGAGGGGAAAAACGTCTACGTGTTCGAGAAGGCCGTCACCTTCAAGCACGGCGACGGGTCCACGTCGAGCGGCCGCATCGACCTGTACAAGCGCGGGTGTTTCGTCTGCGAGACGAAGCAGGGCGTGCTGGCCAAGCGCGAGGCGGCCGCCACGGTCGCGGCGCCTTCCATCCCTGTGAAGAAGGGGCACGGTGTTCGCGGTACCAAAGGGTGGGACGACGCAATGATCGCGGCCCGCGGGCAGGCCGAGGGGTACGTCCGCGCCCTCCCGGACGACAACCCGCCCTTTCTGCTAGTGATCGATGTCGGCTATTCCGTCGAGCTGTACGCCGACTTCTCGCGGCTCGGCAAGGTGTACACGCCGTTCCCGGACGCGCTCAGCCACCGGCTCTACCTCAAAGACCTGCCCGAGCCATCCGTCCGCGACAGGCTACGCGGGGTTTGGACGGACCCGCTCGCGCTGGACCCGTCGCGCCGCGCGGCGAAGGTGACGCGGGATATCGCCAGCCTGCTGGCAGCGCTCGCCAAGAGCCTGGAGGCGGTCGGGCACGCGCCGGAGGCCGTGGCCGGGTTCCTGATGCGCTGCCTGTTTACGCTCTTCGCGGAGGACGTGAAGCTCATCAAGGACGACGCCTTCACGAACCTGCTCAAGAGCCTCAAGGGCCAGGCGCGGAACCTCAGGCACACGCTCCCCCAGGTTTGGCGAGAGATGGACACGGGGACCGAGTTTTCGCCCGTGCTCCGGCAGAAGCTGATGCGGTTCAACGGCGGTCTCTTCGCCGAGACGGACGCGCTGGACCTGAATGACGAGCAGCTCACGATCCTGACGCTCGCCGCGGAAGCCGACTGGAAAGATGTCGAGCCGGCGATCTTCGGCACCCTCCTGGAACGCGCCCTGTCACCGGCCGAGCGGCACAAACTCGGTGCACACTACACGCCGCGGGCGTACGTCGAGCGACTCGTGCTGCCGACCTTAATCGAGCCCTTGCGGGACGACTGGGACGCGGCCCGGATCGCGTCGCTCGCCAAGGCGAACGCCGGCGACCGGAAAGGCGCCGTCGCCGAGGCGATGACCTTCCTCGACGCCCTCACGAACGTGCGCGTGCTGGACCCGGCGTGCGGGACAGGAAACTTCCTCTACGTCGCCATGGCCCGGATGAAGGACCTGGAGGGCGAGGTACGCGATTGGCTCGCGCAGCTCGGCGAGGCCCAGATGGACTTCGAGGGCTTGGGCAAAACGGTGGACCCGCACCAGTTTTTGGGCATCGAAATCAACCCCCGGGCCGCGGCGATCGCGGACTTGGTTCTGTGGATCGGCTACCTGCAGTGGTACTTCCGCACTCACCGGGACACGCTCCCGCGCGAACCGGTGCTCAAGGCGTTCGACAACATCGACAACCGCGACGCCGTTCTCACCTACGACGGCAAGGAGCCGGTGACCGACGACGCCGGCCACCCGGTTAGCCGGTGGGACGGCCGGACGTTCAAGAAGCACCCCGTGACCGGCGAGGACGTGCCTGATGAGGCGGCCCGAGTCCCGGTCTACAAGTACATCAACCCGCGGAAGGCCGAGTGGCCGAAGGCGGATTTCGTGGTGGGGAATCCGCCGTATATCGGTACACGCCGGATTAAGAGCGCACTTGGTGACGAGTACGTTGACGCCCTCCGGGCCGCATTTCACGCGCTCCCCGAGACGGTTGACCTCGTCATGTACTGGTGGGATCACGCTGCCGAGGCGGTCTCCAAAAATGAGCTTCGGTCATTCGGATTCATTACGACGGACAGCATCGTTCAAGACTATTCGCGCCCCGGAATTGAGCGACACATCGAGACAAAGGGGAACGTCGCGCTGGCCTTTGCAATCGCTGACCATCCTTGGGTCGAGGCCGCAGACGGTGCAGCAGTACAGGTTGCGATGACGGTCGGCGTAGCCCGAACATCGCTCCATTCGCCGGCGCACATCGGTACAGTTCATGGCGACTGGAACGAACCCGACAAGACTGTGGTGCAGAGTGTCCCTGTCGCAAGTATTGGCTCGCGGCTCACTGCCGACGCTTTTCAACTCGAGGATCTGCAGGCGAACCGCGGCTTGTGCTTCCAAGGCGTCGTGCCCGCAGGCGACGGTTTCAAGTTGTCGGCTGACGAACTGCCCTCCATCGGTGTTGTGGACGGCGCTCTCCCCCACTTCGTTCGGCCTTACGTGATCGGTAGGGACCTTGTGCAGGTGGCCGAACGCCGTTTCATCATCGATTTTTTCGGCAAGTCGGAGCGTGAGGCGAATGAGGCAAACGGTTCCGCCTTCCAGCGTTTGATGGATCGCGTCCTTCCCGAGCGCAGGCAGAACAAGCGAGCTTCTTACCGCGATAAGTGGTGGATCTTCGCGGAGCCCCGGCCAGCGATGCGCCGCGCCCTCGATCGCCTCCAACGATTCATTGTCACTCCATATACAGCGAAACACCGCCCGTTCGTTTTTGTTCCGGCGGGGACGCTGCCAGACGCGATGGCCTACGCTATTGCCGACAGCGATGCGTTCGTCCTTGGAACGCTGTCGTCGCGCCCACACCTTCTCTGGTGCCTACGGTTCGGCGGCACCCTCGAAGACCGTCCCAGGTACAACAGTAAGCTGACGTTTTTCCCGTTTCCTTTCCCTGAGCCCTCCAACGTCCAGCGCAAACGCATCCGCGAAATCGCCGAGCAACTGGACGCACATCGCAAGCGGCAGCAGGCGGCCTACCCGGGGTTGACCCTCACCGACATGTACAACGTCCTCGACCGCCTCCGCGGCCTCGACCGCGGCACGGGAGAGCCGCTGACGCCCAAGGAGAAGGCGATCCACAATCAGGGCCTGGTTTCCGTGCTGGGGCAGCTCCACGACGACCTCGACGCCGCCGTGTTCGACGCCTACGGCTGGCCGGCCGACCTGACCGACGAGCAGATCCTCACCAAGCTGGTGGAGCTCAATCGGACTCGGGCCGATGAAGAACAGCGCGGACTGATCCGCTGGCTCCGCCCCGCGTTTCAAAACCCGGCCGGCGGCAGTTCCGTGCAGCAGGGCCTCGACATCCCGGACACCGCCGCCGACGGGGACACATTCGCCACGGGGCGCGGCAAGAAGAGCAAGGGCAAGGCAGCCAAGATCCCGTGGCCCGCCGCGATGCCCGAGCGCGCCAAGGCTGTTCGCACGGTGCTCCAGACCGCGGCCGGCCCGCTCAGCGCCCGAGACGTTGCGGGGCGCTTCGCCCGCGCCAAGCCGGCCGACGTGACGGATCTGCTTGAGACGCTCGTCTCGCTCGGCCAGGGGCGGAAGGTTGGCGCTGACTGCTACGCCGTGTGACGAGCCTCCACGCCCACCAATGGTAAACTGCGATGATGCCTGACGAACCGGAACGCCCCAAAACACAACCCGACCGCATCCGTGCCGTCTACCGCTACCTCGTGCGCCGGGTGTTGCCGGCGGGGCGGGTCACCACGTACGGCGAGATCGCGGCCGCGACCGGAATCCGCATCGGACCGGGCGGTCGGCCGCTGCCGCTCGTGCTCCATCAGATCTTGCATTGGTGCGACAAAGAAGGTCTTCCGCCCCTCACGGCGGTCGTCGTGCAGAAGAAGTCAGAGCGGGACGCGGGCCGGCACGGTACGGTCGGGAAGGGGTACTTGCGTGCGGAGGCCAAGAGCCCGAACAAGGCCGGTCGATTTCGCTCGGACGAGTTCATTCGGGACACGGCCGCGAACGCGTGGGAGGCCGACGCGGACTGGCCGACGGCGGACTATCGGTCGATGGTCGATCGCCACCAGGACGCCGTATGGGCCCATCCCGAGTGGCCGGCGGAGATCGATGTGTGAATTGGACGCGGTACGTTATCGGGAACGCCGCCAGGGAAGCAGCGGTTCGTGATCGCGCGTGATTCCGGGAGGTAACAGTGGCGCGCTCCGCGTTCAACGAACTCTGCAGGATTGCCGAGCGGCAACTTGTTTCCCTCCCCGAATGGAAGGGCTTCGAGAACCAGCTCCGCGACCTGAAGCTGTTCACGATGCCGGGCAATCCGTCGGAGTTTCTCCCGAAGGAGTACACGGCCGACCAGGTCGAACTCCATTCAGAGCTGTTCTTTCTGCCCTTCCGCGAGATCGCCGTCGAGGACGATTTCGGGGTCGTGCTGTTGAGCGACCGCGATCAGGACGCGAGCGGACTGTGGACCGAGCGCTCGTTCTTCGTCTTGGTCGCTGCCGCGCCCGACACCGACGTGCGGACCGGCATGGCGAAGGGAAAGGTATGGGCTCGCTTCACGACCGGCGGAACGGTGTTCGAGACCAAGGTGGACGTTCAGTGGGCGGCCGAGGCGTCGCCAGACGGGAGTGAGATTACCGTCTTCCGCGACCCCGACATCCCCCAGCCCGCGATGGACATGGCGCGGGAGCACGTCGCGGCCGCCCTCCAAGAGGTCATGTTGCTTAACACGCCGTCCCGGTTCGTCGTGGAGCAGACGCCGGCCAAGCAGCGCAAGCAGGCGGTGAGAATCCCAAGGCGCGAGGATCGCCCCGCCTTCACCTTGATGACGCCGGGCGAAGTGCGGAAGCTGTTCGACAGGTCCGAGGATCCCGACGACGCGGTGGACGAAGGCGCGAAGCCACGCGCCGCCCCCGCGGCCCACATGCGCCGCCGCCACTTTCGCACCCTGCGCGACGACCGCTTCGTCAACGCGAAGGGCAAGGTCATCGAAGTGAAGGCCGCTTGGGTGGGCCCCGAGGAGCACGTGGCGAACGGTAAACGATACCGGGTACGGCTCGACCTATGAGAGTGGCAGACTCTTCATTCCGCGTCGCGCCGCGATTCTGGTCAACGCTGAACTAACTTCCAATGTCCGACACGGACGCCGTTGTGCCGGCACGGTAGGGTGACAGTCGCAATGGACTCCACCGCCCTCACGTCCGCCCAACTCCACGCCCTGGCGACCCGCCTCGCGCATCACCGGGCGTACCTGGCCCGCCTGCGCGCCCGAATGAGTGCCCTGGGCTTCCCGGACGGGGATCCGCTCGCCGCTGCCATCCGTCGCGCGACCGACGGCGCCGACGCCGCATACCACACCGCCGCGAGGCTCGAGGAGTTGGCCCTGCTCGCCGACGCCCCGAGCAAGCGGGCGGCCGACGTAATGAAGCGTCACCCCCCGCCGGATCAATGACGCCGACGTGATCGCGAGAGATTGACGCAAGCCGCTGCCACGAGCAGACCCACCACCGCCGGCTCGGGCACTTCGATGGTCAGATTGTCGAGGAGCACGGGCAGGCCATCGCTTGCAGTGTCCGTGATGCGGATGCGCGCAATCGCGTTGCCGCCCGTTTCGTACCCTACGAAGAGTGACGGACCAGGAAACAGGGTGGCGAGAAGCGCGTCCGATGAATCGAAGAACTCCACCTTCGGAAGGCCCGGCGTAGAGTCACTACCCGCGAAGACGCCCACTCGAAACGCGGGCGAGGCGAGTGCAACGTCGATGTAAGCGAGATCCGTGATTGTGCTGAGTGCGTTCCCCGTGGCCCCGACCTTTGGCCCGCCGTTAATGTGCGACGAGACCTGTGCGCCATCACTCGTGTAAGTATGCCCGTTCAGCACCATCGGCACCGAGACGTTCCCGCCTGGATGCATGCTCTCGTATCCCTCGACCACCGCGCCCGCGCCGAATCCCGACGCACTGATCGGACCGGCCATCAATTCCAAGGGCATGAGGCCACACAGTACCGCCGCCCCCGTCACCCAGAATTTCATCATGGTCTTCTCCCGCAACTCAGTACATGAGTGCCCGCGGGCCGTTTATAACCCCTGCAAGATGCTCCGCCGCGTGCTCACCCTCGCCCCGCTCGCGCTGCACGTGGCGGTGTGGTTTGGAGCTACTGGTTCCGCGCGTACGCCATCGCAGACGAGGCGGGGGTCATCATCGACCGCGGGGCCGTCTAATACCACCCGACCGGGTACGACCCCGGCTCGTTCGGCGCGGACGTGGACCTGGTCGGCGGTTGCGGGGCGTGGTTTCGATGCGGATTTGCGGAGGCACCACCTGCTGCCTAGCGATCAAGCTCGACGCTCTCACCGCCGAAGCTCCCGCGCCATCGAACAATTGCAAGAGCGCCGGACTGCCTTGATCTCCGCGGCGGTGACCGAGAAGATCGGCGTGCGGACGACTGTCAAGCGCATCCTACCGGAGCTCTCTGAGCTCGTGCCCGCTCAGTGGAAATGGGTTAGCCATGGAAATTCAGCCCGACAAGCAGAACCTGGACCAGACGTTTTCGACCACCGTCTACTTCATCGACTTTTATCAGCGCGATTACAAGTGGACGGCGGAGCCCGTCAAGCGCCTGCTCGACGATGTCTTCTACCAGTTTGACGAAGCGTACGCGAAACACGCCGATCTGGAGCCGAACAAAGAGAACGTCAACGCCCGCTACCCTTGGTACTACCTGAACACCTACGTGACAAACCACGTCGGCGGGCGCGTATTCGTGGTGGACGGACAGCAGCGACTGACTACCCTCACCCTCATCCTGCTCAAGCTGCTTTCGAGGGCGCGCACGCTTGGGTCGAAGACCGCACCGTGGCTGGAACGCAAAATCGCAGGCTACGCGGGGACCGAGCACGAGTTCTGGATGAATCACGTCCGGCACATCCAAGTGCTGAAAGGGTTGATGGACGGCGCGGCGCCGGACGAGATCGACGTGACGAGCGGGATCACCGCCGTCAACATGATCGGCAATTACAAGCTGATCAGCGAGGAACTCGACGCACGGCTGAACACGCCGCACGCGCTGGACACGTTCGTCCACTACTTCCTGTTCCGCCTCGTGCTGATCAATCTCGCGGTGGACACCCACCACGTCCCGATGGTCTTCGAAGTGATCAACGACCGCGGCGTAAAGCTGAAGCCCTACGAAATCCTGAAGGGCAAGTTGCTCGGGCAGATCGATAAACTGGAGTTGGAGAGCGGCAAGTTCAACGCTCTCTGGGAGGAGCGCCTCCAGGCGGTCAACCAGTACCGGGACGACGAGATCGACAACTTCTTCCGGTACTGGCTGAAGGCGAAGTTCGCCGACAGCCGGAAAGCAGGGCAGCGGTTCGACGGGGACTACCACCGGGAAATGTTCAAGGCCGACCTGAACGCCACGCTCAGAATTGAGCATAACGCGATCGGTGTGAAGTCATTTCTGAAGGGCGCCTTTCGCTACTACACGGACCTCTATGCCCGGCTCTGGGCGGCGACGCAGGATGAGTCGCACGGTGCACGCGCCGTATACTGCAACAACCTGAACGAGCAGAACAACCAGTTCATGCTCGTGCTGTCCGCATGTAGGGTGGACGATCCGGAGGAGTCGGCGAAGATCGACGCCGTCGCGAGCGGCCTCGATCGGGTCTTTTCTCTCCTGCAACTCCAGGGCGTCTACGACTCGAACGAGTACACCGGGCGTCTGTTCTCGATCAGCGCAGAGATACGCGAAAAGTCCGCGGCCGATATTCCGGGCATTTTCCAAAAGCACCTTATCGAAGACGTGAGACAGCGCCGTGCAAATCCGGACTTGGAGGCGTTCAATTACGCGCTCTTCCGCCCCATGTCGATTGACCGGTTGAACATCCGATTCACGCGGTACTTTTTCGCCCGCGTGGAAATGTTGCTGGCCGAGGGGATGAAGCAGGAGATGAAGCATCCGCTCAAGAACCTCGTGACGAAGGGGGGGCACGTCAACGGCTTCCACATCGAGCACATCTTCGCGCGGAACGACGCGAACCGCGCGATGTTCGAGATGGATGAGGAACGCTTCGAGCAGGAGCGAAATCGGCTCGGGGCGGTACTCCTGATGAAGGGGAGGGACAACCAATCGAGCGGGAATGAGCTCTTTGCGGACAAGCTCAAGTCCTACGCGAACACGCTCCTTTGGAACGAGACACTCCGAGCGGACAGCTACAAAAGCAAACTGGACTTCAAGTCGTTCGCCAAATCGGGGGGTCTCGCCTTCAAACCGCTCGAGCAGTTCGGGCCGGACGAACTTGAGGAAAGGCACCGGCTGTTGTTCGAGCTGTGCAAGCTGATCTGGCCCGCCCCCCCTCCGGGATCAAAAGCGTGAGCGTTCACAAAGAGATCAGTTTCGAGTCGGACACCGTCCTTAGCCGCGTCGTCGGATTGCGCTTGTTCGGTCGCGCGCCCTTCCTTCCGCCTTCCGGACGGCACGGTAGGATCGCGGCGCGGATGACCGACCCCACGCCCCCTTGCCCTTCATCGCCGGCCGCACCGCCCGCCCTGGACTACGCCCCCCCTTCCCGGAGGCGCGGGCTCCGGCGGGCGCTGCGCCTCTGGCCGGTCTGGCCGTGCGTGCCCGTCGCCGGCCTCGGCGTCGCGTACGGGCGCGTGGCGTCATTACCAGTTGATGCGCCTGCAGGCGGCGTGCATGACGGCGCAGATGCCGCAGGGCCGAGCGGTGTACGAGGGCGACCCGGCGGCCGCCGCGGCTCTGATGGCGGCGTGGCCGGGAGAGTACCGACTCGGCCCGGAGGGCGCGGCGCGGACCGACGCACGGTGGACGGCCTTCTGGGCCACGGCCGGCGGGACGGCGGCGCCGTGGGGTGGGTCTCCCGGGAGCGCGACCACGTTCTGCCACGAGCGGTACACGCCGGCCGGGCGACGGC
>Ga0196963_10002216_pt1 | contig 11960 bp, 11 predicted proteins | sample S1_5metaG_FD_148600 | JGI IMG/M metagenome (GOLD analysis project Ga0196963, IMG submission 148600) | Soil microbial communities from Anza Borrego desert, Southern California, United States - S1_5 | ecosystem: Environmental > Terrestrial > Soil > Desert | place: USA: California | collected... | reverse complement strand
GTAGGCAGCGGCGGTCATCAGCCCGCCGAGGATGATGGCGATTTTGCTGCCGGTTTCGAGGAGGAGTTGCGTCATCCTAGGTCGCGGCTCCTGCTAACTGGTTGACTCTCAAATCGACGCCCACGGCCGGGATCTCGCCCATCGCAGCGGAGAAATAGCCGATCTCGCGGGCGACATCGCCGAGCACCTGCTTGGCGCGAAACAGGCCGCTGCCGCCGGTCAGTTGCCAGAAGAGCTGCCCTTCGACCTTCACGCCGGCCGGGGCGCGAATCGCCCAGCGGAACGACTGCAGTCGGTCCTGATAGTTGACATACGAGCCTTCCCGCTCGGCGAACGTCCCGCCCGGCAGCTGAAACGTCGCGGCATTCCACAAGGGCGACGCAAAACAATCCTGCACGACGAGCGTCTTCACCGCCGCGAACTGCTGAGCATCGGCATCGGTGTTCCAGGCGCTCCTATACCCGCCGCTGATCCACGCGCCGCCAAGTGTCGGAGCATGCTCGTTCAAAAACTCTTCCCAGTTGATCAACTTGCCGGCGAAATGTGCCGCGACCGCTTCGACACCGCGGCGGTTCGGGCATTTTTCCGCGTGAATGATGAAACCGTTCTTGAACTTCTCGTCTTTGCCTTCCACGGGAATCGGCCCCATGGCAACGACCGCATTGGGATCGAGGCCGCGAATGTACTTCGCGAGCAGCCAGGCTTCTTCCACCGTCAAATGCGGCGACAGCGTGACGCCCAGCCTGCCAGCGGCCCGCAACGACTTATCGAGCTCGGCCGGCAGAAGATGCCATTCGAGATTGCTGTAATCGCCATTGCTGCTACTGGGAATTTTGCGGCGGAGCTCGAGCAGTCGGTTCGGATCGTGCACGTGCTTCCAGCCGTACCGCCCTTCGTCGCACATCCACCACTGGTTGATGTGCAGGTTTTCCCGCGGCTTGAGGCGATAGACGTGATCCTGATTTTCCTCGACCTTGATCGAGCAGCCCGTGCTGCAGTTCGCGCAGACGTTGTCGTGGCTCTTCATGAACCAGACCCGCTGTGTATACAAAAAGTCCTTGTCGCCCAGCGCACCGACGGGGCAGAGATCGCACACGTTGCCGGAGAGCTTGTTGTCGAGCGGGAACTGCAGTTCGCCCTGTTCGTCGCGGAAGACGTCGATCTCTTCGTGCGCGCCGCGGTTGATGACCATCAGCTCATGCGTGCCGGAGATTTCGTGCGTGAACCGCACGCAGCGGGTGCACATCACGCAGCGATCGACGAACAGCGTGACCGTGTCGCCCAACTCGCGGCGGCGGCTGCTGAAAGGCTGAATGTCGGCGCGGCGCTGCTCGCGGCCATGCTCGAAGTGGTAGTCCTGCAGCGCGCACTCGCCGGCTTTGTCGCAGATGGGGCAATCGACCGGATGACGGAGGAGCAGATCCTCTTCAACCATCGCGCGGGCGTCGATCACCTTCTGGCTGTTGGTGACGAACACGGTGCCGTCCTTGGCTGGCGTCTGGCAAGCGGGCACGAGCCGCGGCTGCATCGCGATCTTGCCGGTGGTTGCGTCCTTTTGCCCCGCTTCGACCAGGCACATTCGGCAGCTGGCCACGACGGAAAGGCCTGGATGCCAGCAGTAATGCGGAATGTCCGCGCCGGCCCGCCGCGCGACCTGAATGCCATTCAGCCGCTCCTGCGCGCCGATCTCGATCTCTTTTCCATCAACAATGACGACTGGCATACGTGTTCTTCAGTGGCAGAAGTCGCCAGACTTCTGATGACTCCTCGAATGGTTCAGATGGTACGTGAATCGTCGGAATTCTGGCGAATTCCGCTACAGGTCTAGTGAATGCTGAGCAGCGGTCCCAGCGCCCGCACCGGCTGCGTTTCGGACCAGCCATCGGGGTTCGTGCGCTGGATGTACTCTTCCAATTCTCCGCGGAACTTCTTGAGGCAGTTTTTCAGAGGCCAGGCAGCACCATCGGCGAGACCGCAGATGGTCGTCCCCGGCATGATGCCGATCGTATCGCCGATTTCAGCGAGCAGATCGAGATCCTTGAGTCGTCCCTTGCCGGCTTTGATCCGTGTCATCAGCCGCGTGGCCCAGCTCGTTCCTTCGCGGCAGGGCGTGCATTGGCCGCAGCTCTCGTGCGAGAAGAACCGGCAGCTGTTCATCAGGTAGTCGACCATCTGCGTCGTCTCGTCCATGACGACAACCGCGGCTGTGCCCAAGCCGAGGCAGCCGAACTTGCCCGGGCCGTTGAAATCGAGCGGGCAGTGGAACTCGTCGGCTTTGAGAATTCCCATGCTGATGCCGCCGGGAATGCAGGCCTTGGCTTTGCGGCCCTTCCAGATACCGCCACCATATTTTTCGATGAGTTCGGTCACCGTGATGCCCAGCGGCGCTTCGTAGCAGCCGGGCTTGTTGATGTGGCCGCTCAGGCAGTAAAGCTTGGGGCCGTAGCTGCCGGCGTCGCGCGGGTTGTTCGGATCGGGCGGCACGCCAATCGATTTAAACCACTCCACGCCGCGGTCGAAGATGTGCTTCACGCAGGCGGCCGTCTCGACGTTGTTCACGACGGTCGGCTTGCGGAAGGCGCCTTCAACGGCGGGGAACGGTGGTTTGATCCGCGGCCAGGCCCGTTTCCCTTCGAGGCTTTCGATCAGGCCGGTTTCCTCGCCGCAGATGTAAGCGCCGGCGCCGCGATGCAGGAAGATATCGAGCGAATAGTCGGTGCCGAAAATATTCTTGCCGAGATAACCGGCGTCGTAGCATTCCTGAATGGCCGCGAGCGTCCGCTTATACGCCAGCGGATATTCGCAGCGCATGAAGTAGTACGCGGTTTTGCAGTTCGTCGCGTAACAGCTGATCATCATCCCTTCGAGCACCTGGTGTGGATCGTCTTCCATTAGCACGCGGTTGTTGAAGGTGCCCGGCTCGCTTTCGTCGGCATTCAGGCAAAAGTAAATCGGCCCGGGATGATTGGGCGGCAGAAAGGTCCACTTCAGTCCGGTGGGAAAGCCCGCGCCGCCGCGGCCCCGCAAGCCGCTGCTCTTCACCGTTTCGGCCACGTCCTTGGGGGCCATTTTGCCGATGACCTTGCGGACGGCCTGGTAGCCGCCGGTCGCTTCATAAGCGCGGCGGGTCCAGCTATCGGGCTTGCCGACGTTGGCGAGCAGGACTGGTTCGAATTCTGCCATAAATCTGGGTACCTACTTCACCGCCGCCACGAGTTGCTCGGCTTGCTCCTGCGACACGCTCTTGTGCAAATCGTCGTTCGCGAGAATGCAGGGCGCGTGCTCGCAGGCGCCCAGGCATTCCGCATATTCGAGCGTGATTCGGCCGTCGCTCGTGGTCTCGCCGGCCTTCACGTGCAACTTGTGCTCGAGATGCTCCAACAGTTCATCGGCCCCGCGTAGCGCACAGGCGATCGAACGGCAAACCCACATGCGGCACTTTCCGCCCGGCTTGTCTTGTTTGAAGTAACCGTAAAACGTGAGCGTATCCTGCACCTGCGACGGATGGAGCTCGAGCAGTTGCGCGATCTCAATCACCGCCTGGCGAGGGACGCAGCGGAGCTGCTCGTTGACGATGTGCAGCGCGGGCACCGTGACGGCTTGCTTCGAGGGATAGCGCGGAATGAACGCCTGAATCTGGGCGATCATGTCGTCGGTAAGGATGCGTTCTGCCATCTTGTTCTGGTTCGCTCGTTAGCGGTCCAACTCCGCGGCGATGATGTTCAAGCTGCCGAGCACGGCGACGACGTCCGAAAGCGTGTGGCCGCGAATGAGCTTCGGAAACAGCGCGAAGTGAATGTAAGAGGGCGGCCGGGTGCGGGCGCGATAGGCCACGTCACTGCCGTCGCCAACGACATAAAACCCCAGCTCGCCGTTCGGCGATTCGATCGCGCTGTAGACCTCTTCGTTGGGCACGACAAAGCCACGATTGAGCATCACCAGCTCGAAGTGCGTAATCGTCCCTTCGATGGTTTGATAAACCTGCGCTTTGTTCGGCAGCGCGGTCCGCTCGTCGACGCCCACGTTGATCGGCCCAGCGGGCAGATTCTCGAGAGCCTGATGAATGATCTTCAGGCTTTCCTTCATTTCGGCCAGGCGAACGTAATACCGCGCGAAACAGTCGCCGGCTTTCGCGCAGCAGACGTTGAAATCAAAATCGGCGTACGCCAGGTACGGCTCGTCCTTGCGCAGATCGCGGGTCACACCGCTGGCGCGAGCGACGGGGCCGGTCGCACTCCAGTTGGTTGCTTCCTCTTTCGTCAGAATGCCGACGCCTTTGGTCCGATCGACGTAGATGCGGTTGCGGTTCAGCAGCCGCTCCATGTCGTTGAGCGTATCGGGGAACGTCTTCAAAAACTTCCGGATCTTCTCGATCACCAGCGGCGTGAAGTCCTGGTACAGGCCGCCGACGCGCGTGTAACTCGGATGAAACCGCTGCCCGCTCAGCGTTTCAAAAATGTCGTAAATGACTTCGCGCTGATAGAACGCATAGAGGAAAAACGTGAATGCGCCTGTATCGAGCCCCATGGCCCCGGTGCTCAGCAGGTGATCGCTGATTCGCGACAGCTCGGCCACGATCACACGGATGTATTTCGCGCGGTTCGTGATCTCGATGCCCAGCAGCTTTTCGACCGCGCCATGCCAAGCCACGTTGTTCGCCACCGGCGAGATGTAATTCATCCGGTCGGTGATCGTGACATATTGGTTGTAATCGAGGTGCTCGCCCAGCTTTTCGAATCCGCTGTGCAGATAACCGATGTCCGGCATCGCATCGACGACGCGTTCGCCGTCCAGCTTCAGCACGATCCGCAGCGTGGTGTGCGTGGCCGGATGCTGCGGGCCGAAGTTGAGCGTCCACAGGTAATCCTGTTTGGCTGCCGTCGAATTTTCGGTGGCGATGGACATGTGTTTTCGATTTACTCCCTCTCCTCGGTACTCCGGGGTGAGGGCCGGGGTGAGGGGCTGATGCTCTTTGGTCCAGCTACTTTCGATTTCGACCTTGTAATGCGTTAAGCCATGTTGCGTGTCAGCACCGGGAAATTATGCCTCTCCCCGCGTCCCTGCATCGGGTAATCCTTCCGCAGCGGGAACGAGGCGAACTCTTCCGGCATCAGAATTCGCCGCAAGTCGGGATGGCCGACGAACTCGATGCCGAACATGTCGTACACTTCGCGTTCAAGCCAGTTCGCGCCGTTCCACAGTGCGCACATCGAATCGACCTTCAAATCCGGCTCGTTCAGCATTACGCGGATGATGAGGCGTTCGTTTGTGATGGTGTTCGTGAGGATATAGACCAGGCCGAAGCGATCCGTCGCATCGCGATAGTTCAGGTAGTCGACGCACGTCACTTCCGACAGTAGATCGAACGAGCGAGCGTCTTTCAGCATCCGCATGGTCGACAGCAATTGCTCGCGCGGCACGACGACCCGCGTTTCGTTGCGAAACGTCGTCACCTGCTGCTGGCCGAAGCGGCTTTCCATCGCGGCGATGGTTTCAGGTGTGGCTGGCATTGTTTCGCACCAGGCTGACGCGTCAGCGAGGGAAGTTGGCAAGTGGAGGTTGTTTCTGGATTCAGTTAGTGATGCGGTGGCGTGTACCGGGGCACCCTTGCTCACGCGTCGGGCTAGTTAGCGATTGACAGGCGATTCCGGATGAAAGTAAGCCGTCTGTCCATACATGGGCAATTCCTGCAGCGCCCGTTTCATTTGTTGCCGTTCGGCCGTTTCGAACTCGGCGCCGCCGATCGTTCCCTCCCGCTGGATTTTGTCCTGCAGGTCGATGATGGCTTGGATCAGCTGCTCGGGTCGGGGCGGACAGCCGGGAATGTACATATCGACAGGCAGGAACCGATCGATTCCTTGCACGACGGCGTAGGTATCGAACACGCCGCCCGTCGAGGCGCACGCGCCCATCGAAATGCACCACTTGGGCTCGTGCATCTGCTGCCAGATTCGCTGCAGTACCGGCAGCATCTTCATCACGACGCGGCCGGCGACGATCATCAGGTCGCACTGCCGCGGGCTGAAGCGAAACACTTCCGCGCCGAAGCGGGCCAGGTCGTGCTTGCTCGCCCCGGTGGCCATCAGCTCGATGCCGCAGCAGGCCGTGGCGAACGGCATTGGCCACAGGCTGTTCTTGCGGCACCAGCTGGCCAGTTCGTCGAGCTTCGTGACAACGACGTTTTCGGGCAGGTCGGGGGAATGCTCTAACGCCATTGAAAGACCCCTTTCCGCCAGGCATACACGAGGCCCACGGCCAGCAGGGCAATGAAAACCATCGCTTCGGCGAAAATGATGCCCCGCGACAGGTTCGCACCGGCCGCTTGCGCGGTAGCAATGGCTGAGTCGAGCCCGGCGGCGTTCCGGCTGGCGACGGCCCAGGGATATAAGAAGAGGAGTTCGACGTCAAAGATCAGAAAGGCGATGGCGACGAGGTGAAAACGGACATCGAATTTCTTATGGGCGTCGTGAATCGGGTCCATGCCGCTTTCATAGGGCATGCGTTTGACGGCGGAGTTGCGTTTGGGTCCGAACAGGGAGCCGGCCACCAGCATGCCGAGCGCGAGGCCGGCCGCCGCCAGGGCAAACAGCAGGATGGGGAGCAGCTTGAGTTCCATAACCCCAAAATTTCCAAGCAGTTGCGAAACTTCTGCGGGACTTTGTGAATCTTATCACAAGCCCCCAGCCGAAGAAAACCCGCCTAGCCGGGTTCGCGCTGTTGAACATATCGCCCGCCCCCGGCAGGGTCAATCGGCCACTCCCGCGAGCTTGCCGGCGAAACGACAGCGCAATCTTGCGGGCTGGATCGTCTTACCTGCATGACCGTCGAAACTCCTCGCCGCCGGAACTTTCTTCGCTTCTCGCTCCGCACTTTGCTCATCGGCATGGTCGTTTGTGGAGTCGTCCTCGGAATTGCCGCGCGGGTGCATTCGCGAGCCCAGCGGCAGAAACAGATTCTGGAAGCGGCGGCCAAAGTTGGCGGCAACATTCGCTACGACTTCGAATGCCATAGCGAGTCGCGCTGGTATGCCGTGCAGCGGTCGCTGGCCCCGCGCCTTGGCGCCGATTACGTCGGTCAGCCGCTGATCTTGAATTTTCCGATGACGCCGCCCAGCTCGTGGCGGGAACCGCTCCGCGCAGCGACTGTCTTGCAATCGATCGAATACTTCAGCGCCTGTTGTGAGGACCTGAAGCGGGCAGATGTCGAGCAACTGGCGAAGCTTTCGCGGCTGAAGCAAATTCATTTCCATTACAACAGCGACTTGCCCGATCTGCAGCCGCTGGCCCGGCTGCAGCATTTAGAACTGCTGGGGCTGCAAAGCAGCGGCGTGACGCCGGCGAAGCTGGCTGCGCTCCCGCAGCTGCCCAAGCTGAAACTGATCGATCTGTGCCGCAGCGATGCCACGGATGAAGTCATTCCGTTGCTCGCCACTTTCCCCTCGCTCGAAGAACTCCACGTCGAAGGGAGCGAGATCACCGCCGCCGGACTAGCCGGTTTGAAACCCTCCCGCTCGCTGAAGCTGTTGCATGTCGACCGCACGCAAGCCAGCGTGCAAGCCCAGCTGCCGGGCGTGACGATCTCGATCAAATAAGTTGGAGTCCCGGCTTTAGCCGGTCATTGCTGCCCGCCTGAAAACGCGCCGCCCGAAGGCGGGATTCCAACAAATCGGCCAAGTCCGGCGGTTAGTTACTCTGCTTCGCCATACTTCCGTAGGCAACCCGAATCTGGTCGAACTCCTCGTCCCCCATCAAGTGCTGATGCTCCGGCTGAGCGACGAACCACCGCCAAAACGAGTATTCGGGCTGCTGCGGTTTGACGGTTGTTTCTCCTGTCCAATGCGACATGCCGACATAACCGGTCGTCTTCACATGCAGCGTGCCGTCATCATCAAGCGAATGCCATTCAGGCCAGTAGAACGTCGACGACTCTTCAGTCTGAGATTGGAACTCCCAGAAGTTCTCTTCCGCCACGTGCAGTTCGCCCGCGCGGCAATGCGGACACTTCACAGTGGCGATGTGACCGCGCCCCGCCGCCACGGCTTGGGCAATGCCTGGCAACCTCGCCTGCAGATCGAAATGATGATGCTGCAGATAATCGATCACTTCGGCGTCTTCCGCCATCCGCGGCACGACGACGACTTTCTCCGGCAGCTCGATCTCATCAAAGGGCACGCCCGAGCACATCTGCTCCTGCACTTCGGGATCTTCGGAATCCAGCACGTCAATGAAGTGCGGATTGATCTTTCCCTCGGCGTAAGGATGCCTTGCAAAAAAGGCTTCCACTTTGCGAAGCATCGCGAACTCGGCGACCGCTTCATCGAAGTAATGCAGCTCCTTCAGCGACTGGCACTCGGCCTGCGAAAATTGCTTGGCCGGAAAGCGCGTGCCACAAGCGCGACAGATGATGGGACTCATGTCTTTTCCCCTTTGGGCAGCCCCTGACAGCCATCATAGGCCTGTGGGCGAGCAGGGACAAAGCGCGGCCGTTCTCAGCCGCCGGGCGCTAGCCCCCGGTTGTTGCCCGCAGAGAAAACCGGGGGCTAGCGCCCCGCGGCTGATTTTTGCGAACCATAACCGCGTAGGCCTCACTCCCCAATAATCTTCACCAGCACGCGCTTCGCGCGATTGCCGTCGAACTCGTAATAAAAGATGTGTTCCCACGGGCCGAGGTGCAGCTGGCCCTTGGTGATCGCGACAACGACTTCGCGCCCCATGATCTGCCGCTTGTGATGGGCATCGGCGTTGTCTTCGCCGGTCCGGTTGTGCAAGTAACCACCGCGGGCTGGATCGTCGCCCGCATTGAAGGGGGCCAGTTGTTCCAGCCAGCGCTCGTAATCGGCATGCAGGCCGCTTTCGTTGTCGTTGATGAACACGCTGGCCGTGATGTGCATGGCGTTGACGAGCACCAGCCCTTCTTGCACGCCGCTTTCGCCAACGTAGCGCTCGATCTCGCGGTGGATCGAAACGATCCCCCGCCGCTGGGGCACGTTCATCCAGAGCTCTTTGGTGAATGATCGCATCGGTGTGCGCTACTTCAGCTCCTGCTTCAGCCACTCATAAACCTGGCTGCGAACGTCATCGGGAAAATCGTGCCCGCAGTCGGGATACACGGCGACGAGTTTGTCCTTCGCGCCGAAGATTTCATACACTCCGCCAGCTGCAGCGATCACTTTCCTCACGCCGGCGTTGTCGAAGTTCGAATCGTGCAGCGGGGCGGCGACGAAGATGGGCCGCGGCGCGATGGCAGCGAGCACTTCGTGAAAATCGAACGGCATCTTGTCCGGATTATTCTCATACACGTCGCGAATCCGCGGCATGTAGCGATCACTGGTCCAGCCGGCCAGCTTGCCGCCGTAGTAATCATGAAAGCCCGTGAAACCGCAGCTTGTCACGACGGCTTTGATTCGCGGCTCGAACGCCGCCGTATACAGCGCGTTGTGCCCGCCTAGCGAATGGCCAATTGCGCCGACCTTGTCGCTGTCGACGTAATCGAGCGTCTCAAGCAGGTCGATCGCGCGGACGTTCGTCCAAATCGCCTTCATCGTGCCGCTGACGTAGAGCGGCTCGTCGCTGCCGGGCCGCTTCTGGGCAAAGTCGTAATCCTGGTAATCGCCGAAGCTTGGATAATCGGGCACCAGGCAGACAAAACCGAGCTTCGCCAACTGATCGCCATAGTGGCGCGTCGCTTCGCCGACGAGGCCCACCGTTTGCGATTTGCCATCCTTGTTCGTCGGATGCAGGCAGAGCATGGCGGGATGCTTCTTGCCGGCGCTCGCCTTCACCGATTTCGGAATCAACAAGTACGCAGGCGTGCGGTCGCCAGGCTCCGAAGCAAACGTCAGCAGTACGCGCGTATACTCCGGCGTTTCTTCTTCGCGGACGATCTTCACATCGAGCGGCACGCGGCGATCGGGAGTGGGGAACTTGCCCATAGCGCGCTGCATGCCGTTGCGAATCTCGGCCTTCCGTTCAGCCCAATCTCGCTCAGTTTTCACCGGTTCGAGTTTCGCCTCGATCTGCTTTTGGAGCGGACGCTGATGATAATGCGGGTCGATAATCGTCGGCTGCGGATAAGGCGGTGTAATAACCGGGCCTTCCACTGGTTTTCCGAATTGATTCTCCAACAAGAAAAACCCATCCCGGTCTCCCATCACTAAATCCACAGCACCATCGCCATCCACATCGGCTGCCTTCGGATCGAGGCCAAAGCCCACTTCGCCGCCGGTGTGAATCGCCGTTCGTTCCCAGCTGCGCGTCTTCGGCAGGAACTTGTAGGAGAACAAGCCCAGCGCGTCGTACTCGCCGGGGTCTTTCCCCTCATGGCCCATGTAGCGCTTGCCGGCGATCAGTTCGACCTGCTTGTCGCCATCCAAATCGGCGAGCAGCAGCGAATGGAACTGCGAATACTCGGTGTCGATCGCATGCCGCTGCCAGTCGCGGTTGCCGTCGCTCTTCGTCTGCTCCAGCCAATGCAGACCGAACTGATGGCCGCGGCCCCAAATCAAATCGGCATCGCCGTCGCTGTCGACATCATGCACGAGCACCGGAATGCTTGCGTCGCGCGAGAGGGAAAACTCCGCATGCCAGATCCACCGGCCGGTGCGAGGATCGGCGGGTGCTTCGAGCCAACCGCCCGTGCCCACCAAGTCGAGCCGCCGGTCGCCGTTCACATCGCCCACGCCAATGCCATGGCTTGATAACTCCGCCGGCAGATCGTGTTTGATGAACTTCCCCTTGGCGAACTCATACCAGCAAGCGAAGCCGATGCCATTCGGAACGATGTCGGGATCGCCGTCGCCGTCGAGATCGGCCAGGCGGCCTGTCTCCATCGCGCCGGGCGTATCGATCAGCCGTTTCTGCCAAGGCGTCTCGGGATTTGTCTGAATCACTTCGCCGGGGTGCTCCGACCAGAACAGGCTTTTACTGCGGTAGTTCACGCTGACGATGTCCGGCCAGCCGTCGCCGTTCACGTCGAGCGGCAGGTTCGAGTAATCATCGAACCGTCCGCGGATCACTTCCACCTCGCGGAGAAAATGCTTCCTCCATTTTGGCGCCTCAAACCAGAACCCGCCGTTGACCAGGTCGAGCTTGCCGTCCTTATTCACATCCATAACCGCACAGGCAGGAAACTCCGCCGCGGCGTCGATCGCATGCAGTTTCCATCGCCGATCGGTTTCGGCACGAACAGCGGGAACGGCGCCAACCAGAGCCAAAAGCGCGAGCCAGCGGGTCATAAGGCACCTGAGCTTTCTTAAAAAAACGCAACCTGTTCCGGGATGGCGAGGCTCGGGCCGAGCCGTGATGGCCGATAGCGGACGCATCCAGGCTCGTGAGTATAACCAGTCTGATCACCCGATCGGCTCCCTAAGTTGGATAACAGTTGTCGCGCTCCGCGTCCTCCGTAAGATATTACTGCACAATACTTTGCACCAAAATAATCAAAACTCTGATAATAGCTGTCCCAAACTCGAAACATGACATAACTTGTTAATTTAATGCGACTTGCAGCATTTTCTCGTGCTCGTAATGATTAGCAGTTGATACACCGCTGATAACAGCTGATCAACCGACCGGATCACCGCAGGAACTGTGGACTCTGCAGGAGTTCAACCCGTGGACCGCGCAACAGCAAATTGCCTCAGGCACGCGCAGCTCGCCAGCGGTGGCAAAGAGATTTGCTTCTCGCCGCAAACTAACCAGACAAATCCAGATCCGCTTGTATGCTATTGTACACTGACGGCGGGTGGTTGTCAGCGGCCGACACGTTTCCGCCCGTGGACGGCGGATCAGTATTCGCCACCGCCGGCCGCGCGGTAAACACCGCGCCGCAACTACATTGAAATGCGGCCGAAATGGGAGTCGCAATTAAGTCGTGCGCCCGCGCAGGGGCGGAAACCAGCTCTGCGGAACCGCAGAGCGGACAGACAGTACCAAAGGATGTTCGAATCATACCTGGCAGGG
>Ga0196963_10002215_pt1 | contig 11961 bp, 7 predicted proteins | sample S1_5metaG_FD_148600 | JGI IMG/M metagenome (GOLD analysis project Ga0196963, IMG submission 148600) | Soil microbial communities from Anza Borrego desert, Southern California, United States - S1_5 | ecosystem: Environmental > Terrestrial > Soil > Desert | place: USA: California | collected... | reverse complement strand
CCGGCCGAAGTTGAAAGAGACAGAAGCGTATGTGACAGGGCGATTTGGTTAGCGGTTCAATTCGCTCTGCAATGCTCGCGGCATCCCGCAGCGCGACGTGGCTCCCTTGCCGGTGAGTCAAACTTTGCCTTCCCACTGGCATCCGAGCGCCAGCGACGAGTTTGCGGAAGGGGCAAGGCGGTTCAGTCATTCGGCCCAAACTGGGGGTTGTTTGATGCCGGGAGTACCCGGCCAACCGTCACTCGCGGCACATCTTCCGGGGGCGGCAGAGTTTGCCCGAGCGTTGCTCTAAACCAATAGCTGAAAATTGGTTGCGTGCGTTCAAGAGGCACAGTCAGGCGCGACGATACGGTAGGTGTCACAATCAGCTATGGCCCGCCCGGGCTCAGAGCGGATCGTGAAGCCGGGGGAACTATTTCGGGTCATTGGACGACTCGACCGGTTTGGTGCTTCCCACCACAAATGTGCGGGCCACAAGCCCACCTTACCCGCACTCTGGCAAACTCACCTCACAATTTCCAAGATTCCGCCGGCGATCGGATTGCCCGCGGGATGCTGCCCACCGTGAATACGGCACGCGTGCCTCTAGCGCGGCCGGCCTAAGCCACGTGTCGGACGGTGTCGTAGCTGCCAGGTTGACAGTTCCATCGTTAAGGAGACGTCTTTCGATGAAGTGGAACATTATTCTCAGTACGATCGTTGTCGCTCTGGCTACATGCAGCCAGAGCTTTGGGTTCGAACTGCTGGACCGCATGCTCGGTTCCAGCGGCTGCGGCTGCCAAAGCAGCTGCTGCGAAACCAACTGCTGCCGAGTGAAATGCGTGAAGCAGAAGTGCTGCAAGCCTTGCTGCAACACCTGCTCGAATGGCTGCAACAGCTGCGCTGCTGCTGCTCCTTCGTGCGGTGCTGCGGCCCCGAGCTGCGGCGCTGCTGCCCCCACTTGCGGAGCTGCTGCTCCGACTTGTGCGGCTGCTCCGACCTGCGGTGCGGCTCAGGCCTGCGGCAATGGTTGCAACAACGGTTGCAACAGCTGCTGCAATCGTGGTTGCGGTCACCACCACGGCCGTCGCTGCTGCATGCCTTGCAACAATGGTTGCGGCAACGGCTGTGCGGCTGCTGCTCCTTCGTGCGGCATGGCCGCTCCGTCGTGCGGAGCTGGCGCTCCGACCTGCGGCGCTGCTGCCCCGACTTGCGGAAGCAACGGCCATGGCTGCAACAGCGGTTGCAACAGCTGCAATAGCTGCTGCAAGACCTGCTTGCTCGACCGGCTGTTCCCCTGCTGCAAGAAGTGCCACGGTGGTTGCTTGATCGGTGGCTGCAAGACCAGCTGCTGCAGCAACGGTTGTGGCAATGGCTGCGGCAATGGCTGTGCCGCTGCTGCCCCGACCTGCGGTGCGGCTGCTCCCAGCTGCGGTGCTCCGGCCCCCAGCTGCGTGACGCCTGCTCCGGCCCCGGCTCCTCAGCCGACCTGTGCTGGTCCTGCTCCGGCTCCGGCCCCGACCTGTGCTGCTCCGCAGCCGGCTTGTGGCAACGAAGCTGGTCAGAACATCGACGCTTCGCCGATGCCGCCAGCCCCGGTTGTTGATCCTTCGGCATATGTCCCCGCTCAGCGTCGGGTCGTTCATGCCAGCACCAGCCTGGTTCGCTAAGCTGATGTTTGGTTAGAGGCTCTGACAACTAAGACGGCCTGTGGCAGCTTCGGCTGAAACAGGCCGTTCTTTGTTTCTTGCTAGAAGAATGGCATTCCCACTGCTGAGAAGCCGAAGTGGGTGATTTCGCCGAAACGGCCTGCCCTGCAGCGAGCCCAGGGGCAAGCGGCGCATCCTTTAGGTGCCTTCTTACGCCATCCACTCTTCCCTTACCCGTTTTCTCGCAATTCCTGGATCCAGCGTGCGAATCCCTGTGAATCCGTTTCGCAGGCCCCTGGAGAATTACTGTGAAGAGTTTCTGGGTTCGTGGTTGTGTCGTAATCTTGCTTGTTTCGGGATATGTCGGTTTGGCGAATGTCGCGGAGATCGTCTCGCGGCCGCAGCGCATGCAATTGTCGCTGCAGCAGCTTGGCGACGACCCGGCCGTTCGCGCCACGCTCGACCAGGATCACACCTGGCGAGCGCTCGGTTATTCGCTGGGCTGGATTGTGATGGCTGGCATTGTCCTCGCGCTCTTCGAGCAAGAATTGCGACAGCTGCCAGCGCTAGTGAAGCGCGCCCGCTGGCGCGGCACGACCGCTGTCGGTGTCGCACTGCTGGCTCTCACGTCCACCGGTTGCTGGCGACCGTTTGAGCCCGTGCAGCTCGAAACGATCAATCCCAACGAAGAAGCGTTCTTGTTGCCGTTGACCGGCGATGTGAAAGCCCAGACGTCGACCAACAACGAAGAGTACCTGCGCTCGAATCTCGTCTACACCAAACAAGTGAAGATCCCGCAGCAATGGGTGCCGAAGGGATTTGAAACGCTCTATCCCAACGGGACGTGGAAGCCGGCCGCCATCCTCGTGAAAGTCGATAAGTCCCCCGTCACGCGCGAATGGACGGCCGATCCGAACAGCGGCACCTCGAACCGGAACGAAGCAATCTGGGTGATGACCAGCGACCAGGTGGAGTTCAGCACGGGCTGGACCTGCACCGCGCGCATCGCCAGCCGCGACGACGCGGTGAAGTTTTTGCACAACTATCCCAACGGCTCGCTGCAGGCCGTGATGGATACCGAAGTCCGCGCCAAACTGCAGGCCGCCTTCGGCCTGGAAGTGACCGACTTGCCGATGGATACGCTGCGCAAACAAGCCACGCCGCATATCGTAAGCGTGACCACCGATGTGACTGGGTTCTTCAAAGAGCGCGGCATCACGATCACCAACCTTGGTATTACCGGCGGCTTTGTCTACAAGGACAAAACGATCATGGACACGATGGTCAAAGTCTTCAACGCCGAGCAGGACAAGGCGATTGCTTCCGCGGCGTTCCAGGCCCAGGACATGAAGAACAAAACCGTCGAGTCGGAAGCGGAAGGCCGGGCTAAGGCGCTCTTCACCCAAAAACAGGCCGAAGCCGACGGCATCAAAGTCGTCGCCGACGCCAAGGCCTATGAGATCGAGAAAGCAAAGGAGAATGGCGAAATCTATCTCGCGCTCAAGCGGCTCGAAATCGAAAGGGAGAAGCTCTCGAAGTGGGACGGCCGCTTTCCGACGTACTTCCTGGGCGGCAGCAGTGGTTCGTCGCCCGACTTGCTATTGCAGTTGCCGGCAGAATTGACTGCTAAGCAAGGGGCGAAGTAACGATCAGCTGCGAGCTGGACGTGCTAGCACCTCGCCGGTTCGCATTGTTCGTTTCCTGCCCCTCTCTTACAATTCCCACGGTACTTTCTCTGGACGGGCACGCTGTCAAGGATGACGCGCGATGAGTGCATTACCGGCGGGCAGCCATGGCTTGCTGTCGAGTCTCGAACAGCTGCGGCAGGGGCGCGAAGTAATCCGCGCCGAGGCCAGCACCCTGCACGCCCTCGCCGAGCATCTGAATGACGACTTCTGCGCTGCGGTGGAGCTGCTGCACGCTTGCCGCGGCAGCGTGCTCGTGGCCGGCATGGGCAAGGCGGGACTCATCGGTCAGAAGATCGTCGCCACGCTGGCTTCGACTGGCACCCGGAGCCACTTCGTTCATCCCAGCGAAGCAATTCATGGCGACCTGGGACGCATCCACCGCGATGATGTGCTTCTCGTACTTTCCTACAGCGGCGAAACGGAAGAAATCGTCCGCCTGCTTCCCGCCGTGAAGCAGCTGGGCGCCACGGTCATCGCCATCACCGGACAGCCGGGCAGCACGCTCGGCAAGTGTGCCGCGGTGACGCTTGATCTGGGCGCTATTCGCGAAGCTTGTCCACTCGGCCTCGCGCCGAGCGCGAGCACTACGGCGATGCTCGCGCTGGGCGATGCACTGGCGCTCGTGCTGAGTCAAATGCGGCATTTCAGTGAAGAAGACTTTGCCCGCTTCCATCCCGGCGGCAGCTTGGGACGGAAACTTTCGAAAGTGGAAGAAGCCATGCGGCCGCTCGAGCAATGCCGCCTGGCCCGCGCCGAACAAACCGTGCGCGAAGCGCTGCTGCTGCAAAGCCGGCCCGGCCGACGGACTGGCGCGGTGATGATCGTCGATGACTCAGGCCGCCTCGCCGGCATCTTCACCGACAGCGACCTGGCCAAACTGCTCGAAGCCCGCCGCGAGTCCCGTATCGACGGCCCGCTCGCTGACGTGATGACGCATCACCCCACCACCGTCGAACTCGGCACCCGCCTCGTCGTCGCCTGTCAGCTGCTGGCCGATCGCAAAATCAGCGAACTGCCGGTGATCGACGCCCAAGGGCAGCCCGTCGGTTTGATCGACATCACGGATGTGTGGAATGTGCCCGTGGAAACAGGTGAAACGAACGAAGAGAACGACCGAACGCGCATTCTCAAGCTTCACGCGCCAGAGGTTCTTTCCCAACCAAAGGCGATGACAGGGCTGACGCGCAACGTCGACACTTATTGGGATTGAAAACGCATTCCCCTCACCCCGACCCTCTCCCCGGAGTACCGGGGCGAGGGAGTAATTCAATTTACTTCAATCCTGGCTCCTGGCTCCTGATCCCTGACGCCTGACTTCCGACCCCGACTGACCCTATGAAACTCGCCGATCGCTGCCGCCGAATTGAACTGCTGTTGTCCGACGTCGACGGCGTGCTGACCGATGGCGGCATTACGTACGACAACCAAGGTATCGAGCATAAGAAGTTCCACATTCGCGATGGTCTGGGCATCAAGCTCTGGCAGCGGGCTGGTTTCAAGTTCGGCGTGCTGACGGCGCGGACGTCGCACATCGTCAAACTGCGCGCGAGCGAGCTGGGAATCGAGATCGTGCGGCAGGGCTTTGAGCAAAAACTCCCGGTGCTGCGCGAAGTTCTCAAGCAGCTGAGCTTGAAGCCCGAGCAATGTGCTTACATCGGCGATGACTTGACCGATCTGCCCTGCATTCGCAACGTGGGCCTCGGCGTGGCCGTGGCCGATGCCAGCGAAGATGTGCAGGCGGCGGCGGGCTTCATCACGCGGCTCGGGGGGGGGCAAGGGGCCGTGCGCGAGTTGATCGAACTGCTCCTCAAAGCCAAGGGGCGGTGGGACGAAACGATTCATACGTATCTGGCAGATTGACACCACGGGCCACTGGCTGTGCTGCGAGCAGTTTAAGGTTGCTGGAAATTCGCCAGTGGCAAAACAATAAAAATGATTCACCTGCGGCGTTGGCTCTTTGCGACTTGCGTGCTCGTCGTGGCGTATGCCACGTACGCCTGGCTCGCCGCGCCGCTGCTTGAACCGCCGCCGGCGGTGGCCGTCGCCAATCCGCCGATCACGCCAGACCGCATGCCGGCTCCACCGGCAGATGACATTCTCGACCTGTTCCCTCCCGACGCCTGGGAACGGACCGGCGCAAAAAAAATCGAAACCGAGCAGTGCACTCTGTTGCTGAAGGACTATCAGCCGACTGCCGATGGCCGCCTGGAGCTCAAGCCGGCCACGCTCATCTTTTATGCCGCCAGTGAAAAAGACGCCGCCGGCAAGATCAAGAGCAAAGGCCGGCCCATTGTGCTGCGCGCGCCGCAAGGAGCAGTGCTGCAATTCGACAAGCCGCTTGATTTTGCTCGCGCCGAATTCGGCCGTCTGATCGGCGGGCGGTTGCCAGGTGAAATCACGATCTTCAGCCCGCCGAGCAAGGCCGGCGCGAACGACGCGCTGCAGCTCACCACGCGCAATCTGCAGATGGATTCGCAGCGAGCCTTCACGCCGGCCGACGTCGACTTCCAATATGGCGACAGCTACGGCCGCGGCCGCGATCTGACCTTGTTCCTCAAGCCCAGCGAAGCGAACGGCGAGGAAACCGCGTTCGGCGGCGTGAGCACGCTGCAGCTCTCACGCATCGAACGGCTGCATCTCGATCTGCCGGGCGATTCGCTCGTGCCTGATCTTTCCAATCGTCCCGCCGCAGCGAGCCCAAAAAAGAAAGCACCGATTGAAATCACCTGCCGCGGCATGTTTGTCTTCGACTTCGAACAGCGACTGGCCGCGTTCGACGATCAGGTCGAAATCACGCGGCTTCTTCCAGGTGGATTGCCCGACAAACTGAGTTGCCACCGGTTGCGGATTTATCTCGGTGACGACGCCACCAAAAAAGCCGCCGCTGACAAGCTCGCCGCCGCTGCCGCGGCGGGTTTGGAAGTGCCGCCCGATCCGCTGCACAACGTCGCCGTTTCAAAAATTGTCGCTACGGGCAGCCCAGTCGAACTCGAAGGACCCAGCACCGGCCTGTATGTGAAAGCCGCGCGGATGGAACTTACTCCGCCGTTGCGGCGCATCGCGCTCGAAAGCGGCCAGGGCTTGAAGCAGGTCACTCTGCGGCAAGGCCCGCATGCCTTCGATGCCGTCGAGCTGCAGTACGAAATGTCCCCCACCGGCGGCCTCGGCCGGTTGTGGGCGGCGGGGCCGGGCCGCTTGCAAACCATGCAGCTGCTCGGCGGTCAGCCCCGCACGCTCGACGCCAAGTGGAACAAGGAGCTCCGCATTCAGCCGCAGGACGGCGCTCAGGTCGTGTCGCTTGTTTCGCAAGCGGCCGTCTCGATGCAAACCCTCGGCACCTTCGTCGCCGATGAGCTTCACTTCTGGCTGCAGGAAGTTCCCCGCTCGCAGCTGTTGCCCGCGGAGACCGACATGCTCGGCTCGACTGCGCACGGCGCGCAGCCCGGCGCTTCGGCTGGTCAGCCGAAAGTGCAGATCGTGCCCGATCGGCTGCTCGCCCTCCGCGGCGTCGAAGTGGAATCGCCCAAGCTGCACGCGAAGACCGAACGTTTGGAAGCCTGGTTTTTCAAGCCTGATCCCGCCGCCGTGGCAGCCGCGAAAGAACAGCCGCCGCCGTTCAAACCGGGCACGCTCATGGGTAAAGCGAACGAGCAAGAAGGACCGCCGCAAAAGTTCGATGTCAGCGGTCAGCTCGTGCAGTTGCGCGTCGCTAGTGGCGAAGGCGTGAACGGCGTTGAAGATTTGACGATTCAAGGGAACGCTTCGATCGACGAAATCCAGACCTCTCAGCCCGGCCAGGCTCCATTGAAACTGCGCGGCGAAGCCGTCGAGCTCCGCGGCGGCACTACGCCCGATGCCATCGTGCATGTCGTCGGCCAGCCGGCGAAGATTTCCGCCCGCGGTCTGTCGTTGCAAGGCGACGCGATTCACTTGCACCGCGGCGAAAACCGCGTTTGGATCGATGGCCCCGGCGATGCCACGTTTCCGTTGCCGCAAAAGATTCCGCCGGCGGGCCGACCCGTCGAACCGCCGGAGTTCATGCGTGTGACCTGGCAACGGAAGATGAATTTCGACGGCCAAACCGTTCACTTGGAAGAAGACGTGCAAGCCCGCACGGCTACTCAGCTGGTGCTCTGCGGTCAGCTCGATGCCTCGATCAACGAGCGGATCGATTTCGCCCGCCCGCAGCTCGAAGGCAAAGTGAGCCTCGCCGAGATGAAGCTCGACGGCGGTGTGTATCTCGAGAATCGCACGCTCGACGAAACCGGCCAGCAGACGTCATTCGATACGCTCGAAACGCCAAACCTCTACATCAATCAACTCACCGGTGCTATCCGCGCCATCGGCAAAGGCAAGCTCCTCACCATTCGCAAAGGCTCGATCCAGGTTCCCGGCGCGCCTATCCCCGCCGCTCCCGCACCTGGCGGCAACGACGCCAATCTGCTCACGCATTTGCTCGTTTCCTTTCAGCGCGGCATGGCCGGCGACCTCAACAAGCGGACCGTGCAGTTCGAGCAGAATGTGGAAACGGTTTATACCCGCGTCGCCGATTGGCGTGATCGACTGACCATCGAAATGATCGACCAGCGCGGCCTGCCGGCCCTCGGCGAACAAGGCATCCTAATGACGAGCGACACCATGCAAGTGGCTCAGGTGGTGCCTCCCGCAGGTGGCGTGCCTTCCTATGAGTTGATCTCGGAAGGGAACACCCGCGTCGACGGCCGCGAGTTCACCGCGCGGGCCCATCGCATCACTTATACCTCGCTCAAGGACATGCTCGTGGTGAAAGGCGACGGCCGGGCCGACGCCGAGCTGTGGTACACGCAAAAGGGATCGGCCTCGCACGCCTACCAGGCCGCCCGCGAATTCCGCTACTGGCCCAAGACCGGCGCGATTGAAATTCAAGACGGCGCCCGCGGCGTGATCGAGCTGCAACAACTGGGCAACAAACCGCGACCGAATCGACAACGGTAAATCTTCAGTTCTGACTACCCCTGAAAGTTCGCCACGCGCTGATAACTCCACATCAGCACCAGCCACGTTACCAAAAACAGCAGCGCGGTATACGCCACAACCACGACAGTCAGCAGCACTTTCGCCAGCGGAGAAAACGCCCGGCTCCGCCACAACAGCGGCAGCCCCAGCACCGCCGTCACAAAGAACAGCGTACTCAGGAGAAGCCCGCGATTCTCCTGAATCTCCTGCCAAGATGCTCCGCGCCGCGGAGCAATTTCCACGGGCAGCGAATCGACGGCTGGTTCCTCGCCGACCTCTTCCACGGCCGCTTCGAGGACATCGTCGATTTGCACGGCTTTATTCATGGGAGCCCCATCGCTCCGCATGGTTCGCTGATGCGATGACGTCAATCGGCTACACCATTATCCCCGTGATGGGGTCGCCCTTGGAGAGCGCGAAAGGCCGGCCGACCTGGTCGTGCTCTTCGCGGTGCGGGTCGATGCCCAGGAGATGATAGATCGTCGCTACGAAGTCGGCCGGCGTCGTCGGCGATTCAGCCGGATAAGCGCCGATCTTGTCGCTCTTGCCGAACACTTCGCCCGGCTTGATCCCCGCGCCGGCGAAGAGGACCGTGTAAACATCGGGCCAATGTTCGCGACCGGCGTTCTTGAGCGTGATTTTGGGCGATCGGCCAAACTCGCCGGCGACAATCACCAGCGTTTCTTCCAGTTCGCCCGTCTGTTTCAGATCGGTCATCAGCGCATGAAACGCGCGATCGAAGGGCGGAATCAAATCTTCCTTCAGTGCGGAGAAATTGTTCCAGTGCGTATCCCAAGCAAAGCCATTGGCGCCTTGCGTCCGCTGCCAGTTGCATTGCACCAGGCGCGTGCCGGCCTGCAGCAACCGCCGCCCGAGGAAGACCGATTGGCCGAACAAATTCCGACCGTAGCACTCGCGATCGGCAGCGTCGGCCTTTGATAAATCGACCGCTTTCCGCACGGCATCGCTGCTGACGACATCAAGCGCACGAGCCTGATTGGCCCGCAAGGCTTGAGCTTGCGCGCTGTTATGGAGCGACTCGAGCTGCGTATCGAGCTGATCGACGAGCTTCAGCCGCCGCCGCGCGACATCGGCGGGCAGATTCGGCGCGAGAGGAATCTGCTCCAGCTTGTAGTCGTCGTCATTGGGATCGCCGCCCGGCAGCAGCGGATCATATTTCGACCCGAGCATACCGGCGAACTGACCAACCCGCCGGCCGCCGGCGACATCCATCCGATGTGGCACAAGTGCCCACGGCAGGAGCGAGCCCTGCGGCGCCACCTTGGCGATGACCGAGCCGAGGTGCGGCATGTCGGCCCGGGTCATGTTGTCCGCTTCCGGCACGCCGCCGAGAAACGGATAGCCCGTGAACATCCAGTACGAGCCGCGGGCATGGTCATTGTGCGTGTGGTGCATCGAGCGGACCAGAGCGACCTCGTGCATCCACTTCGACGTGTGCGGCAGGTGCTCGCCGATGCGATAGCCGTTGTTCGACGATTGAATCGTGCTGAACTCGCCGCGGATGTCAGCCGGGGCATCCGGCTTGGGGTCGAACATGTCGTGCTGTGGCGGCCCGCCCGACAGGTAAAGCAGGATGCAGCGTTTGGCGATGCCGAAGCTCTTGGGCTGTCCCGCGGCGCGGACGGCGGGCGTGCCAAGGAGCTGCGGCAGGGCGACGCCGCCGGCGAGCAAACCGCCGATTCGGATCATCTCGCGCCGGCTGACATGTTCGCCGGGATACGCAGCAGGGCCAATCAAGCGGAGCATGGCGGGATCCAGGTGGGGTGGTGCGGGGCAGGAATCAGCGTGACATCCATTACTGGCTCTTGATATATTAACGCTAACGAAATCATCGGCTGACTGCAAGATTTATCTGCAACCCATCCGTTTCGTTCCCGCCTCACCTCCCCGCCAATCGGAAACGACCGCGATGCACTCGAAGTTGATCATTTCGCTGGTCCTGCTCGCAATCGGCGCACTGACTGCCCGGGCGGAGCCCTTCATCGAACACCTCGAGCCGCCGGCGCTCACCTGCGGCCAGGTCAACAAGCTGACGATCATCGGCACGGAACTCGATCGGGCTCAGCACCTGTGGCTGTCGCTGCCGGAGAAGTTTTTTCAAGTCAAAGTCGCCTCCAGCAGCCTGGCGAAGACGGAACTCGAAGTGACAGTCGCCGCCGATTGCCCGTTAGGCGTGTATGGCCTGCGGCTGGCGACCGAAGATGGCCTGAGCAATCTCCAGCTATTTGCCATCGATGAACTTGCCGTGGCGAATGCGGCGAATGAACCGCTGAATAAACTCCCCGCCGCCATCTTCGGTGATCTGCTGGCTGCGGAGGTCGATCGCATCCGCTTTGTGGCTGCGGCCGGCGAACAGATCTCGTTTGACATCGTCTGCAGCCGTTTCGGCAGCGACGCCGACCCGCTGCTGACGATTGTCGACGAACGCGGCAAGCGGATCGTGCAGAAAGACAACTCGCCGGGGCTCTTTTACGACTGCCAATTCGCGCACACGTTCAAGACCGCCGGAACTTACACGCTCGAAGTCCGCGACAGCCGCTACCTGGGTTCGTCCCATTGGCAATACTGGCTGCGGATCGGGAAGTTTCCTGCCGCGCGGGTTTCGCTGCCGTCGACGATTCTCCCCGGCGTCGCGACGAAACTCGAATTGCCGGAGGCTGGCACCGAAGTCGACGTGCAAACTTCCGCCGATCAGCCCCTCGGCAGTTTTTTCCAAGCCGCGAAAAGAAACGGCGATACAGCGGCAACCTGGCTGCCGCTCGTGGTGTCGCACGTCCCCGTTGCCGTCGAAAGCGAACCGAACAACACTCGCGACAGCTTCACGCATGTCCCTGCCCTTCCCGCAAGTCTGCAAGGCGTGCTGAACCCCGCCGGCGATGTCGATTGCTTCTCGCTCTATCTGACGAAGGGGCAAAAGCTCTCGCTGCGGGCGGAAACGAAGCCGCTGCAATCGGCCGCCGACCTGGAAGTGATCCTGCTCGACCGGACCGGCCGGGAAATGCAGCGGATGGACGACGTGCAACTCCCCGGCGGCGCGCTCGACGAAGCGGCGTTCAACTTCAATGCCGGTGACGACGGCTTGTACCAGGTGCAAATCCGCGATCTGAGCGGCAGCGGGAGCCCAGCACATACCTATCGAATCGAAATCGCTCCGCAGCAACCCAGACTGGAACTGAAATCCGAAATCTCGGCGCTCTCGGTGCCGCTGCGGTCGTATCAGCGTCTGCCGTTCACGGTCGTCCGCACCGAATGCCCCGGCCCGGTCGAACTCTCGCTCGTGAACGCGCCGCCCGGCGTGACGCTCGAACCGACGACCATTCCCGAAGGGGCCAACTCGCTCGATTGCAAACTGCATGCGGCCGACAACGTCTCGCTCGGTTTGTCATCGCTGCGGGTCGTCGCAAGGACGAAGGCCGGCGAGCAGGAAATCACCGCGGCTCTCATCGTGCAACCGCTGGTCGACCGGCAGCAGATCAACGTCGATTTGATTAAGCACGCGCTCCGCGAGAACCAGCGCTGGCTGCCCGCGACCGTCACCCACAGCATCGCCCTGCAAATCGTTCCCGCCGTGCCGTTCACGGTCGAACTCGCCGCGGCCGAACTCATCCTGCCCCGCTATCAGCAAGCCA
>Ga0196963_10002214_pt1 | contig 11967 bp, 11 predicted proteins | sample S1_5metaG_FD_148600 | JGI IMG/M metagenome (GOLD analysis project Ga0196963, IMG submission 148600) | Soil microbial communities from Anza Borrego desert, Southern California, United States - S1_5 | ecosystem: Environmental > Terrestrial > Soil > Desert | place: USA: California | collected... | reverse complement strand
CCGCGTCCGCCCGGCCCGACCGGGCGGCGCCGGAGCCGGCGGAGCTGCGGGAGATGCTGGCGGCGCGGCTGCCGGACTACATGGTGCCCTCCGCCTTCGTGCGGCTCGACGCGCTGCCGCTGACCGTCAACAGCAAGCTGGACCGCGCCGCCCTGCCGGCCCCCGACCTCGGCGCCGACGGCTTCGAGCCGCCGCGGCCCGGGACGGAGACGGCGCTGGCGGCGATCTGGAGCGACCTGCTGGGGGTGGAACGGGTCGGCCGCGCCGACGACTTCTTCGCGCTCGGCGGCCACTCGCTGCTGACCATCCGGCTGGCGGCGCGGCTGCGCGCGGCCTTCGGGTGCGAGGTGCCGGTCGCCCGCCTGTTCCAGGACCCGACGCTGGCCGGCGTCGCCCGCGCCCTGCAGGGGGCCGGCGGCTGGAGCCCCGTCGTGCCGCTGCGCGCGGCCGGGTCGGCGGTGCCGCTGTTCTGCGTGCACCCGGCCGGCGGCCAGGTCTGGACCTACCGGCCGCTGCTGTCCGTCCTGCCGGCCGACCAGCCGCTCTACGCGCTGCAGGGCCGCGCCGGGGACGGGGCGCCGGACAGCGTGGAGGCGATGGCGGCCTCCTACCTGGAGGCGGTGCGCACGGTGCAGCCGCACGGCCCCTACCGGCTGGCCGGCTGGTCCTTCGGCGGGCTGGTCGCCTACGAGATGGCGCGCCTGCTGGCGGCGGCGGGGGAGGCGGTGTCCCACCTGCTGCTGATCGACGCGCACCTGCCGGCGCCGGGCGGGACGGTCGACCGCGACCTGCTCGACCTCGCCTTCCACGCCCAGGTCCTGTCGCCGCACGGCGGGGCCGCGCGGGCGGGGGAGGAGGAGGTCGCGGCGCTGCGGGCGCAGCTGGCCGCCGACGTGCGGCTGGCCGCTTCCTACCACGCCGGCCCCTATGCCGGGGCGGCCACGCTGCTGCGGGCGGCGGAGCGGCCGGCCGGCGCCGATCCCGAGCCCGCCTGGCGCGGCCTGCTGGGCGAGCGGCTGGAGGTGGTGGAGGTCCCGGGCAGCCACCATTCCCTCTGGACCGAGCCCAACTTTGCCGAGCTGGCGGCGCGCCTGCGCGAGCGGCTGGCGGGGGTCCCGGCGGTGCGCTCCACGGCGGCGTGACGCCTTAGCCGGCGGCCCGGTCGGCGAGGCGGTCGAACGCCTCGCCCGCCAGCCCCATGAGGTCGACGTTCTCCGCCTCGATGCCCAGCGAGCGGTAGAAGAGCTGGGCGCGGACGTTGCGGGGGCGCACGTGCCAGCAGACCCAGGCGCCGCCCGACCGGCGGGCGAGGTCCGCGGCGGCCGCCACCAGCGCGCGGCCCGCACCCCGCCGGCGCGCCTGCGGGGCGACGTAGAGGTCCTCCAGCACCACGCCGGCCTTGGCGGTCTGGCTGTCGTAGCCGCGGGTCAGGATGGCGAGGCCGCAGGGGGCGCCGTCCAGCTCCGCCACCAGCGCCTCGAACCGGCGCCGGCGGCCGAAGCCGTCGCGCCGGAAGCGGGCGGGGTCGAGGGCGGGCGGCTCCATGCCCTCCTCCGCCGCCAGCGCCGCCACCATCGCCGCCGCCGCCTCGGCGTCGTCGGGGAGGGCGGGGCGGACGCGGATCGCTTCGGTCATGGGCGGGGGGACGTGTTGCCGCTCCCCGGGGAGGGCAGCGGGGGCGGGGTGCGGGCTTCGACAGGCTCAGCCTGAGGGGCGTTGAGATGCTCCAGAGGGAGGTTGTTGCTCCCGGACACCGCCGGGCCTGGCATCCCTCGCTCCTCATGCTGAGCTCGGTCAGAAGCACGCACAGCCTCCCAGCCGCACCCTCCGGCCGCGCCGCACACCCCCGCGGCGGCGCCTCAGGCGATCAGCTTGTCCAGCTCGCGCAGGATGCTGTCGCCCATGACGGAGGTGGAGCAGCGGGCCATGCCCGGGGCCATGATGTCGGCGGTGCGCATGCCGCCCTTCAGGACGTTCTGCACCGCGCGGGTGATGAGGTCCGACTCCTCGCCGAGGTCGAAGGAGTACTTCAGCGCCATGCCGAAGCTCAGCAGGCAGGCGATCGGGTTGGCGACGTCGCGGCCGGCGATGTCGGGGGCGGAGCCGTGCACCGGCTCGTACAGCGCCTTGCGCTTGCCGGCGGCGTCGGCCGCGCCCAGCGAGGCGGAGGGCAGCATGCCGATGGAGCCGGTCAGCATCGCCGCCTCGTCCGACAGGATGTCGCCGAACAAATTGTCGGTGACGATCACGTCGAACTGCTTGGGATTGCGGACCAGCTGCATGGCGCAGGCGTCGGCCAGCATGTGGCTGAGCTCCACGTCCGCGTACTCGGCCTTGTGCAGGGCGGTCACGTCCTGGCGCCACAGCAGCCCGGACTCCATGACGTTGCCCTTCTCGGCGGAGCAGACCCGGTTGGAGCGCTTGCGCGCCAGCTCGAAGGCGACGCGGGCGACGCGCTGGATCTCCGGCGTGGTGTAGACCTGGGTGTTGACGCCGCGGCGCACCCCGTTGCCGAGGTCCTCGATGCCGCGCGGCTCGCCGAAATAGACGCCGCCGGTCAGCTCGCGCACGATCATGATGTCGAGGCCGCGCACGATGTCGGGCTTCAGGGTGGAGGCGTCCACCAGCGCGTCGAACACCACCGCCGGGCGCAGGTTGGCGAACAGGTCCAGTTCCTTGCGCAGGCGCAGCAGGCCGGCCTCGGGGCGGTTCTCGAACCCGACATCGTCCCACTTCGGGCCGCCGACGGCCCCGAACAGCACCGCGTCCGCCTCCATCGCCGCCCGCAGCGTGGCGTCGGTGAGGGGGGTGCCGTGGGCATCGTAGGAGGCGCCGCCGACCAGCCCCTCCGTCACCTCGAACTCGATCCCGCGGCGGCGGGCGAACCACTCGATGACGCGCCGGACCTGGCGCATCACCTCGGGGCCGATGCCGTCGCCCGCGAGGATGAGGAGATTTCTGCTGTCGGCCATGGAAACGGTTACCCTCGTATGAACGCGTTAACGCCTTGTACCATGTCTGCGCGCCGGCGGAAGCCCCGGTTCAGGCAGAAAGCCCCCGGTTCAGCGCGCCCAGAGCCAGGGCTGCGACGCCTGCTGGCGCGCCTCGTAGCCGTCGATGGCGGTGGCCTGCTGCAGGGTCAGCCCGATGTCGTCCAGCCCGTTCAGCAGGCAGTGGCGGCGGAACGGCTCCACGTCGAACTTCACGCGCTCGCCGTCGGGGGTGGCGATCTCCTGCCGCTCCAGGTCGACCGTGAAGGTGGCGTTGGCGCCGTTGTCGGCCGCGTCCATCAGCCGGTCCACGACCTCCTGCGGCAGGGCGATCGGCAGGATGCCGTTCTTGAAGCAGTTGTTGAAGAAGATGTCGGCGAAGCTGGGCGCGATGACGCAGCGGATGCCGTAGTCCAGCAGCGCCCAGGGCGCGTGCTCGCGGCTCGACCCGCAGCCGAAATTGTCGCCGGCGACCAGGATGCTGGCCTTGCGGTAGGCCGGGCGGTTCAGGATGAAGTCCGGCTTCTCCGACCCGTCGTCGTTGTAGCGCATGGAGGAGAAGAGGCCGGTGCCGAGCCCGGTGCGCTTGATCGTCTTCAGGTAGCGGGCCGGAATGATCATGTCGGTGTCGACGTTCATGATCCGCAGGGGGGCGGCGACTCCGGTCAGGACGGTGAACTTTTCCATGGCTCGGCACTTCTTCGGCAAAGGGACGGAAGCCTATGTGCCACAGCGCCTTGCCGCCAGGGAAGCGCGCAAGCGTGTTTCCCGCCGCATAGGTCCCACGCACGATCATGACGGCTGGACCCCTCCGGCGCGGCATTTTCGGGCGGCGGCACTTGGCATGAACCGGGCTCACCCCTTCGCCGGAGGGGTGATTGCGGCTCACCGGGGGAGGGGATACAAATATCGGCATAACAAGGCGCCGCCCCCGCTTCCCGCACGGGACGGACGGCGGAGAACGAGGGAGCGGACGGCGATGGACCTCCAGTGCCCGGACAGGGCGGCCCCGGCCGCCGGCGGTGTCTCCCGTGCGGGTCCGTAGCCCGCAGGACCTGGTCGGCGGGATCGCGCTGATCCTGCTGGCGCTGCTGGCCTGGTCGCAGATCGGGGAGCTGAAGGTCGGCACCGCCGCCCGCATGGGTCCCGGCTACTTCCCCGCCGCCCTCTCCATCCTGGTCGGGCTGTTCGGGCTGGTGCTGGTCGCCCGCTCGCTGGCCGCGGACGGGCCGGCGCTGGAGCGCTGGCACCTGCGCCGCATGATCCCGGTGCTGGGCGCCATCATCCTGTTCGCCTTCGCCATCCGGCCGCTGGGCTTGGTGATCTCGGCGGTCGGGCTGGTGCTGCTGGCGTCGGCCGCCGCCCCCGACCTGCGCTGGCGCGACAGCCTGATCTTCGGCGTGGCGCTGGTGGTCTTCTCAGTCCTGGTCTTCCCCGTGGCACTCGGGCTTCCGCTGCCCGTCTGGCCGAGGCTGTAGCGATGGGCGACGTCTTCTCCAACCTGGCCCTCGGCTTCGGCGCGGCGCTGACGCCGCTGAACGTGGGCCTCTGCTTCATCGGCGCGCTGGTCGGCACCCTCATCGGCGTGCTGCCGGGCCTGGGGCCCATCGCCACCATCGCCATGCTGCTGCCGATCACCTTCAGCCTGGACCCGCTGGGCGCGCTGATCATGCTGGCCGGCATCTACTACGGCGCCCAGTACGGCGGCAGCACGACCGCGATCCTGGTCAACATGCCGGGCGAGACCTCCTCCGTCGTGACCACGCTGGACGGCCACCAGATGGCGCGGCAGGGCAGGGCGGGGGCGGCGCTGGGCATCGCCGCGCTGGGCTCCTTCTTCGCCGGCTCGGTCGCCACCTTCATCGTGGCGCTGGCCGGCCCGCTCCTCAGCCAGATGGCCCAGAACTTCGGCCCGGCGGAGTATTTCGCGCTCATGGTGGTGGGCCTGGTCGGCGCCACGGTGCTGGCCAGCGGGTCGGTGCTGAAGGCGGTCGCCATGATCGTGGTGGGGCTGCTGCTGGGCACCGTCGGCTCCGACATCGAGTCCGGCGAGCAGCGCCTGACCTTCGGCATCCCGCAGCTGGCCGACGGCATCAACTTCACCACGCTCGCCATCGGCCTGTTCGGCGTGGCGGAGATCCTGCGCAACCTGGAGCACACGCACGACCGCGGCGTGCTGGGGGCGAAGATCACCGGCCTGCTGCCGACCTGGGCCGACATCAAGCAGAGCTTCCCGGCGGTGCTGCGCGGCACCGGCATCGGCAGCGTGCTGGGCATCCTGCCCGGCAACGGCGCGGTGCTGGCGCCCTACGCCTCCTACACGCTGGAGAAGAAGCTGGCGAAGGAGCCGCAGCGCTTCGGCCGCGGCGCCATCGAGGGGGTGGCGGGACCGGAGAGCGCCAACAACGCCGGCGCCCAGACCAGCTTCATCCCGCTGCTGACGCTGGGCATTCCGCCCAACGCCGTCATGGCCCTGATGGTGGGCGCCATGACCATCCAGGGCATCATCCCCGGCCCGACCGTCATGGTGGAGAACCCCACCCTGTTCTGGGGGATGATCGCCAGCATGTGGATCGGCAACGCCCTGCTGGTCGTGATCAACCTGCCCCTGATCGGCATCTGGGTGCGGCTGCTGCGGGTGCCCTACCGGCTGCTCTACCCGGCCATCCTGCTGTTCTGCTGCATCGGCGTGTTCACGGTGAACAACTCCTTCATGGACGTGCTGCTGGTGGCGGTGTTCGGGCTGGTCGGCTACGGCCTGCTCAAGCTGGGCTTCGAGCCGGCGCCGCTGCTGCTGGCCTTCGTGCTGGGCCCGCTGATGGAGGAGAACCTGCGCCGCGCCTTCCTGATCGCGCGCGGCGACGCCACCGTGTTCGTCACCCGTCCGCTCAGCCTGGCGCTGCTGCTGATCGCGCTGGGCCTGCTGCTGGTCGTGCTTCTGCCCTCGGTGCGGCGGCGGCGGGAGGAGGTCTTCCACGAGGAGGACTGACCCCGCAGGCCGCGCGCGCCACCGTCCCTGCACCATCGTCCCTGCACAACGATAACCCCCGGGAGGACCCATGCGCTTCACGTCGGTTGCTTTCGCCGCCCTCGCCGCCGTCGCGGCCTGGTCCGGCGCCTCGGCCCAGGACTACCCGACCCGCCCGATCACCATGGTGGTGCCCTTCGCCGCCGGCGGCCCGACCGACACGGTCGCCCGGCTGGTCGCCCAGAACATGAGCCAGTCGCTGGGCCAGCAGGTCATCGTGGAGAATGTCGGCGGCGCCGGCGGCACGCTGGGCGCCGCCCGGGTGGCGGGGGCGGAGCCGGACGGCTACACCCTGCTGCTGCACCACATCGGCCAGGCGACCGCGGCCACCCTGTACCGGAACCTGAAATACAAGCCGGGCGAGGACTTCGCGCCGGTCGGCCTCATCACCGACGTGCCCATGACCATCGTCGCCAAGAAGGACTTCCCCGCGAAGGACCTCAAGGAGCTGGTCGACTACGTCAAGAAGAACCCGGACAAGGTGACGCTCGCCAACGCCGGCGTCGGCGCCGCCTCGCACCTCTGCGGCATGCTGTTCATGCAGGCGGTCGGCGTGCAGCTGACCACCGTGCCCTACAAGGGCACCGGCCCCGCCATGAACGACCTGGTGGGCGGGCAGGTGGACCTGCTGTGCGACCAGACCACCAACACGACCAGCCAGATCAAGGGCGGCGCCATCAAGGCCTACGCGGTGACCACGCCGAACCGGGTCAAGTCGCTGCCGGACCTGCCCACGACGAAGGAGGCGGGGCTGGAGGGCGTGCAGGTCGCCGTCTGGCACGGGCTGTACGCGCCCAAGGGCACGCCGCAGCCGGTCGTCGACAAGCTCGCCAAGGCGCTGCAGACGGCGCTGAAGGACCAGACCGTGGCGGCCCGCTTCGCCGAGCTGGGCACGGAGCCGGTCACCCAGGAGCGCGCCACGCCGAAGGCGCTGGGCGACTACGTGAAGTCGGAGATCGACCGCTGGAAGCCGGTCATCACCTCCGCCGGCGTCTACGCCGACTGACGCGGCCGGCCGCGCGACGGGACGGGCCGCGCTCCCCCGGGGGCGCGGCCTTTTCCTTGTCTTGGGCTACCGGGGCTGGCCCAGGAACCGCTCCACCGTGCCGTCGGCGCGCATCTCCGCCAGCGCCGCGTCCAGCCGGTCGGCCACGTCCGGCGGCACCGTCTGCGTGCCCAGCAGCATGTAGGCCTCGTTGGAGGAGACCGGCATGGGATGGATCTCCACCTGCTCCAGCATGCCGAGGCGCCGGGCCATGTGCCGACCCACCGCCTCGCCCTCCAGGAAGCCGTCCACCCGGCCGCGCACCAGCATGGTGATGCCCCCGGCGGAGCCGTTGGCCTCCAGCAGGTTGCCGGCGAGGCGGCCCTCCGCCAGCAGCGTCTCGTACTCCTGGCTGTAGCGGGCGCCGCGCTGGACGCCCAGGCGGAAGGGCGTGCCGGCCAGGTCGGCCAGCGCGGCGAACGGGTAGCGCCCGGCCTCGCCCCGGCGCACGAACAGCACGTTGCGCCCGGCCCGCATCGGCCCGACGAAGCGGCCCAGCCCCTCGCGCTCGCGGGTGCGCTGGGCCCCGGCCAGCCCGTCGATCAGCCCGCCCTTCAGCATGGCGAAGGCACGCACCCAGGGCATCTCCTGCCAGGTCACGGTGCAGCCGGCGCGGCGCGCCGCCTCCGCCACGATGTCGTGGTCGATGCCCGCCGGCCCGCCCGGCGCCGCGACGTAGAAGGGCTCCCACGGGGTCCAGGCGAAGCGCAGCGCGCAGTCGCCCGGCGCCGGCGGGGCGGCCCGCGCCGGCAGGGCGGCCGCGGCGGCCAGCAGCAGCAGGAGGGGCAGGAGCAGGCGGGCGCGCATGGGAACTTGTGCACTCGTTCGTGTTAACGCGTTCACATTGCCCGAGCGGCGGGCCTTCCCGCAACGGCTATCGGGCCCGGCATGCAGCCCGGCAGAGGCAGTCACGCGCCCGCCGCGGCTTGCCGCCCCGCCGGTCCATCCTTTACCAAGGGCCGTTAACAGGGACGCCGCCCGCCGCTCCCGGAAACCGCCCGGACCCGCCCATGACCGAAGGCCCCCTGTCCGTCTACCGCGCCCGCCGCGGCACCGGCACGCTGAAGTCCGATCCCGCCCAGGCGCTGGCGGCGGAGAAGCTGCAGAGCCTGTGGCACGCGCTGCTGGACTACCGGCCGGCGCTGGGCCATGTCGGCTGGCGCGCGCGCCTGGGCCTCGCCCGCCGGCCCGACCCGGCGCCGCAGGGGCTGTACATCTACGGCGACGTGGGCCGCGGCAAGTCCATGCTGATGGATCTGTTCTTCGAGACCGCGCCGGTGGAGCGCAAGCGCCGGGTCCACTTCCACGCCTTCATGCTGGAGGTGCACCGGCGCATCCACGAATGGCGCCAGTCGGTGCAGCAGCGGGAGAAGGGCGACGGCCCCGCCACCGTCGGCGTCGACCAGGCCCTGCCGGAGCTGGCCCGCGCCATCGCCGGCGAGGCGTGGCTGCTCTGCTTCGACGAGTTCCACGTCACCGACATCGCCGACGCCATGATCCTGGGCCGGCTGTTCACCGCCCTGTTCGAGCTGGGCGTGGTCGTGGTGGCGACCAGCAACTGGCCGCCGGACGACCTCTACAAGGACGGGCTCCAGCGCGACCGCTTCCTGCCCTTCATCGCGCTCCTGAAGGAGAAGCTGGACGTGCTGCACCTGGCCGGGGCCACCGACTACCGGCTGGCGCGGCTGAAGGGGGCACGGGTCTTCCACCACCCGCTGGGCCGCGCCGCCAGCGAGGCGCTGTCCCGCACCTTCGCCGACCTGACCGACGGGGCGGAGGGGGCGCCCTGCCACCTGACCGTCCAGGGCCGCCGGGTGGAGGTGCCGCGCGCCGCCCGCGGCGTCGCCTGGTTCCAGTTCGAGGACCTCTGCGTGAAGCCGCTGGGTGCCGCCGACTACCTCGCCGTCGCCACCCACTTCCACACGGTCCTGGTGGACGGCATCCCCCGCCTGAAGGCGGAGGACCGCAACGAGGCCAAGCGGCTGATGACCCTGGTCGACGCCCTCTACGAGCACAAGGCCAAGCTGATCGCCGCCGCCGAGACCCCGCCCGAAGGCATCTACGCCGACGGCACCCACGCCTTCGAATTCCAGCGCACCGTCAGCCGGCTGATGGAGATGCAGGCGGAGGACTATCTGGACGCTGAGCATCTGACCTGAGGCGCCCGGCCGCCCCCCTCACGACCCCGCCCAGTCCTTCAGCCCGTAGCGCTTCAGGATCTCCGCCAGCTTGCCCGACTTGCGCATCTCCTTGACGCCTGCGTCTAGCGCGGCGGCCAGTTCCTTGGCCTTGGGGTGCTTGGGCGAGAAGGCGATGAAGAGGGGGGCGGAGCTGCCCAGCGGGACGGTCTGCACCACGTCCTCCAGCCCGGCCTGGACGGCCGTGTAGTCCAGCACGTTCTTCTCGTCCAGCACCAGGTCCGCCTGCGAGGCCAGCAGCTTGCGCAGGTTGTCCGCGGTCACGTCGTCGCCGGAGGAGAGCGTCACCGCGCCGCCCTTGCCGGCATGCTCGGCGATGTAGGCGTCCAGGTCGGGGGCGTAGGCGTAGTCCTGCACGGCCGCCAGCCGGTGGCCCTTCAGGCTGTCCACGCCCTTGTAGGCGAAGCCGTAGCCCTTGCGCACCGCCACCACGTTGGTGGACTGGCCCAGCGGCTCGGCGCCGAAGACGAAGCCCGGCGCATCGTCCGGGATGGCGCCGATGACGCCCGCGTGGCGGCCCTCGCGCGCCTCCTCCAGCGCCTGGGTCCAGGGCATCGTCTTGTAGTCCACCGTGTGGCCCAGCGGCTCGAACACCGCCTTGGCGACCTCCACCATGTAGCCCGGCCGCTCGGAGCCGGGCTCGCAGTTGTAGGGGCACCAGTTGTCGGCGCGCAGCGTGACGGTGTCGGCCGCGGCGGCGGCGGGCAGCAGGGCCAGGACGGCGGCGGCGAGGACGGGGATGCGCATGGGGTCGGTCCCTCCGGTCGTTCCAGTGTTAACAGCGTAACACCTGGCGCGATCGGGCGGAGTAAGCGCATCGGGTTAGGCCGCCGGGCCGAGGGTCCCTGCCTCGCGGCGGCCGTTCTGTGCTCCGCCGCCCGAGCCTGCCAGTCTGCGGAGCAGCAGCGGTGCTGCCTCCTTGGCGGAGCAGCCTGACCTGCTTCGCTTCCTTGGTTCCCGCAGTGGAGAGGGTGATGCGGGGCAGACGGCGCAGCCCAAGAACCTCTATCGGCGCTTTGATGCCGGCATGGCTCTGATCACGCCAGTATATTACTATGAAGGGCAATATATGCCGCCAAGAACCCGCATTAGGAGCATGCCATGCTGTCCCGTTCAGTTATTTCCGTTCTTCTGCTCGCGCTGCCGGCATGTACCAGTGGCCCCATGGCGGCACGGATGTTCGACGAGGCCAGTTCGACGGACGCGCTGGTACTGGTAGGGGCGCCGGTGAAGCCGGGTCTTTTCGATCCCTACTACTTCACCTTCATGCGAACCGATGTCCCGGTTACGGACGAGTGGAAACGGGGCAGGTTCTTTGTGGTCCGTAATTATGATGTCGTTTTTGATCCAATGCAAAAAGAAGACTACATTGTGAACAAAATACCGCCCGGCGAGTACCGGTTGGAATCGCTCAGCTTTGGAGTGCTAAACAATCCACGTGTCACGATTTGTGTCGGGCCGAGTTACTCCTTCACTGTTGCCCCCGGGCAGATACTCTACGCCGGCGACTTTCAACTCCTACACGAACCGGACGGCCGAATGGGAATTTCGCACACGATCAACTTGGACGCAGCGCGGTCGGCCGCAGGGGACCTCGGCAAGGACTCCGGTTTGCTTGCGGTGGCTGAAATCCGGCCCGCCAAGAACAAGCTGACGCGGAGCAAAGTCGGACTTTTCCAGACAGAGAAGGACGTCTGCGTTCCTGACGATGCACCGAACTGAGATCGCCCGCCGGTCTCCCCCAGACCGGAGGGTCGTGCTATTTTGGTATCATGCAGGATGAAACTCCTTCCGATGCCTTATCCGGAACAGGCCATGACGTGCGGCACGCCCTGCTGGCCTACCAGAAGGCCAAGGACCGGGCGGCTGATCCCGACCCGGCCGTCCGCGCGGCGCTGGCGGCGCAGGTCGATGTCCGGCCGGAGCTGCTCTACTACCTCGCCGACGACGACGCGCCGGAGGTGCGCCGCGCCGTGGCGTCCAACGACGCCACCCCCGTCCGCGCCGCCTCCCGCCTCGCCCGCGACCCGGACGAGCAGGTGCGCGCGTTCCTGGCGGGCAAGCTGGCCCGCGCGCTGCCGGGGCTGCAGCCGGCGGAGCACGCGGCGCTCCGCGACCTGGCGCTGCATGCGCTGGAGCTGCTGGCGGTGGACCAGGCGGTGCGGGTGCGCGCAGCATTGGCCAGCGCCATCGCCGACGTCGACTGCGCCCCGCCGAAGCTGGCCGCCATGCTGGCCCGCGACATGGCGCGCGAGGTGGCGGAGCCGATCCTGCGCTACTGCGCCACCCTGACGGACGAGGAGCTGCTGGACATCGTCTCCGCCCAGCAGGTGCCCTGGGTGCTGGCGGCGGTGGCGCGGCGCCGGCGGGTGCCGGCCGCGGTGGCCGACGCGGTGCTGGCGGCCGGCGACGGCCCCGCCTCCACGGCGCTGGTCGCCAACCCGGGGGCGGAGGTGCCGAAGGCGCGGCTGGCCGCCCTGCCGCCCGACCTGGCGGCGCGCCTGTCCGGCTTCGTGGACGAGGCGCTGCGCTGGGCCCTGGCGGAGCGGCCGGACTTCGACCGCGAGGCCAAGGCGGAGATCGGCGCCGTCGTGCGACGCCGGCTGGACTGGGCGCGCGACTATGTGAAGCGGGAGCAGCCGGAGATGCGCGCCGCCCGGCTGTACGACGCCGGGGCGCTGACCGAGGACTCCGTCTGGGACGCGC
>Ga0196963_10002213_pt1 | contig 11971 bp, 9 predicted proteins | sample S1_5metaG_FD_148600 | JGI IMG/M metagenome (GOLD analysis project Ga0196963, IMG submission 148600) | Soil microbial communities from Anza Borrego desert, Southern California, United States - S1_5 | ecosystem: Environmental > Terrestrial > Soil > Desert | place: USA: California | collected... | reverse complement strand
AAACTGATCCTGCCCAACAACATCCGAAAATTTTTGCGGTCTGTATTTTCTATATAATGCAGTGTGTTCCATAAAGTAATGCTATTTTAACTTATTTGAGCCAAAAAGTCATTTACGATATTTTCTACTTCAGCTGCGTTATTCGCATCCATAAGCTTCATTCGAAGTTCTTTGGCACCGTCGAAGCCATTTACATACGCCTTGTAATGCTTTTTCATGATAGCAAAATTCTTATGCCCGCCGAGCATCTCTTCAAAAAGCTTTGTATGCTCGAGCATGACTTTAAGTTTGTTAATAGGTGAGTTGATAAAGGATTTTTGAGTGTCTGGTTGAGGCCGTGGCGGGAGTTCCTGCGGCCGACCCGAGGAGCGAAAAAATTCTTTATCAATGAACAAGAAGGGATTACCAAAGATCGCTCGCCCAAGCATCACTCCGTCGCACCCTGTTTCTTTCACTTTTTGTTTTGCGTCTTCTAGATCTTTCACATCCCCGTTCCCGATAATCAGTGTTTTACTTCCCATTTTGTCCCGTATAGCAACGATTTCTTTCATGAGTTCCCAATGTGCCGGCACTTTGGACATTTCTTTGACCGTACGCAAATGCACCGTGAGGGTAACAGGCTCAGTTTCCAAAATTGCCGGAATCCAGGTATCAATCTCGACTTTATTAAATCCTATGCGAGTTTTTACAGAAACGGGTAGATTTGGTGCACCTCGCTTGGTAGCGAGGATTATTTCTTTGGCAAGCTCTGGCGTACGGATAAGTGCAGAGCAAGAATTTTGATTGAGGACTTTTTTAACCGGGCAACCCATGTTGATATCGATCCCATCAAAACCCATCTCTGCGAGCACACGTGCGACTTTTTCAAAATTTTCAGGTTTGCTCCCAAATATCTGTGCGACGATTGGATGCTCATCTTCGCCATACTTTAGATCAATCAAGAGTTTTTCTTTCCCTGGTGAACAGAGTCCGTCAACTGAGACAAATTCAGTAAAAAATACATCTGGCTTGCCGTATTTTGCAATAAGGCTGCGAAACGCACAGTCGGTCACGTCTGCCATGGGCGCCAAACAGAAAATAGGTTTTTTTAGTTGTGTCCAGAAGTTTTTCATATACAAAGGCAAGACCTAACATGTTAGGTCTTGCCTTGAATTTACTGAAATTTGTAGTATACCTTGTTGTCAAAACGTAAATCAATATAGAGGAGGGTTGAATAAAAATCTTTGATTTTGGTTTTGAGCGGCTCGTTATCGAGCGCTGCTTTTAAATTCTCTGCTATATTTTCTAAGTCATCGTTAATTTTAAAATATATCTCCGGATCCTTAAGGCCAGATTTACCTTTCACGAGGAGTGCCGTGCCATTGCCCGCATCATCGACGAGGAGAGCTTTGGGCTTAAGTCCAAACGTATCAAGCGCCCCTTTAAAGGAAATTAAATCGGAAAATTTTTCTTTCCTAAAATACGACCCTTCTGGAGTTTCGCCCTCATAGGGTCCATAGAATTTAAAATATACGTGCCCAGAAAAGTACGGCGCTTCGTCGAACATATACCCTTCATCATCAAGAAAATAACATTTTTCCGTTTGGGCATGTACTGGCAATTCTTTGCCGCACCAACTATACATAGGCACACGCTCATCCACACTAATGACGAGTACATTTCCCCGCTTTATTTCTAAATCAATGTTGGTAAGTCGCTTGAATTCATCTGCAAGTGCACGCTCTATCTTTTTCTCCGGATAGAAAAGTACATTTTTACGAGAAAAAAGCCAGAAATATTTACCAGAAAGCTTTTCATTTGCAACTTTTTGAATGTCCTTAGTATCGATAACTTTGTTGCCATCTACTTCAATACTATTGACCGTAACTTGCCTAAGAGACGAGAGGTACGAGAGCGCAAAGAATATAAAAGCAAGACCAAATACAAGGAGAGCGATTTTTCTCACAAAAATATTCCTTCTCTTTGTTTTGAGTTCTACAAGTTTTGGAGAGTTGAGGACATCTCGGCGCATATATTAGCGTATAGCGTCTTGACCGCCCATATATTTACGGAGTACTTCTGGAATTACAACTGTCCCGTCTGCTTGCTGATAATTTTCAATAAGGGATACGAGGATACGAGGTGTCGCGATCGCAGTGCAATTAAGCGAATGCGCGTAGCGGATCTTGCCACTGTCGTCTTTGTACCGAATACCGAGTCGGCGGGTTTGGAAATCGTGGAAATAAGATGCAGAAGAAATCTCTCGGTATTTGCTTTCTTTTGGAACCCAAAGCTCTATATCATATTTTTTTACCTGGCCGAGGCCGAGGTCGCCACCACAATTGACTACTGTATGATACGGGATACCGAGAGATTCAATAAACTCTTCAGTATTGCGATTAATTTCTTCATGAAAACCAACGGACACCTCATGGTCCGCTTCACAAAGGATCACCTGTTCCAATTTATAAAATTCATGTACGCGAATGAGACCCTTTACGTCTTTGCCGTGACTCCCCGCTTCACGACGGAAACATGGCGAGAAGCCGAGGTATTTAATCGGCAAACTCTTTTTATCCAAAATCTCTCCGGCATGCAGCCCCATGAGCGGCACTTCTGCGGTACCCGCGAGGAAGTCACCGTCCACTGTTTTATAGAGATCTTCTTCTCCTTGTGGTAAAAATCCAGTTCCCAAGAAATTCTCCTTATGCACGACTACTGGCGGAATAACAGGAGAAAACCCTTTGCCGCGGAAAAAGTCCATTGCGTAATTCCAAATAGCCCAAGACAAAAGTGCTCCATCATTAACCAAAAAGTATCCTCGAAAGCCATGCACTTTTGTCCCCCGTTCAAAGTCTGCCATTTTGAGTGCTGTCATGATTTCCATATGATCCTTCGGTTCAAAATCAAACTCGGTTTTATTGCCCCAGACTTTTACTTCCTGGTTCATCGTGTCGTCTGCGCCGTCTGGGACCGAAATATCCGGCACATTCGGTACAAGGAGCATCATCTTTTGCCATTCTTCTACAACAGCTTTAAGTTTTTCTTCTTTCTTTTTGATGTCTTCCTTGACCCCGCGCATTTCTTCGATCAACTGGATCTTGAGCGCTGGATCTTGGTCGCGAGAGATATCGTTCGAGACACGGTTTACTTCACTGCGCAAATCTTCCACTTCCTTGAGGAGCTTGAGGCGTTCGTCGTCGAGGGCGAGGAGTTTGTCAATCTCAACATGTACAAACTTCTTTTTGGCTCCCGCTTTAACTATATCCTTGTGCTCACGGATGAATTTGATGTCTAACATATATTTTGTAGTATATAATAAAAGCTGTGGAAATCAAAAAATTACCAAAAGCAAAATTCCCCAAAGCGCTCCTCGAAATTCCGCAGCCGCCGGAGAATCTTTGGGTTATGGGCGAGTTGCCTCCGTCCGATATGGTATACCTCGCCGTGGTTGGTTCCCGTAAACATACCTCGTATGGACGTGATGCGTGCGAGAAAATTATCGCAGGACTCAAAGGATATCCCATCGTCATCGTGTCGGGATTTGCAATGGGCATCGATACTATCGCTCATACCACTGCTATGCGGGTAGGACTTACTACAATGGTATTCCCAGGCTCAGGTCTCTCCAAAGAGGCAATCTTCCCCAAAACGAATATTGCATTGATGGATCAGGTAATTGAAAATGGCGGATGTTTTGTTTCAGAATTTGAACCAAACCTGAAAGCAGCCCAGTGGACTTTCCCTTTGCGCAATCGCCTCATGGCTGGCATTTCGAAAGCTACACTTATTATAGAAGCGGAAGAACGCTCGGGTACACTTATCACCGCAAGGCTTACCATAGAATACAACCGAGATCTCTTGGCTGTGCCAGGCTCTATATTTTCACCCAATTCAAAAGGTACAAATAAACTGATTGCTCAAGGTGCTGTGCCTATAACCTGTGCCGAAGATGTGCTCCTTGCTCTTGGATTTCCAGTAGAAAAAGATATGGAAAAGCAGAAGAAACTTTTTGCTGACCTCTCAAAAGAAGAAAAAATGGTTGTAGAACTTTTGCGGGAACCCATTCCGCGCGACGACTTGCTTCGAGCAATGTCCGCCCAGGGCGGATCCGCCTCTGGCGGAAAACTTTCTATACCAACGGCTCAGGCCATTCTCTCTGTTATGGAAATCAAGGAACTCATCAAAGAAGAAAACGGAGAAATACAACTCGTATAATTTGCGCTTAGATTTGCGTTTGAAATCTTTTTCATGTAATACTTGGTGAGCAATGCGTTTATTAATCGTTGAATCACCATCAAAAGCAAAAACGATCGAGAAATACCTCGAAGGCGCTTTTACTGTGCGTGCGTCGGTCGGACATATTCGCGATTTACCGAAATCAAACAAGAAAGCAATAGATATCGAGGGCGGATTTATCCCCCACTACGAGATCTCCAAAGGAAAAGAAAAAATAGTGCACGAACTGCAACACCTCGGAGAAAAAGCAGATGAGATACTTTTGGCTACTGACCCTGACCGCGAAGGTGAAGCAATAGCCTGGCATATAGAAACCCTCCTAAAAAAGGATAAAAAAATAAAAAAGCCTATAGAGCGCGTTGCTTTTCACGAGATTACCAAAGAAGCTATCATGGAAGCTCTCCAAAACCCGCGCCCCATCGACACCAATCTCCGCAAGGCCCAGGAAGCGCGCCGCGTGCTCGATCGGCTGGTTGGGTATGATCTCTCTGGTCTCATTTGGAAAAAGGTCCGTTATGGGCTCTCGGCGGGTCGTGTGCAGTCACCAGCACTTCGTATCATCATGGAACGCGAGCGAGAGATCCGCGCCTTTGTGCCAGAAAAGTATTGGCGTATTTTCGGACTCTTTGAAACTCCGCGCAAAGACAAAATCACTCTCGAATGTAGCGAAGAACCTCGAGACGAAAAATTAGTGGAGAAGATAATGAAGGTTGGCAAGACCGGTACCTGGATTGTGGATGATGTAAAAGAATCTGAGCAAAAGCGCTCGCCCCGGGCACCATTCACTACTTCTACACTACAACAAGCCGCGAGCTCGCGTTTAGGCTTTAGTCCCTCTCGCACCATGCAAATCGCGCAGAAACTTTATGAGGGAGGACACATCACCTACATGCGTACCGACAGCACCAATCTCGCAAGCGGAGCCCAAGCCCATATACTTTCTTACATAAAAAAGAATTATGGCGACAGATATGTCCAAGCGCGCACATACAAAACTAAATCAAAAAACGCCCAAGAAGCTCATGAAGCAATTCGCCCGACGCACATCGAAAACCTTCATGCTGGCACAGAAGAGCAGAATAAGCTCTACAAACTCATCTGGGAACGCGCAGTATCTTCGCAAATGGCAGATGCACAATTGCTCCGCACAAAAGTTACTGCGATAGTAAAAGATCATAAAGATATTCCGGCATTTTCTGCAAACGGTTCTCGGCTTCTCTTCCCAGGATGGCTTAGTGTCGATCAAGGCGCTCGCGGCGAAGACGTCGAACTTCCGGTATGCAAACCAGGAGAAGAGCTTAGGTTGCTCGAACTTACCAATGAAGAAAAGTTTACTGAGCCTCCAGGCCGATATACTGAGGCTGGCCTTGTAAAGGAACTCGAAAGCCGCGGCATTGGCCGCCCTTCGACCTATGCTTCGATTATGCGTACGATCGAAGAGCGCGGCTACGTAACCAAAGAAGGCCGCACTCTCTTCCCTACCGATGTCGGCGAAGTTGTGTCTGATTTTCTTGAAAACAACTTCCCAAATTATATTTCAGATACCTTTACTGCCGAAATGGAAGACGAACTCGACCAGATCGCCCGTGGCGAACGCGAATACGAAAAAACTCTTCGGGATTTCTATGCGCCATTCCTCGCTGAAGTAAAATCAAAAGAAAAACTTGAGAAAGCTACTAACCTCGGTAATGCTCCGGAACACATAAAGTGTCCGAAATGCGGTAGCCCAATGATCATAAAGCTTGCTCGAGGTGGAAAATTTTATTCATGCTCTCGATACCCTGAGTGCGACGGAGCTCTTACCCTTGAGGGCCTTGCGCTCGAAGGCCCAAAAGAAACTGGCGAAGCATGTCCAGAGTGTGGTGAAAAGAAAGGTGGTAAGCTCGTCATCCGCGAACGCCGTGACGGCACTGGCACATTTATCTCTTGTTCTCGATATCCAAAATGTAAATTTATCAAAAAAGACGAAGCCGAAGAAGCTCGCAAACGAACTGGGGTCATGTGCCCTGAGTGCAAAAAAGGTGAACTGAGCGAACGCCGAGGTCGCTTTGGTGTCTTTTATTCTTGCTCCAATTACCCTGATTGTAAATTTGCGATTAAAGCAAAACCTACTGGCAATATTTGCAAGCTCTGCGGCTCTCTCATGATGCTTGGTACGAAAACTATTCCTGAACGTTGTTCAAATAAAGCCTGCCCAAATCACAACCCTCATAAAATAAAATAAATTGAAGCAAAAATTGAAGTAAGAGCAAAAATGCGCTACTATCTCTAATATATGACGGATATTAGCGAAATATTTGCATGCCTGGGAGAAAAGGTAACGCCTGAACAACGTGCCCTTTTGCAAAAGGCATATGATTTTGCACATAGTGTCCACGAGGGGCAAAAACGCATGAGTGGTGAGCCCTATTTTACTCATGTCTTTCAAGTTGCCAAAAAGCTTGCTGAGCTTGATATGGATACGCCGATCATCATCGCAGGACTTCTCCACGATGTGATCGAAGATACAAACATTCCCGAAGAAGAAATCGAAAAGCGCATCCAGGAAGAGTTTGGTTCGGATGTATTGTTTTTGGTAAAAGGTGTTACCAAGCTCGGGACCGTCAAATACCGCGGCTATGAGCGCCATGTGGAGAGTTTGCGTAAATTTTTCCTGGCAATGGCAAGCGATCCCCGAGTGGTAATTATTAAATTTGCAGACCGATTGCATAATTTGCAGACTTTGGAACATGTACGCGAAGACAAACGGAAACGTATCGCAATGGAATCCCTCGAGGTATATGCCCCACTTGCTAATCGCCTCGGCATCGGAAAACTCAAAAGCGATATCGAGGACGCGGCATTTCCCTATGTATATCCAAAGGAAGCGGCAGAAGTTCAGGAATTAATCAAAGAAAAACGAGGAATCTATGAAAAGAACCTTGAAGAAGTAAAAGAAGAAATTCAAAAAGAATTAGAAAAACATTCTATCCCTGCCGCAGAAATTAGCTATCGTATCAAGCACACATACAGTCTGTGGAAGAAGCTGTTGCGATACAATATGGACCTTGAGAAAATTTACGATATTGTTGCCCTTCGCATAGTTTTGAATAATGTCGCCGACTGTTACCGTATGCTCGGGCTTATTCACTCGATCTGGCGTCCGGTTCCAGGCCGGATCAAAGACTATATTGCTACTCCAAAACCAAACGGTTATCGTTCGATTCATACCACAATATTTACCAAAAGTGGCGGTACGGCAGAAATACAAATCCGTACAAAAGAAATGGATACCGAAGCATTCTATGGTATCGCTGCTCACTTCTTTTACAAAGAAACCGAAAAACATAAAGAGCGCGGGCCAATCAATAAAGAAAAATTTAAATGGATCGAGGAGTTAAAAAATTTAAATTACAACCCGAGAGATCCTAAAAGTTTCCTTGAACATATCAAAACAGATTTCTTTGGTGATCGTATTTTTATCTTTACTCCCAAAGGCGATGTAATCGACTTGCCTGAAGGCTCGACGCCGATTGATTTTGCTTATTCTGTGCACTCGGATATCGGTCACCATATCAGTGGTGCAAAAATTAACGGCAAAATGGCAAGTATTTTTACCAGATTGCAAAACCGAGACATTGTAGAAATAATACGCAAAAAGGACGCCAACCCTTCGGGGAAATGGCTCGAACATGTAAAGACCACTGCTGCTCAAAAGCACATCAAGTCATACCTCGAAAAACACAGTCTCCTTGCCAGACTTAAATCCTTTGGCCGCAGATCAAAAAATTAAATACTAAATTTAGAAATATTGTAAAGATCTGCGTCATCCTTCTCTTCTTCATCGCGACTCCGATCATCGAGAGCTTCTACTTGTTCTGGAAGCGTTATTGGTGCTGTTTCAGCTGATTCGTTTTTGGCAATATAATTATGTAACAAATCCCCTGCTTTTTGTTCGGTATTTGTCGCATTGATGAGTTGCAGGATTTGACGCAAATCGTCAGTAGAAAAGAAATCGATCTTGATTTGCCCGCCAAGTTCTTTGCGGTCGATATGAACTCGGGTTCCAAGTTTGCTTTGAAATTCGCCTTCAAGTTCGATGATTTCTGGATCAGGTAACAATTCTTTCTTGCGTACCCGCTCGGATGCAATTTTGCGCGCAAGTTTCTCCGCTTCTCGAACACTAATTTTTTTGTAAATAATCTCCTTGAATAAAACGAGCTGTTCATCAGGATGATCAGAAAGCATGAGGAGCGGTCGAGTGTGTCCTTCTGTGATCTTTTTCTCCGCAAGGCCAATGAGTATTTCTTCCGGAAGAGCGAGGATACGGAGCGAATTTGAAACGTATTCACGGCTTTTGCCTACCTTTTTTGCGATTTCGCCGTGAGTAAATTTAAATTCAGTTGCAAGGCGGGCAAATGCATGAGCTCGATCCACGACATTCAAATCCTCACGCTGCAAATTTTCAATAATAGCAAGTTCAAGTTTCATCATCGACGTATCACCGGTGCGAATAATCACGGGCACCTGAGACACCCCAGCGAGCTTGCTCGCTCGGAGTCTGCGTTCGCCAGCGATAAGTTCGTATTCGGTAGTAAGACCCCCGCCTGCTTTTTCGACTTCGATGCGCGAAACCGTTAGCGGCTGAAGTACGCCATACTGCTTGATCGACTGCGCAAGGTCAGATAGATGCGCCTCGTCAAATTCCCGACGTGGTTGATATGGATTGGGCTTAATTTTGTCAGTATCAACCCAGAAAATTGAATTGGAATACAGGTTAGACATGAGAGTATAGTAGCATAAGAATGTAAATTAAAAAAATTGATTTTGAGGCAATTTTTGTGTACAATCTGTGGATTGCAAGATGCCGGGGTGGATGAAAAATAAACTGCTTTATTTTTCATCCAAACTTCAGTGAGGAGGGCCGCCACTCCGGCGACGGCCTGAAAGGCGAAAAATACGAAGTATATTTTTCGAGTCGCCGGAGTGGCGGAACCTGCCTGCCGGCAGGCAGGTTGGTAGATGAGATAATCTATGTACTACTGTTATGTAATAAAAAGTAAGTTAAGAAATTATATCTACGTAGGTATAACTAGTAATCTTGAAAGAAGGATTGCGGAACATAATCAAGGGAAAAACAAAACCACAAAATCATATGCAAAATTTGATTTGATAACGACAGAAAGTTATAATACAAGACTTGAAGCCAGAATACGAGAAAAATGGTTTAAATCAAGGAAGGTAAAGAATTTTCGAAAAATCAATATATAAATTGTAATTGCCGGAGTGGCGGAATTGGTAGACGCAAACGACTCAAAATCGTTCGAGGGCAACCTCATGAGAGTTCAATTCTCTCCTCCGGCACCAAGAAATTGTAATAGTAAAAATAATATTTTATGAACAAAAAAAGAATTGTGTATATAGTTCTCGTCTTAGTAGTCTTAGTCATTATTGCTTTCAGTGTTGCTTACCTTTCTCGAGATCGGAAAGAATCTTTGCGTACAGAAGCTACCAAAGAATACAAACAGATAGTCAGTAAAACGTTCACATATGGTAATAAGACAAATGAACAATTCGGTATTTTTAGGGATGCTGGAGGGCAAGGACCATTCGGTATATTTGTGGATTCTGAAGGCAAGTTATACATAAACGATCGAGTAAATGAAAAAATAAAGTATATTGATCCTAATTTAACTCGTATAGAAGTAGTAAAGGATAACTCTGCCAACCTTTCTTCTAAAGACAAAAGCAAATCATACAGTGAGAAAACTTATCGCACTTTTGCAAACCCACCAGAAATACACATCGCTAGCAAAAAAGGTAAGGAAAGTGTCATCGAAGTATCAGAACCCGATATACTTTCTCTACAATTCCTCACAGAAGATGCTCAAGGTAACGCTTATTTCGTAGCTGAAATCGACCATTCTCAATCGGATGGAATAATAAACGTGGCGGTAAAAGTACTGGTGTATAATCCATCAGGAGAGCTAGTCACAACGCTTCTTTTACCAGATGGACAAGCAGATATATATTCGGAAACTGGCTTGGTACACGTAGATCAAAGGACTGGAGACATTTGGCAATTTGCACCATTGGAAAACAATTTACTTATTGCTCGCTGGAGTAAAAATTATTAAAGTTGAGAGTTCAATTCCCTGCCTGCCGGCAGGCAGGTCTCCCGCGGGACAGATATATGAAGACTAAACAGAAATATACCACAGAAGATTTCGAAATTGAAGGTGGACGGAAATTGCACGGGTCAGTCACTACAAATACCTCAAAAAACGGCTCGGTAGGGCTTCTTTGCGCGTCGCTTTTAAATAAAGGCAAAACAACACTGCATGGTATATCTCGTATCGAAGAAGTGTATCGCATCATTGAGGTACTGGAAAGTATCGGAGTCAAAATAACCTGGATCGGGAAGCAAAGTATCGAAATCATCCCGCCAAAAGTTTTTAAAATTAAAAACTTAAACAAAGAAGCGGCACTGAAAACCCGAAGTATCATTATGTTTGCCGGACCGCTCGTTCATTTCTTGCCTTCCCTGTCTCTGCCGCATGCACAAGGCTGCAACCTCGGCAAACGCACTGTGAGCGCGCATTTGTATGGGCTCCGAGATTTGGGCATCGAGGTGCGTGTGACAAACAACAGTTATGAAATACACTCCAAGAAACAGAAGGCAGCCACAGTGATCATGTATGAACCAGGCGACACCGCAACAGAAAACATCCTCACCGCGGCTGCACTCATCCCTGGTAAAACAACCATAAAATTCTCAAGCTCAAACTATATGGTTCAAGAAATCGCTTTTTTCCTAAAAAAACTTGGGGTAAAAATAGAACATACACATCTGAACGAACTTGTTGTGCATGGAGTCAAAGAGATCAATGCCGATGTCGAATACTACAACAGCGAAGATCCGATCGAGTCTATGATGTGGATCACAGCTGCGATCGCAACCAAATCAAAACTTGAAATAAAACGCTGCCCTATAGATTTCCTTGAACTGGAGCTTTATAGACTTCAAAAAATGGGACTGAAATATAAAATCTTGCAAAGATATAAATCGAAAAATAATGAGACAAATCTGGTTGATCTTGTGATATCACCTTCGAAATTAACTGCCCCAGAAGACAAAATCGAAGCACATCCATACCCAGGCATCAATATCGACAATCTCCCATTCTTTGGCCTTATCGCAGCCTGTGCCGAAGGACAAACACTCATCCATGATTGGGTATATGAAAATAGAGCGATTTACCTCACAGAACTTAATCGCCTCGGTGCAGAAGTTCTCCTCGCCGATCCGCATCGAGTATACGTAGAAGGCCCGACTAATTTTAAACCTGCCCAGGTCGTTTGCCCTCCTGCATTGCGTCCCTCCGTTGTGATTATGCTCGCCATGCTCGCTGCGCCCGGAACCTCGATACTTCGAAACGTATATATGGTCAAACGCGGATACGAAGATATCGTAGAGCGATTCAATAAAATCGGCGCCAAAATTAAAGCTATAAAAAACTAACAAAAATCAAGATGCAGAAAGTTATCGTCATCCTCGGCCAGACGGCTACTGGCAAAAGTGATCTCGCAGTAAAGTTGGCAAAACAGTTTGGTGGAGAAATAATCTCGGCTGATTCGCGGCAAGTATATAAAGGCCTCGATATCGGCACTGGCAAAATTACCAAACGTGAGATGAAAGGTGTACCGCATCATCTACTTGACGTAGCAAGCCCAAAGAAGAAATTTACCGTACAGGAGTATCAAAAACTGGCAG
>Ga0196963_10002212_pt1 | contig 11972 bp, 9 predicted proteins | sample S1_5metaG_FD_148600 | JGI IMG/M metagenome (GOLD analysis project Ga0196963, IMG submission 148600) | Soil microbial communities from Anza Borrego desert, Southern California, United States - S1_5 | ecosystem: Environmental > Terrestrial > Soil > Desert | place: USA: California | collected... | reverse complement strand
GTCCTGATTGGCGAAGCGCTCGGCTTGCGTGGCGAAGGCGGGATCGGCGGTCCAGGCGGCGTCGATGACGCCGGCCAGCGCCCGCCATTCGACCTCGTCGAAGACGGCGATGGCGATCCAGCGGTCCTCGCCCAGGCAGGGATAGACCCCGTGCGGGGCGGCGCTGGGATGCTCCAGCCGGTTGCCGGGCGGGAAGTCCGGCCCCCGGGTGCTCCGGCCGTTGACCGCCACGTCGAGCAGCAGCGGCCCCAGGAGGTTGATGCCGGCCTCGACCGCCGAGACGTCGATCTCCGAGCCCTGTCCGGTGAGGTTGCGGTTGTAGATGGCCATCATCAGGGCGGCCGCGTTGAAGAAGGCCGCCTCGTTGTCCATGTAGGACAGCCCCCAGCCGGACGGCTCCTCGCCAGGCAGCCCGCTGATGTGCGACAGGCCGCTGACCGCCTGGACCACCGGGCCGTAGCTGCGGTGCTCCGCATGCGGGCCGCTGTGGCCGAAGCCGCTCATCCGGGCGTAGATGACATTCGGCGACAGGGCGGACAGCCGCTCGTAGGTCAGGCCCCATCGCTCCATGACCCCGGGCGCGAAGTTCTCGGTGACGACGCTGGAGGCGGCGATCAGGCGGTCGGCCAGAGCCTTGCCGCGCGGATCGCGCATGTTGATGGTCACGCCCAGCTTGTTGCGATTGTAGTTGTTGAACAGCCCGCCCTTGTTGGGATCGGGGTTGGCGTCCTCCTCGCCATAGGAGCGGACCTCGCCCTTGTAGATCGGCAGCCGGCGCGGCATGTCCAGGCGATTGCGGTCCTCGATGCGGATCACCTGGGCTCCGAAATCGGCCAGCAGCCGGGTGGCGCAGGCCCCCACTCCCATCCAGCAGAAGTCGGCCACGCGCACCCCGGCCAGCGGCCCGCGGCGCTCGCCGGGCCGGCGGCGCGGGTCGGGATAGGGCGCGGCGAGCGGACGGCGCAGGGTCTCGGTGCTGTTGGACAACTTCAAATTCCCCCGTCCGGGGGCTCCTCCATGCCCGCTCATCCCGGTCCGACGAGTCGCCGTGTGAGCATGTCTCTTATAATCATGATTATGAACTCGCGGGTCGGCATGTCAATCGCGGCTTTGACCTGCGTCATTGAATTCCCGGTACGTTTCCTTGATTAAGGGTATGGGCGACGGACTCGCCCCAGGTTTGAACGAGGGCATTTCCGGCCATGGCCGAACGGCGTACGCGACGACAGGCAGACAACGGTGGGACCGGCGGGCGGATGACCTGGTCCGGGGAGTTCGCCCGGCGCACCCTGAAGACCTCCGAACTGGTGGCGCTCGACATCGTCCGCGACATCGTCGACCAGGGGCTGAAGGCCGGCGACCGGCTGCCGCTGGAAGCCGAAATGCTTGTCCAGTACCAGGTCAGCCGCTCGTCCCTCCGCGAGGCGCTAAGGCTGCTTGAGGTCCAGGGCCTGATCGCCATCCGGCCGGGGCCGGGCTCGGGCACGGTGGTCGGCCGCGTGCTGCCCGGCAACTTCGCCCGCACCCTGACCCTCTATCTGCACATGTCCGGGGTCACCTACAGCGAATTGCTGGACGCCTGGATTCTCGTCGATCCGCTGCTGGCCGAGCTGGCGGCGCGCAATCCGGACCGGGCCCGGGTGAAGGCGGCGATGGAGCCCTTCATGGAGGGCGCCGACAGCTGCCACGGCGAGATGCGTTCGATCCCGGCGGGCCTGAATTTCCACGACGTGATCGCAGACCTGGCCGGCAACCGCGTGCTCAGCCTGCAGTTCCAGGCCGTCGGTTTCATCGTCGCCGAGCACATCCTCAACACCGCCCCGCGCAGCGAACTGGAGGACCGGATCGTCGACGACCACCGGGCGCTGGCCGTCGCCATCACCCAGGGCAAGGCCCAGCTGGCCCGCAAGTTGATGCAGGCGCACTGCGAACACATCGTCGAGGACTTCAAGGCCTACTGGCCCCGGCGCGTCGGCGAAAAGGTGCAGTGGCGATAGGTTAGGCCGCCGCCAGTTCCTGGCGCAGGTGGTGGGCCGAGCGGGCGAACAACAACCCGGCGATCACGGCCATGAACAGCGTCGAGGACATGGCGTAGCGCAGCGCTTCCTGCCCGAACGTCGGGGCCAGCAGGTCGCTGATCGCTCCGGTGATGAGCGGGCCGAAGCCCAAGCCCAGGATGTTGACGATCAGCACCAGCATCGCCGAGGTGAAGGCGCGCATCCTCGGCAGCACGAGAAGCTGGGCGGTGGCGACGATCGGGGCGAAATAGGCCTGGATCAGGACCGCCGCCGCCAGGCCAATGGCCATGGAGACCTCGGCCGAGGTCGCGAAATACTGGGCCAGGCTGACCGGCGCCAGAAGCAGGGAGGCCAGGGCCGGCACCCACATGTACCAGCGCTTGTCCCCACGGCCGAGACGGTCGATCAGCATGCCCCCGGCGAACTGACCCACGGCCCCCGCCAGGCCGAAGGCCACGGCCAGGTAGAGGGCGACCTGGCCGATCGGCATCTGGTGCACCCGGACATAGAAGGGGGCGTTCCAGTTGTGGGCTGTGAACTGGACAAAGGCATGGGCCGCTCCGGCCACCGCCAGGTAACGGAAGGCCTTGCTGTTCCAGAGCGTCGCCAGCGCGGCCCGCAGCGGCACCTTGGCGTCCAGGGCCTCCTGGGCCGCGGCGGAACTGGCCTGGGTCTCGTCGGGCGCGGCGACATGCTGGTCGAACTGGCCGCGCTTGGGCTCGCGGACCAGCAGCATGAAGGGGGCCAGGACCAGCCCGGCGATGCCGAAGATCAGGAAGGCTTCGCGCCAGCTCATCGTCGTGACCAGCCAGCCGCCGGCCCCGAAGCCCAGCATGATTCCGAGCGGCGAGGACAGGCCCCAGAGGGCCAGGGCCGTGCCGCGTTGCTTGACCGGGAAATAGTCGGCGATCATCGAGTGGCTGGCCGGGACGCAGCCGGCCTCGCCGAACGCCACGCCCATGCGGAAGGCGACCAGGGTGGCGAAGTTGTTGGCCAGGCCGCAGCAGGCGGTCGCCGCGCTCCAGATGGCCAGGGCCGCCGCGATCAGGCGCTTGCGGCTCACCGCGTCGGCCAGTCGGGCCACGGGCAGGGCCATGGTCGTGTAGAGCAGCGCGAAGGACAAGCCGGTCAGGGCGCCCATCTGAGTGTCAGACAGGTTGAGGTCCGTCTTCAACGGCACTTGCAGGATCGAGATGATGGAGCGGTCGATGTAGTTGAACAGCGCAACGACGAACAGCATCGCCAGCGCAAAGCGGGCATGGCGCGCCGTGGTGGGCAGACCCGAAGCGGATGTCACCAATGCCTCCAGACGTCGACTAAAAGGGGCCCGGCGACGCGACCATCGAGGGCCGCGCCGCCGGTCAGGGCTACCGGAACCTATAGGTGAGGGTCACACCGTAGGTCCTGCCTTCAGTGACCGAGGTGCGGTCAACCTCGTTCAGGCCGGACAGGAACTCGGCCTGGGTCAGCAGATAGAAGCTGTAGTTGGTGCCGAAGGTGACCGCCGTGTTGTCGAGCAGGTTGCGGCCCCAGGCCTGGACCTTCCAGTCGCCGTCCGCCGGCTCGTAGGTCAGGAAGGCGTTGATCCAGTCCTTGCGGGCGGTCTTGTCGCGCACCAGGAACAGGGTGTTCTGCGGGGTCAGCTCATAGGCGCTGGCCCAGCGGCCCTCGAGGCGGCCGGTCAGGCTGGCGCCGCCCTCCATCTCCCAGCGGTACTGGGCGGTCAGGGTCAGGGCGTTGCGCGGGGTGAAGGGGATGTCGTTGCCCGTGCAGTCGAGACCGCCGGCCGCGCAGTTCTTGAACGAGGCGTACTTGGCCTCGGTATAGGCGTAGTTGAGGCCGAGGGTCGCCCCTTCGAACGGATGGACCAGCACCTCAAGCTCCGCCCCCTTGGTCTCCGCCTCGCCGGCGTTGGTCGAGACCAGCGCCGCCCCGACCAGGGAGCGGACCTGCAGGTCCTTGGTGTTGCTCTGGTAGAGGGCAAGGTTCACCGACAGGTCACGATCGAAGAAGAAGGTCTTGGCCCCGACCTCATAGGTGACGTTCTCCTCCGGCAGCAGCGGCGTCGCGGCCTGGGCGACGGTCGGGGCGGCGTAGTTGTAGCCGCCGCTCTTGAAGCCGGTCGAGGCGCTTGCATAGAAGAACAGGTCGTCGTTCGGCGTGAAGCTGACGATGGCTCGCGGGGTCCAGGCGTCCCAGCTCTCCTCCGCGCTGACGTCCTTGGCTGGACCAAAGAAGATCGAGGCGACGTCGTGGATCGTCCGGTTCTTCTTCTCGTCGTGGGTGTAGCGGGCGCCGACGGTCAGGGCCCACTGGTCGGTGATGTTCCACTTCACCTCGGCGAACGGGGCGTAGGAGACGGTCTCGATGTCCCCGGAGATGGTCGGCCGCTGCGCGACCCCCCCGGTCAGGGTGTTGATCCGCCATGGGCCAAGGCCGCCGAAGGTGTAGGTCTCCGACCGGAAGGTCTCCTGCTTCAGGAGGTAGATGCCGGCGATCCACTCGATGGTCTGGTCGTCGGGCGAGGTCAGGCGGAACTCCTGGCTGACCTGGGACTCCCGGTTGTGGTCGATCTTGTTCGGGGCGATCGGGAACGGGCTGCCGTCGATATCCTCGACATAGGAGGCGGTCAGCTTCCGGTAGCCGGTGATCGAGGTGAAGGTCCCCAGGGGGTTGTCCCAGTCGACCCGGACGAAGGCGTTGTAGACGTTCTTCCGGGTGCTGCCGTCGTCATCGATGAAGGTGTCGTGCGGGTCGGTCGAGATCGCTCGCAGCGAGGCGACGAGGGAGCCCTGGCCGTAGAGGACCGGCCCGTCGCCGCGTGAATCCTCGTGGGTATAGGTCAGCGAGCCGAGGACCTCGACACTGTCGCTGGGCCGCAGCAGCAGGGAGCCGCGGGCGCTCCACACCTTCTTGTCGTTGACGTCGGTGTTGTTGGTCACATTGTGCTGCGAGCCGTCGACGTTCTTGAAGCCGAAGGCGAAGCGGCCGGCGGCCACGTCGTTGAAGGCGGCGTTGAAGAAGCCGCTGCCTTCCAGGCCGTTGAAGTTGCGGACCACCAGGCTGGTCTCGCCGGAGAAGCCGTCGAAGTTGGGCTTGTTGCTGGTGATCTGCAGCGCCCCGCCGACCGTGTTGCGGCCGAAGGTGGTGCCCTGCGGCCCGCGCAGCACGGCGATCTGGGCGACGTCGAAGAAGTCCGGATAGAAGGAGGCCACCGAGCCATAATAGATGTCGTCGATGAACACCCCGACCGGGGTGTCGAAGGCCGGCGAGTCGTCGGAGGCGTAGAGCCCGCGCATCTGCATCTGCGAGCCGCTGGCGCCGGAGATCGGCACGAAGGTCGGACCCGGCAGGGTCGCGCTCAGGTTCTCGAAATTGGTGACCCGCTGTTCCTGGATCTGTTCGCCGGACATGGCGCTGACGGCGACGGGGACCTTGCTGAGCGCTTCCTCGCGCTTGGTCGCCGTGACGATGACCTCCGAGACCTCCCCCTCGGCCTCAGGGCCGGGTTCGGCGGCCAGGGCCGGCGCCGCGGCGCCCGCGAGCAAGGCGACGAGCGCCCCGCCGCAGACCATGCCGCGCTTGCGGCTCACGATAGACATATTACCCCTCCCTTTTTGGTCATTATGTTGCCTCCCACCGGGCGCGCAGCAACGCGCGCCCGGCGCACGTCACGCGCACCAGGTGAGACGAGGGGACCAAGCCCCAACGGATTGAAAATCCTAGCGGATGTCGACCATGCGCCTTGTCTCCTCCAAGATCATTTATCGTTGTTCTTGGACGAGATCATGATGATGATCTCCATCATTGTCAACGCGCCGGGCTCCCGCCGGGCGACATTTTTATGATCATGATCCGCGTATTCCCGGCCCCACGCGCAACCGCAACCAGCGGTTCGCCGGCGGCACGAATGATACCGCGATCATCAACGCCAGGTTACGCGCTGCCCGACCCGGCGAGGCCAGTAGGCGCGGAAGTCGTCGACGACGTGGCGGACATGGTCAGCCATCAGTGTGCGGGCAAGCGCGGCGTCGCCGTCGATGATCGCCCGGGCCAGCTGGATGTGGTCGTGAACGATGAAGTCCTCCAGCCCGTCGCGATCCTTCATCATCAGCACATGGTCGGAGACGATGAAGCCGATGGAGCGGAAGGTGAAGGCCAGGGTGCGGTTGCCCGACAGCTCGCCGACCGCGTCGTGGAAGGCGAGACCGGAGGGGATGTCGGTGCGCACCGCCCGCTCCTCGGCCGGCAGGTAGGGCTCCAGCATGGCCCGGACGAGGTCGCGGTCGGGGTTCTGAGCCGCCATCTCGGCCAGCAGCGGCTCGGTCCGGATCCAGGCGTCGAGCAGGTCGTCGTAGTTGATCGCCGCCATGTGGAAATACAGGGTCATGGTGCGGCCGAGATTGGTCGGCGCCGCCTCTCCGACCACCGTCCCGGCCCCGGCGCCTGGACGGATGGCGATCAGGCCCTGGGTCTCCAGCAGGCGTAGGGCCTCGCGCAGGGAGGAGCGGCTGACCCGGTATCTGACCAGCATCTCCGGCTCGTGCGGCAGCCGGTCGCCGGGCTTGAGGTCCTGGTCGACGATATCCCGGACGATGTCGAGGGCGACGATCTCGGCGGTCTTCAGGTTGCGCCGCGCGGGGCGTCCGTCGTCGTGATTGCGCCTGGACACGGCTGTCTCCGATAATCGCTCAATATCAATGCGATCCTCGTCAGGGATTCACGGCGGAAGAGCAATCCTTCCTTGCGGTCTCAGGTCAGGCGAAGCAGCTGCTTGCCGAAGTTGCGCCCCTCGAACAGCCGCATCAGGGTCCTGGGGGCGTTCTCGAACCCGGTCTGGATGTCTTCCCTGTAGCGCAGGGCGCCGTTGCGGACCCATTGCGCCAGCCGCTGTTCGGCGGCCGGGATCAGGGCCTCGTAGCTGGGCAGCAGGAAGCCCTGGATGGTGGCGCCGGTGAAGACGACATTGAAGTAGTTGCGCGGCCCGGCCGGCATCTGGGCCGGATCGCGGGGATCGAAATTGTAGCGCGAGATCGCCCCGCAGATGACCACCCGGGCGCCCGGCCCGATGCGGGCCAGGCAGTCGTCGAGGATGACGCCGCCGACGTTGTCGAACATCACGTCGATGCCGCCGGGACAGAGTTCGCGCAGCCGCGACTTCACCCGCTCGCTGCGATAGTCGATGGCGGCGTCGAAGCCGAGTTCCTCGACCAGCCAGGCGCATTTGTCGGCCCCGCCGGCGATCCCGACCACCCGGCAGCCGGCCAGCTTGGCCAGCTGGCCGACGATGGAGCCGGTGGCGCCGGCGGCCGCCGAGATAACCACGGTGTCACCGGGCTTGGGTTTGCCGACCTCGACGAAGGCCAGGTAGGCGGTCAGGCCGGTCGTGCCGATCACGCCCAGCGCGGCGGTCGGCGGCACGCCCTCAGGAACCTTCTTCAGCTGGCCGCCGGGCAGGGCCCCGGCCTCGCGCCAGCCGAGCGGGCCGTAGATCACGTCGCCAGCCACGAATCCGGGATGGCGGGAGGCGGTCACCGTGCCGACGCCGGAGCCGCGCATGACCTCGCCGATCTGCATGGCGTCGACATAGCCGGCGATGTTCTCCATCCAGCTCTTCTGGGCCGGGTCGAAGCTCAGCCAGTCGGTGCGGAAGGCGACCTCCCCCTCCGCCGGCTGCGGCGGCTGGGCGATCTCGAGGGCGAAGTCGGTTTCCGCCAGGGGTCGGCCGAGCGGCCGGTCGGCGAGGGTCCATTGGCGCATGGTCATACGGCTCCGGCGGCTTGCGCCTCGGCCCAGGCGGCGCGGGCGATGGGGACAACCCGGTCGGCCTGGGCGGCGGCGTCTATGGTGGCGGCCGCCCCGTCCCGCGCGCGGCCGGCGATTCCCTGGATGATGGCGGCGACCCGGAACAGGTTGTAGGCGCGGTAGAAGCCCGGGTTCTCCACCGGCGGCCGCCCGGCCCGCTCGCAGTAGCGGGCGACGTAGGCCTCGAGGCTGGGGACGCCCAGCGCCGCCAGATCGGCGCCCTTGAGGGTGCCGCGGGCGTCGCTGCCGGCCGGCCGGTACCATTCCATGCCGTGATAGAAGAGATCGCCCAGCGGATGGCCCGTGGTCGACAGTTCCCAGTCGAGGACCCCGACGACGCGGGGCTCGGTGGGATGGAACAACAGGTTGTGGAAGCTGTAGTCGCCGTGAATCAGGCGGCTTTCCTCGTCATCGGGCGCGGCGCCCGGCAGCCAGGCCATCAGCCGGTCCATCTCCGGGATGTCGGCGGTGCGGGAGGCCTCGTACTGCTTGGACCAGCGGCCGATCTGGCGGGCGAAATAGTTGCCGGGCCGGCCGTAGTCGCCAAGGCCGAGCGCGACATGGTCGAGACCGTGCAGCCGGGCCAGGGTCGCGTTGGCGGAGTCGTAGGCCGCCGCCCGATCGTCCGCCGACAGGTCGGGCATGGCGCAGTCGAGGAAGATCCGGCCCTCGACATGGGCCATGACGTAGAACATCGAGCCGATGACCCCGTCATCCTCGCAGAGGACCAGGGCCTCGGGGACCGGGAAGCCGGCCCCGGCCAGGGTGCTGAGCACCCTGAACTCGCGGTCGACCGCGTGGGCGCTGGGCAGCAGCGGACCCGGCGGCTTTCGGCGCAGGACGTACTTCCGGTCCGGGGTTTCCAGGAGGTAGGTAGGATTGGACTGGCCGCCCTCGAACTGGCGGACCGCCAGCGGGCCCTTGAAGCCGGCCACCGTCCCCGACAGCCAGGCCGCCAGCCGCTTGACGTCGAGCACATGCTGCGGCCGCATCTCGACCACGGCGCCGAGGTATTTGCCCCGGGCGCTCAAAAGTCACCGCCGTCGAGACGGATGACCGTCCCCGTTGTGTAGCTGGAGCGGTCGCTGGCGAGATACAGGGCGGTGGTGGCGATCTCCTCAGGCCTTCCGATGCGTTTGACGGCCGAGGTCGAGGTGCGGTCCAGCTCCTCGCGCCAGGCCCTGGCGATGTCCGTCCAGAAGGGGCCGCACATGATGGCGTTGACCCGCACCTTGGGACCGAACTCGAAGGCGTGGCACTGGGTCATGACGTTGAGCGCCGACTTGGCCCCGGCGTAGACCGGATAGGCCGGGCCGGGGTTCACCGCCGCGGTGCTGCTGACGTTGATGATCGAGCCCGAGCCGGCGGCGACCATCCGCTCGCCGATCAGGGCCGACAAACGGAAGGGGCCCTTGAAGTTGACCCCCACCGTCTTGTCGAACAGCTCTTCCGACATCTCGACCGACCGCGGCGTGGTCGGGGCGATGCCGGCGTTATTGACCAGGACATCGACCCTGCCGAACTCGTCGTAGGCCTGTTCGACCAGAGCCGGCAGGGCCTCCCACTGGCCGACGTGGGCGCCGATGGCCAGGGCTCGGCGGCCCAGGCCGCGGATTTCGGCGGCGACCTCCTGGCAGGTCTCCAGCTTGCGGCTGGCGATGACGAGGTCGGCGCCCTGGCGGGCGAAGGCCTTGGCCATCTCGTAGCCCAGACCCCGGCTGCCGCCGGTGACCAGGACGACCTTGCCGGTCATGTCGAAGTAGTCGGTCAAAGCCATTTCCCCTGCGCCTACCCCCCTGATCCGCTCATCCCGGCGAGGGCCGGGACCCACATTCAGCCGCTGTCGGATGGAGCTCATCCTGAATCCCTGCGCTCAGGCGGCTGGGTCCCGGCATTCGCCGGGATGAGCGGGAGCGGGAGGGGTGGCCGTCTTGCTAGTCGTCCAGGTGGTAGATGCGCTTGGCGTTGCCGTGGACGATCTTCTCGACGTCCGAACGGGCGACATCCTTGAACACCTCTTCCATGTAGTCGCTCGGGTGCTGGGCGGAGGTGGCCGGGCCCGGGCTCATGCTGGTCGGGTGCGGGAAGTCCGTCTCGTAAAGGATGTTGTCGGCGCCGAGCACGTCGATGGCCAGCTTCAGCGTCGGCTTCTCGAACCAGAAGGAGCCGTAGATCTGGCGCTTGAAGAACTCGCTGGGCAGCAGCTTGTACTCGGGGTTCTCCTTGTGCGCGCCACAGTTGAGCCACTGATAGTCGAGGCTGGCCAGCAGGTAGGGAATCCAGCCCACGCCGCTCTCGACGACCACGAAATTGAGTTTGGGGAAGCGGTGACAGACGCCGCCGCAGGTCAGCTGCGAGATGGTCTGGGCCAGGTCGAGTGAGAACAGGGCCCCCATGGAGGCGAACGACGCATGCGGCTTGACGCTCTCATGCATCATGTCGAAGTACCACATGTCGCCGGTGCCGACGTGGAAGTTGATCGGCAGGCCCAGCTCCTGCGCCGCGGCCCACAGCGGGTCCCATTGCGGGTCGGTCAGCTTGGGCAGGCCGAAGGTCTCCGGCTCGGCGCACATGACCACCCCCTTGTGGCCCAGGCGGGCGCAGCGGGTCATCTCCTTGATCGTCGCCGGGATGTCCCAGAACGGCAGGGCGCACTGGGCGATGAAGCGGTTGGGGGCGACGCTGCACCACTCGGTCAGCCAGTCGTTGTAGGCCTGGACGCAGGCCAGCATCAGCTCCTGGTCGCCCAGCGCCAGGTACTTGCCGGCCCCGAAACCGGCGACGTTGGGGTACAGCACCTGGGCCCAGATGCCGTACTCGTCCATCTTCTTGAGGCGGGCGGTGTTGTTGTAGAGGGCCGGGTCGACCTGCTCCAGGCGCTGGGGGCGCTTGGGCGGGTACTCATGCCAGCCGGCCATGGCCGCCCCGGCCGCCGCCCCGGTGCGGTCCCCGCCGAAGAACCAGGCGTCCTCGTTCATGTTGGGGTCCCACTTCACGTGCGGAACCATGTCGCCGTACTTCTTGGTGGAGATCCGCGAGGTCCATAGGTCGTACGGCTCGATGACGTGGGTGTCGGTGTCGATGACCTTGAATTCTTTGACGATGGCGTTCACGTCAGCTTCCTCCGTCGACCCTTGAAAGGCCGCCCTGTTGTTGGCCCGGACAGCGCTAGCGCTTGGCCCGGACGTCGATCGTTGAGCTAATTATGATGATGATTACTATTCATTGCAACGGCTATTCGCGAGCCCCGGATGGAAAAAATCACAGGCCGAGAACGGTTCGGGCCAGGATGTTCCGCTGCACCTCGCTGGACCCGCCGTAGATGGTCGCCGCCCGGGTGTTGAGGTACTTGGCCGTCGGGGTGACGGCGTGCTCCGGCCCGACCGGCGGCTCGTTGGCGCCATAGCCGAGCGCTCCTCGCTGGTCGGCGGCGGCGTAGGGGCCGAGCGCCTCCATGGCCAGTTCGGTGGCCCGCTGCTGCAGGGTCGAGGCCTGCAGCTTCAGCAGGGAAGCGGTCGGGCCGATGTCGCCGCCGGCCGACAGGGTGGCGGCGGCCTGAGCCTCGGCGTGGGCCAAGCCGGCGATCTCGATCTCCAGCGCCCCGAGGCGGGCGCGGAAGGCGGCGTCCTCGGCCCAGACGCTGGAGCCCTCGCCCCCCTGCTCCTGCTGGGCGATGGCGCGGGCGTGGTCGACCATCCGGCCCAGGCGGCTGGCGGCGGCGCCGGCCCCGCGCTCGAACTCCAGCAGATGCTTGGCCACCGTCCAGCCGGCGTTCTCTTCGCCGAGCCGATTGGCGACCGGTATGCGGACATCGTCGAAGAAGACCTGGTTCACCTCATGCTCGCCGGAGATGCTGATGATCGGCCGCACGCTGATCCCGGGCGCGTCCATCGGGGTCAGCAGGAAGCTGATGCCGGCCTGCGGCTTGCCCTCGGTGGCGGTGCGGACCAGCAGGAACATCCAGTTGGCGTGTTGGGCGTGGGTGGTCCAGATCTTCGTCCCGTTGACCACATAGTCCTCGCCGTCACGGACCGCCCGCGTCTGCAGCGAGGCCAGGTCCGAACCCGACTGCGGCTCGGAATAGCCCTGGCACCAGTAGTGTTCGCCCGACAGCATGCGGGGCAGGAAGAAGGCCTTCTGCTCTTCCGT
>Ga0196963_10002211_pt1 | contig 11976 bp, 9 predicted proteins | sample S1_5metaG_FD_148600 | JGI IMG/M metagenome (GOLD analysis project Ga0196963, IMG submission 148600) | Soil microbial communities from Anza Borrego desert, Southern California, United States - S1_5 | ecosystem: Environmental > Terrestrial > Soil > Desert | place: USA: California | collected... | reverse complement strand
AGCATCGCCGCGATCCTCGGCGATCGACAGCCATTGCCAGAGCGGGGCGGCCGCTGTCGTCGCCCGTGTTGATCGTTGGCGATCCAGGGCCTCGGCGGCGAGCGGCCCCGGCGACCATGCCGGGTCGGGCGTCGGGCCGCGGGCGGCCGCCGGACGGGCGCCGGGTGCGGCCCGCGCAGGCTTGCCACGTTGACAGCCCCCGGGTGCCCCGCATGAGTGTTCGCGACCACGGCTCGACGCCGGATCGGGGACCGCATGAACGCACCGGGAATGAAGGCTTCGTCGCAGGGCGCTCCGTCGGCGCGCGCCTCCTCGTCCGCGGTGTCGTCGGGCCTGGCCCCCGCGGCGATCCCCGTGCACATGGACGACGCCAGCACGCGCAGCTCGATCCTGCGCGACCGCGAGGGCCGCCGGCCGCTGTCGACCTGGCTCTATTACCAGATGCCGGTGCAGAACTACCTGCGCGGGCTCGGCTGCCGCGAGCAGGACATCGAGGACCTCTGCCACGAGATCCTGATCAAGCTCCAGACCTACATCGTCCTCAACTACGATCCGGCGCGCCCGTTCCGGCCGTATTTCAAGGCCGCGATCCGCAACTTCTACTTCAACCACCTGCGCGCCAACGCCGGCGTCACCCTGCAGCCCGAGCCGGACGCCGAGGAGCTCGCGCCGACGCCGGTCGAGGCCGATTCGGTGGCCAGCGGCCTGGTCGATTACGCGCGGCACGTCTACGACCTCTTCGCCGCCGATGCCGGCGAGAAGCTGGCGGTGGGCATCCGCATGCTGCACGCCTGGATCATCGACGGCGCGAAGCAGGAGGAGCTCGCGACAGCGTACGAGCTGACCGACCGCCAGGTGCGCAACCACCTCGCCGGCGCCGCCGACGCGCTGGCCGGATGGATGCAGCGGCGCATCAACCAGGAGGACCTCGACGAGCTCGCCGCCATGGCCAGGAGCAAGGGCCTGTGCTTCGAACTCGATGTCGGCGGCATCCGCGGGCTGTTCAGCCACATGTCGAAGCGCAAACGCGTGCGCACCCTGCTGATCCTGGCCATCATCTACCGCCAGAACCACCACATCGAACGCGACGCCTGATCGGCCTGCGCGCGCGCGGCTCCAGCCGGCGCCGGCGATGCCGATGCGCGCCGCGCCGGCGAGGACTCGTTCGGCGAGGTCGCGCGGACGCGATGGCGCAGCGGCAGGAAGCGGTCGGCGAGCAGTTCGCGCACCAGCGCCTTGAGCACCTCCTTGAGGCCCTCGTAGATGCCGATGACCGCGAGCTCGGGCAACGCGCCGCCCGAGCCGAGCACGCCGAGCTGCCAGCGGCAGGTCTCCGCGCGCACCGTCTGGATCCGACCGAAGCGCATCGGCGCCGGCTCCGCCGGCCACAGGACGTAGCGCCCGCCGACGGTGATCGCCGCGTGGCGCCTGCCGGCGATGGTCACCACCCGGCGGGCGACGGGCGTGTCCTGGGCATAGGTGAGGCGCGAGACCACGGCGCTGGCGGCGCGATCGGCGTGGTCGAGCGCGGCGGCGGTGGCGGCGAACGACGTGGGGAAGACGAGCGGGGCTGACATCGCTGGGCGACTCCTGCGGAAGGTGCCCTAACTACCGCGCAACGTCTGGAACCGGTAATCGCGCAGATGCGGAAGTCGGGAGCGCGAAGGGGCAGGCCCCCAGGCGAACGCGAAGGCGAAGCCGAAGCGCGAAGCTCGAAGCTCGAAGCGCGAGGCGCGAAGCCCGGCCCCCGGGTTCTGTCGACGCTCAGCGCAGCTCAGCGCTCCGGCCGAGGGCCGTACTCCGGGAGCGCCGCGCCGACCTCGCATGCGCCGAGGTCCGGACCCTTCCCCGCGAAGCCGTCGTTGATGCCCGGCAGCGGCTGCCCCGCGTCGATCGCCGCCGTCCCGGGCTTCAGGCGCAGGTCGAGGTCGAGCGGGTAGGCGACCTTGTGCTCGAGCGGCGGCACGACGCCGGACGCGAAGGCCGTCGCCGGATCGACCAGCGCGTGGTGGCGCTCGACCGGCGCCTGGGCGCGCGCGTCGTCCGGCGTCGCGTAGCGCTTGTCGTAGACCTTCATGAACACGTCGCCGCTCCAGCCGCCGAAACCGTCGTGGTCGAGGTCGATGTCCTCGCAGGCCGGCGCGTCGTAGTTCATCGCGCGGCCGCCGGTGCCGATGAACAGGTTGTTGCGGAAGACGATGTCGTACGACGGTTGCCCGACCGAGATCTGGAAGGGCATGCCGCGCACCACGCTGGTGTTGTGCAGGAACAGCACGCCGGACGGCGCGTTGTGGATCTTGAACACCTCGTTGACCACGTTGTAGAGCGTGTTGCGGACGACGTAGTTGGGGCCGCCGAACACCGGCTGGATGGTGATGCCGCAGTGCACGTTGGCGATGCGGTTGTGCCACACCCGGTTGTTGCGCTCGCCGTAGTCCAGCTCGATGCCGTCGTCGATGCACTCGGCTATCGCGTTGAGGTAGATGTCGTTGTCGCACGTGCCGCCCGCCGCCGGGAACAGGTCGATGCCGTCCTTGAACGCGCGGATCGCGTTGCGGCAGACGACATGGCCGCTGCCGCTGAGCTGCACGGCGCGCTCCTCGCGTTTCCACTGCGCGTCGCCCTCGGCGTCGCCGACGCCGATCAGCAGCCAGCGCATCCGGCCGACGAAGGTGTTGTCGGCGATGAAGAAGCGCTGCGGCTGGCCGCGGCCCTGGTCCCCGGCGACGACGCCGTAACCGACATCGGCGAAGCGGCAGCGCGTGACGCGGATGCGCTGCGAGCCGTGGGCGACCAGCGCGAACTCCGCCTTGGTGAACGCGATGCGATGGAACCAGACGTCGCGGCATCCGCCGGCGGTCGCCGCGCGCGGCGCGCCCTGACCGTCGATCACCGCCTCGCCCGTGGCCGGGCCGCTCCACACGATCGGACGGTCGGGCTCGCCCGAGGTGGAGAAGTCGAAGGTCCCCGCATAGGTGCCGGCGGCCAGGACGAAGCGGTCGCCCGGCGCGGCGGCGGCGGCCGCTGCCGCGATCCCGCGGAACGGATCGCGCTCGCTGCCGGAACCTCCGCCGTCGCCGGGCACGACGTGGCGCACGCGTGCGGCGCGTGGCAGCTCGGGCTCGGCGATCGTCGCCGCCGCCACCGTGCGCTCGGCGTCGCCGCCGTCGGGATCGGCCAGGGACAGGCGCACCTCGTGCGCGGTGGCCGGGTCGAGGAACAGGATGCTGCCGGCGTACAGGCGCGCGCCGTCCGGGACCAGCACCGCGCTCGCGTTGACGTCCTTGCCGTTGCCCAGATGCGCGCCCGGGCGCACGCGCCGCAGCGGCATCGCCTGCCGCCAGGTCTTCGCGCCCGTCGCGCGGTACGCGACGGCGACCGATGCGTCGCCGTCGTCGTCGCCGCCGACCACCCAATGCACGCCCAGCGAGTGGATTGTGGGGATGCCGAGCACCGGCTCGCCGATCGGCAGCGACGAATCGGCGGCGTACGCCGTGGCGAGCAGCAGGCAGCAGCAGGCGATGCGTAGGAGCATGCGCTCATCCTCCGAAGCGGTGGCGCTTATCCAACCGAACGGTTGCGACCTGCGGCGGTGACCGTGCCCCGTCGCAGGACGATCGTCCAGATCGGCGTGAGCATACTCCATCGCCGACACGCCTGGGCCTCGGCTTCCGGTCCTCGCCGCGCCGCGTGTACCTGCCGCATGGCGCTTGTCGGCCCCTCCCCCGCGACAGCATCGCCCCTCCAGCATTGGATCGGGGATGATGCCATGACGACCCTGCCGCACGCGCTCGCCGACGAACCGCTCGCGCTCCTGCGCCGCCTGGTGATCGCCGCGCGCGTCGCGCCGCCGCGCGCCGCGCCGGCGGCGCCGCCCGGCGATGCGTCGACGCAGGTCCCGACGGTCGCGCTCGAGGCCCACGAGCGGCTCGGCGGGGTGCGCCTGGCGGGCACCATCGGCATGGGCGGCATGGGCACGGTGTGGCGGGGCCGGCACGAGATCCTCGACATCGACGTCGCGGTCAAGGTGATGAAGGAGGTCGCCGATCCAGACCGTTTCCTCAAGGAGGCGCGTCTCGCCGCGCGCGTGCAGCACCAGCACATCGTGCGCGTGATGCACGCCGGCCGCGAGCGCGGCCGGCTCTTCCTGGTCATGGAGCTGGTCGATGGCGCCAACCTCAAGCAGGTGCTCGCGCAGCAGGGCGCGCTGCCGTGGCCGGTCGCGACGGCGCTCATCGCCCAGGCGGCGCGCGGCCTCGGCGCGGCGCATCGCGCCGGCATCGTCCACCGCGACGTCAAGCCGTCCAACCTGATGGTCACCGTCGATGGCGTGGTCCAGGTCGCCGATCTCGGCCTGGCGCGCGAGGCGCTCGGCGACGACGACCGCACCGAGACCGGGATCATCGTCGGCACGCCGGCGTACATGGCGCCCGAGCAGGCGCGCGACTCGTCGTGCGCCGACGCGCGCGCCGACGTCTATGCGCTCGGCGCGACGCTGTTCCACCTGCTCGCCGGCGAACCCCCCTTCAAGCGTTCGAGCCAGACCAGCGTGCTGCTGGCGCACCTCAGCGAACCGCCGCCCGACCCGCGGCTGTTCGTCAAGGACCTGCCGCTGCCGCTGGTCGAGCTGATCGGGCGCATGCTGGCCAAGGATCCGCGCGCGCGCCCCGCGGACGGCGACGCCGTCGCGGCCGCGCTGGAAAGCCTCGCCGGGGATTCGACGGCGCCGACCGCGCGCGCGCGGCGGTCGGCGACGCGCCGCCAGCCGATCGCGCTGGCGGCGGCGCTGATGTTCAGCCTGGGTGCCGGTCTGGCGCTGGTGTGGAACGCCGAATCGCGGCCGCTGACGCGCGCGGCGTTCATGCCCGCCGATCGCGCCGCCGAGGGCGGCGTGCCCGTCGACGCGGATTGGCAGACGCCCGAGCGCGCGGCGTTCGTCGTCGCCGACCAGGTCGACGGCGAGACCGTCGCCGCGCTGCACGCGGCGCTGGTCCGCACCGGACTCCGCGTCGTCGAGCGCGGCGAGATCGAGCGCATCGCCAAGGAGCACGACCTCAGCGCGCAGGGTCGGCTGGCTCCCGCCACGGCGGTGACGCTGGGCCGGCTCATCGGCGCCCACGTCGCGCTGATCGCGACGCGCGCCGGCGAGCGCCTGTACCTGCGCGCCGTGCCGATCGAGACGGGAGAGATCGCCGGCGACCGGCCGGTGAACGCCGGCCAGCTCGACGACGCGGTCAGCGCGCTGACCCGTGCCGCGCTCGCGCTGCTCCCGGCGCAGGGCACGGTCGCGCGCCACGGCGATGATGCCTGGCTGAGCCTCGGCCGCCGGCATGGCGTCGCTCCGGGCGATAGCTTCGCGCTCAGCGATGCCGACGGGCGCGACCTCGGCCTCGCCACCGCCGCGGTCATCGAGGCGGGTCGCTGTCGCCTGGATGCCGCCGCCGCGGTCGCGGATGGCGCGCGGGGGAAGCGGCTCGACCGCTGAGCCGCAGCCGCGGTCGGTCAGGTTTGCGCGATCGGCGAACCTCGCATAGTCCGGCGCGATGCGCTCGAGGATCACCTGACACCGCGTCGTCGCACCACGGCGCGCCGTCGGTCGCGGGCGGCGCGGCCGCGCCGCGAGGCGCAGCGGTCGCGGCCGCGGCTGACGGCGATGCGCCCGTGTCGCGTCGATGGGCGGGTGACCGACGCCGACGGTCGGCTGCTGACGCACGTCCGCGTGCTGTTCGATGGCGCGCTGCTCGACAACGGCGGCGGCCGCTTCACCGCCTGGTTCCAGCACACGCGCACCTACATCTTCACGGTCGTCGATGGGCGCACCGATCGCATCCTGCTGACCAGCCGCGCGGTGCTCGAAGCGGGCACGCCGTGCGAGGTCGAGCTGCGGCTCGGGGATCATCGCTAGCGGTTGCGCGCGCCCTCGCCGCGGCATCATCCGCGCCCATGCGCGTCGACACCAGCAGCGTGACCGCGCGCGACCGCGCATGATCCGGCCCCTCGCCCTGGGCATCGCCGTCGCGCTGCTGCTGGGTACCGGCTGCTCCGCGCGCAGCGAGCCGCGCGTGGTCGACGGCGTCGCCTATGGCACGACGCGGGTGCAGTTCCGCGACCGCTGGTGGCACTTCTACGAGCGCGGGCTGAGCTGGGCCGCCGGCGGCTTCCACGCCGAGGCCGAGGCCGACCTGCGCGCGTGCCTGAAGCAACGCGCCAGCGACAGCCGGCGCGCCCGGACCTACGGCTGCCGCTTCGTGCAGTGCTTCGCGCATCGCGAGCTCGCCGCCGTGCTGATCGCCACCGGCCGGCTCGACGAGGCCGCCGATGAGCTGCGCCTGAGCCTGGCGCAGGAGCCGAGCGCCAAGGCCGAGTACCTGCTGCGCCAGATCACCAGCGCGGGCGGCCCCCTGCCCGGCGGCGTGCCATCGCGCCTGACCCTCGCCAGCCTGGCGCCTGCCGCCGGCGGCGTGGCGGTGGCCGGCCGCTGGCAGGCCGCGCTCGGCACCGTGCTGTGGCTGGTGCCGGCGGCGGGCGCGCCGCAGCCGGTTCCGACCGCGGCCGACGGTACGTTCGCGGTCACCGCGACGGACGGCTCGGCGCTGGCGACCGGGCCGCGCGAAGCGACCGAGGCCGCGCAGCTGGCACCGCTCGCGGACATCGCGTTGCCGCCGGCGGCGCCGCGCCTGCGCCTCGACGGTCCGACTGATGGCGACGCCATCACGGGCGCCTGCGGCTGGTGGCGATGGCATGGCGAAGCCGCTGGCGGCCTGGCGCGGCTGCGGGTCCTGGACGGCGAGGGCGCGACGCTGCGCGAGCTGGCGCTGAGCGGAGTCGGCGCCGGAGGGATGGTCGACGTGCCGCTGCCCCCGGGCGAGCACGCGCTGGCGTTCGAGCTGGTCGCCGCCGACGGCGCGATCGGCCGCACGACCGTGAGCGTCACGGCCCGGCCGACGCCGGACCAGGACCGCCGCCTGCGCGCGACGGCGCTGCTGCTGCCGCTGATGGATCCGCGCGCCGCGGCCGGCGCGCGCGCGCCCGACGATGCCGGCGTCCAGGCCGCGGTGGTCGGCGATGCGCGTCTGCGCCTGATCGACCGCCGCGTCGACGGCCGGCTGGAACGCGAGCTGGCGCTGGCCGACGCCGGCTGGATCGCGCCCGGAACCGCGGCGCGCGCCGGCGGACGGCTCGGCGCGCGCTACTGCATCGCCGGCACGGTCGGACGCGGGCATGGCGACATCGAGTGCTGGCTGCGCCTCATCCATGTCGCGACCGGCGAGGTCGTCGCGACCGCCGACGCCTACGCGATCGTCCGCGACGCCGGCGACGAGGACGCGTTCTACGCGGCGGTCGCCGCGCGCCTGCGCCAGGCGTTCCCCGTGCTGTCCGGCGGCTACGCGGGCCTCAAGGAAGAGCTCCGCCTCGATCTCGGCGAGCGCGACGGAGTCGTGGAGCTCATGCGCTTCCATCTCGTCGATGGCGAGGCCGAACGCGTGGTCGGCACGGTCGAGGTCGTCGATGCACGGCGCGAGAGCGCCGAGGTGCGCGTCATCGACGGAGCGCCGGGCGCGTTGGCACGCGCGATCAGCGAATAGCACGCGCGCAGCTGGAGGCTCGGGGGCGAGCCTCGAGCCTCGAGCCTCGAGCCTCGAAGCGCGAAGCTCGAAGCTCGAAGCGGAAGCTCGAAGCTCGAAGCGCGAAGCTCAGCGGATCCGCGGATGCATCAATCGCGGACGCTCACCACCGTGCCTTCGATCGCGAGATCGAACAGCGCGGCGATGTCGTCCTGGAGCAGGCGGATGCAGCCGTGGCTGCCCTGCTTCTCCAGCCACGCGTCCGGCGAGTCGCCGGTGAAGCCGTGCATGCCGATGCTCTTGAAACGCGCGTCGTCGCCGGGCGCGAACGCCATCCAGAAGCCGCCGAGGATGTTGCCGGCGTGCTTGGGCGGGAAGATGCGCCCGGTGTCGGGATCGCGCCATTCCGGATCGCGCGCGCGCAGCACGACGCGGGTCTCGCCGCGCGGCGTGGGCGAGGCGGCGGCGCCGAGCCCGACGCGCAGCGCCGCGACCAGGATCTCGCCGCGCCACACCAGCAGGCGGAACCGCGAACACACCACCACCAGGCGCAGCGGCTGGCGCGCGCAGTCGATGACCTTCAGCCGCCGTCCGACGGCGAGCGCCGAGGCCTCGTAGTCGCGGTTCAGCCGGGCGATCAGCCCCGCGCCGATGCGATAACGCTTGGCGATGGCCGTCGCGTTCTCGCCCTTGGCGACGACGTGCTCGACCACGCCGAGCGCTTCGCCGCCGGCGACGGCGCCGGGCGCGAGGAACACGCGCCGGCAGGTCGGCGCGATCACGTCGACCAGCTCGGCGGCGCGCTCGGCGTCGGCGGCGACGATCGCCGCGCTCGCCTCACGGATCGCGCGCACATCGTCGCCGTGCGCGAGCACGACGATCAGCAGGAGACCGAGCGGATGGATGCGCATGTCGCGATCCTCGGAGCGGAGCCCGAGAAGGAAAAACCTCGCCGTCGATCCGTCCCGATCTTGCCCATCGGGCCGGGACGGAGCGCCCGCTAGTCGACGATCTCGACCGACGCCGGGCAGCGGTCGGGATGCGACAGCGTGCGGTAGAGCTCCTCAGCCGCGTCGTTGTCCATGCGCACGCACCCGTGCGAGACCATCGCGCCGAGCTTGCTGTCGGCGGCGGTGTAGCCGTGGATGCCGATGCCGCGCTGGCCGATGCCGACGTCGTCGAACGGCAGCCAGATCGGGCCGAGGATGTTGCGCGGGTCGCCGTAGGTCAGCACCTCGTTGGTCTCCGGGTGCGTCCAGTCCGGATGCCAGACGCGGTTGACCATGCGGGTCTTGCCGAGCGGCGTCGGCGAGACCGACGCGCCGTGCGAGATGATGTAGCGCTTGGCGAAGACCCCGCCGACGAAGCAGTCGAGCAGGTAGTCGCTCTTGTCGATGCGCAGGTGGAACCCGCCCTTCTCCTTCACCTTCACGACCTTCAGCGAATCGCCGGGCTTGAGCGACGAATCCTCGGGGCCCTTGCCGCGCAGGCGGTTGAGGAACTCGAAGCTCATGCCGTACTTCTTGGCGATGACCTCGGGGCTCTCGCCGCTCGCGACCTGGTGCACGCCGATCAGGCCGGTGGCGTCCTCGGCGAAGCGGGTCTTGGCGAAGAACAGCTCGTTGCCGAGCGGCGTCAGGCGTTCAGCGACCAGGCGCTTCTCGAGCTCGGCCTGGCCCGGCTGGTTGTAGAGCGCGGTGAGCGCGTCGGTGTAGGCGCGCGCGATCTCGGGCGCGTTCTTGGCGGTCGTCGGCGAGGTGCCGGCCTTGGCGGCGGCGTCCCACAGCGCGTCGGCCTTGGCCAGCGCCTCCCTGGCGGCGGCCGGCGGCTCGGCGACGGCGGGCAGCGGCGGCGGCGCCGGCGTGGTGATCGGCGTCGCGGAGCCGCTTGCGGGCGTCGCCTCGGCCGGCGCCGATGGCGCGAACGGCGAGACCTCGGCCGGTGCCGGCGCGCGATTGCTCCACCACCACCAGCCGCCCGCGACGCCACCGACCACCAGGACGAGCAACACGAGCGCTTTCATCGGACATCTCCAGACGCGTGGGGTCGATAAAGCCGCACCTTGCCGTCGTCGATCGAGCGGCGCAAGCCGCGACGACAAGCGCGCCGTGCGCGGTGCGCGTGCGGCTGCTCTTAGCCTGCTCGGCTTGCGCCCTTGGGGGTCGCGACTACGGTCCGGGCTTTCGTGAATTCGTCGCCGTGCACGCCGTCCTGCACGGCAGCAGGAGCATCGATGCGCATGCAGCGTTCCCTCGTCGTGAGCCTGGCGATCGTCGCCGGATTGGCCGGCGCCGAGGATCGTCCCTTCGACTTCTCGCCCGAGAACCCGCCGAACACCGGCGCCGCCTCCGGCGTCGCCGGTCCCGGCACGGCGATGGCCGTGGGCGCGGGTCGGCGGCCGACCGCGGGCAACCGCCAGGTGTTCCTGCAGGGCGTGGTCGAGATGGATTTCATCAGCCAGACCAACTACTCGGACGGCAACGAGGACATCAGGGACCACCGCAACAACGGCCTGCTGCGCAGCGAGCTCGGCGCGCGGGTCGAGCTCGACGAGCGGCTCGAGGCCAAGCTGACCGTCGCCTACCAGGCCGAGACCGGCGGCACCGCCTTCGTCCCGGGCTCGACGACGCAGGTCGACTCGTCGTCGCCGGTGGTGATGGACGACGCCTACGTCGTGCTGAAGGAGTTCTTCAGCCTGCCCGAGCTCGCCATCAAGGCCGGGCGCATGCCCGAGGTCTGGAACCTGCGCAGCGACTACGGCGCGTTCCTCTACGACAGCCGCGCCAACTACCCGGAAGTGACGAGCTGGGACGGCGTGCGCGGGCGCTACAATCTCGACACCATCACCATCACGCCCTACGCGTACCACCTGCCCGACGACAGCCGCCTGTTCGGCCTGGCCCTCGATTGGCAGCCCGAGGAAGGCGACAGCAACAACCTGTTCCTCACCGGCTCGGCCAACGTCGAGCGCGACGCGCAGCTCCCGGACCCGGCGGTCGCCGGCGACACCTTCGCCAGCGACACGCTGTTCACCTATTACGGCGGCATCGAGGCCAAGTTCGACATCGGCTTCGACATCTGGGGCGAGGGCGCGCTGCAGAACGGCGACCAGGACGACGACATCGGCTTCAAGGGCTACGCCTTCAGCGCCGGCGCCGACTGGCGCGCGCCGACCCTCACCCAGTTCGCGGTCGGCGGCCAGTTCGACTACTTCAGCGGCGACGACGACGCGCTCGACGACGAGAACCACGCCTTCATCAACACCTGGGAAGGCATCTCGGACACCTACATCGTCGAGCACGAGAAGTACGGCGAGCTCAGCCGCGCGACCCAGGCCCAGGCCGGCCTCCAGGCGGCCAAGCTGCGCGTCGAGGTCGGGCTGCCGCCCGACAACCGCTTCCGCTTCAAACTGGTCTACGGCTACTACCAGCTGACCGAGGACGTGAACGAGGCGGACGACTTCGGCCAGGAGATCGATCTCACGGCGACCTGGCAGTACACCTACAACGCGACCTTCAACCTGTTCGGCGCGCTGTTCCTGCCCGACGACGGCTTCGTCGAGACCGCTCCGGTCGGCGCCGCGCTGGCGGGCGACGACGAGGTGTGGCTGCTCGGGGTGAATCTGCTCGTCGCGTTCTGAGGACGCGCCGGTCGTAGCGGAGGCTCGAAGCTCGAAGCTCGAAGCCGTCGAGCGTTGCAACGGGAACGTACGTGCCGATCAGGCCATGACGCCACCGCTCCGCCCGGCGCGGCGCCGCCGGGTTGGCACACCCGACGCCTGCACCCCGCCGAGAACGTGGCCGCCGTGCCGCCCTGTCGCCCGCCGCGACAGCGCTGTCGGCTCCCGCCACGGGGGGACGCGTGGCTACCGAGATCCCGTCGCCGCTGCTGTCGTCCGCCGAGCGCCTCGCCAAGCGCAGCGAGGTCTTCTTCGCGCTCGCCTTGGTCAGCATCCTGGCGGTGATGATCATCCCCCTGCCGGGGCCGGTCCTGTCGCTGCTGCTGGTCATCAACCTGTCGCTGTCGCTGCTCGTCCTGCTGGTCGCGATCTACGCCAAGGAGGCGCTCGAGTTCAGCTCGTTCCCGAGCCTGCTGCTGGTGACGACGCTGATGCGGCTGTCGCTGAACGTCGCGTCGACGCGCCTGATCCTGCTGACCGGCACCGGCGGCAGCGTCATCGAGACCTTCGGCCACTTCGTCGTCGGCGGCAATTTCATCGTCGGCGTGGTCATCTTCCTGATCCTGCTGGTCATCCAGCTGGTGGTCGTGACCAAGGGCGCCGGCCGCATCAGCGAGGTCGCCGCGCGCTTCGTGCTCGACGCGATGCCGGGCAAGCAGATGGCGATCGACGCCGACCTCAACGCCGGGCTGATCAGCGAGAAGGACGCGCGCGAACGCCGCACCAAGATCG
>Ga0196963_10002210_pt1 | contig 11980 bp, 10 predicted proteins | sample S1_5metaG_FD_148600 | JGI IMG/M metagenome (GOLD analysis project Ga0196963, IMG submission 148600) | Soil microbial communities from Anza Borrego desert, Southern California, United States - S1_5 | ecosystem: Environmental > Terrestrial > Soil > Desert | place: USA: California | collected... | reverse complement strand
ATCTCCGAGACCAGCCCGATCACCCCGGTCGACTCCGGCCGAAAGATCGGTCGCGCCGCCGCCTCCGCGACCGCCGCCGCCGCCTGCGCCGTCGCGCCACCGGTCGCCGGCGAGCCCGCCGCCGCCGCCTCCGGCACCGACCGCTCCAGCGCGTCGATCCGCTCGGCGAGCGCCGCCGCCGCCCCGCCCTCCGCCCCGCCCGCCACGCTCGCCACCCGCTGCAGCACGTCGCGCCGCGCCGTCGCCAACTCGAGCTGCGCCGCCAGCTCCTCCCGCCGCGCCTCCAGCAGCGCCACGTCGTTCGGCATCGCGTCGTCCAGCTCGCGCGACAGCGTCTCGAGCTCGCGCGTCAGCTCCTCCACGCGCGCCGTCGCCGCCGTCACCGATTGCGCGATCCGCTGCCCCCGCGCCGCCCGATCCACCGGCCGCGACGCCGGCCCCGTCGCCGGCGCGGTGGCCGCCGCCGCCGTCGTCGTCGCCGGCTTGACTTCCGCCGCCCGGGCGGTCTCCACCGCCTCCGCGCTCGCCAGAACGTCCACCCGCGCCCGCCCGAACTGCAGCCCCAACCGCATCGCCTGCCGTGCGCTCCGCGTGACCGTGTCCCGGTACGTCAGCTCGTTCGCCCGCACCTGCCCCTGCCCCACCGACGACACCCGCCGATACCAGTCCGCCGTCCGATCGAGGAACCCGACCAACTCCGGATCCACCTGCGGCCGCGAAGGTTGCTGCGCCGGCGCCGCGACCCCCGTCGCGCCGAACACGGTGATAACGAGAAGACAAACGCCGCACGCGATGAACCGCACCATAATCGTGGCGCACCATAAGCAACCGGCCCGATCCGCGGGACGGGCAATCCACCTGACCCCTCCGAGCCTCCTCCGGCACCCTCGCCCCTCCTGCTCCCCTGCTCCCTCGCCCTCCTGCATTCCCGCCCCTGCCCCCCCTCACTCCCCCCTCAACCCCTCCGGAATCTCCCGAATCCGCCCCGCCCGATCCACGCACGCGATCGTCGTCGCCGCCTCCGCCAGCAGCGTCCCCTCCCGCCGCAGCTCGTACGCGTGATCGATCCGCACGTGCGTCTGCTTGACCACCTTCGTAACCAGCATCAGTTCCTCGTCGTACCGGGCCGGCGACCTGTACTTGCACTCGACCTTCACCACCACGAATAGCACCCCGTCCCGCTCCAGGTCCGCGTACGAAACGCCGTTCGCCCGGAGCAGTTCGACCCGCCCCATCTCGAAGTACTGGAAGAATCGGCTGTGATGTACCACCCCCATCGGATCCACCTCAGGGTACCGCACGCGAAACTTAATCTCATGTTGGAACTGCATTTACAACCACCCAAAGAGCTGAACAAGTCCGCCGCCGCGGCGAGTGCCGGCCGTCTTGAAAGCACCGCAAACCTCGGTACACTCATGCGTTCCGACCGGTCCCTTGCGGGGGCGGAAGGGTCTGGCGTTTATAACAGAATTGTCTTCGGCGACGAGATTCGCGGGACTGCGAAAGGATCCGGCAAATGATCAAGGTCAAGGCGCGCGGCAACGAGACGGTCGAGCAAATGCTGCGGCGGTTCAAGAAGGCGTGTGAGAAAGAGGGGCTCACCAAGGACATCAAGCGCATCGCCTACTACGAGAAGCCCAGCGAGAAGAAGCGCCGCCGCGCCCGCTCCAAGCCCCGCCCCATGAAGGTCGGTGGCAGCACCAGCAGCCGCTAAGCTCGCGGCCCTCGATCCCGATCAAAGCGCGGGGCGCATCCGCCGTGAGGCTCGGTCACTTCACCGACCGGGTCCCCACGCGTGCCCCGTCCCCCGCGGACAACTTGAGTAACTGAGAATCCGCGGTGCGGTTGACGATCGACTCGTTAATTGCGCCGCGGATTCTTTTCCATCGACGCGCGATCCAGTACCCTCCCACGCATGAGCACCGCAACCAACGGCGCCGCGGTCGTTACGCAGGACCTCACCAAGATCTACAAGGACTTCTGGGGCCGCGACAAGGTCACCGCCCTCGACCGCCTCAACCTCACCATCAACCGGGGCGAGGTCTTCGGCCTGCTCGGGCCCAACGGGTCCGGCAAGTCGACCACCATCAAGCTCCTCCTCGGCCTGATCTTCCCCACCCGCGGGAAGGCGTTCGTCCTCGGCGAACCCGCCGGCAACACCGTCATCAACCAGCGCATCGGCTTCCTCCCCGAGGAGTCGTACCTCTACAAGTTCCTCACCGGCGAGGAGACCCTCCACTTCTACGGGAAGCTGTTCAAGATCCCGCGCAAGGAACTCAAGCGCCGCGTCCCCCTCCTGCTCGACAAGGTCGGCCTCGACGAGAAGGCCCGCAAGCGAAAGCTCCGCGAGTACTCCAAGGGCATGGCCCGCCGCATCGGCCTCGCCCAGGCCCTGATCAACGACCCCGACCTCATCCTCCTCGACGAGCCCACGACCGGCCTCGACCCGATCGGCACCCGCGAGATGAAGGACCTCATCCTCTCCCTCAAGGAGCAGGGCAAGACCGTCATCCTCTGCTCCCACCTGCTCGCCGACGTCCAGGACGTCTGCGAGCGCATCACCATCCTGTTCAAGGGAAAGATGCAGACGTTCGGCGAGGTCCGCGACCTCCTCCAGGTGCGCGACGTCACCCAGATCGAGGCCCGCGGCATGTCCCCCGAGCAGATCGAAGAGGTCCGCCAGTTCGTCGCCCGACAGGGCGCCGGCAACGTCTCGATCACCCACCCGACGACCACGCTCGAAGACCTCTTCATCCGCGTCGTCAACGAAAACTCGGGGAACGGGTCGGCCGGCAAGCCCTAGAATGAACGTCCGGGGGGCTGGCGCGCGGGGGCTTTGATTCGCGATAATCCACAGGCGGACAGGTGACTCATGGTCGACGGATTGATTGCCCAGGCATCGGACGGGGCGGCCGGCGCGGGCGGCGGGTGGCTCCTCCCGGTCATCGTCGCGGTCGTGCTCATCGCCCTCGTCGCGGCCCTCGGGTCCGTCGCCGAATTCGCGCGGTTCAGCTTCAGGCGGGCGTGGGCGATCTCGTCCGTCACCTTCCGCGAGTCCGTCCGCCGCCGCGTCCTCTGGATCACCCCCCTGGCCATGATCGGCGTCATCGCCGTCACCCAGCTTTCCCGCCCGATCGACCCCCAGGACGCGATCCGCACCGCCACCAAGTACACGCTGTTCGCGTCCGGCATCGTCGTCGTCATCGCCACCCTCATCCTCGCCTGCACCAGCCTCCCGCGCGAGATCGAGAACCGCGTCATCTACACGATCGTCACCAAGCCGACGACCCGCCTCGAGATCGTGATCGGCAAGACGATCGGGTTCGCCCGCACCAGCGCGCTGATCCTGCTGATCATGGGCCTGTTCGCCTACGCGTACCTGCGCGTCAGCGCCGCCCAACTGACCGCCGTCATCACCGAACAACTCGCGCTCCCGACCGCCCCCGAGGTCGGCCGCCAGACCCTCGAGCACTACAAGGCCCGCGGCCTCCTCCAGGCCCGCACGTTCGCCACCCCCGCCGACCTCCAGGTCTACGCCGCCGTCCCCAAGCCCGGCGACCCGGTCACCTGGACGTTCGGGGGCGAAGAGCAGGTCGTCATGTACGCGTTCGACGTCCCCGACCGCGTCGTCGACGACCGCGAGGGGCTCGACACGCAGATCAACATCGAGGTCAAGGTCGCCGTCAAACAACGCCCGCTCGGCACCGCCGAGCAGGCCGAGGCCGAGGCCGCCGGAACCACGACTGCCCCCGACGGCGCTACCGCCGCCGCCCGCATGCCCGGGCCCGCCTACCTCCAGATGTCCATCCTGACCGAGAAGTGGTTCCCCGCGGTGCAGTCGACCCAGCTCATCGACGCGCGGAACACCGACCCGTTCAAGCTGAACGCCAGCGAGGGCGGCCCCACCGGACAGTCCGCGCGCCTCCGCCCCCCCGCCGGCCAGCCCGAGCAACCCGCCGAGCCCGACAAGGTCGTCCAGCTCGAAGCCCTCCTCGTCATCCCCCGCGCCGTCGTCCTGGAGCGCATCCGCCCCATCCCCGAAGGCCCCGGCGGACAGCGCCGGATCGTCGTGTCCATGTCCGGGCGCACGCCCGGCACCCAGTACGGCTTCGCCCCCGACTCCGTCACCGCCCGCGTCATCCAGAAGACGTTCGACGTCGACCCGGTCTCCAAGCGCCCCGTCAACGTCCGCGACATGCCCCCGCTGACCCTCAAGCAGGTCGACGTCGCCTCCCCGTCCGGCACCCCCGCCCCCGTCCTCTTCCGCGCCCGCACCAGCACGACCGGCGGCCAGCAACTCCGCGGCGAGACCAACCCCGCTCAGGCCCCCGTCGCCGTCTACCGCTTCCGCGGGGCCGACCTGTCGACCGGCGGGGACGGCGTCCCCTTCGAGTTCCGAGCCAAAATCGAGCGGAGCGGGGCCGCCGCAACGGAGGCGGAAAACGCGTCGGTCGTCCAGTTCACGTTCGTCGACGCCAAGACGGGCACCGAATCCACGCCCGTCACCGTCGTCCCCGAGTCGGACCGCCCGGCATTTTTCACCGTCCCGCGGGCCGTGCTCGGGTCGGGGGATTTCGACGTGCACGTGCGGTCGCGCACGCCGGGCCACGTCGTCGGGCTGCGCGGCGGGAAGGTCGCGTCGCTCGCGGCCGTCACCCGCGTCAACAGCTTCGCGTTCAACCTGGTCAAGAGCCTGCTGGTCCTGTGGCTGCTGTCCGTGCTCGTGGTCGCGATCTCGATCTTCTGCTCGACCCTGGTCAGCTGGCCGATCGCGGTCGTGCTGACGCTGGTCATCCTGCTCGGGCGCTGGTGCGTGACGCAGGTCGGTGAGCCGGCCACGCCCGACCAGATGGCCGCCGACCTGCTCGGCCAGAACGCCAGCACCACCGGCAAGCAATTGTTCGCCGGCACCGTGTCCGGCCTGAACGCCGGCCTGAAGGCGATCGCCAAGTTCCTGCCCGAGACCGAGCGGTTCCGGGTGACCGAGGACATCGACCGCGGTGTGAGCATTCCCGCGAGCACGATCCTCGAGGCGCTGGGCGTGCTGGGCGGGTACGCGGTCCCCGTCCTGCTGCTCGGATACCTGCGGCTACGACACAAGGAGGTGGCACCATGAGCACGACGACGACGACGACGACGACGACAACGACGCCCGCGGAGCGCGAATACGCTAACGACCCGGCCGGCGGCGACGCGGCGCGCGGGCGGCGGCGCGGGAAGCTGCTGACGATCGTCGTGCTGATCGCCGCGCTCGTCGGCGCGTCGCTCACCCAGGACGCGGCCCACGCCTACCGCCTCGCCGCGATCAACCGCAACCAGCCCAAGGGCGCCGCCCAGTCCACCGCCGACGCCTCGCGCACCGCCAACCTCGACAGCTTCGCGCTCTCGCTCATGCTCGGCGGCCTCCGCGGGCCGCTGGTCATGTACCTGTGGACCAGCAGCGAGTCCCAGAAGACCGAGAAGGAGCTCGACTCGTTCGACACCCAGATCGAGCTGATCCGCCTGCTCCAGCCCGAGTTCGCGTCCGTCCACCTCTTCCAGATGTGGAACCTCGCGTACAACATCTCGGTGCAGATGACGTCCCTGGCCGGGAAGTACGGGTGCATCCTGGGCGCGATCGACTACGGCCGGCGGACGAACCAGGGCGACCTGCCGAACAACGTCAACATCATCTACCAGATCGGCAGCCTGTACGGCGACAAGCTCGGCGCGAGCACCGAGAAGGCCTACTACATCCGGCGGGTGCGGACCGAGACGCTGCCGGTGTACCGCGTGACCATGCCGGCGGCCGCGGCCGACGCGTTCGAGAAGGCCGCCCAGCAGGTGTACGCCGGCGCCGACCCGCTCGCCCCGACCCCGCCGCGCGTCGTGCGGGAGTCGAACGGCACCGCGACGACCACGGTCGAGCTGATCCAGGGCGACCAGATCAAGGCCGCGATGGGCGCCGGGGCGTCCGGCGTGACGTTCGCGGCCGTCCCGCGCCAGTCCCTCCGCAAGGCCCAGCGGAGCGGCGGCCGCCCGACCGAGCACGACACGCTGCTCGACGCCGGCGGCCGCATCCTCCCCGCCTACCTCGCCGCGACCACCCCCCTCGCCGCGGGCCAGGAGGGGAACAACGGGGCCGAACTCCAGTACCTCGAGCAGTACCAGCCGTTCCCGTACGGCGTCCCGCCCCAGGCGTTGTCCTACAACTACTACAAGCGGTCGCAGATCTTCCAGACGGTCGGCAAGCAGCGGCACCTGCAGATCAGCGAGATGGTGCTCGACCGCCAGCCGGCGATCGGCCTCAAGTTCTGGGCCGAGGAGGAGTGGCTCCGGGCGCGCCGGCTCGAGGCCGAGGCGACGATGACCGCGGCCGACGTCGACGCGGGCCGGCGGCGGCACAAGGACGCCACCGCCCCGGAGGACCCCAAGCGGGCGTCGGCGTACGGGCTGATCACCGCCGGCCTCAAGGCCGACGCCAAGGTCCTTAAATTCGACGCGCTGGCGGCGGCGATCTTCTCGTACGAGCGGGCCGCGCGGGTCGCGGCCGACGGGGTCGCCGAATACCAGCGGCACGTCCTGGTCTTCACGAGCAACTTCCAGAACTACCAGTCGCACATGGACCACTTGCGGGCGATCGGCGCCGCCGCCTCGGCCGACGCCAAATTCCTCCGCGCCCTGCAGGCGACCGGCGCCGACCGCGCCAAACTCTTGGCCGAGGCCCGGACGCTGTACGAGGACGCCGAGAAGTGGTCGGCCCTCACCACCCTCAAGTACTACGTCGAGGACGTGGACGCCAAGGCGGCCGGGTACGATCGGGCGGCGGTCGACCGCATGTCGCTGCCCGAGCTCCGCACCGCGCTGGGGCGCACGCTCGCCCACCTCAAGGTGAAGTATCCCCAGCCCGAGTTCATCCCAAGTGGGGACGACCAGATCGAGTACGTGAATACGGTCGCCCGCAGCGCCGAGCGCCTGAAGGCGATCGGGCGATAGGATTCGAACATGCCGGGGCAAAGTCGTACGGGCTTTGCCCGAAGCGCCGCCCGGGATCCCGTGTGTCTGAAGGGAACTTCCCCCCCTAAAACGCGTATAACTCGTCAGAAGCCCCGTCGCACTGGCGTGCGGGTTTCGTTCTGGCACAATGTTTGTGCGTCGTCCGCACATCAACGTCTTTCGGAGGTGAACTATCGCCAGCCCACGCACTATCGATCGGTCGGTCCAGGATGAGGTTCAGGAGGGCGCGCCGGGGTCCGCGCTCCCCCGCGGGGTGGACCTGGTCGCGCAGCGCGAGCGGGCCCGGCAGTTGGCGATCGAGCAGGCCCGCCTGCTCGACGGCATGCGCTGCCACAACGTCGCCGTGCTCGACGTCAGCGCCGTCTCCCCGATCACCGACTTTTACGTCATCGGCACCGGCTCGAGCGCCCGGCAGATGAAGAGCATCATGAAGGACGTCGAAGACCTCGGCGACCAGCGCGGGAGCAAGTGCCTGGCCCGCAGCGGGTACGAGGGCGAGACGTGGATGCTGTGCGACCTGGTCGACGTGGTCGTCCACGTGTTCAACCAGGACGCCCGGATGTTCTACGACCTCGACTCGCTCTGGGGCGATGCCAAGCGCGTCGAGTGGCGCGAGCCGGCGAAGGCGTGAGGGCGTGAACGCGATCAGTGGGAGCCCAGCGACTTGTCGCGGGACGGAGCTCGATCAACGTCGCTCTCGCGTGCCATTCGCGAGCCGCGTTGCTCGGTCTCCGTCCCGCGACAAGTCGCCGGGCTCTCTTTTTTCGTCCGCGACTACTTCTTCAGCGCCTCCTCGACGTGCCTCGCCACCTGCTCGGCGAGCAACTGCGACCCCCGCTTGGTGAAGTGCACGTTTACGCTCTGCTGGATCTCCTTCAGCTTCGGCTGCGCGAGCGCGTAGAGGTCGTTGACGGCGACGCCCTCCTCGGTCATCACCTTCAGCGCGACGGCGTTGTACTTCGGGACGTCCGCCGGGTCGCGCGCCGGGGTCACCTTGCCCTCGGGCACCGGCGTGGTCGTCGCGAAGATCAGCTTCGCCCCGGTCTTCTTCAGCCGGGCCACGATCGCGCGCAGGTTCTTCTCGTACTCGTCGAGCTCCACATGCCGGGCCCCGCCGGCCATGATCTTCACGTCGTGCAGGCCGTGGTTGAAGTGGATCACGTCCCACTTGCCGTCGCCGAGCCACCGGTCGAGCGACTTGACGCCGTTGCGGGTCGTCTCGGCGTTGTACGGGTCCAGGTTGCGGTGGACGTTGGCCTTCCCCTTGAGCAGGTCGCGTACCGGCAGCGTGTACCCGATCGAGATCGAGTCGCCGATCAGCAGGACGCGCGGGAGGCCGGCGACGTCGGCGACGGGCGCGAGCTCTTTGCGAACGGCCGCGGCCCCCGGCTCGGGCTTGGCGGGGGTGGGCTTCGCCGCCTCATCGGCGGCGATCGCGGGAACGGTCAACAGCGCGACGAGAATGCAAGAGAGAACACGTGGCATTGATGTGCTATAGCCTTCTTGCGCCGCCACGTTGCGAATTCGGCGCGCCGACCGTGCAGTCGAGATGGCGCGTTTGCAGTACAGGCTTCCGGCTGCCCCGATGAGCTTCATTCGCAGTTCTGGCACGGAACAGCCCCCTCGAAACGAGCGGGACGCTTGCACCACAAACGCTCGGCCGACGCCGGCGATTGCCGCGCGTGTGACGACTCCGGCTACGCCTGGTACGTTCCACCCGTCGGTCGTGACGAAGGCGCGCCATCAGTGGCACGGGGTCACCGACGGAACCATGTAGCCCGGCCGGAGGTCGCAGTCGATGTCAACGATGGTAGGGATGTGCCCCGCGTGTGGAGCGCCCGTCCAGTTCACGGAGGCGTTTCGTGTGGCCAAGGGAGGCCGCGCGGTGCCCTGCCCGGAATGTCGACGCCCGATTCATGTGCCGACAATCGACGCGGAACACGCCCGCGTCGCTACGGCAGACGTTCCGAAGATTGAAATCACGGCCCCGCCCGTCGTGGTGTACGAGCCCGCGCCGCAGACCCACAGGACCGTTTGCACGGACGGCCGCGACCTGTGGGTGCCCACCGGAGCGGTGTGCCCGCCACGGTGCGTGAAGTGCAACGCGCCGGCCGATCGTGCCTGGACGAAAGAGTTGCACTGGGCGCCGCCGATCTACTTGTGGTTCCTGCTGCTCGGGGCGCTGCCGGCGGCGGTCGTGATCTACATCGTTACAAGGTCGGCGCGCGTGACGGTGTACCTCTGTCCCGAACACGAGCGACAACGGGCTCGCGCTGCCCGAAAAGCCTGGGGCGTCACGTCCCTACTGGCCGTCGGTCTGTGCGCCAGCGTGTGGGCGGGGATCGTCGCCGCCAAACGGCCGACTGAGACGATCGCAGTCGTTACGGGGATCCTATTCTGCTTCGGCATGCTGGTGGCGCTGTTCTGGGCGACCCGGGCGGGAAACCCGGTCGCACCGCGGGCGATCGACCATTACGAGGCCCGCCTGAAAGGTGCCGGCGCCCCGTTCCTCGCGTCGCTCCCCGCATTCGAGCCGCCGGGCGTCGCCGCGCCCCAAGCCCCGCCTCCCGATCGCCGATAATCCCCCTGTGAGCTCGTCCCGCGCCACCGGCCCCCTGCCGGCGGGCGGGCAGGCTCCCTGGAGGCCCACACGAGATGAAACCCATTCCCATCGGCGAGTTGCTGGTCGAACAAGGCGTCCTGACGGCCGAGCAGGTCGGGCACATCCTCAAGGTCCAGAAGGCGTCGCACCGCCCGTTCGGCGACCTGGCTGAGCGGCTGTTCGGGGTCAACCCCCAACTGGTCGAGGACGCGTGGGTCGAGCAGTACCTGCGGACCGCCGAAATCGTCGACCTCGAGGACGTCCGGTTCGACGCCGACTGCCTGCGGACGATCAACCGCCGGCAGGCGTGGCAGTTCCACCTCCTCCCGGCCAACCGAGACGGGGGCGTGCTGACCGCGGCGACCGACGCCGACAACCTGGTGCGCGCGGTCAACTTCTCGAGCCGGCGGATCGACGAGGCCGTGTACTTCCTCGTCGCCGAGCGCCAGCAGCTCCGCGACTTCCTGATGCGCCACTTCCCGGTGCCCGAGCACATCGCCGAGTTCGCCGAGAACCTCAAGGCGTAAGACGACGGCTACGTACGAACCTCGAAGCCCACGGAGCCCGCGCTCCGTGGGTTTGTTCGTTTCGACGTGCGGCACCCACCCGTGCCCCCGACCGTACCAACCGCTCCCTCTTGATCCCCTTTGCGCTCTTTGCGACTTTGCGGCCTCGCGGCAATTCCAACCAGTATGAAGGGCTGGTATCCTGACCCCCATGCGCCCCCTCGGTCATGCGCTGGTCCGGTACGGCGTCGCGGTCGCCGCGGTCGCGATGACGATCCCGATCAAGTTCGTCATGCACCGCACCCTCGCCCCCGACCTCGGCGAGCGCGAGACGCCGTTCATCCTGTCGCTCGCCGCCGTCATGATCGCCGGCTGGTACGGGGGGCTCGGCCCCGGGCTGTTCGCGACCGCCCTCGCCGCCGCGACCGGCGACTACTTCTTCATGAAGCCGTTCTACGACTTCGGCCTGGCCACCCGCATCCAGTGGATGCGGCTGATCATGTTCGTGTCCGAGGGCTCGCTGATCGCCATCCTCTGCCACACGCTCAAGAACGCGCTCCGCCGGGCCGAGATGAACGAGCGCGAGACGCGCAAGCTCCAGCGCGAGCTGCTCGAGATCACCGACTCCGAACAGCGCCGCATCGGCCACGACCTCCACGACGGCCTCGGCCAGCACCTGACCGGGATCGCGTTCATGTCCAAGCTCGTCGAGCAGCGGCTGGTCGGCAAGCAGGTGCCCGAGGCCGCCGACGCGGCGAAGATCTCCTCGCTGATGAACAAGGCCATCGGGTGGACCCGCGACCTGGCCCGCGGCCTCGCCCCGGTCGACCTGGACCGCGAGGAGGGGCTCGCGTCCGCCCTCCGCAAGCTGACCGAGAGCACGGCCGACATGTTCGGGGCCAACTGCCGGTTCGAGTTGGTCGCCGAGGCCGGCCCCGTGCGGGATCCGATCGCCGCCGGTCACCTGTACCGCGTCGCCCAGGAGGCGATGAACAACGCGATCAAGCACGCGCACGCCAAATCCATCGTGGTTCGCCTGACGCGCAAGCCCCGGGAAGCCACGATCACCGTCGAGGACGACGGCAACGGGTTCGACCCGGACGCCGTGCGAACCGGTGGCATGGGATTGAGAATCATGCGGTACCGCGCGAAGATGATTAACGGGCGGTTCGCCATCGGCCCCCGCGACGGGGGCGGCACCGTCATCTCATGCACCTGCCCCCTGCCCGCCGAGCCCGAAAAGGAAGTCCGACATGCCGATCCAGAACAAGCCGCTCGTCCCGAACCTGCCCGTGGGTAAGGCCAAGGTCCTGCTCGTGGACGATCACCCGATCGTCCGCCAGGGGCTCGGTCAGTTGATCAACGAGGAGCCCGACCTCCAGATCGCCGGCGAGGCCGAGGATTTCCAGGAGGCCCTGCTCGCGCTCGACCAGGTCCAACCGGACGTCGCGATCGTCGACATCTCGCTCAAGGACCGCAGCGGCATCGAGCTGATCAAGGAGATCAAGGCCAAGCGGCCGGAACTCCCGATCCTCGTGCTGTCGATGCACGATGAATCGCTGCACGCCGAGCGCGTCTTGCGCGCCGGGGCCAAGGGCTACATCATGAAGCAGGAGGCCACCGAGCAGGTGATGGGCGCAATCCGCAAGGTGTTGCGCGGCGAGGTCTACCTGTCGGACAAGATGGCCTCGCGCATGGTCAACCGGCTGGTCTCGGGCCCCCAGAACGTGGGCGGCTCGCCGATCGAGCGCCTCAGCGACCGCGAGTTCGAGGTCTTCCAGATGATCGGCCACGGCGTAGGCCCCAGCGAGATCGCCGAAAAGCTCGGCCTGTCCGTGAAGACCGTCGAAACGCACCGTGAGCACGATCCAGAGGT